>Ga0209385_1000344_pt1 | contig 18567 bp, 19 predicted proteins | sample NGEPerB_FD_184506 | JGI IMG/M metagenome (GOLD analysis project Ga0209385, IMG submission 184506) | Arctic peat soil microbial communities from the Barrow Environmental Observatory site, Barrow, Alaska, USA - NGEE PermafrostAB12-B... | ecosystem: Environmental > Terrestrial > Soil > Wetlands >... | reverse complement strand
CCGATGGGCACCACCCCCGGTTCGGCCCGACGCACGACCGCCCACCGGCCCCCGGTGGACCGCTGTCCGACCCTGCGTTCGTTGCGGGGTTGCGGCCCATTCCCTCCGGATCTGCCACCGGCCAACCATCCTGGCCGGCGTCCGACCTCAAGGGCACCCGGCCGGACGGGAGCAGCATCGAGATCCGGATCGCCGATGCCGGACATCCGATCCTCCTCGTCTTCCTCAACACCCGGTGCGACGGCTGCGACGAGTTCTGGCGAGGACTCGGGAGCCCCGATGGAACCGCGTTGCCCGGCTCGGTCTCGGCAGTGGTCGTCACCAGGGGACCCGCCGTGCTTTCCGCCGCCGAGGTGGAAGCGGCCTCCGGCGGACTGGGGAGTGTGCCGGTGGTCATGACGGATGCAGCCTGGTCCGACTACCGGGTGACGGGGTACCCGTTCTTGGTCCTGGTCGATCCCGAGACCCGCATGGTCATCGGCGAGACCGTCGGGTTCGGTTGGGCCGAGGTCCATGCGATGATCCGGGCAGCCGACTCCTGAGCCCGCCCACTCCGGGGCGAGCCGACCGCACCCGCCGAGCCGGCTATTGCCGTCTGCACGTGGCCGTGCAACATTGTGTTCGCTGGACCCTCGCTCGGCCCGGTGCCCTTGGGGGATGGAGGGTTCGTCCGTCCGGTCCGGTCAGACCCGTGACGTCCGACAAGGCCTCGGTGAGGGCTGCCTCGCGATGTGGTGCCGACCGAGGATCGATGCTGGAAAGCAGGAGAGCCAGGACGGTGCAACGAGGTACTCGACGAGAGCCACGTCCCGTAGTCCTGTTCGTCGACGAGGACGGTTGGGACTGCCACTTTCAATTGGCGTCGGGGCTTCGAAGGGCAGGCTTCCGGACGATCCGGGTGACGATGAAGCCGCCAAGTCGGGCTGCGGCGCTGTGCTTCAATCGGACGGTCCAGCTCGGCTCGGTTTCCGATCTCGCCTCGCTCGAGTCGATACTCGATGGTGAGAATGTGGTCGATGTCCAGGCGATCGAGTCCTTGGCACTTCAGACCTATCAAGGCTTCCCTGCCACGTCACGTCCGGAGACATCGGCCAACTGGGCCCGCCGAATCGACACTGTCGACAAGCTCGTCGTCTCACGTCGACTGCAAACCGGAGGTTTCTTTGCCCCCGACGTGGTCCCGGCACCGGTGGCGGGAGCCCGTGAGGTGGTCGAAGCCCTCGGGCTTCCTGTCGTGCACAAGCCCCGCGTGGCAAGCGGAGGTATGGGTCTCTCGATCATCTGCACGCTCGAGGATCTCGAACGCGCTCTTTCCGAAGGAGGGAACAGTGACTCCTACTTCTTCGAGCGCCATGTCGATGGGCGCAGTCTGCAGATCGGTGGTGTCGTCGACGGAGGTGGGATGGGCCCCGTTGCCACGTGCGAGACAGTTGGCCGACCGGCTGGCCGAGGTCCGGCCAGCCAGTTGCTCGGGCTCGACGATCCCGAGTTGGCGGAGACCGGCCGGAAGCTTGCCACTCATCTGGGCATCGAAGGGATGATCAATGTGGAAGTCATCCGGGATGCTGACGGTCGCGACTGGGTGCACGATGTGAATCCCCGGGTCTGGGGCTCGTTCGCTGCCTTCAGGGTCGTCGGAGTGGACTTTCTCGGAGCGTATGTCGACTGGCTGCGAGGAATTCCGGAGGCGAATTCCCGGCGCGGGATCCAGGAGGAGACCCGCATCGATGTGCTCCCAGGGCTCTTCCTCAGACGACAGCCGTCCGAGAGTCGCGTGGAGGTCCAAGCGCGATTGACGCGTGCTGCGCTGCCGTACCTGAAGTGGGTCGGGCCTCGTCATGTGGCATACGAGCTCGCGCACAACCTGAAGCACAGGTGATCACCTCCGAGCAGAAGTGATCACCCTCGAGCAGAAATGATCACCCTCGGAGGGGCGCCAGGATCAGGCAGAGCAGCAGTAGCGGGCACAGGACCTGGAGCGGGCGCGTCGCTTGCTTCTGGGTCAGTCCGCCCCGGGACCCATCGCTGCTACGGATTCCGCCGTCTGCACGAGTCGAGGATCTCGATCCGGGGTGCGCCATTCGGCGCGGGCACCAGGAGCGTCGATACCCAGTCCGGGCTCCTTCCCGAAGGGTGGCTCCGGTTCGATGCGCCATTCGGGCGTGCCTGTGTCCCGGCTGTCGGTCCTCGTGAGCGTCCACCCTCGGAAGGACTTCAGGAAGTGACGGTGGTGACAGAGAAGGGCAAGGTTGCCGGCAAGCCACGCATCGAGCCCCAGGCAGGTCTGCCCCCGATCGCCCCGATCGGGGTGGGCTTGGGGGACGCCGGTAGCTGGCATGACGCGGTCTAACCTCTTGCAACCGAGGTGAAGGGGAGGTGTCGATGACCGTGCGGGCCCTTTGGCTAATTCCTGCAGCGCTTGTGTTCCTGGTCGGTCCACTGGCCGTGCCGGCCTATGCGGCCAACAGCGTCGGATGCAGTGGCAGCGCCTCCTCCTTCAACGACCAGGGTGCTCCTCTTGACAAGGTCAGTGTCCCGGGTGCTGGGGGCACCCAGTCCCTACCGTTCCGGAGCATGTGGAACGGTGACATCGCCTGGCAGGGCCAGACCGATCAGACGATCACGAGCGGAACCTGGCGAGTGAGCGTGCAGAACGCCTCGTGGCTCTTCGCCCTCGGCGAATTGGTGAGCGGACACGCCCACGGCTTGTCCGGCGCCTTTACCAACGACCAGGGCCAAGCCTCATGGGGCAACAGCTTCACTCCCAGCACGAACGAGCCGGTCAAACTCCCGGGTACCTATGAGGTCGGCTTCACCGTAAGCGGCAACGGTGGAGCGCAGTGCAGCGGGACTCTGTGGGTCAAGGTCGTGGACAGTCCGGGGCGAACCCCGTTGTGGTGGTTGTCATTGGTCCTGATCGTGGCCGCGCTGATCATGTTCTTTGTGTTCGGCGTCTCGAAATGGACGCGTCCGATCCTGACCTGAACCGGTGAGTAGGAGGTAGGGAACGTGAAGACCAAGAGAACCCGGCACGTCGTGGCCAATGCGGTCGCCGGCCTGTTCTTGGGCATCGGGATGAGCCTGATGCTGACCATTTACGGAGTCGTCGGATGGAGCACGGCCTGGCCCAACATCATCTTGGTCCTGGGCATCGCACTCGGGCTTGGCGTGGGCCTCCTGCCGGTTCGAACCAAGCGACGGTCGTCAGCGTCGTCAGCGTCGACGGCGAAGACGGGTTCGGCGACTCTGCGGCCCTGATGAATGAGTCTGATGGGCTCGGGGAGACAAGTTCCCGATCTCATGTGTGGGTGAACCTGCCACCTCTGGCCTGGCCGGATCGTCACGGGTGCTCAGGACCCTCGGCCGGCTCCTCGTCGGCGTCGGCGTCGACGTTGGCGATGGCGTTGGCATTGGTGTTGGCGATTGCGGACCGAAAGCACTGGAGGTGCAGCCATCACGTAAACGGTCCCGACTGAACGACAGGTGAAACGTCTCAGGTTGGCGGCAGCCGCTCGAAAGAGCCCGTTCTGCCCCACAGGTGCGAGTAGGTGGACTTCGGAATTCAAGGCCGAACTCCGAATATGGAAGCATCAGTGATTGCCATCGGTGCCTAGCGATGTCGATGAATGGCTACTGCCGTTCGGCTCGTCGGTCCCGAGCTCCGGCTCCTGGCCGAATGGTGGCTCCGGTTCGAAGCGCCATTCGGGCGCGCTTGTGCTCCCTCTGTTCGTCCTCGTGAGAGTCCATCCCTCGAAGGTCTTCAGGAAGTGATGGTGGTGGCAGAGAAGCGCCAAGTTGTCCAACTCGGTGGGTCCGTGCTCGGCGAATGGGATCACATGGTCGATCTCCAAGCCGAACGACACCCCGCACCCGGGCACCACGCAGATCCGGTCGCGATGCGCCAGCGCCGTCCGTAGCTGCTTGTTGATGGTCCGACCGAAGTGGGAGATGGCCCTGACGTCGCCGGCTTCATGGAAGACGAAGCGAAGGAACGAGTCATTGGCCATGTCCCGCGCCATGCGCACAGGGATCGACCCTTGGTTGTCGATCTCACAACACTCTCCGGGAAGGGCACGGCCGCGGAGGAGGGCCTCGAGGTCTACTCGCACCATGACCGAGCAGGTCGGGGGCCGATCGATGATGCCCTGTGGGTCGACCGACAGTTGACGCATGGAAACCCCTGGACCTCGCGGCGCCGGGCGTGATCCGGGGTCAGCCTCGAGGCCAGCGTCGAGGTCGGTATCCGACAGTTGCCGGCCAGTGGACTCGGCGCCCGGCAATGCGGTCCCGCTCACAGGGGTGCCGGCCAGGTGCTGCTGTGTGATCAGGGCGAAGAAGGCATCGGCGCGGAGGGCTCGCTCTGGCTCGCGTGGCGGATCCTGGTCACTCCCATCACCGGTGGATCTTCCGGCTTTGCGCAAACAGTCCGTCGCATTCCCGAGGTGGGAGAGGACCTGGGCCCCTCGGTCGGCGGTGTCGCGCCCCTGGTAGCAGAACGCTCCTTCGGCATCAGTCCAAGACGAGAAGTGTCGCGCAGCCCGGATGCGCTTCACCGCAGCAAGGGGATCCGCGCTACCGGAGGTGGCCCGGAACCGTTGACACCGGTCCTTCACCTCGTGGAGCGGCTGGCCGGCGGCTCCGTTGAGCAGCTCGGTCTCTCGGGTGGGATCGAGTACTGCCGCGCCGATGAGCTCGGCCACTTTGGGCGCCGAGAGCGCTCCGTTGCGCACGGCCGCCTCGGCGTCGGGGAGCTGATGGAGGCGGAGGCCAACCTCGAGGGTATTGCGCGCCTGGCCGGTCGAGATGCCCTCGAGGGAGGCCAGCATGGTCGCAGCCGTCCGGTGTCCCGAATTGCGCCAGATCCCTGACTCGTCGATCCGAGGGGCCAGCAGCGTCTTGCCGGCAGAAGCGAGGCGTTCGAGACCGGCAAACGCTGCGTAGAGATCGGTAGCGTCCCTGCCGGTGAGAAGTGACGGGTCCAGCTCGGCCACGAGAGATGAGAGCGCAGCGGACGCCTCTTCCAAACGAGACCGGAGCCCGGACCCTGACGCAGGGGCCTGCCCATCTCGCATCTCCACATACCTCTCCGTTGCGGTCATCGCCAACGTCATGGACCCATCCTCCCAGGGGGGTGTGACGGCAGAACAGCAGGACGACCCGGTCAGGTTCGCAACGAGACCGGAGCGATTCCGCGGACCACCCGCAACCTCTTCGAGCGCATCTTCCTATCGCTCACTGGCCTGATTCCCAGGTCGGCCACAGTTCCGCTCCGCATGCTCGTTGTTGACAGCAACCACACGCAAAGGAGCAAGACATGAGTGATCAGGATCCAGAAGCCATGATGTCCCTGGCAGCATCCGACCCGTTCCCGGGGGTCAGCCAGAAACGCCGAAGGGGCGTCCGGGTCACGAGTGCAGCCGCCATGGCGCTGGGCTTGGCCATCGGAGGAAGTGCCATAGCCGGTGCTGCAACCACGACCGCGTCTACCCCCAACCCCTCTGCCTCGGGCTCCCAGACGAACCGACCCCCTTTCGACGGCACACCCCCGGCCGCAGTGGGCACTGTCAAGTCGGTCGGTACCGGCACGTTCACCCTGACCACCCAGGACGGCACCACGGTGACGGTGAACGTGGGCAGCTCCACCACGTATCTCGACCATGACGTCACCTCGCCCTCCTTCGGCAACGTGACCGTCGGCGCCCACGTGGCCGTGTTCGGCACCGACACCTCCAACACGGTGACGGCGACCAAGGTGGCCGTCGGCGCTCCACCCACCGGTGGCCCCGGTGGTCCCGGCGGCACACCCCCGGCCGCAGAGGGCACTGTCAAGTCGGTCGGTACCGGCACGTTCACCCTGACCACCCAGGACGGCACCACGGTGACGGTGAACGTGGGCAGCTCCACCACGTATCTCGACCATGACGTCACCTCGCCCTCCTTCGGCAACGCGACCGTCGGCGCCCACGTGGCCGTGTTCGGCACCGACACCTCCAACACGGTGACGGCGACCAAGGTGGCCGTCGGCGCTCCACTCACCGGTGGCCCCGGTGGCCCCGGTGGTCCCGGCGGCCCCGTTGGTCCAGTGGGTCCCAGTGGCACACCCCCGTCACAGAGCTGAGCCCGCTCGAGCTGGCGTTGTGCCCCGGGATCTTGCACAAGGTCTCGGGGCACGGTCGCCTGCGGGGCGCATGGAGACATCGGACAGGTACGTCATGGACCTGCGTCGGACGTCTCCCGGGCATATCTCACTTCACGGGCCCGCTTCCGCGGCCATCCTGTAGCCATGATGCACGCCTGCGCCCTTTCCATCGAGATCCGCATTCCCGGCAGCCGGTCGCTCAAGGCGAAGCGGACGGTGGTGAAGCACCTGGTGGAGACGTCCAGGAGCCGCTTCGGGGTGGCTGCGGCGGAGGTCGGCTACCAAAACCAGTGGCAGCGGGCTGAACTGGCATTCGCCGCCGTGTCGGGTTCCCAAGGTCAGGTGGAGGAGCTCCTCGATACCGTCGAGCGATTCGTGTGGTCCCATCCCGAGGTCGAGGTACTGGCAGACGAACGATGGTGGCTCGAAGTCGACAGCTAGTCCGGCTGCCCGCCTTCAGCTCGCCATCTCTGCTGCCACCAGTCCGACGAAAGCATCGACATCCTGCTCGGTGGTGTCGAAAGAGGCCATCCACCGAACCATCCCCGTCCCCTCGTCCCATACGTAGAACGGGTGGTGGCGCTGGAGAGCAGCGGTGACCGCCGGGGGCAGGACGGCAAAGACGCCGTTTGCCTCGACCGGATAGGCGACGGTGACCCCGGGCACGTCAGCCACTCCGTCTGCGAGCCGGCGGGCCATGGCGTTGGCGTGGGCGGCATTGCTCCTCCACAGGCCGTCGGACAGTAGCGCCACGAACTGTGCGGAGACGAAGCGCATCTTGGAGGCCAACTGCATGGACTGCTTGCGGATGTAACGCAGGGGCGACCCGTCCGCCGGAAGGAAGGAGACGACCGCCTCGGCACCCATGGCACCGTTCTTTGTCCCTCCGAAGGACAGCACATCGACACCTGCAGCCGATCCGAAAGCGCCGAGTCCCACCCCCAGCGATGCCGCCGCGTTGGACAGCCGGGCACCGTCGAGGTGCAGCCACATCCCGTGCTCGTGTGCCCAGCGGCCGAGGGCGATGACCTGTTCCACCGTGTAGCAGGTCCCCACCTCGGTGGACTGGGTGACCGATACCACCCGGGGCTGGACGTGGTGCTCGTCGCCGGTTCCGACTGCGGCGGCCTCCACTAGGTCTGGGGTGAGCTTTCCGTCGGGGGTGGCCACGGCGATCAGCTTGCTCCCGAGGAAGCGCTCCGGAGCCCCGCACTCGTCGACGTTGATGTGGGCGCTCTCCGCGCAGATGACCGCTTCGAAGGGGCGCAGCAACGACTGGAGGCCGACCACGTTGGCCCCGGACCCGTTGAAGGCGAGGAATACCTCGGCGTCGTCACCGAAGTGCTGCCGGAAGAGGCGGACGGCCTCGGCGGTCACCGGGTCGTCGCCGTAGGCAGGGGCATGGTCGACGTTGGCACCGGCGATGGCCGCCAGGACGTCACGATGGATGCCGGAGAAGTTGTCGCTGGCGAAGGTGCGTTGGGCAGTCGTCATCAATCGCGCACCAACGGCTTGTAGCGGAGCCGGTGAGGCTGGTCGGCGTCCACGCCGAGGCGCTTCTTGCGGTCCTCCTCGTAGTCGCTGAAGTTCCCCTCCCACCACCGGACCTCGGAGTCGCCCTCGAAGGCGAGGACGTGGGTGGCGATCCGGTCGAGGAACCACCGGTCGTGACTGATGACCACGGCACAGCCCGGAAACCCGAGCAGCGCCTCCTCGAGCGCCCGCAAGGTGTCGACATCGAGGTCGTTGGTGGGCTCGTCGAGGAGGAGGACGTTGCCGCCGCTCTTCAGCACCTTGGCCAGCTGGACCCGGTTCCGCTCTCCTCCGGACAGCTGCCCGACCTTCTTCTGCTGGTCGCTGCCGGTGAAGCCGAAGCTGGCCACGTAGGCCCGCCCGTGCAGCTCACGGTGACCCACGACCAGGTGCTCATGGCCGCCGGTGATCTCGTCGAAGACGGTGGCCTCGGCGCCAAGCGCGTCCCTCGACTGGTCGACATAGGCCAACTCGACCGTGGCCCCGACCTCGAGCCGGCCGGCATCGGGCTGCTCCTCACCGACGATCATCCGGAAGAGGGTGGTCTTGCCGGCGCCGTTGGGGCCGATGATCCCGACGATGCCGCCCGGGGGGAGGAGGAAGGACAGCCCGTCGATGAGCAGCCGGTCGCCGTAGCCCTTGACCAGTCCTTCGGCGTCCACCACCCGGTCGCCGAGGCGGGCCCCGGCAGGGATGGTGATCTCCAGCTTGTCGGCCCGCCGTTCGGCTGCTTCGGACTCAGCCACCAGGTCGTTGTAGGCGTTGATGCGGGCCTTCCCCTTGCTCTGGCGGGCCCTGGGGGACATCCGGATCCACTCGAGCTCGCGCTGCAAGGCTTCCTGGCGGGACTTGTCGGCTCTCTGCTCGCCCGCCAGCCGGGCCTGCTTCTGCTCCAGCCACGACGAGTAGTTGCCCTCCCAGGGGATGCCCGCACCCCGGTCGAGCTCGAGGATCCATCCGGCCACGTTGTCGAGGAAGTATCGGTCGTGGGTGACGGCGACCACCGTCCCCGGGTAGTCCTGGAGGGTGCGCTCGAGCCAGGCCACCGACTCGGCGTCGAGGTGGTTGGTCGGCTCGTCGAGGAGGAGCAGGTCGGGCCTGGAGAGGAGGAGCCGGCAGAGCGCCACCCGGCGACGCTCCCCACCGGACAGGATGGTGACGTCGGCGCCTCCGGGCGGGAGGCGGAGGGCGTCCATGGCGATCTCGAACGTCCGATCGAGGTCCCAGGCACCGACGGCATCGATCTTGTCCTGGAGCTCGCCCTGCTCGGCGAGCAGCTTGTCGAAGTCGGCGTCGGGCTCGCCCATGGCCGAGCACACCGCGTTGAACCGGTCCACCAGTGCCTTTACCTCGCCCACGCCCTCGGACACGTTGCCCAGGACGTCCTTGGTGGGGTCGAGCTGCGGCTCCTGGGCAAGGAACCCGACAGTGAAGCCGCTGGTCAGCCGGGCCTCGCCGGTGAAACCGTCGTCTTCCCCGGCCATGATGCGCAAGAGGGACGACTTGCCTGAGCCGTTGGATCCGATGACGCCGATCTTCGCCCCCGGATAGAAGGAGAGGTTGATGCCCTTGAGCACCTCCCGGTCGGGCGGATAGAACCGCCGCAGGTCACGCATGGTGTAGATGTACTGGGCTGCCATGGCGACCAGTGTGCCAGCCCGGAGGACGGCTTCCGTCCGCACCGACCTGGCAGGTGGCTCCGATTGCGGATTTCCGGGCCGCACCCGGGGCCCCGGACCTCCCGGGACCTGGTAGGCGTCCCAGCCGTGGGCCCGGGCATGGTCGGGCGATGAAAGTATCCTGGGCGCGGATGACGCACGGGGCGCAGCACCACAGGGGGATCGCCAGTGGCCACCTCTTCCCGGGGCCATGCCGCCACCGAGTCGGACCGATGTGCCGTTGACTCTTGACCCCGAAGGCGCAACAGGTACCGGGACGGCAGGGCCCTCGGAGCCGGAAGAGGCGGAGAGCGAATCAGCCTTCGATCCGGAGCCGAACAAGGTCCGACCACCAAAGTCCCGCCGGGAGGCTGTGGGAGCGCTGATCGGCCGCCTGGTCACCGCGATCCGGGACGGCGACGAGCAGATGGTGGAGAGCGCAGTGCTGGCGCTCAGTCAGCGCAGCCGCTGGCTGGCACCGCTCGCCATGGTGGTCGGCGCCTTTGCCATGCTCTTCCAGGGCGTCAAGCTCCTCTTCACCAACTGGCGCCTGACCCTGGTGCAGATCCTTCCGGCCATGTGGATCTGGTGCGCCATGCTCGACCTCAAGGCCCATGTGCTCCACGGCAAGGAGTTCCACATCCTCAGGGGGCCGTGGCTGATCCCCGTCGTGCTGGCAGTCGCCGCCATCACCGCCGGCAGCTTCTTCCTCAACGCGGTCTTCGCCTTTGCCATCGCCAAGCCCGGCGCACCGGAGATCCGCCCTGCGTTCGCCAAGGCACGAACGCATTTGCGCACGATCTTCACCTGGGGGTTCGGGGTCGGACTGGCCCTCGGATTCGCGACCGTGGTGGCCGGCCGGTGGGGTCTCGGGTGGTTCGGACTGTCCCTGGGGATCGTGGTGGCGGTGATGATGCTCGCGTACGTGTCAGTGCCGGCCAGGCTCGTCGGCGTCAAGTCTGAGCGATCGAGCCGCGACAAATTGGCCGCAACGGCGATCGGCGGGGCGATCGGGGCCATGGTGTGCTCACCGCCCTACGTCCTGGGCCGGGTGGCGCTTCTCATGCTCGGATCCCACACGTTCCGCTATCTGGCGATCATCCTCCTGGCCGTGGCGATCGTGCTGCAGACGGGCGCGACCAGTGCGGTCAAGGCCATCAAGATGAGCGCCAAGCTGGTCACCGGACACACAACCGACGCCGCGGGATCAGCCGCTGACCCAGAGAGACCGGCCACTTCCACTTCCGCTGCCTCTGCCACATCCATGTCCACTGCCACTGCAGCAGCCGCCGGCGACAGCGCCTTCGGCGCCCACGGCGCTTCTCCGGGCGCAGCTGCGGCTCCCATGGACGGCGTCTGACCAGAGCCAGGCACCGGTCCCGCCCGTAGGGTCGCCCGTACCGCGTGGTGCTCTGACGCGAGCTTGCCCACATGGAGCGGCTGAAAGGCGCACCGAGGTCGGACCGGCCTTCGTCATCGTCGCCCGGATCGCACTGGCATCGGTGCTCTGCCGATTCAAGAGCGACAGCCCACGGTGGTCAAGTATTCACTTAGGGTAACCACTACCGAGCATCGGTGATCGGGTGCACCGAAGACCTCTTATTCCGAACCCGTCAGCAGCCGGACTGCCGGTTTCCCTCATGGCCGCAGGGAGATTCGCTGTGGCGCACTGGACCGGTGATCGGCGGTACGCCGTGATCTGTTGCCAAAAATGCGTTGCGCGGCAAGGAAAAACCGGCAGTTGCGGCGTTCCGACAAGGAGCGACGTCCGTTTCAGGCACCGCGTGCAAGGTCGTCGGCAAGGCGATCGGCAAGGTGCGTGCCCAACGCTGCTGACGTGGACGAGCGTCCGAAGGAAGTGCCCAGACCTCATGTTGGCCAGGAGGCCGGTCCCTCTCCGCGTTACCAAACAAGTTGCACACGTCGTGCAAACAACCGCGCACCTCGTTGCGACCATCCGTACTGTTCCCGTCCTATGCAGGGGCAGGCCACTCATCGGCTGACATCGAGAAGATCCACGACGCGGGTCGGTCCAGTGGCCGTGGCCGTGGCCGTGGCCGTGGGCCTGTTCATCACCTCCTGCGGCGTAGCTCCACTTGCCGGCCACGCACGGATCTCCGCAGCCGGCACGTCGGCGGTGGCAGGCCCGCTGGCAGGCCCGCTGGCAGGCCCGCCCGGGAACTCTTCGAGTGAGTCCGACCAGGTGGTGGCGGCTTGGATCGCAGCCCAGCAGGCGTTTGACTCCGCTGCACTCTCCGCGGACCCGAGCACACCAGGTTTGGCTGCGACAACGGTGCCACCCCAGATCGACGCCAGCCGATCGCTGCTGGAGCAGATGAGCGAGGCAGATGAGCATGCCGAAGGTGTTGTCCGGTTCGGGACCCCACGCGTGGTGAGTATGCAGGCAACTCTGGCCGAAGTGCGGTCCTGCGTGCACGATGGGGAGATCGTGGTCTCTGCAACGTCCGGCGTGCCGGTCGCCGGAGTCCTGGGCGAAGTGGACTACGAGCTCTTCGAGTCGACGATGGAGTCGACACCCGACGGATGGAAACTGATGACTCAGACGGTGGGAGCCGGCGCATGCACCGGTCGCTGATCTTCCCCATGGCACTCGCAGCGACCGCGGCGCTGCTGACCGGCGCAGCGGGATCGGCGCATGCGGGGGCAAGCGGGAGTGACGGTCCTGGCGGGACGGTGAACGTGGGCGCCGGTAGTGGCGAGGCGCAAGGGGGTGTCCCCGGGTCCCCCGGAGGTGGGGGAGGGGGTACCGGGCAAGGCACCAACCCCTGGACATGCATCTATACGGACCTGGTACTGAACAACGAGGGTGGCATTGCCCCGGGTGGCCCCACGCCGGGCGCGTGGTACTCGGTCACCTGCAACGATCGATTGACCGGGGCGCAGACCACGCAGACCGAATGGATCCCCGATCAGTCCACCCCGAGCTCGCCCGCCGTTGACCCCCGCTCAGTCGCCCTGCAGGCTGAGCGCTCGCTGGCGCTTCCCGCTCCGGCTAGCCATTTCAACCCAACGGCGACGTCCGTCGTCAATCTGCCGACATGGCTGTGGATCGACGCCGGCATCTGGCATCCCTACTCGATCACCGCATCGGTGGGTTCGGTGAGCGCAACCGCTGTGGCCAGCCCGCTCCGGGTCACCTGGTCGATGGGTGACGGAGGCCAGGTGACGTGCTCCGGACCAGGGACTCCCTACAACCTGGGCCAACCTTCGTCCGGCCAGTCAACACAGTGCGAGTACAGCTACTTGCGGTCATCTGCTGGCCAGCCCTCTTCGGACGGCAATCCGGACGACGCCGCCTTCGCTGTCTCTGCAACGGTGTCCTGGGCGGTTTCGTGGTCCGCTCAGGGAGCCGCAGGCGGAGGCGAATTGCCGATGTTGTTCACGTCGAGCAGGAGCACAGTTCGGGTCGAGCAGGTGCAGAGCATCAACTCGAACTTCTCTGCAGCGCCTGCGGCCGCGCCCCCCGACGAATGGCCTACGTCATGACGTCATTGATGGAAGGGAAACCTCGAGAAGCGCCTACCCGTGGCGAATCGAAGACCGGGCTCCGGCTGCCCGTCACTTCTCGCAGTCGGAGGCCGCTGGTTGCCATCGTCTCAACGCTGCTTGTGTTCACCAGCATTGCAGTGTTCGCCAGCGTCTACTCCTCGGCGAACCACCAGACACCTTCCCTCATCGTGGTCCAGACGATTCAAGAGGGACAGCGCATATCCGGAACCGACCTCGGGCAGGCAAGTGTGGCGATTTCGGCAGGAGTCTCGCCGATCCCGGTTGCCAGTGCTCCGCTTCTTGCCGGCAAGCGGGCCGCCGTGACAATTCCCGCGGGCTCTCTCCTCACCCTCGCTGATGTCGCCGGGTCCGCTCCGATAGCCGCAGGCGAAGCGGTGGTGGGCATGGCATTGAAGGACGGCGAGTACCCATCGGCAGGCGTGGAATCCGGGGACCAGGTGATGATCGTGCAATCGGCGAGCCCCGGTGCACCGGCGACGGCGACGGCGACGGACACCGGCTCTGGCTCTGGCTCACAGGATGGCGGGGGTTCAGCTACGGGCGTGCTGGTGCCGCAGGCAACCGTGTTCGACGTCGGTCCGCCATCGGCGAACTCCAGCAACGGCGCATCACTGTTGGTATCCGTCGAGGTGTCCACAACTCTGGCTGCGGAGGTATCGACTGCGGCAAGTGCAGGCGAGGTGAGCCTGGTGTTGCTTCCGCAGGGCAGTGGGGGACAGCTCGGCGGCGCACCGGTCAGCGGTGCTCCGGCCGGCGGTGCCCGATGACGGTCGTGTCGTTCCTATCGGTGAAGGGTGCGCCGGGGGTGACGACACTGTGCTGCCTGGTGGGAGGCACGTGGCCGGCTCACCGCCGAGTGATGGTGGTCGAGTGCGATCCGAGTGGAGGGGACCTCGCCACACGTTTCGGCCTGTCGGCGAGGTGTGGATGGCCGACGTTGGCGACATCAGCTCGTCGTGAGGGGGGCGGTACGACAATCGCGCCGCACCTCCAACAACTCCCCGGAGGCCTCGATGTCCTGGTCGGCACGAGGCCTTCGGATCTTCCACCGGCAAAGAGCGCGGAGGTCTCCCTGTTGGCGAGAACCTGGTCCGCTCCGGATGACCCCTGGGATGCCTTGGTCGACCTCGGTCGGCTGCGGCAGGCAGACGACGATTCACAGGCGTGGCTGCATCGATCGGACTCCGTGGTGGTGGTCACCGGTAGCGAGGCGGCCTCAGTGGTCCAGGTCCGAGAGCGAGCCCCTGCGCTGCGTTCCCGATACGAAGACCGGCTTGGCCTGGTGGTGATCGGTTCCGGTCCCCACCAGAGTGTCGAGATCGAGGCATTCACGGGAATCCGCCTGTTCGGAGAGTTGCCGTCCGATCCGGTTGCAGCGGGCATTGCCTGTGGGGCAGCGGGAGGTGGACGCCGACTGATGCGATCGCTCCTGGTCGCTTCGGTCTCTCGGCTGTCGAGGCATCTGGCGTCCGATGCAGGGGGCAATTCGGACTCGCTCCGTGATTCGGGTCCAGATCAGCGGAAGCGTCCATTTGCACGAGCAGATCAGGACTGTCCGAGTGAAGGAATTGCAGGCGAAGGTCCTGAGGATTCCGTCGCTCCACTCGACCCGGGCGTATCCCCCGAGCCCGGTCCCCGGGCAAGGCTGCAGGACGTGCCGACGTGACCGGCTCCCTGACAACGACCATCCGAAAGCTGGTGGCCGAGGATCTCTCCACACCAGCTGCCGTCGACCTCCTCGGTGAGGACCGGCGTGAGTTCGCCCGCCAGCGCGTCTTCTCCCACCTGGACAGGCTGGCAGCAGACGACGATGGATTGCTGCAGTCGATCGGTGGACCGGAGAGCGAGCAGCACCTTGCACGATCGGTACTCGACGCCCTCTTCGGTCTGGGCGCCCTTCAAACCCTCGTCGACAATCCGGAAATAGAGAACATCGATGTCAACGGATGCGACTGTGTCTGGGCGACCTTTGCCGATGGTTCCAAGATGCAGATGGCTCCTGTAGCCGACTCGGACGAAGAGCTGGTCGACGTGTTGCGGTCAGCAGCGAGCAAGTTCGGACTCTCGGAACGTCGGTTCGATCTGGCTCGACCCGAGCTCGACCTCCGCCTGCCCGACGGCAGCCGATTGTCCGCGTTGATGGCTGTCTCGGCAAGGCCCGCGGTTTCCGTCAGACGGCATCGCTACGCGGATCTTTCGTTGGCGGACCTGACCACGCTCGGTTCGATCGACGCCGGACTGGCCTCGCTGCTCGGAGCGGCGGTGAGGGCAAGGAAGAACATCATCGTCGCCGGGGCGATGAACTCGGGCAAGACCACCTTGTTGCGGGCCTTGGCTGCGGAGATCTCGCCTCGGGAGCGCATCGTGACGATCGAGCAAGCGTTTGAGCTGGGCCTCGACACGGCATCGGAGCGTCACCCCGACATGGTCGCCCTCGAGGCTCGGCCTTCGAATGTCGAGGGAGAAGGACTGATATCTGTTGCCGACCTCGTGCGGCGGGCGCTGCGGATGAATGCGGATCGAGTCATCGTGGGCGAGGTCCTGGGCGACGAGGTGCTCCCGATGCTCAATGCAATGAGCCAAGGCCGGTCCGGCTCGATGTGCACGATCCATGCCGACTCCTCGTCAGGCGTGTTCCGTCGCATCGCCTCGTATGCGGTGCAGGCTCCGGAGCGCCTTCCTCTGGAGGCGAGTAACCTGCTCATTGCGGGCGCGATCCACTTCGTCGTCTATCTCGACAGCGAGATGCACGATGGGGCCCAGTCGGTGGCGGACCGTTCAGACGGGCCTGAGTCACAGAACGCGGAATGGCAGGACGATCCTCACGGTCTGCGTCGGTTCCCGTCGAGAGCGGCTCGTCGGCGATTCGTCTCGTCGATACGTGAAGTGGTCGATGCGGAGGGCGTGCAGGTCATTTCGAATGAGATCTTCCGTCCCGGCGCCGATCGGCGTGCGGTGGCGGCATCTCCTCTTCGCCCCGAGACCCTTCGGGAACTGGCTCGATTCGGATACGAGCCTTCGGGCGCCGTGCTTTCGGGGGCGTTGGCATGAAGGGGTTCGTGTCGATCCTCTGTGGAACGGCGTTCGGTCTGGGGATCGTCGGCATTGCGGCAACGTGGAGGAGCGACCCGAACGGCGGCCAGTCGAATGCGCGCAGAAGACTGATCCTCACGGAGGTTCGAAGGAACGCGCCATTGCTCCTTCTGGCCGGACTGGTGGGGGCGGCGTTCGTCGCGGTAACCGGGTGGCCGATGGCATTGCCGATTGCGGCTGGCGCCGTCTATGGGTTACCCAAGTTGTTCGGCCGGACGTCGGGATCGGCGTCCATTGCCAAGGTGGAGGCGGTCGCAACCTGGACCGAGATGCTCCAGGGGACTCTTGCTGCTTCAGCTGGCTTGGGGCAGGCGATCATTGCAACCGCTGCGCTCAGTCCCGCCCCGATCCGAAGTGCCACCACCCGGCTTTCGGCACAGCTCACTGCGGGCGTGCACCCACGTGACGCACTGCTTCAGTTCTCCGAAGATGTCGGGGATCCCTGTGCCGATCGTGTGGTGTGCGCGCTTCTGCTGGCCGTCACAACTCGCGCGCAACGCCTGGGTGACCTCTTGTCGGCATTGGCGGACTCGACCCGGGAGGAAGTGGCGCTCCGACTCCGAATTGAGACAAGCAGAGCGTCGATCCGTAGCGGTGTTCGGACGGTCATGGCCTTCTCTGTCGCGTTTGCAGTCGGCCTGGTGCTCCTGGCTCATCCCTATCTGGCGCCGTTCGGATCGGTTACCGGACAGTTGACGTTGGCCCTTGTCGGAGCTCTGTATGCAGCCGGTTTGACTCTGATGGTTTCGTTGTCCCGGCCCCCGAAGCCGGTGCGGCTGTTAGGTCGTGAAGTGGTCGAGCCATGAGTCTTGCCATTGGGTTGGGTGCCATCGCCGGAGTCGGGGTTCTCGGGGTGTTCTTCGGTCTGAGGACAGCTCCCCCGACACTCGATGCAATCGTCGGGACGTTGAATCGATCGGTTGATGCCGGGTCACCCGACGGGGAGCCACCGAACCTCTCCCAGCGAGTGGGCAGATCGGTGACCACCTGGGTCGGTGGCAGCAGCCTCTCGACTGATCCCAGAGCGGCAGTGTTCTCGTCCAACCTGGCCGTGACCGGCGAGTCCCCAGAGACGCTGGCATTCCAGGTGGTCGCTGGGGGTGGACTTGGACTGTTGACCCCGCCGCTTCTCTGGATCGCTTGCCAGGTGGCCGGGGCGGGGGTTCCACTTGCCGTGCCGGCCGTCATGTCCGTCGTCCTCGTCAGCGTTGGGATCTGTTGGCCGATCGCGGTGCTGTTCGGTGAGGCGAAGCGACGTCGTCGTCACTTCAGAACCGTCGTTGCAACCTTCGTCGACATGGTCGTACTGGGCCTTGCCGGGGGAGTAGGGGTCGAGGGTGCCCTGTTCGCCGCCTCCCAGGTCAGTCCTGATTGGGCAGCAAGACGCTTGTCGACGGCACTCTTGGGTGCGCGGGAGAGCGGAAGGTCCCCTTGGGCGGCACTGGGTCAGCTCGGCGAAGAACTCGGAGTGACCGAACTGGTCGAGCTCTCCTCCACACTTCAACTCGCCGGCACGGAGGGAGCCAGGGTGCGCCAATCCCTGACTGCACGTGCGACGTCCCTCCGCCGGCATGAACAGGCCGAAGAGGAGTCCGCTGCCAACGCGATGACGGAGCGGTTGTTCCTTCCTGGTGCCTTGCTGCTCATAGGGTTCCTTCTCTTCATCGGATTCCCCGCTTTCAGCCGGATCCTCGGCGGCTTCTGATGGCGACGCAGTGGAGGTTCGCCAGGACGGCAGTTCAGTCGGAGAGCAAGGGCATCTCCATGCGACGCGGCGCCGCAGCCGGCCGCGTCCGGTCCTTCGTGTTCGGTCAACCGTCAAGATGAAAGGGAGGAACAATGATTTCGACTCAATTGGGAGTGCTTTGGACCTATCTCTGTGCGCGAGCCCGGGTCGCGGGCGGATGGGACGAAGCGGGTTCGGTGGTCGAGAAGGTGATCCTGACGGCGATCTTCGCGGCGTTGGCAATTGCTGTCGGGGCCATCATCGTGGCCAAAGTGACCACGAAAGCGAACTCGATCGATCTGGGCTGATGGTGGACGTCGATCGGGTGGCCGGCCCAGACACGTCAGTCGGCGCCCGGATCCAACCGTTTCGATCGGCCGGTACCGGTGCACGGGTCAAACGAGAATACGGGTCGGTGACCGTCGAAGCCGTTCTGGTGATCCCGGTGATCATGGTGGTCCTGTTGGCAGTGGTCCAGTTCGCTCTCTGGGCACATGCTGCCCAGCTGGCCCAAGTGGCCGCATCCGAAGGTGACCGGGTGGCGCGCTCGCTGGGAGGTGGGTCCGCTGCCGGTATGGTGCAGGCCAACTCAGTACTGAGCGGACCTGGCTCGGACGTCGCCGCCCCGGTGGTGGTCGTCGACATCATGCCGGGGGACCTGGTCCGCGTGAGCGTCACCGGTCGGGCAACGTCGGTGTTCCCGGGGCTGTCACTTCCGGTATCGGCTGTCCAGGTCGGTCCAATTCAGGAATTCCGTGGGTCCGAGTGAGAATGACGGGGACACGTGGAGAACTGGGAAGTCTCACCGTGGAACTGGTGGTCCTCACGCCGGTGCTGTTCGCTCTCGGACTGGCGGCCCTGGCGTTCGGGCGTGTGTCCGAAGCTCG
>Ga0209385_1000340_pt1 | contig 18685 bp, 21 predicted proteins | sample NGEPerB_FD_184506 | JGI IMG/M metagenome (GOLD analysis project Ga0209385, IMG submission 184506) | Arctic peat soil microbial communities from the Barrow Environmental Observatory site, Barrow, Alaska, USA - NGEE PermafrostAB12-B... | ecosystem: Environmental > Terrestrial > Soil > Wetlands >... | reverse complement strand
TAATACGTGCCCGACGTCTCTGGTCCGGACTAATTCCGCTGAGAGGTCCAACCGCCTCGTCTGTTATCGACGTGCCACGTATCAATTCAAGATCCGCGGTCTCGAAAACTGTTGGTGTCGGAGGCCGGACGTGACAGAAACGGCAACCTTGCACTGGCGCTTGGGCTAACCGTGTGGGCTCTGCTCTGTGGGCCGACGTCAACAATCTCCGACTGGAGACTTGACAGATGGGCAGCGCCGCCGAACTCAAAGATTGCCGGGAACGGCACTTAGGCGAGCGCTGGTCCAACGATCTGAAGGTTAAGGACCGCTCTGAAACCTTGGCAACAGGAACACGGCGAATCAGAGGGGCGCATTAGATATCAATACGCAGAACTAACTCATGCTGACTTTTGCTCCCAGTGCTACGGCGTATTCAACGAAAGCCAAGACTTCCTGGAATATTTCGGACACTGCTGGCTGACTTATGTGAATTTTGGAATCCTGTCGGTCATTCCAGCAGTATTCGATTAGAGATATCCACTTAGGATCTAGATTCGATTTTGCCCACAGTGCCCCCTCGCGTTTGGACGTGATTCTTCCTTCATCTAGATCTTGTAGCATCCGGCAATAGTGCAGCACTATGAAGGCTTGAAAGAAGCGATTTCTATACGGTTCGGCGTCTTTGAGAAGTTCATTTCCCCATCCGATAAGCGAATCTTGAATTTCTGCCCGCAGGGCATCTGGCGATACCGGGTCGAGGAGTGAGGACGGTTCAGGGCCGAATACCGTCACACCCTTTTGCTTGAGTGTCCAACGAACTACGAGAGAGTTGTCATGATCCGATCTTTCAATTTTTGGGCTCCCGTGTTCGAAGTACCAGAGTTCTCGATTCTTGTCTTGAGCACGCCCATCATGTGAAAACGGCGACGATGGATGCCTGAGAACATTCAATGGGAAAAACGAATACTCAAGATGCTTGACCCATCGGTTATCTTGACCATAAGTCTGATCGTGAACGGATTGAACCTGTTTAACTTGCGATTCCGACATTTCAGCGGCCGTCACAACGACAAAGTCAATGTCGCTTGTTGAGTCGAAGTCACCGATTGCGAGTGAACCCAGCAGATACACGCCAATCAATAGATCTCCAAGTGTCTCCTGTAGTCGCACAGCATGGCCATGCAGCACCACATCCAATTCGGGATATTGGGTTATCTTGTCCGTATTCACTATGGAATTGTCTCATACCTGGCGAGTTCAAGATGCTCGAGAATTGCTTGTCGAACTCTACGTTGCCTCTGGTGACGTGCTGGGTTCGGAATCCGAGGGAGCGTTGTTCGTGACTCAAATTCTTGCCGTCATTGACGAAGACATTACCGATCAGAATTGTTAGCGGCTCGTCCGAGATGATTAGACGTCAGGCTGTCGGTGCATCGAAGGTATTGCCAGCACGAACGGGTGCGTGTATCACAGCACCCGCGAACTGCATTCACTCGAATCTTGAGTTAGTCCCCAATCGAATAGCGCACTCAAGGTGTGTCGGAGATCGTTGGTGTCGGAGGCCCGACGTGACAGGAATGCAACCTTCCATTGGCGACTTAATCTGACGGAGGTCTAGTTGGTGTGAGAGTCTCGAAGTGACAGTTCCGGACACAAGCACTGCTGATTGGCAAATGCAGGGCGGAGGCTTTCCGGTGCAAGCGTCACCTTCACTCGATGCAACGAGCGGGCACTTCCAGCAGTGAGTCTCAACCGTCGGTAGTCACCACTTCCCATTGTCCTTCCAGGACACATATGCAAGACTCTCCGAACAAGGGACGTGGGGGGAACTTGACAACAATCGAAGAATTGCAGAATGTGCGCGAACTGATTCAGCTCTATATAGAAGGATCAGATGGCGATGCAACAAAGCTTCGGTGTGCATTTCATCCTGATGCGCGAATGGTTGGACGCATTGGGGACGAAGACGGAAACTCTCCGATAGACGGGTTTATTGCCTGGGTGGCTGAGAATCCCGGCCTTGCCGGCCCCGACTACCAGGCCCTGATTCGTTCGATCGATCTAACGGGAGACGCTGGCGTGGTCATATTGGTGGAAAAGGATTATTTTGGCTGCGACTTTGTCGACTACTTCTCGGTGGCGCGCACTAAGGGCGCGTGGCAAATCGTCAACAAGACGTATCAGGTCACAGGCGGAGCACCGCCTACCCATTGAACCTCTTCTTCAGTCCCGGTGTCGGAGGTCCGACGCGAACCCTCACCTAATCACCAGCGCCCCCGCGGCTCGAATCTTCCGAAAAGTCGTGTCCGATTCAATGGGAGTATTTCTTGAATCATTTCACGGTTCCCATAGCACTATGGGCGGACAATCGATAGTCGATATCCGCAACGATTCTGGTTCGAGACGTACCCTTTAGGTTGGGAGCGACGGGCACGAAGTGGTGTCCAAAAGGAGTGACGACATGGAGATCATCCGAAATCCTGACGGGAGCCTGGTGGTACCTATTCCAGAGGGGCGACATCACGACAATGACGACGCAGTCGACGCTCCGACCGGTGACAGCGTTGACGTGGTCGCGGAACCGACGACTCGGTTGTTGCATCCCGGCGAAGGAGGCTATAGCGAGGCTCTTGCTGAATGGGACCTGCAACAAAATCCCGATCGCGCCGCAGCCGTCTCGACGGCGAGTGGACGAGAAGAAGCGATGAACGTCGTGCACACCCTCGCCGAGTCGCCCGACCACGACGTTGCCGGCGCGCTCAAAGACGTCAACGACTCCGAAGCGAGCGGCGAGGCGCTGCGACACGTGCTGATCGGAGGGACTCACTCGGTCGAGGCGTTCTCCGAAGAAGTGGCGGAAGCCGAAGGGGGCGAACCACTCCCGGCCCACAAGATGACCAAGATCATTGGCGAAGTCTTGGCCGAGTTGGATAAGTAATCGGTCCGTCCTCGATGTGACGTATAGGCCTTTTCATCACTTTCGTCACACTCGCTCCTCGGACCACTTGTCGAAGTACTTCGTAGAGTCCGAAGACGCCGTGCGCGGAGCGAAGTCGTCCGTTCGGGCTCGCTGACTGACAATCAAAATCGTTGAAATGTTTGTCGCTTCATTGATTTCTTGGATCCATCGTCCAGGTAATTGTCGAACGCAGCGAAAATTGGTGACTCGGCGGCTCACATTGCCGGTGCACTACCAATTCTGGTGACGCTTCGAGACATCAGGATAAACCAGTGCTGCAATCCTGTGGTGTCGGAGGGTCTACGCATTAGATCTGCTACCAGCCACTGGCGATTGAGCGGAGACGGTGAGGGCTTATTCTCCGAAACCAAGAATCGGCTTCCCTGACGGGGTTATCGCCAATCTTGGATTGCCCGTCCGAGAGTCTCGCTCACCTCGGTTCTTAACAGCGGGGCCAACGACGCTGCTGTGGCCTCGCCGGAGCCGAGGCGATCGGTCGCGTGGAAGTAATCCCAAAAGCGAATCAGTCCGTCCTCACCATCAGCGTCGAACATCGTTGCCGCGAGACGCTGCCACCGATATTGGTACCAGACGTAGTTCAGCGGGCTCATAGGGACATCACCACCCGTGTAGTGGGCTTCGAGATCCTCCAGCGTGCTGTAACCCTCAGCACGCATTCGTGCGCCAAGGCGCGTACTCCGCGCTCCCACGATCGAGAGCACCTCGAGCGAGTTCAGACTTTCCGACTGCCTCATTGCGACGAAGGCATGGAGAGCCAGGTTGGCGAAGATCTCACCCAACCAGAAGGTCGGCAGCCTGAGAACCCCGAACACCTCGAATGCGTGGCCGAGCTCATGGATCGTGACGAGGTCGAAGAATGGCTGCAGATCCAAGCCACCTGTGCCGTCGGGGTATGTCGCAAGCAATCTCGTATAGTCACGCGGCGACGCCTCGTTAAGGTCCTGTCCCATCGCGACCCAGAAGTCTCCACTCCCGGCGGGCATCACCACGATGCCGGGACGGATCTGACCATCGTCATCGTTAAAGAACGGCAGGCCGTAGGGCTGCCTGCTCTCCCAGTCCGCCTCGTTGGCCACGATGATGGCGATGTCAGGCTCGACTCCTGAAAACAGGCGACTGAAGTAGGCGGAGGCGTCCGCGGCGACAGCAGCCGCGGCCTGCGCGCGGACCAGTGACCCATCGCTGTAACGCACCTCAAACGGATAACCACTTAGGTGCGCAAGCCCTGATCCCATCGCCATTAGGCAAAACCTAGTGGTCAACATAGGCCCGGACGAACCGCAACTTCAACGCGGCGGGCAACGTGACTGCTCGCACGAATCGCAAATGATTGGTGTCGGAGGACTGACGTCAACGAACTCCGACTGGAGCGTCAAGCCTTGGTTGGCGTGCTGCTGTCAAGTGACTGGAACTTGCGATTAGGGGCTCTAATGAACGAGGCCACGAAGAGAGGACTTCGAAGGATCGATTTGCGGCTCAACAGACTCTTCCGCGAGGGTCGGCGTGCGCACGCCATCCGTTCCCTACGTTGCCTGGCTATCTCGTGCTGTGTCAGCCAACTTTTGCCGTGTCTCCGATCGGCGTCGTCGGGGATGCGCCTCTTTGTGCGCCATACGGCGCAACGACCCAGCACCGAACGACAGTTATGCGCGGCTTCGGCCTACGGCTGGGTCGGCTTGCTCGCGTTGGCGGATTGCGCGCCGCCGCGGGGGCGCGTGCCGCCCGCTTCCTGTTTCGTTCCCACGATGCACCGCGCCACGCCCGGAACCCGGACCATGCCGTTCTTCTCGAACGCGCTCACCTTCGCAATGGTGTTTGCCCGAATCCGCTCTCGCGCCGGTTCGTCGACCTGCTGAAGCGCCTTAACTGCGGGCGAGACGTGCTCGCTGATCACCTCCCAATACTGCTCGGGCGATCGCGTCACGAGTTCGACGTCGACGTCCCACTCGACAACGTCGCGCAGCCCCGCGTCCTCGTACAGGGCACTGACAAATCCCGGGGCAGCGCATCGAAACATATTCGGTCCGTCCCGGTCGGGTCGCGCCAGCACCACCTCGGTCGCGATTGCCTGCATGGCAATCGCCGTCCACGGGTTTTCCTCGGGCTTGACCCATACCGACGAGCAGAGACGGCCACCCGGCTTGAGCACGCGCACGAACTCGGCCGTCGCCTTGGCCACGTCGGGGAAGAACATGTACCCGAAACGCACGGAGACGCTATCGAATGTTGCGTCGTTCAACGTCAGATCATCCGCGCTACACACCTTCGTCTCGATATTGGCGATCCCTTGCGCCCTGGCTCGTCGAGCGGCTATGTCCAGCATCTCCGCCACGAGGTCGGTCAGCACGACGCGTCCCTTCGGTGCCAGTCTCGCGATGCTCAAACCCGGCTCACCCGTGCCTGCGGCAATGTCGAGATGCTGTTGATCTTCAGCGATGTCGAGACGCTCGATAATCGCTGCGCCGACCGGGCCCAGCTGATCCATGATGACCGAGTCCCACTTCTCCCAGCCCGCAGAGAGCCCGGCCCACGTCGCTCGCTGAACGTCTCGAATCTCATCGGCGCTCGACATCGGCCCTCCCGCTTTCGATGGACCAACCGAACACGAAGGCACTCCTTGGCGGGAGTGCATAATGCCCGCTATGGCGCCGGTGCGTTAGCACGACCTGTCCATCTATGCATTCTTGCAGCTAGCAGTGGCAACGCCGGCCTTCAAAGTTCTGAAACAGTCACGCAATCGGGAGTCTGGCAAGATTCAAAGTGAGGTCCTGGACGAAGGGCCACAACCCGAGAATCTGGCACTCGAACCTCGCGGTGTCGGAGGCCCGACGCAACAGAAATGCCACCTTGCACTGACGCCTTGATACATAGGGGTTATCTCCTAGGCCACCGGTATCGTCCATCGCTGGGACCCTGTTATATCTAGCGAGGCTGGGACTCACCCGGACGGTGATGTTCCTGCACTCAGGTTCCAAACGATTGGGCGACTACTCACTGAGCATTCAGGTGAGTAGGTAGCGCTCCTTGGCCGTGTCAACATGTTGTTGGAACCGAATGATTTTTCCATCGTCGAGGGTCCACACGTGCGCCATCTTCACTTCGGCGGGCTCAGCTGAGCCCGTACGATTCCAGTTGTAGGTGCCGAGGGCCACCACGGTGTCACCTTCGGCGACCAACTGAGTGACATTGAGGGAGAAGTTGTCGCCAATCTCTCCGAGCCGCATGAATACTCCGTCAACGATCGCTTGGGGACCAACGAACGTGCCGTTGTAAAGCGGCCATCCCTCAGCCTCTGTCCACTCGATCTTGGGATCCATCGCTGCCAGCACGGCTGGCACGTCACCCACCGCGAAACTTGCGTAGGCCGCTTCTATGATCTCTTTATTGGTTGGCATCAAACTCCTCATAGTCGAATATCATCGGCAGTCTCACACGTTCGCATGTCCGCAGCAAATGGCCGAGGCGGCACTCACTAATCAGGAGGCGTTGCAGAGTCAGCCTCTCGATATCAGGGGGCAAACAGCTTCCAGTGACCTTCGGAAACGACTTCGACGGTGCCATCGACTACTTTTAACGCGGTCTCATCGTCAATCCCGTACGCTGGCACCGGAACTCCGGCGGCCCATTCTTCTATGCCCGCGAGGGAATAGTCCGGCATGTCCGGATTATCGAGGTGACCAATCATGGCAAAGTCAACCAGCCCCAGTCCTTTTTCACTGCCGACGGGTGGGTTCAGACCGTGATAGGTCACTCCGAAGTTGGGAGCCACCACCATGCTCCCGCCGCTCACCCCCACATAGACCATCTCGCTCCCCAACGTCGGGAGTAGGTCCGCCAATCCGGATTGCCGCATCCAGTAGCACAAATACAGTGGATCGCCACCCCGCACCAGCAGGGCGTCACTCTATTGGACCGCAGGAATCCAATGTTTCCCTTTGATGCTGGGCAGTGCGGTAAGTTCCAGCACTCCCAACGACTTCCACCCCAATTCACACATGGGGCTTTTGGCCACTCCGCGAATAAACCCGTACGCCCCTGCCGATCCGTTGGGAAACGGGTAAATCCCGGTGGGAATGCAGAGAGCGCTGGACTCGGCAATCGGTTTGCCTAGTAGTTCCACCAGCGCGTCGTTGATGCTCTGGTTGCTGATGCCAGAGGAAGTGAGCAGATATTTCATGATGTCTCCCGTTGGCATCATACCGATCTCGTCCTAAATTGCTGGTGTCGGAGGCCCGACTTAACAGATCTACAACCTTTCACCGGCGCTGAGTTCTGTGACCTTCGTCCCACCCTTCATCACGCGAAGCATGGGAAAGTTGTGACATGTCCGCATTCGTTGGTGGACGTTCCGAATGGAGGTCGTAATGAAGGAACCGCGTCGTTACTTGCTCGGTCTTGAACCAATATTCGAAGGTGGCTGGCTACACAAGGGGAAGCGGGGCCAAGATTGGAATGTCGAGAAGGAATTGGTTGCGGTCTCAATACTTGGAGATGTCACGATCGACCTGACCAAAGTCAAGAGTTTGCCATCGGATATTCACATCCACGCTTACGCCATCGGACGCGATGTTGACGTCATTGTTCCAGCGGGAACTCACGTCGAAATGACCGGTCGGGCCAACAATGACCATCTGAACAATCGTGCACCATCGGTTCCCATGGCAAAGGACACGCGCTCGGTCAAGATCACTGGACATACCTTCATTGGTGACGTATCGACGCGGGATTCAGTTGGGACCGTCTAGCCTCGCACTTTGATCGCTGAGGCATTATCCGACGCACATTTGACTGACCTGGTGTCGGAGGACCGACTCGCACAATCCGACTGGCGTATTGAACAATGGTCGATCGGGAGTTAGGTTCGTCCCGGGGCGACAGCCGTCTTGTCGGCTGATACTCGAGTTTGCATGCATCAGCACGTCGTTTGTTCCCGCTTGATCTCGGCCTGCGACAATGTCGTCACAAAGACCGATCATCGGCTGTACGGCGGAGCTGAATCGCCAGGCTGGGGATGACGAAGGACGCGAGGAAGATCGGCAGAAAACTCTTTCCGGTGCATCGGAAGGCGACGGTTTGGTGCTCGGCGGCGTCGAAGGTCTGAGTTCGGCTGGAGTTTCGGCCATTGCAAACTTGCAGGGTGTGACGTCCAGGTTCGATTGGTATCTCGATCGTGGCGTTCATTTCGAGCGATCCGGCACGCTGACCATCAACCACGACGTCGTACGTGCCCCGTCGGACCTCGACCCCGATTGCTTTATGCGTCAGTTTCAGCGTTGCGACCATTGTTGATTTCCTCTTGTTTCTGGAAGGTGTTTTTGTGGGTGCTTGACGACGCCACGTGCCATCTTCAATCTCCCCAAGAAACAATACGGTTGGTGTCGGACTAATTGCATTTTGTCATAGGGACGACGTCAACGATCTCCGCCTGGCGCATCGAAACTTGGAGGGCAGAGTGGCCCCGGGTGCCTGGCTTGCGATCGGATACTGCTTCGGCTAGGAGAGTCCTGAAAATTAGTGCAACGCAGGGTTCGAGAAATTAGAGCGTCGTTTTTGTTTCAACACAACGCCGTTCGGCCGGATTAAGCCGCCCAGGTTCGGCAAACTCGGTGGGTGCTGGAGTTTGGTGATTCGCGTCAAATGTTCGCTTTTCAGGAGAGCCGACACGCTTCGCGCCGAATATAACAAGGAGGAATTGAGTATGACAAGGTGCTACGGAGGCTTTGAAATACCAAGGACTCCCCGGCACGTCACACGAGTTATGCATACAATGACCTCAAAGCGCCATCGGGCAGACAGTTCGTCGCGCGAATGGAGGTTTTTCGAATGAAATTCCTAACTAAGAGAATACGAATTCTCACCGTAGCCGTAGCCGTGGCCGCGGTCCTGACTTTGGGACTCGGCTTCACGGCCATCGCCTCGGCGAACACGGGGGGCTCGGCGAACAATCCGTCAACGTCACCCGTTCTCTACAACAGCCTAACTACTCCGCAGCCCGGAGGGATGGGCACGTGGAGCCTTAGCTTCGGAGGGACCGGCGCTACTGCGTTCGGGAACAAGATCACCCTGGCCTCATCAGGGCAACTGAGCAACGTGGTCGTGGACATGAGCAGCTGGACATTGGCACCGGGGACTGCGACCACCTACCCGGTGGCCATCACATTCAGCATCTACGGCGCGGGAGTGAACGGCGTCCCCGGCAGCTTGATCACGAAAGACACGCAGACCTTCAAGATCCCGTTCCGCCCGGCGGCGAGCCCGACTTGCACCGGCTCGTTCGCGGGTGAGTGGTTCGACGCCGCCACCGGCGACTGCCTCAACGGCTTCTCAACCCCCATCACGTTCAACAACTTCAGCCGGGCGTTCCTACCGAGCGTCGTTGTGTACGGCATCTCGTACGCCGCATCTGGTCCCGCTGCTGGCTTGAACGTCGAAGTGTCCAGCGACAACGAAGTCACGGGAGCCGTCACGGTCGGATCGGACACGGATCCTGGCAATGTATACGCGTCGGGATCAAGCTCGAATGGTCTAGGTGGAGCAACAGGTGAACTCACCTGCTCGCCTGTGGGCACTGCGTTCATCGAGGTCAACACCGCTATCGATCCCACGGGCAATTGCGGGACGGAACTGTCATCGACCGCTCCGTATTACCCCGTCGATTTGATCCCCGCCGTGGAGTTCAATAGCGGTTTCTAAAGCATCTACTAACGCCGGCTGGGCTGGAGCAATCTGGCCCAGCCGGCCCGTTACCGACCACTGGTGGATGGGCTGCTAGAGCTGCGGAGCGGAGAGTTTCAGCGCATAGCGCATCACCTTCTCCAAACTCTGTTGGCCCTGGCGTACGGACAAGTGGCCCCAGTTGAGTGAGGCAGAGTCCGTGGTGAAGGCGATTGAAGCGGTAAATCGCGATATCAATGGCGACGCGACGCTCGTGATCGAGTGCTTCCGGCTTCGAGCTGAAGGACAGTCGTACCGCACCATCGAGGAGCGAACGGGGATCAAGTTCTCCACGGTCAAAGCGATCCTTGACTCACGCATCTACCGTGGCGAGGTCCTCCACCGAAAGAAGTGGCACCCAGGCGTGCACGACGCGCTCGTATGCGAAGAGAAGTGGCAAGGCGCGCACCGTGGCACCGCAAAGGGAGTACGACAGTCTCACGATCCCCTCTCCGGTCGGGTGATCTGTGGACTGTGCAATCGGCGCATGGTGGTTGCACAGAACGGCAAGGGCAGCGTCACTTACAAGTGTCGCCATCGTGGCCAGGGCTGTGCGCAACCGTCAAGGAGCGACCTCGGACTCGTACGGGCCGTTGTCGTGGGCCTTCGGCTGGTCGGCCATGACGAGGGCCTCCGGGAGGCGATCCGCCGGCGGCTGGCTGGTGGGGACCCGGACGCGGCGGTGACGCCGCGCCGGACCCGACGGGCAGCACCGGCGACGACGCTGAAGGCGCTTAGTGACGAACGGCGCAAGTTCCTCGACTTGTACTACGCGGAGAAGATAAGCGCGGACAGGTTTCAGCAGGAGGAGGCGCGCATCGCCATGGCTATCGAGGTTGTTCGCCAGCAGTTGGCTCTTGAGGGCCACGAGGAACGTATCAAGACGGATCTGGAGGTTCGATTCGAGGAGGTGGCCCGCATCCTCGCGGATCTTGACATGGAGGCAATTTGGGTCGAGGCGGATGAGCGCGAGAGGCGCATCCTTGTGGAGAACCTCTTGGAGTGGATCAAAGTCTTTCCCGATCATCCAGAGGTCAAGGCGGCAGGTAGCCCACCGATCAATGTCATATTGTTCGAGGTTGGACTCAAGGTATCGGAGAATGTTGGTGTCGGAGGCCCGACGCAACAGGTATGCCACCATCCACTGGCGACTCGAACTGCTTGAAGTCTGACTGGTGTCGGAGGCCCGACGTGACAGGTCGGGCCAGCAACGACGACTTCCTTGTAGCGGAGCAAATCACTATGAAGGTTGGTCGCTCGTAATCTCGAGAGGTGGCGAGCGAAGCAACGTTAGAGATACGCCAACCCAGACCGCAATCAACACGAGCCAGATCACAAAGCGTACCCATGGATGAAATCCGCCAACGAACGGCGCCGTCCCGTACGTAAAGGAACTTGTGCTGAAGGGGGCGTAACCGAACCAGCCGGAAACCGAGTCAAGTGATGTCGCCCAGGCACCAATGAGATAGAACGTTGCCCCGAGCCCGAACACCGCGACCAGTCGTTGAGCACGGTTGAATTGACGGCGTTGCACGCGCATAGCCCGCCACGCGACGCGATCTCAGACTCGCAAAGAAGAGTTCATCCCCGCACGAGTGCTCAAGCTCTTGTTCCGATGGAGCCCAAGGCCCGAGGCAACAAGACTGCAACCCTGCACTGGCCTCCACAATGAGGAAGGAGCAGGTAGTGGCTTGAACCAGCCATGATTGCCGATATGACTAACGGTGCAGGTCGAATTTGGAAGCCGCTAGAAGCGGCAGGAATTGTGGGGTCGAGTGAATTCGGACGTATTGTGAACGACACTATGCACCCATCGCCCTCGTCATTCGATGAACGAGGCGCAATGGCCAGTGTTGATCACTCTGGAACCAACGCTGAGCGATGTGCGCGCCGTTGAGGCGACTGCAGCTCATCTTGGTTGTTCCTGGGCACGGCCGACGGCGTTCGAGCCAGTGCACAACGCGTTCTTGGTTTGGGCCTCCCGGAATCAATAGTGAGGAGCCAGCGGCGGCGAAGGTTCGAGCGGACCGCGTCGCCGCCGAATCGTCCTGACCCCGCAGCGGTCACTGGCGAAAGAACGTGTGGGGCGCGAAGTGCTCAACGACCGTGAACGGCAAGAAGCGGGTGGCGTCGTGTTCGTCCGCGCCAGCCGCTCCATGCGGACATCCCGACAAATCAGAGGCGCTTTACCTCAATCTGCTTTACCGCCTCGTCCACGTGCTCGTCGGGCATCGCCATGCGGACCTCGAGAACGCCGTCTTTGTACGTAGCATTGATCTTCGACGTGTCGGCGCCCTTCGGAATCGGGATACTACGCGTCAGCGACCCGTAACGGAACTCGCTGCGGTGAACATGCTTCTCGTCGTTGACGTGTGACTCTGACTTCTCGGCCGTGATGACCAACTCGTCGTTGACCACCTCAACCTTGACGCCCTTTTCGGGGTCCACCCCCGGCAACTCCGCGCGCACCACGATCTCGCCCTTCTCGTGGCATTCCTCAATCTTGAAGGGACGACGCCACTCTCCGTCGTGGAACAACTCGTCAAAGCGTGACCACAACGGCCAACTCATATTGCTCCACACGGGGAACTCAAATTCCTGATTCGCAAGCTTCAACGACATCTCACTCACCCTCGGTGGGTCAACTGCCACCGCGCCTTGCGGCGGCGCTGCTGTCCCAAAATTCATGGTACGGCCGGCCACGGTGAACGCTTAGGGCCGGAAGTCACATTTCATCCGGCGCCGAAAGGAATCTTGTCGGGCAACAACTAGAGGTGGGTGAGTGCGAAGTCAGTCCTGATAACTCCACAGCTCTTCCGGGCAACTTTTTCACCGGCGGGCGCCCGCGCCTCGCAATCTTTGTCGGACGATCAGCGTTTCTCGCGAGGCGACTTCGCGCTTGAGTCGCATGCGGGTGCGGTTCCTATAACAGCAACCACAAATTGCACGAGCCTTGGCGGATGTGGCCATCGCCCGGTAATCACCCGAAATTGTTGCACTCAGATTCTCTTGGTGTCGGAGGCCCGGCTTGACGGAAATGCCACCTCGCACTGGCGGTTGGAATAGGCCGTGTGGGTTCGAGACCTCGGGCCGACTTGCACATTCTCCGAGTGGAGACTCGGCGGTTGGTCGGCAAATCGAAGTGCGATATAGCGTTGCGGTATGAAATTTCCACGACTGCACCTTGTCTTGCTTGACTGTCCCGACCCCTTCGAGCTCGCAAAGTTTTACTCGGCTCTAACCGGCATTGCGGTAGAGACTTGGCCGGGTTACGCCCCGGAAGATATGCAAGACATCGACTTGGTGCATGATTCCCTTCCGGCTTTGAGTTTTCAGAGAGTCGAGAACTATGTGGCGCCCACCTGGCCCGATGGGATCATGCCGAAACAGATGCATCTCGACTTTGAAGTTGATGATCTCGACGAGGGAGAACGTCACGTCCTTAGCATCGGTGCTCGAAAAGCCGATTACCAACCCGGGGAGACTTTCAGGGTGTTCCTGGACCCTGTAGGTCACCCGTTCTGTCTGATTATGAAGAGTGACTAGATTGTCGATTCCTCCAAAGCATGGCAAGCACCGAAGCCAATCCGCTTCTAAAAAGGCACAGAGGCCCTTCAGGGCGAGTTCTGTGAAGAAGATCTGATTCGGCCTGGGAATTGTGGAGGCTCCAGACCTTGGAAGAGGATGGACCCCTAGCTCGTCCCATTGTCCACCGTTCAAGGAGTCCAATGCCGACGAACCCTGATTATCACTTCTACGCGCTGGGGCGCGCGGTGGCCATTTTCGGACACACCTTTGCAATGGAAACTTAGGAGCGAGACGCGTGAATAATTGCAAGATCAAACGAGGGCCCTAGTAGCACGCTGCTGTAGCCGCTCAAGTGGTCACCATCGAAGAACAAGGGCTTGCCACTTTTGAAGGCATTGCATGATTCCTGTGTCGCCGGGCAGAGAATTGGGAACGGGTCCCAGATGCTCACGTGAGGAATCTGGGAACTTAGCTTCTCGAAGATCTTCATCACGGGCTGGCGAAGACGGAGAAGCAAGTGTCGGCTAATCGTTGGACCGTACTTGCAAACTGGATTAGATCGGTCGTACCAATCCGCACATCGGAAGGGGGCCTCACGAAAAATAGGTGGAACACCCTCGAGGATTACGCTGGCCCCTTTTGCCGTGACGGCATGGAGAAAAGTTGCTGCAAACACTGTCCCACGTGCTCTCGCATCAGCGGCAGCGGGATTGAACATCTCAGCCAGGACAGTCGATGTGCTGACCGATCCGTCCTGCTCGGTGAAGCGCGGGAGCCGTAGCGACGGCAGAAAGACCACCTGACCTGGCTTCAATCTGGAGAGTATGTCGTCTATCGCTGCTTGCCGATAACCCGCACAGGGTTCCTCCTCTTCTGTAATGGTGAACGAAAGGACTCCGCACCCTGGAACGTACGAGATGGTCGCCGTAGCGCCGGTTCGAAGCACGTAACTGAAGACCTCGGGCTGATAGGAGCCAACGTGCGAGTCGCCAATCACGTAGATGTCCGGTCCGCGCACAGGAAGAGAGCACCCGCCACGAGAATATGTGGTGACGGTATCAGATGAGACCGAAGCCACGCTCTGTTGGACTTCGCAACTTGGAAATCGTGGATCAGTCCAACTCCCGATGGGATACCAATCAAGGCCGTGAGTAGAAACCGTGCTAATCGAGATGCTCTGCTGATGACTATTGATTTGCGTTGCCAACCAAGCGGAACCCGCAATCATCGAAATGCCAACGAGGACCACTATGATCTTCGGAGATCGTTTTGCTACTCTCAAGTTCCGAATCGTACGTTCGACCACGAAGTACGAGGCGAGCGCAAGCGCGAACGAGACGATGAACGCCGCAATGCGACCTAGAGACGTGTCAAGTCCAACCGTCCACCGGAAGAGAACAAATACTGGCCAGTGCCACAGGTAAAGAGAGTAGGAAATCGTCCCGACGAACACAACTGGTCGTAGCTCAAGCATCTTCAGAATTGGATTCTTGGTCGAAGTGCCGTGACAGAACAGAAGGAGCCCGAGCGTTCCTACAACCACGAGAATTGAACCAGGAGCTGGTACGGCACCAAGCTGAGGATGAACCAGACTCACCACGACAAGAAGAAAGGCCCCCAAGGCACCCCATCTGAACCATGTGGGAGCGGCGTACTTCGTTCCATCAAATGCCCAACCACGCAGGCTGAGAACTTGATAAAGGATGACGCCTGCAGCCAACTCCCAGAACCTGCTGAAGATAAGGTAAAAGGCACCATTTGGATCGCTCGTCCCAATCTTGAGGGAGAAGTAGATGGACAAGACAAGCGCTGCCAAGAACAAGATGGTAGAAATCCTTCGAAATCTACTAGTGAAACTCCAGATTGAGAAGAGAATTGGAAAGACAAGGTAGAATTGCTCTTCAATCCCTAGCGACCAGGTGTGGGTATAGGGGTTAAAACCCGAGTGCAATGAGAAATAATCATTCGCTGTATCTCGCAGAACGATATTGCTAAGACCAAAGAATGCAAATATCCCAGTGCGTTGGATGCTGTCACTCAACCACGCCTCAGGAATTAGCACTGCTGTGGCCATTGTCGTGACGAGGAGCATCACAATGAGTGCCGGGGCGATTCTTAGGACGCGGCGGGCGTAGAAAGCAACCGCAAGACTCGCCGGCCCAGATGCCCTCAGACCCTTCACCGAAGCACTTACAATGAAGCCCGAAATTACGAAGAAGATGTCAACACCAAAGAACCCACCTGGCAACCAGTTGGGACTCAAGTGATAGGCAATGACTGAGAGAACTGCAATGGCGCGCAGGCCATCGACGTAGGGCATATAGGACGGCCGCTTTTGCTCCGGAAGTTCAAGGTCCAGCGAAGTCCGTGAGAACGTCACCGCTCGAAACTAGTCCGTCTCAACAGATCAAGTTCGCACAGGCCTAGTTCGTGGTCAGAGCGACCACTCGCACTTCCGACGTGAGCGCCGGTGCAGGCCAAGTCCCTCCATTGGGTCAAGCGCCAGTCGGATTCTGCACGTCCCCTCCAACGTAAACCCGCACTCGCCAACCAAAATGTCAGCAACGCCGTCAGCAACGCCCACGGACGCGGACCGCACGCCTCTGATTTTTGGCGCACAAACAACCCGGAAATGATTCGGGTTCCGAACGTGCGCGAACTTTCACGGCCTTCATGAGGGGAGATGGCGTGGTCGATCAGGACGCCGATCTCAGGCTGCTTGGCCCGGTCCTGAAGGAACTGCCAGCGCGCCTCGGTCGGCACCCAGAACACGTTCTCCGAGGTGTACTCGTTACGATCCTCAATGATCTCACTGCGGCGGTCGGGGTTCTTAGCGAAGTAATCGTCGTTCGCCGGATCGGCTGTGGCCGTTTCGAGCCAAGCGCGGCGCTCTTCGAAGGCATCGGAGACATACTTCAAGAACACCAACCCGAGCACGACGTGTTTGTACTCGCCCGCCTCAAGGTTGCCCCTCATCTTGTCGGCTGCTTCCCAGAGAGTCTGCTCCAGGGTCTTGGTCGGTGCATCCTTCTTGTTCGCCGTCTTGGCCATCAATTGCCTCTCAGTACAACATCTTCACGGCAGGCCCGAGTACCAATGCAGACTAGATGTTCACTCCGCCATGGGGTTGATATGGAGTCCGAGGCCTAGTGCCACTCACCAGTCCCGGTAAGCCACTGATGGGCGCGCTCGACCTCGTCCTCCCCTGCGACGGTGTAGATACTGGTCACGTCGTCATGGGCGTGGCGCAGGAACGCTCGTGCCGTGGCGTGGCCGTGGGATCGCTCGATAAGGGTGCCCACGGTCTTGCGCAGGTCGTGGGGGCGGCCGTGTATCGCGTCGAGCCACGGCAGTTCGCGCTTCAGGCGCTGCCATAGTGAATCAAAGCGGCGCTTCGTCAGCGGATGCGGTTGCTCCTTCACGGTACCGTCGGTGCCTTTCGTGCGCAGTGGTCGGCGGTAGTAGAAGACGGGTGCTTCGGGCCTGAGCGTGATCCTCCCCGATGTGACGTCGCTGAGCGTGAACTGCTCCGGATCGAAGTCGGCCGCCGCTCGGAGCACGACATCGCCGCGCTGAATGGCGTGACACAGGAGTGCTTCGAGTAATTTCTCACTGATGGGTTGCTCGTCAATCTTGTTCGCCTTCTCCCCCATCCTGACCTTTGTCTCACTGGCAAGGAGGTCACCGATTCGCATCTTCCAAGTTGCGCTGCGCCGACCACCGGTCTCAAGAAAGAAGCTCACCGCGTAGACGTCCAGCTCGACGTCATTGCTTCCCGACGTGTAGAGCGCTTGCCAGAGCTCTTCGAGTCGCTCGGCGCTGTAACTGCGCTTCTGCACCGTTGGCCGAGGGAATCGACTCATGTCGAGCGCAATATTCAGCGTGATGCCGGTCGACCGATCTCCCCGGGCCATCTTGTAGGAGAAGCTGAGAAAGGCTCGCAAGTGCTCGACGGCCGAGTGACCCTTGAATGAGAACTGCGGGCGGCCCTCGAGCGCTCGCTTGCGATTCCTCGAGGCCGTGCGCTTCTCGGCGCGCAGTTGTACCCAGTGCGACAGGTGCTCGAGCTCACTCAGCGTGATGGCCGCAAACTCTCGATCGCCCAGACCCGTACAGCGCTCGAGGCAACTGGCGGCGACGATTGGGCCCTCAGTCAGGTGACCGACGCCGCAATGACACTCGCCAGTCTTGATGCAGGGGCACGCCACCCATTGGGAGTCGCCGCGAAAGACGTCGAGGCAGGCGTCACAGAAACAGGCGCACAGTCCAGGCAGACCTCGTAGTGCGGTGACTTGGTAGGTCGACCATGCTTGGCGCTTACCCTTCGAGAGAGCCGGTAGAACTGAGGACGTCACGAAGTCCCCGAAGGTGATGCCCTTCCTGCCGCCTTCCTCGAGCAGGTCTTGGGGGGTAAGATCAAGTGCGGCCAGCGTGGTGCGTGCTGCCGCGAGCGCCGTGGCGCGATCCGTAGTCGTCATCTCAACCCACCGTGGCGTCGAAGGCCCGCATCGTTGTCGACGTCAGCGCGCGCCGCGTCCTCAATGGTGACCAGCGCGGCCAGGGCTCGCTCAAAGATGGCGGGGCTCGCCACCGCGACGACGCCTGTTGGTTGGCCCATCGCGTCGCGCTCCGCCCACGCGATCACCTGACCGTCCTCAGCGATGCCGAGGTGATCACGCAGTCCTGTCGTCACTGCGATTCGGGCGTTGCCGTCGAGGTGCACGCGCTTGCTGCCGATCGTCGATCCTTCGTGGTGCAGACGCGCGCAAAGGCGCAAGCAGTTCGACCGGCCCACGTCCGCTTCGAGCGCCAGGCCCGGCGTCCAGCCGAGCAGGGCAACAAGGTCCGGCGTGTACAGACGATCCCTATCTAGGCAACGAATGACCAGCCCGATCGGCGGCGTGAGAATGGTCGGGAATCGTAGTTCTTTCAGCGGAGAAGATTCCATCGCTCTGGGGGCGGGCGCGGGAGCACCGGTTCGGATCGGCATCGCCGGGATGAGGGAACCTCGGGCGCGGCGCTGGCCGGCTCGAGCCTGGATAGGTGGGGCTGTAGGTGTCATGTCCAGCACCGTGCTGCTCGCGAACTCGGTGCCACGCGGCACCATATGGGTGACCGCAACTGCGTGCGAATCCGATTCATCAGCGCACAGTGGGACTCTGAAAGATGACGAGATTTCGTCCTGCGGCCATGACGATGCCTCGGGCTTGAATGTTTCAGATGTGTGGGAACACTCCCACCGAATGGTGTCGGAGGGCCGACGTGCACAATCTAATGGTGCACGACATCGCCACTTTTGTGAAGATGTCACCGAACCGCTGATCGGTGAGCACTAGAACGATCTGAGCTAACAATTCTAGTCGGAGAGCGTGCCCCGATCGGTTGGTGAGGTCGACGGAGAAGGCTGGAGGGGTGTCGTGCCATGAGCACTGGTCCATTAGGTCGCCACCGTTGCCTCGAGGTTCATTTAACTCAACCAAC
>Ga0209385_1000339_pt1 | contig 18721 bp, 17 predicted proteins | sample NGEPerB_FD_184506 | JGI IMG/M metagenome (GOLD analysis project Ga0209385, IMG submission 184506) | Arctic peat soil microbial communities from the Barrow Environmental Observatory site, Barrow, Alaska, USA - NGEE PermafrostAB12-B... | ecosystem: Environmental > Terrestrial > Soil > Wetlands >... | reverse complement strand
CTCCTGGGGGCGGTCGGCCGTCACCACCAATAACGAAACGCCCGAGAGATCGGCTTCGGCGACGGCCGCGTGCAGTTCCGCCGCGGCCGTCCCACTCGTCACCACCACCACGACCGGACGACGCGTCACGAGCGATCGACCGATCGCGAAGAATCCCGCACTGCGCTCGTCAAGGCGCACGTGCAACTGCAGTTCGTCGCGCTCGGAGGCGGCGACGACCAGCGGTGTCGAGCGAGAACCGGGGCAGATCACGACGTCACGCAATCCGTGGCGACACCATTCGTCGAACAATGTCGCGGCGAACGTAGCCTGCACCTCGCTCGGGCTCGGTACGCTCTGTTGCAATGTCACTCCTCAGGGTCCAGCGCCAAGGTACCGGCCCGACCTTCGTGTGGCTGCACGGATTTACCCAAACGGGCGCTTCCGCGTACCAATTCCGCTCCATTCTGACAGGTACCAACCAGTTGTGGATATTCGACCTGCCCGGACACGGCGACGCCGCCGAGATCGACGCGTCGCTTGACGAGACCGCCGATCTGGTCGCCGAATTGCTGCCCGACGAGCCGGTCGCGTTGGGCGGCTATTCAATGGGCGCACGCGTGGCACTGCACGTAGCGCTGCGTCATCCCTCGCGCCTCAGTAGTCTGGTCGTCCTCGGTGCGTCGCGCGGCATTGAAGACCCTAAGGCGCGCGCCGAACGCCGTCAGAGGGACGATCAGCTCGCCGATCGCATCGAGACCATCGGAGCCGAAGCATTTCTCGACGAATGGCTCGCCCAACCCCTCTTCGCCAACGTGCCCGACGACCCCTTCGAACGTGTCGCGCGCAGCGCGAACCCGCACGGACTCGCCGCGTCGCTACGTCGCTCGGGCACGGGTACCCAGGACTGGCTCGACCCACGTCTCAGTGCGCTCGACGTGCCGACGCTCGCCCTCGCGGGTACCAACGACGCGAAGTTCATCATCGAGGCATCCGCGATCGCCGCGCGAGTGCAACACGGAACCTCCTACGAGGTTCGCGACGCCGGGCACGCCGCCCACTTAGAACAGCCCGCGCGAACAGCGGAGCAGATTGTGGCGTTCTTGAACGATTAGCGCGTGGCGAAGAACGTGGCGAACAGCAATGCCCCGATCGCGAGCTGCGCACGAGCCGAGGCCTTGAGCAACACGAGTAGTTCGCGCCCCACCCGCGAGGAGAAGGCCATTCGCAGGCCCGGCACGTAGAGCACGAGAGCGACCAGCGCGACGATCGGCTCCCCGCCGGCCGCGATGCCGACGACGACCCCACTCACGCACAACGCGTACAGCCAGGAAGCCCGCTCGCGACCCAGTCGGGCGGCCATGGTCCTCTTGCCCGCCAGGCGGTCGCCCGCAGCGTCGCGCAGGTTGTTCGCCTCGAGCAGCGCGCAGGCCATCGACCCACAGGCCAACGCGAACCACCACGCCGAGTCGGGAATCGAGAGGTGCTGGACGTAGGCGGTACCGACGGTCGCGACGAAGCCGAAGTAGGTCATGACGAACAGTTCGCCAAAACCGTAGTAGCCGTACGGCTTGGGTCCACCGGTGTAGAACCAGCCGGCGAGCACCGCCGTGGCGCCGATCACGACGAGCCACCACGACGTGCGCGACGACAGCCACAACCCGAACGAGGCGCCGACGAAGAACCATGCCCACGCGGCGTACTTCACCGTCGCCGGCGCCACGAGTTTCGACGCCGTTAGGCGGAATGGTCCGACGCGGACCTCGTCGGTGCCGCGCACGCCGTCGGAATAGTCGTTGGCGTAGTTCGTGCCAATCTGCAACGACAGGGCCACGACGGCACAGAGCACCGTGTTGAGCCAGCACAGCGTCGCGGGGCGCACGAGCGACGCGCCGACCGCGACCGGTACGGCGGCGGCGGGCAGCGTGCGGAGCCTCGCCGCCAAGACCCAGCGGCGAATCCCTCCGGGTGCGTCGCTCATGGACGCTTAGGAAACTTCGAGAAGTCCGGGGCTCGGTGTTCGACGAAGGCGTTGCGGCCCTCCTGGCCCTCCTCGGACATGTAGAAGAGCATCGTCGCGTCGCCCGCCAGCTGTTGCACGCCGGCGAGGCCGTCGTCCGCGGCGTTGAAGCCCGCCTTCAACATTCGTAGGGCGATGGGCGAGAGTGTCAGCATCTGACGACACCACGCCACGGTCTCACGCTCGAGGTCGCCCAAGGGGACGACGGTGTTCACGAGACCCCAGTCCAACGCCGTCGCGGCGTCGTACTGACGACAGAGAAACCAAACCTCCTTGGCGCGCTTCAGGCCTATCGTGCGCGCCAGCAGTGACGATCCGTACCCACCGTCGAAGGATCCGACACGCGGGCCGGTCTGACCGAAGCGCGCGTTGTCCGCGGCGATCGACAGGTCGCACACCAGGTGCAAGATATGCCCTCCCCCTATGGCGTAACCCGCGATGGACGCCACGACCGGCTTGGGCAGTCGACGAATCTGGATCTGCAGATCGAGTACGTTGAGCCGACCGACACCCTGGCGCGCGACGTCGTCGTCGCCCATGTACCCGTCGTCACCCCGGATCTTCTGATCGCCCCCCGAGCAGAAGGCGTCGGGGCCAGCGCCCGTCAGGATGATGGCGCCGACGGTGACGTCGTCGCGCGCTCGTTCGAAGGCGTTGGCCAGTTCGAACAAGGTCTGGGGACGGAACGCGTTGCGTCGCTCCGGGCGGTTGATCGTGAGTCGCGCAATGCCCTCGCCCACCTCGTAGATGATGTCGGTGTACTCGCCCCTTCGCTCCCACGCGGGAAGCGGTTGGGAGCGGAACGCCTCGACGGGATCGATCGGTGAGCCTTCAATGACGGTTTCGGACATAGCGACCACGATACTTTCGCTCAGACGGGCGCGAGTAAGGCGCCAGGGACCGCCCGTTCGCCCGGACGGTCCTCGTGGGCGCGCAGGCGCTCGGACAAGGTGGCTCGAACGTCCACCATGGCCGGATCATCGAAGCGATTGACGCGCTGGAGCGGGTCATCGGCGAGGTCGTACAACTCCCCCTCGGTGCCGTCGTGCATCGAGCCCGCCTGGTACTCGGTGTAGAGGTGCTCGGCCGTGACGACCGAGCGAACGTGGACGTCGACACCGAACAACGCCGAGTCCCATTCGGTGAACGTCGACTCGAACGAGCGGGCGTGTGCGTCGTCGTCGTTCGTCGGCAACGCCGTCCCCTCGACCCACGCGGGTGCGGGCTGACCGGCGACGTCGAGGAAGGTCGCGGCGAGCGAGACGAGACTCACCGGCGCGTGCACGACGCACGGTTCGGGCATGCTCGAACGCGCGGGTCGCCAGATCAGAGGAAGGCGCAGCAGTCCGTCAACGTGGTACGGGCCCTTGAAGAGCAGTCCGAAATCGCCCTGCAGTTCGCCATGATCGCTCGTGAAGATGACGTCGACGTCGTCGCCCCAGCCCCTCAACTCGATGGCCGACATCACTCGCCCGATCGCCTCGTCGATCAACTCGACTTCGACGGCGTTGAGGGCGTTCACTTCTCGGACCTGGTCGGGCGTCATCAGCGCGGGCACCCAGTGCGCGGGTGCCTCGTAGTTGCTCACGACCCGCCCGTCGTACCACGCGCGCCAGTGGCGGGCCTTCACGTCGAGCAGCGCCTCGCGCTCGCTCTTGGTTTGGGGGTAGTTCACCGGCAGATCGACGTCGCGCCACGGTACGCGGTTGATCTCGGACTGAGGTGGATCCCACGGGTGGTGCGGATCGGGAAAGCTCATCCAGCAGAACCAGTCTTGGTCGACGTTCTGGCGCTCGAGCCAGTCGATCGTGCGCTCGGCGACCCAGTCGGTGTGGTACCACTCGCGTGGCACCGAGTTCATCTTCACCTGGGGCGCGTTCGTGTCGCCGCCGCCCGCCGCGTTGACGTTGAGGTCCTTGTCGACGACGGAGTAGAAACCGCTCACGGCTTCTGGATGCTGCTCGTTGATCCACTTGGCGTAGTGCAGTGCCCCCATGACGCCATGGGTCGCGAACTCGAGGTAGTCAAAGCCCCGGTGCACCCCTCGCCGGCCGTCGTACCAAGGCTGTTCGACAGTCGGGATGCCGAGGTTGGCGAGGGTGTTCTCGACGAACCGGCCGAAGGGGTCCATGAACGGTTCGAAGTGGGCCTTGCCGATGAGGGCCGTCGCGTAGCCGGCGTCGTGCAGGTTCTCGGCGACCGACGGCGCGTCGATCGCGAGCGGCACGCCGTTCATCCAAGCCCCGTGCGTCGACGGGAACTGGCCCGTCAACATCGAAGCACGCGACGGCATGCACACCACGGACGTGGGCTGGCAGCGCTCGTAGCGGATACCCTCGGCGGCCAAGCGGTCGAGCACCGGCGTACGCGACAGCAGCCCGCCGTTGGCGCCCACGGTGTCGTAACGCTCCTGATCGGTCGTGATGAAGAGAATCTTTCGTCCCATGCCCTACTCCTCCACTGTGGATTCGGCGAGCTGTTGGATCACGTCGAGCGCACCGAGCGTCCCGCCCGCGATGATGAGAGCGAGAGGGTCAGGTTCGGCGGTGGTCGAGTAGACGCAGAGCGAATCGAGAGGTCCGAGCTCGATGGCGTCGATCACGCCCAGGTGGAACCGGTACAGCGGTGCGGTGATGCGGTAGGCGAACCGGCGGATCGTCGAATCGATGGTCAGGATCTCCTCAGGCATCTCGAGGCCCGTCGCCGTCGTGATGGTGCGAATGTTGCCCTCGACGACGCACGACACGATGCCCGGGAACCAGCGTGGTATGGACTCGGGGTGTCGCACCACGTCCCACACTGCGTCCGCGGACGCCGCAATCCGTCGCTCGTATCTCAGTGACGCCATTGATATCAATGCTTCCTACTCGCAATCAACCTAGTCGCACCCCCTAGTCTCGCTGTGTGGCAACGCTGAACGCACTGGACTTCACATTGGGCCCAGAACTCGAGATCGCTACCCGTCGCTGCGTCGAGAGCGGATCGGCGTTCTGCGTGCTGGACCAACGACTCTCACCGCGACGGCGCCTCGAAGAACTCGAACTTCTCGGCGCGACAACTCTGCTTGACGCCGGCGGACGCACGACGTTGGCAACGGGGCGCGAGGTCGACTCCGAGGTCGGGCTCGTGATGCTGACGTCGGGCTCGAGTGGGACGCCCAAGGCCGCTGAACTGACGTGGGACGCACTGCGCGCCAGTGCGTCGATGACCGAGGCGAGGCTTCGCGGCGACACGACGCCGGTCTGGTACCCGTGTCTGCCGGCCAATCACATCGGCGGACTCGCCGTGCTGCTGCGCGCCGTCTTGAGCGACGCCTCACTGTTGTGGGGCGACCCTGAGGATCTCGAGCTCGCGCCTCAACGAGGTGCCACCCACGTGGCGGTCGTTCGCACGCAGTTGGCGCGACACGACCTCAGCGGTTTCGCGACGGTGCTGCTCGGCGGTGGGCACCCTCCGTCTCCTCGCGCCGAGAACGTCGTCACGACCTGGGGCATGACCGAGACCGGATCGGGCATCGTTTATGACGGCGTCGCACTCGACGGCGTCGAGGTCGCGAGCGTCAACGACGAGCTGCTCGTGCGCTCGCCCACCCTCTTCCGCTCATACCGCAACGGTCCTCGGCCGCGAGTGACCGGACCGGACGGACTCCACGACTGGTTCCCCACGGCCGACGCTGGTTACGTCATCGACAGTCGCGTGCACGTACACGGTCGGGTGGGTTTCGTCATCAATACCGGCGGGGAAAAGCTCTGGCCCGAGGACCTCGAAGCGGTTCTCGCCACGCTGAAACACGTCCGTGACGTGGCGGTCACGTCCGTCGACGACGACGAGTGGGGCGAAAGAGTCGTTGCGCTGGTCGTGGGTGACGGGACCCCACTCGACGACGCGATCATCGCGGTCGCCAGCGAACATATCGGACCCTGGGCCAAGCCCAAGGAGATCCGCTACGTCGCGGCCATACCGCGCACCGCTAACGGCAAGGTCCGCAGAAACGACCTGCCCAACCTGTTCTAGCCCACGCCACCCGACGGCTGATTCGTCGTGCCGCCGTCGACGACGACGACCTGGCCGGTCAGCCACGACGAGGCGTCACTGATCAGCATGAGAGCGACCGACGCGATGTCGTCGGGCTCACCGAGGCGGCGCAACGGGATGCGCGACACCACCTCGGCCTCGTGCTCTTGCCACAGCGCTCGAGCCAGTTCGGTGCGCACGAGACCGGGCGCGATGGCGTTCACCCGCACGCCCGGGGCCAGTTCGAAAGCCAGCTGCTTGGTCAGGTGAATGACCGCCGATTTCGTCACGTTGTACCAACCGAGGTTCGGCTCGGGACCGAGCCCGCCGACGGACGCGATGTTGAGCACCACGCCGCCGTGATCGCGCATCCAGTGGCGCCACGCCGCGGCGGTGTGAAACAGTACCGAGGCCTGATTCACTTCGTAGGTCTTTTGCATCCTTCCCTCGTCGATGTCGACGAGGGGTCCGAAGTAGGGGTTCGTGCCGGCGTTGTTGACGAGGATGTCGAGTGAACCGAAGTGATCCACCGTCGTGCTGACGAGGCGCGCCGCCGAGGAGCTATAGCCCACGTGCGCGGCCACCGTCAAGACCTGTTGCGGGTCCGCGAACGTCGCGAGCGCAGCTTGTAGGTTGTCCTCACTTCGAGAAGAAATAACGACTCGCCCACCAGCGTCGACAATGCGGTGAGCGATGGCGAGACCGATGCCGCGGCTCGCGCCTGTTACCAGCGCAACACGACCGTCGAGAGAGACCTCCATGACGTTCAGACTACGTCAGCAAAGCGTTTAACCGGCGCTGGTGTTCCCTCGTCGCGCCAGCGAGTCGACAATGACGGCCGCCAACAGAACGAATGCGGTCGCGATGTACTGGGTCGCCGCGTTCATATTCAAGAGAGACATGCCGTTGGCGATGGTGCCAATTACGAGGCCTCCCAGCAAGGCGTGAATCATCTTGCCACGGCCACCGTAGAGGCTGGCGCCACCAATGACCGCGGCCGCGACGGCGTAGAGCACGTACGTGCCGCCCTCGATGCCGGTTGAAATCCCACCAAGTCGTGACACGTAAAGCAGCCCTGCAATGCCAGTGGTGAAACCGGAGAGCATGAAGGCCAACAACCGATACCGGTTCACGTTGACACCCGCGCGCCGGGCCGCCTCGGTATTGCCACCAATCGCGTAGATGTAGCGGCCAGCCTTGGTCTTGGTGAGAATGAACGTTCCAGCGGCGAGTACGAAGAGATCAATGGGAATCGCGAACGGCATACCAACCACGTGAGCGAAGCTTGATCGGTTGGCGTTAAAGACCAGAATCAGGAGCAACCCAGCTACGCCCAACATGACGATCTTGGAGACCGTGATCCACAGGGGACGACCACCCAGACCGCTCCTTCGACGTGCGCCATCGGCGCGAAGCATCATCACGCTCAAGAGTGCCGAGACAATAATGACGAAAGTCCACGTTGCGAAGGGCGTCAGGTTGCCGTTAACGAGGTTGTAGAGGATATTGTCCTGTACTGAGACCGATCCCCCGGTTCCCTGTGCGTTGATGACGTAGAGCAGAGCACCTTCCAAGCCCAAGAACATCGCCAGCGTCACAATGAATGACGGAAGGCGGAATCGAATAATGATGAAGGCGCTCAATGCGCTGCACGCCGTTGTGACGACGAGGGCGAGCGGAAGGGCCAGGTACCAGGGCCACCGGTAGTTGCTCGAAACGAGAATGACGGCGACAGCACCGCCCAGACCCGTCGCGTAGCCGAGGGAGAGGTCGATGTCGCCGAGCAACAACAACCAAATCTCCGCCATGCCAAGAAGAATGAAGATTGTTGACTGTACGAAGAGATTCGTGATGTTCTCGGGTGACAAGAAGACCGAACTTCGTACTTCAAAGAAGATGACCAGAGCCGCAAGTCCGAACAAGATCGGCAGCAGTCCACTGTCGCCTTGCCAGACTCGCTTCAATTGGGCGACAAGATTCGTCGATACCTCATCCTCCGGCGTCGCGAGCGACTCAACTTCCGTGTGCGGAGAGGACACTTTCTAGCTACCTTTCAGCTACTGCGCAGGCGAGAGCGTCGAAGGGACGCGACTGGATTCACCGGTCGTGATCAATTCGACGGCACTCGCCGTGTCGTAATTGGCAATCGGACCGTGGCTGACCATGGTGCCCAAATGCATAACGGCGATCCGGTCGGCGACGCTGAAGACGTCGGTCAGGTTGTGTGAAATGACGATCACTGCGATGCCCTTAGCCGCCAGCGTGCGAATGAGCTCGAGCACTTGCGCCGTCTGGGAAACGCCCAAAGCAGCCGTGGGCTCGTCCAGAATCACCATTTCAGATTCGCGCATCACCGCACGCGCGACTGCGACCGCCTGACGCTGTCCACCAGAGAGAGAACCGACGAGTTGTCGCACCGACTTGACTGTCGTTACCGACAGATCAGAGAGTGTCTTCAGAGTCGCCAATTCCATCTTGATCTCGTCCAGAAGGCCGAACCGAGTCACTTCCATACCGAGATACATGTTCTGGACAATGTCGAGATTGTCGCACAAGGCCAAGTCCTGGTAGACGGTCGCGATTCCTAGGTCCGTCGCGGCACGAGGAGTATGGATGTGGACTTCTTTGCCCTTCCAGAAAATCTGGCCCGCGGACGGTGCCCAGATTCCCGAAATGGCCTTGATGAGCGTCGACTTTCCCGCTCCATTGTCGCCAATCAGGGCGGTGACCTCGCCAACGGGAATGTCGATGTCGACATTGCGAAGCGCTTGCACTGCCCCAAAGTTCTTGGCGATGCGGCGCATGCTCAAGAGGTGCTCGGGATCAAAAGCGTCAGCTCCCGAGCCGCCTATCCTCGTGGGTCCAGTTAGGGACGTTACGGGACTCGGCGGCTCGGGAACTGACGTCATTGTTTAAAGACTACTTAATGCCGTACGTCGTGCAATCAGTTGCGTACGTGGGCTGCGTGGAGCCCTGTACGGTTGGCGCACTCGAGGTGCAGAGGTCCGAGGCCTTGATGACCTTGTCCTTGATCACCGTCGACTGAACCTTGTCCGCAGTGACCCAGGTCGCGGTCAGCAGAACTGACTGGACCTTGGCGTGCGTCACCGTGTCAGTTGTAGTGCCATTGGCCAAGCCCGCAGGTGGCTTGATACCAGCGCGCAGGTACACGGCCAACGCGACTGTCGCCTGAGCTTCAAGCCAAATCGGCTTGTAGACCGTGCCGCACTGGTAGCCAGAAATTACGTTCTGGAAACCAACGAGCGACGCGTCCTGACCGGTGAACGGCATGGTCTTTGGCTTCAGACCTTTGCTTTGCAGGTTCGCGATGATGCCCGACGCGTTGTTGTCATTGGGCGTCAACACTGCGTTGATCGACGGGTGGGCCGTGAAGGCTCCCTGGAAGTCGGTCAATGCCTGTGTCGCGTCCCACGTTCCTGCGCTCTCGAGCACCGACTGCTTGGCACCGGTGAGTGTGGTCGCCGTGGTGTTGAAGCCCGCAGCGGCCAAAACCGCGTTGTAGCCCTTAGCGAACAACGTGGCGTTGTTGTCAGTCGGTGAACCGTACGATATGTACACCACCGGATTCGTCACGTTCCACGCGGTGAGGCAAGCGACTTCACCCTTGCCAATCAAGGTACCAACGGCCACATTGTCGAAGCTGACGTAGTAAGCACGCGCTCCACCCAACGTCAAACGGTCGTAGTCAATGACCTTGACACCGTGCGCTTTGGCGAAGCCTTCAATGACGGCACCAGTGGTGGAGTCAATCGGGTCAACGATCAAGACCTTGGCACCCTTGGAGATGTCGGCCTGGGCCATGTTGAACTGCGTTGCCTGGCTGCCCTGAGCATTTTGCACGATGTACTGCTTGCTCGTCAGACCAGCGGCCTTGAAGGCCTTGATCAGGTTCGGAGCGTCAAACTGCGTGTAGCGCGCTGACGACTTCGTATCGGGCAGGATAACGGCGATGGAGCCCTTACCCTTGTGCACAATGGTCTTAAGGTACTTCATGGTCGAGTAGCTCGTGTTGAACGTGCTGACCTTGACCGTAGGAGTACTTGCGGAACTCACCGCCGGAAGCACTGCGGCGACAAAACTGCCGACCAGTGCTACGGCCGCGAGCGCCTTTCCCGTTTTAAAATTCATATTCCCCAACCCTTCTTTGGCGCCTCTTAGCACCGATAGCTTGTTCACTTCTCGAACACCACGTGACCGCGATGTTCAGTGTGTGAAAATAGCATGATAAGAGCGAGATAAATGTTCACTTTGGCGAAAGAAGCCAGTCAGGCAGCCGCGATAAATGGAGGTTACGCCCCGTCGGAACTCCATAACGACACCTTGGCGACTCATCACACGAGCAGGAATCCAAGGGATATCAAGTAATTCAATCGTCGTCTCGGCACGGCGGCGCCACGCGTCGAGCGTCCGAAGCCGTTGAGCCACGTCGGAACAAAGTGACTTTTGTCACGTCCCTATAATCGCCCGTCGTGCGAACGATCCCTCGAGTCTTCACAGAAACGCGAGCACCTTTTCCATCGTTTCAATGATCGTTACGGTCTCGTCAAGTGGCATCAAAGAACTTTCCAACCTGCCCACTGCGATGCACTGGGCGACCTCGTCGGCCTCGTGGTGTAGACCGCGACCCTCGTCGGAAAACTCGAAACGACGTGACTCACCGTTTCGTTGGATTAGGGAGAACGAGGTCGGCGCGTAGAAATCGCCCTCGACATCGATACGCGCCTCGGTGCCGACGATGCTCGCCCGCGTCGCGCTGCGGGCGAAGGACGTGCACGTGAGAATTGCCTGGGCCCCGCTCTCGTAGCCGAACAACATCGACGCCTGGCCGTCAACGCCGGTGAACGCCGGATCGACCAAGGCACTGATCCGGTTGGGCGTGCCGAGGATCATCGACGCGAACGAAACCGGATAGACGCCGAGATCCAACAGCGCCCCGCCACCCAAGGCCGGGTCGAAGAGCCGGAACGAAGGATCCTGTTCGAACCACTGCCCGTGATCGGCCGAAACCGACACGAGTTCTCCGAGGGCGCCCTGAGCGATCAACTCGCGAATCGCCTTCACGTGGGGCAGGAACCGCGTCCACATGGCCTCCATCAGGAACAGTTTCTTCTCACGAGCGAGCGCGACCAGGTCGCGAGCCTCGTCGGCGGTCATCGTAAAGGCCTTCTCCACGAGCGCGGGCTTGTCGTGCTCGAGCGCCAGTCGGGCGTTGGCGTGATGGAAGGGGTGGGGAGTGGCGACGTAGACGACGTCGACGTGGGGATCGCTCACGAGCTCCTCGTACGAGGCGTAGCGGCTCGGGATCTCGAATTCGTCGCCGAAGGCGTCCGCGGACGCCTGAGAACGAGAACCCACGGCGATGATCTGCGCGTCGTCGACGAGTCGAAAATCGCGCGCGAAGGTGTGGGCGATCCCGCCGGTTCCGAGGATGCCCCAACGAAGTGGTGCCGACATGTCTATCTCCTTGTTTCCTCCGTGCGAGGTCGTCAGTCGCCACAGTACTCATCCCTGGCGTCGACACCTTCGTGCCGCGACATCGTGGATGGTGTCGCCGGCTCGCGGACCGTTCTGGCTCGGTATGATCGCGTCGTGAACACGAATGACGACGTGTATCCGCGAGTGGCCGATCGATTCGGAGAAGTACTTTCGCACGTCACGAGCGATCAATGGGACAACGCGACCCCGTGTGACGAGTGGACCGTGCGCGACCTCGTGACCCACGTGATCGCCACCCACCAACGGGTCTACGCGCTGGTGGACCCCGTGGGCCTCGCCGACGTCGACGAAGAGTCAGCGCTCATCGATCAGTGGGCCGTGGTCGCCACGACGATGCGCGACGCCCTGGGATCAGCGTCGCTCGCTGACGCGCTCGTCCCGGCTCGAAACGGAGAGCAACCCTTCTCGCAAATGGTCGGAGGTTTGCTCATGTTCGACACGCTGTGTCACACGTGGGACCTTGCGCGCGCGACCGACGCCGACGAGACGCTCGACACTGATGCCGTGGCAATTGCGCACGAGCGGCTCGGCGCGGTCAGTGACGCGATACGTGTTCCCGGTGGCTTCGCCGCGCCGATCGAACCGGCGTCTAACGCCGACGCCCAAACCAGGTTCCTCAACTTCGTCGGTCGATCAGTCGAGGTCCGCTGACAGTACGCTTTGACCATGTCGAGCGGCCACCAGAGAGCGGCGTCGACGCGAAACGCTCGAGGGGCCGGCACTCGACCGGCTCGTGGTGGCGCCGCCAATGTGCGCCCGCGGTCGTAGATGAGTCACGCCCTCGCCAACTCCTTTGACCAGGTGTGGCCGCCGTTCGCCCTCATCGCCGGGCTCTTGATGATGGGGCGAGTCGCCGCCTCCGACGAACTCTTCGAATCCGTTGGTGCCCGACTCGCCCGCATACCCGGCGGCGGCGTCGTGATGTTCGCCGCGCTGATGGCCCTGGTGGCGATCGTCACCGCCGTACTCAACCTCGATACGTCCGTGGTATTCCTCACTCCGGTGCTCATCCACGCCGCGCGCGAACGCGGTGTCAAGGAGAACGCGTTCCTCTACGGAGCCATCTTCATGTCCAACGGTGCCTCACTCCTCTTGCCCGGCTCCAACCTGACGAATATCCTCATCCTCACGACCAGTCACGTGCGCAGCCACGTCTTCGCGGGACAGATGTTCCTCCCGTGGATCGCGTCAATCGTGGTCATCACGCTCGTGCTTTCCATCTGGTACTGGAAGGACCTTCGCTCGCGACCCGAGGGAAGCGTGACGACGACGCCGCTTCATTGGGGACTCGGTATCGTCGGAATCGGTCTGGCTGTCGTGCTGGTACTGACCCTGAGCAGTCCGGCGCTGCCGATCTTGGTGACGGGCGTCGTGCTCATTGGCGCGCAAGTGCTGATCGCTCGTCGCCTGACGGGCAGCGAAGCGCGCGGGTCGCTGAACGCGAGGACCCTCTTGATCTTGATGTCGATCGCACTGGCCTTTGGCGTCGTCGCGCGCCTCTGGCACGGGCCAGCACATCTCATGAGCACGCTCGGGCCGTGGGCCTCGGCCGGCATCGGCGCAGGTCTCGCCAACGTCGTGAACAACCTCCCCGCCGCGGTACTGCTCTCGTCGCAACCGTTGCACCATCCCCTGACGCTCCTGATCGGTCTCGACCTCGGCCCCAACGTGTTCATCATCGGTGCACTCTCGTCGATGCTGTGGCTGCGGATCGCGCGTCGCGAAGGCGCGCACCCATCGATACGAACGTTCACCACGATTGGCGTCGTCGTGACGTCGTGCTCGATGGTGGTCGCGCTGGTGACGTTGCAACTCGTCGCTCCGCGGGCCTTTTGATCGACGCGTTCACGGTGTCCTCGTGTCGCCGCTCGACGTGACACGAACGCTGGGGGCGACTAGAACTACTCAGTGGCCCAACTTGCGTCATCAATCACGACGGACCGACTCACCCTGCGATGTTTCGAGCACGGCGACCTCGACGGGCTCTTTGCGATCTACGGCGACGAGCGCGTCGCGCGTTACCTCTACCGGGACGTCCGCGATAGAGAGGCGACGCGCGCCGTCCTGGAGAGAAAGATCACGCTGCCAACCGAAGTGGGAGACGAGAACGTGCTGCCCGTCGCGGTGGAGTCGCGTGAGAGTGGCGAGTTGATCGGCGACTTCATGCTGCGCTGGACGTTCAACGAGCATCGCCAGGGCGAGACCGGAGGATCGTTGCTGCCGGCCGTACACGGTCGCGGCTTCGCCACCGAGGTCTACGCGGAACTGCTCGTCCTTGGCTTCACGCTGTTCAATCTGCATCGTGTCTTTGCCAACTGCGACGGTCGCAACCACGCGTCAATCCGCTCCCTGGAGAAGGCGGGTCTCCAGCGCGAAGCTCACCTCGTCGAGAACGAATTCGTCAAGGGTGAATGGACCGACGAAGTCATCCTGGCGATTCGTCGTGACGAGTGGGAACGTCAACGCGCGCGGAGATGAGTTCTGATCCGACGCGATTTCGTCGCGCCTAACATCGCTCTATGAATCATCTCGCCGGGGCGTCCAGCGCTTACCTGCGCCAGCACGCAGCAAATCCAGTGGACTGGCGTCCGTGGGGACGCGAGGCGCTCGATCTGGCCCAACGTCTCGACCGGCCGATTTTTCTCTCGATCGGTTACGCGGCCTGTCACTGGTGCCACGTGATGGCCCACGAGTCCTTCGAGAATCCCGAGATCGCCCAGTTGGTGAACGACTCGTTCGTCGCGATCAAGGTCGATCGCGAGGAGCGCCCCGATGTCGACGCGCTCTATATGGCGGCGACACAACTGATGAGTGGCCACGGCGGCTGGCCCATGTCGGTCTTCCTGTTGCCCGACGGGCGGCCCTTCATGGCGGGCACCTACTATCCCCCGTCGGACCGGCACGGTCAGGTCGGGTTTCCTCGCCTCCTCGCCGCGGTGGCGAGCGCGTGGAACGATCAGCGAGAGGCCGTGATCGAGCAGGCCAACGAGTTGCGCCAGGCGCTCGAGCGCGAGATCTGCTTCGTCGACCACCTGTCACCGCTCACCGGAAGGCTCGACGTCACGGCGGCACGGCGGCTTCTGCGCGACGAGCTCGTCGGTCGCTTCGACGCCGACGGTGGATTTGGCGACGCGCCGAAGTTCCCCCGACCGAGTTACGTCGAGGCTCTCCTCGAATTTGACGACGCCGAAGCCGTCTCGGCGGTGACGTCCACGCTCGAGGCGATGTCACGACGAGGCCTCTACGACCACGTCCGGGGCGGCTTCGCCCGTTACAGCGTTGACGCACAGTGGCACGTTCCCCATTTCGAGAAGATGCTGAGTGATCAGGCGTTGCTCGCGCGCGCCTACTCTCGTGCCGCGCGCCGTTTCCCCACCGAGCCCCAGTGGCGCGCCGTCGCGCGCGACACGCTGCGTTTCGTGCTCAGCGATCTGAAGGTCGACGGCGGCTACGCGTCGTCCCTCGACGCCGACGCCGGCGGTGTCGAGGGCTCGCACGTCACCTGGACCGTCGACGGGGTGCGCGCCGCGCTCGACGGCGCCGGACTCGCGGGAGAACTCACACGCGTTCTCGGTCGGTGGCGCGTGGAGTCGCCCGGCCTGTTCGAAGGCCGCAGCATCCCCCGCCTCAACGACGGCGAGCCCTTCGAGACCCCCGAAGGTCTTCTCGGCGCGCTCGAAGCGCTGCGGGCAGCGCGTGCTCGAAGGATCCAGCCGGAACGCGACGAGAAGATCATCCTCGAATGGAACGCGATGCTGGCGTCGGCCCTGCTCGTGAGTGGCGAAGCAGAGTTCGTCGCTCCCGGCCTCGAACTTCTCGACACGCTGGCGCACAGCCACTTCAGTGACGCGACGTGGTGGCGCACCGAGCAGCGACAAGCCCACGCGACCGCCGGCGACGTCGCGTGGACGCTCGACGCGAACCTCGACGCCTTCGAGCTGACCGGCGACGATCACTGGTTGGAGGCCGCGAAGGATCTGGCGCACTACCTGCTGGCCCACTTCTGGGACGGCGAGATCCCAACGCCACTCGCCGCGCGCGTGGGGGGTGGACTGTTCGCCCAGAGCGACCAGGTCAACGACCTGATCGCGCGGCCCAAGGAGATTTTCGACGGAGCGACACCGTCGAGCCACGCCGTTGCCTGTCGGGCGCTCGCCCGCCTCGCCCTCTGTGGCGGCGATTCGAGCCTCCTGAGCGTGGCCCAGCGCCTCGTAGAGTTGGGCGCTTCATTGATCGACGGACATCCGAGCGCCGTGGTGGACCTCGTGGCGGCGACCGGCTGGGCACTCGAAGGCGTCGAGGTCGTGGTGCCGGGAGCGGCCAGTCCGCTCGCGGACCACGTACGATCGTTGGACATGCCACGTACCGTCCTCGTCACCGGCTCTGGTGCGTCACCTCTTCTGGTGGGGCGATCGACCGGCGCCGCGTACGTCTGTCGCGGCGGCGTCTGCCAACTTCCGGTCACCACACTCGAGGATCTCGACGAACAGCTTGCGCAGGTGTGCGGCTGATGGCCCTGTTCAACCGCGATCCTACGGCGAGGGCCAGCAAGCGACTCGTCGAACGCACGCCTCAGCGCCCCACCGTCGACCTCACCCCGGGTTGCACGATGTTCGGCTTGGTGCTCGGTTCGACGAACGAGACCACGACGGTGGTCGATCTCGCCTCCCAGACGATCGTGCGGTGGCGCATACCCTGGCCCCAAGGTTTCGAGACCGACTTGGCGGCCTTTGACGTCGTCGAAGGACAACTCGCCGACGACATCGAACGCGACGATCTCGCCCAGCCCGAGGCGGTGACGCTCGCCGACCTTCCGCGACGTCTCGGGACCTACCGCGGGCGACGGGTGCGCAAGTGGCTCGAACAGCTCGCGACGCCCGCCGACGGACCCCTGTTCGGTTTTCGCGGCCCGAGCGCACCGTACTGGGAGTTCCGTGGCGAGCGTCCGAGCGTCGCGCTGATCGCCGCAGACCGCGGACCGCAGTTGCTGCGCCGCCACGAGGACGGATCGACCTGGGTGCGCTTTGGCTGGTTCGGTGACGACGTGTGGCTGGTCTGTGAGGACTCGTACGCCGTTCGCACGATCGAAGCGACACGTCGGACCTCGCTCGCGGGCAAGGACCTGGCGACGTCGCTGGGCTTTCGCCCGACCTACGTGCTCACGACGCTCTCCCAGCCCATCGACGGGCACTGCTACAAGAGCTGCACCGGTCTGCTGCCGCGAGGCTAGGGACTACTTCGGCAGTTTCGACGACGCCAGCGACTCGGCCATGGCCCAGCCGAAGACCACCAGACGCTGACCCTTGTCGGCATCGAGCCCGACAAAGAACTCGTGCACGCCTTCGGGAATCGCGGCCTTGGCGACCACGTAGTCGAGGCCGCCGACCGGTCCGGGGCTGACGCTCATCACGAAGGTCTTGTCGTCGATCGACTTCTCGGCGCCGAAGCGCTTGGCCAGGCGACGGCCCCACGCGCGGTCCTCACCGGTGGGCTTGTAGCCCTGGCGCGGCACCACGTCCTCGAGACCGGCGAAGGCACGAAAGCCGTCGGGCGAGGTGAGGCGCGAACCCAACAACACGTCCTCGTCGGGAAAGGCCAACAGCGCCCGGCGGAACTGGTCGTGCAGGATCGCCTTCAGGGTCTGATCGGACTTGGCGTTACGGTCCACGAGCAAGAGACCCACGAGCAGCGACGGCGTGCCGCCGATGCGCTCGAGTGTGCTGAACGAATAGCCGCGCAACTTCGTCCCCTCGCGCGCATGGGTCACGAGGACCCACTCCTCGCGTTGCTTGGAGAGGAAGCCAATGTCGAAATTGGGCTCCCGATCGACGCAGAGATCGGCCATCTCGGCGAGTTCTGCGTCGCTGAGGGCGGTGGTGTCCTTCGTGGTGACGGTCATTGCCATAAGTATCTATTCTACGGGAGTTCTCCGCCCCGCGAAACTCGCCTAGGCCTTTATGATGTTTCGACCGAATTCCGAGCGAAGATCGCCCACCACGCTGGCGATATTCACGTTGAAATCGGGTCCCAGCTTGAAGATCTTCCCCGTCGCGCCGGTTTCGACGATGACGGGTGACTTACCGGGGTAGCGAGAGAGAATCTCGCGTAACGTCGCGATCGACGTCGAAGTGAGGTCCTCGGGTCCGAGCGCCAGGCGAAGTTCGCCGTCGCCGCGCTCGAGTTTCAAGAGCGAGACGTCGAGGGCACTGAAGCGGATCTCGTCGTCACGGTTGTCGAGGCGCCCCTTGATGAGCACGATGTTGTCCTTGGCGAGGAAGCCACTGCACTCTTCGAACTTGCGCGCCGAGAAGTTGATCTCCATCGAACCGCCCAGGTCCTCGAGCACGACGCGTGCGTACTGCTGTCCGGCCTTCGTGGTGCGAATCTGCACCTCGGCGAGGATGCCCCCGACCGTGATCGGCCGACCGGCCTTGGCGAGTTCGTCGCCGCGCTCGCGCACCGAGATGACCGAGCCGTCGGTCTTGGCGAGGAGGGCCGCCTCGACCTCGTAGAGGGGGTGGTCCGAGATGTAGGTGCCGAGCATCTCGCGCTCGAAGTCCAGTTTCACGGACTTGTCGAACTCGATGTCGCCGATCGCGACGTCGGTGCCCTCCCAGTCGTCGCGGTCCCCGTCGGCGTCGAGCGTGGCGAAGAGCGTGCTGATGCCGAGCGAGAGATCCTTTCGACGACTGAGCGTCACGTCGATGATCTCGTCGATCTTGAGGAGCAGTCCCAGTCGCGGTACGCCCAATCCGTCGAACGCTCCGGCCTTGATGAGTGACTCCATCGAACGGCGATTGAGAACGGCGGGGTCGACTCGGCGAACGAAGTCGTAGACCGACGTGAAGGGACCGCCCGCGTCGCGCTCGCTGACGATCTTCTCCACGAGCGCCTCGCCGACGTTGCGCACCGCGGCCATACCGAACAGGATCGTGAGGTTCTGCGTGCGACTGGGCGCGTACTCGGCGAACGACTCGTTCACGTCGGGCACGCCGACGGTGATGCCCATCTGACGCGCCTCGTTCAAGTACACCGACGCCTTGTCCTTGTCGTCGCGAAACGACGTCAGCAGCGCCGCCATGTACTCCACCGGGTAGTTCGCTTTCAACCACGCGTTCTGGTACGCGATCAAGGCGTAGCCGTAGGCGTGGCTCTTATTGAAGGCGTAGTCGGCGAACGGTTCGATCTTGT
>Ga0209385_1000336_pt1 | contig 18800 bp, 22 predicted proteins | sample NGEPerB_FD_184506 | JGI IMG/M metagenome (GOLD analysis project Ga0209385, IMG submission 184506) | Arctic peat soil microbial communities from the Barrow Environmental Observatory site, Barrow, Alaska, USA - NGEE PermafrostAB12-B... | ecosystem: Environmental > Terrestrial > Soil > Wetlands >... | reverse complement strand
GGGTACCCACAGCGTCGTTGACGGCCCCGGCCAGGTCGCGCACGGGATCGGCCGCGCCCGCTGGACCGGCCGATTCGGTCGGCTGGGATTCGGTGGTGCTCATGACGCCATTGTCACGTGTCAGGCCGAGCAGGTGGGGTCGTTCTCGTTCGGGCGCACATCGGGACAGTTCCCGCCCGCGTCCGCGCTCACCCGGCACGGTAGGAATGACCCATGACATCGGCCGATTCTCTGACGCCGCGGCTGGCCAACCCGCTGGTGCTGCGCCTGCGGCCGTACACAACGACGATCTTCGCCGAGATGTCCGCGCTCGCAGTGGCCACCGGCTCGATCAACCTGGGTCAGGGTTTCCCGGACACCGACGGCCCGCCGTCCCTGCTCGCCGCGGCCCAGCGGGCCATCGCGCAGGGGGTGAACCAGTACCCGCCAGGTCCGGGGATCCCCGAGTTGCGGCACGCCGTCGCCGACGCCCGGCTGCGTGACCACGGGCAGCGGTTCGATCCCGACGCCGAGGTGCTGATCACCGTCGGGGCGACCGAGGCCCTCGCGGCCGCCGTCATCGGGCTGTGCGAACCGGGCGATGAGGTGCTGATGCTCGAACCGCATTACGACTCCTACCCGCCGATCGTCGCGATGGCCGGCGGCAGCCATCGCTCGGTGCCACTCCGCCCGGACAGCACGGGTCGATTCGCACTGGATGTCGACGAACTGGCGGCCGCGGTCGGACCGCGCACCCGGATGCTCATCCTGAACTCGCCGCACAACCCGACCGGAACGGTGCTGACCCGCGAGGAGCTCGCCGGGATTGCCCGGGTCGCGGTGGACCGCGACCTGATCGTGCTCACCGACGAGGTCTACGAGCACTTGGTCTACGACGACGTGCGACACCTGCCGCTCGCAACGTTCGACGGAATGGCCGAACGCACGGTCACCATCTCCAGCGCGGGGAAGACGTTCAACGTCACCGGGTGGAAGATCGGCTGGGCCTGCGGTCCCGCGCCGCTGGTGGCCGCCGTCCGGGCGGCGAAACAGTTCCTCACCTACGTCGGCGGCGCTCCGTTCCAGCCGGCGGTGGCCGGGGCCTTGCGGACCGAGATGACGTGGGTACGCGGGCTGCGGGACGGCCTGCAGGCCAAGCGCGACCGGCTCTGCGCCGGCCTTCAGGCGGCTGGGTTCGGCGTGCTCCGGCCGCAGGGAACCTACTTCGTGATGACCGACATCCGGCCGCTGGGATCGGACGACGGCATGCAGTTCTGCCTGGACCTGCCGCACCGCGCCGGCGTCGTTGCGGTGCCGGACGAGGTGTTCCACGACGATCCCCGCGATGGAAAGCCGTTCGTGCGCTTCGCGTTCTGCAAACGTGACGAGGTCATCGACGAGGCCGTGGAGCGTCTGGCGGCCATGCGATGAGCAGCGGACGGATCTCCGAACTGCTCGGGCGCGCACCGGTGTTCGACGGTCACAACGACCTGGCCTGGGCGCTGCGCAAGCAGGTCGACTACGACCTGACCGCCAGGGATATTGCCGTTCACCAACCCACCCTGCACACCGACATCCCGCGCCTGCGCACGGGCGGCGTCGGTGCGCAGTTCTTTTCGGTGTACGTGCCGGGCACACTGACCGGCGGTGCCGCCGTCACTGCAACCCTCGAGCAGATCGACTGTGTGTCAAGGATTGTCGCGGCACACCCGGAAACGTTCGCGGCAGCCAGGACGGCGACCGACGTCCGGCGGGCCATGGCCGGTGGAAGGATCGCCGCGCTGTTGGGCGCCGAGGGCGGGCACAGTATCGACAATTCACTGGGTGTGCTGCGCATGTTGCGAATGCTCGGTGTCGCGTACATGACGTTGACGCACAATCAGAACGTGCCATGGGCAGATGCGGCGACCGACGTCCCCGTGGCGGGCGGGCTGACCGAGTTCGGACGCCAGGTGGTCCGGGAGATGAACCGGGTCGGGATGCTGGTGGACATCTCGCATGTCGCGCCGCCGACGATGCATGCCGCGCTGGACGAAAGCCTTGCACCGGTGATCTTCTCGCACTCCTCTTGCCGGGCGTTGACCGATCATGTGCGCGACGTGCCGGACTCGGCGTTGCAGCGACTGGCGGAGAACGGCGGCGTCGTCATGATCACCTTCGTGCCGGATTTCATCTCGCAGGAGTGCGCCGACCACGCGACGGCCGAGGACGCCGAGCGGCACGCCCTCGGGCTGGACAAGGTCACCGTCTACACCGAGCACGCGGGCGAGCACCTGGATCCGGTCGCGGTCGCGAAGCTGACCGCATGGCAGGTCGAGAACCCGTCACCACGAGCAACTCTGCAACAGGTCGCCGACCATGTGGAGCACGCAAGGGAGGTCGCCGGGGTGCGGCACATCGGGCTCGGCGGTGACTTCGACGGGGTCAGCGACCTGCCGATCGGGCTCCAGGACGTCTCCACCTACCCGGCGCTGCTCAGCGAGCTCGCCGATCGGGGCTGGTCCGACGCCGAGCTGGAGGCGCTGACCAGCGGCAACATCCTGCGGGTCCTGCAGGACGCGGAAGACGTCGCGGATCCCGGGTTCGGCGCCTGAGAGTCGTTACGGGAGAGCCTTCAGAGTCGCTCGGCTGGTGTGGCCTCAGTTGTCATCACCAATTCGCCCGCAGCTGCGTCGAAGGCCAGCGCCACCCTGATCGCGCTCAGTTCATGCAGGGAGCCCAGATGCGTTCCGCCGCAGGGAATACGCTGCATCCCCTCGGGCAATCGGCAGATCCAGGTGCGCAGGTCGGTCAGCCGCGGCCCTGACACCTCGAGCTCGATCGGCGCACCGGCCGCCACCCAGCCGGCCAGCAGGTCATTGGCCCGGTCGGCAACTGCGGGCAGGGCGCAGTCCAGGTCCGTCGGATCGAAGCCCTTCTTGCGCAGGGATTTTCCCACCCGATAGGTGTCGGCGGCGCCGAACGGTTGGATCACTGAGGAGGTGATCGCAAGCTGATCGAAGTCGGGATTGCCGAGTCCGTCGGTGCGTCCACCACTGCCGAGAGGTTGTCGCCAGCGGTCGGCGAGCGCGCCGTTGAGCGCGAGAGCGGCGACGTGGCAGGCGGTGTGGCCGGCGGACAGTGCGGCCCGGTGCTGGCCGTCGACGGTCAGCGTGACGATCTCGCCCTCCGCCGGCAACGGCGCGTCCACAGCAAGCAGGTGCGCGACCACGAAGGCCCACCCACGTGTGCCGCGGCGGACCTTCACCTCGCTGCCGACCAACAGCTGGGTGCCGTCGGTGGCTCCGATCGTCGCCTCGACCACCTGCCCCGAACCGCTGGCCCAGGTCAGCGTCCCGAGATCGGTTCCCTGGTCGGGCCAGCGCGGATCAACCGGGTGGAACGGCGTCCTGTCGGTGAGCACAACGCCATGGGCGTCACGGACCACAATCGACAGCACGGTGGCCCGATCGAGCACCGATCCCGCGGGGTAGGAGACGAGGGTGTCGGTCAGCGGCAGCGGCATCATGCCATTGTCACGTGCCGGAGGGGCTGGTCACGGCCTTGAGGTTGTGGCGGGCCGCCGCCGCCCGGCACCGATGACACACCGGGTCATCGGCGGTCGACAGGATCAGGATTCCCCGGAAGACAACACCGGGCGAAACACCGGGCGACGACAGGAGAAGGACATGCTGCTGGAAAACAGGAACGCGGTCGTCTACGGCGGAGCCGGCGCCGTCGGAAGCGTGGTGGCCAGAGCCTTCGCCCGCGCGGGCGCCAGGGTATTCCTGGCCGGGCGGACCTCGGCGACGTTGCAGGCCGTGGCCGAATCGATCCGCTCGGCCGGCGGAGCGGCCGAAACTGCCGTCGTGGATGCCCTGGACGAGGCTGCCGTGGATTCCCTCGCCGACCGGGTCGTCGCCGAGGCGGGCAGCCTGGACATCTCGTTCAATCTCATCGACGTCCAGGACGTGCAGGGCACGCCGCTCGCCGAGATGAGCTGGGAGGATTTCGACAAGCCGGTGGCGACGGCGGTGCGGTCGACCTTCCTCACCGCCCGGGCCGCCGCCCGGCAGATGATCCGGCACCGGTCCGGGGTGATCCTCACGTTCGGTGGTGGGGGCGCGCGGAACCCCATCCGGCACTATTCGATCGGCGGTTTCATCGTCGCGCTGGCCGCCGTCGACACCCTTCGCCGACAATTGGCGGCCGAACTCGGCGAGTACGGCATCCGGGTCCTCACCATCGAGACCGGTGGGCTGCTGGAGACGCTTCCCAAGGACTTCCCCGGCCGGGACGACATCGCCGACATGCTGGTCGAGCCGACCATGCTGGGCCATGCGGCGACGCTCGAGGACATCGGTAACGTCGCCGTCTTCGCGGCGTCCGACCTGGCGAGATCGATGACCGGGACCATCCTGAACACCACCTGCGGCGCGAGCGTGGACTGAGGGCCTACTCCTCGCCGAAGCGCCCGCGTGCCTCGACCGGGATCAGCGGCTTCGCCGCGCGGGCCTTGATCTGCTGCACAGCCCACGAATTCCCGTCGGGATCGCTGAATCCGAAGAAGGTCCCACCGTCCCGCTCGTCGAAGACCGTGACCTCACTGGCCTCGACCCCGCGGTCGATCAGTTGCTGGCGCGCGGCCGCCGCGTCGGAGACGACGAGCTGGAGGCCGTGCAGGGAGCCGGGAGCCATCTGTTTCTGGGACGGCAGGTCACCGACGACGATGGAGCAACCCGATCCCGGCGGGGTCAGCTGCGCGACATGCATGTGCTCGTTGCGGGTGTCGTGGTCGAGTGCGAAGCCGAGTTTGTCGCGATAGAAGGCGATCGCCTGGTCGAGATCACTGACCGGGACGATCACGACTTCCAGGGTCCAGTCCATTACGTGCTCCAATTCGGGAAGAAGTGCTGCAGCGGAAGGGAAAGTCGATCACGCGGAGCCGCCCGGACCGTCGTTGAGGACGGCCCGGGCGTGGCCGCGTTACAGGGATGCGGCGACCTTGTCGAGACGCTCGTAGCCCTCGACGACGCCGACCTCCATGTTGCTGGCGATCATTCCGTCCCTGGCTCCCAAGGTCGGGTAGACCGCGTGCGCCCGCAGCCGGGTGCGGCCGTTACCCAGGTCCTGGAAGGTCAGTGACTCGATGCTCACCACATCCGGGAATCCCTCGAACTCGAAGGTCTGGATCGCGAAGTCGTTCTCGCGCACCACGTGGAAGACGCCGTTGAACGCGAATTCCTGTCCCTCAGGATTGCGGTGGACGTAGCGATAGCCGCCGCCGGAGGTGAAGTCGAAGTGCTCGATGTCCATCTCATACCCGTTGGGCCCCAGCCATTGCTTGATCAGGTCGGGCTCGGCGTGGGCGCGGAAGACCGCGGCGACGGGCGCATCGAACTCGCGCTCGATGTCGATGAACGGGACACCTTCGGGCGCGGTGATGGTGACGGGGTTCGTCATGTCTGTTCCTCCTTGTGCTGGCCGGCCTGGCCGGCCTGGTCGGTGAGGCCGGTGATGCGGGCGGGTGGGGTGATTGGGGCGTCGCCGGGCAGGACGATGCTCTCGAGCAGGGTGTCGAGACGCCGGAACTGCTGTTCGTGGATCAGCCGGTACTTGTCGATCCACGCGGTGAGTGCTTCGAGCTGGACCGCATTCAGGTGCACGGGTCGGCGTTGGGCGTCCCGCGTCCGGGTAACCAGCCCGGCCTGCTCGAGCACCTGAATGTGCTTCGAGACCGCCTGCTTGGAGATCTCGAAGGGATCGGCCAGTTCGTTGACCGTCGCCGGGCCGCGGCTCAGGCGGGCGATCATCCGTCGCCGCACCGGATCGGCCAGGGCCATGAAGGCCCGGTCGAGCCGATCATCGGCGGACGGATCGACGATCACGTTATCAACCATTTCATTGATCAATCACTTGGTTGATTAAGACTGTAGGGCCGTCCCATGGCGGTGTCAAGGGGTTGGTCGTGAAGTTCCCGAAGTCGGTGCGCGCCTAGCAGAGTGACCCGCTGGAACTGCAGGTAGCCCTCCAGGATGGCCGGTCGGCCCCGCTGAGCGGCCCATCCACCGGTGACGGAGCCGGCGCCACCCAGGTCATCCGCGCTCCTGCGCGGGGGTCACCCTGGCGATCACCTGCGGATTGACGGGATCCGCTGTGCCGGAACGGAACTCGTCGATCCGCACCAAAGCGACGCCGGCCAGGATCAGCACCCCGCCGAGCAGCTGCAGCGCGGTCGGGACCTCACCCAGCAGCAGCCAGGCGAACAGCACGGCGAACAGCACCTCGGTGAGCCCGACGAAGGACGCGAGCTTCGACCCCAGGATCCGCGTGGCGGCGATCCCGGCCACGTAGGCGATCGCGGCGGCCACCAGCGACAGCCCGATGACCGGCACCAGCCAGCTCAGCTGGTGGCCGGCGAAATCGACGTCACCGGTGTTCGCCTGCATCGGCAGGGCACCCACGGCGCCGAGGACGAGCAGCGTCACCGCTCCGATCGTCATTCCTCCGCTGGCCATGGCCAGCGGCGGCAGGTCGGGATCGCTCTTGGCCGACAGCACGAAGAACACGGCGAGTCCCACTGCCGCAGCCAGGCCCCAGAGCACCCCCACCAGGTCGATATGCGTATCGCCGACCAGGTTGAGCACCAGAATCAGGCCGAGCACGGCCGCCACCGACCCGGCTATGGTCAGCCGCCGGGGCCGCTGCCCGTTGCGGATCCACAGCCAGCCGACGATCAGGATGATGCCCATGTACTCCAGCAGCAGGGCGACCCCCACCGACAGGTGCTGTACCGCATTGAAGAAGAACACCTGGCAGCCGGCGATCGCCACGAGTCCGTAGATCGTCACCATCCGGATGTTGCGCCACAACACGTTCCACCTGCCCCGCAGCGTCACCACCGCGGGAACCGCCAGCAGCACAGCGGCAATGCTGATCCGGATCGCGACCGCCGCGGCCGGTGACCAGCCGGTGTCGATAAGCGACCGGGCGAACGTGCCCGACGTGCCGAAGGTCGCGGCCGAGAACAGGGCCAGCACGAATCCGGCTCGGGTTGCTCGCTGCTCCAGCATCTGTCCTCCGCTGCCTTGTCGTCCCAATGCCACTTGCTGTCTTCGGTGTCATGACCGAACACGGCCTACGATGATGACACTACGACCGGCCCCCGACAGGAGTCAACGTGCTTTTTGCTCATGACACCGAGGTGGCGCTGGCCGCTGCCGCGGCGTTGGTCAACACGGCGCCGTTGGTGACGGCGGACGGGGATACCGACGAGGAGGATCTTCCCGACATCGCGGCCCTCGACACATTCGTCAGCAGCTGGGGGTGGACCGGCGAGCTTCGCCACGACGAGGCGGAACTGCGGGCCGTTCGCGCGCTTCGGCCGCGGCTGCGCCGGATCTGGGAGGTGGACGAGGACGAGGTGGTTCAGATCGTGAACCAGCTGCTGCGCGAGGCAAAGGCACTCCCGCAGCTGGTCAGGCACGACGAATGGAGCTACCACCTGCACGCGACCCCACCGGCCGCCCCGCTGGCCACCAGGATGGCCGTGGAGGCCGCGATGGCCATCGTGGACGTGGTCCGCAGCGACGAACTGAGCAGGCTACGGATCTGCGAGTACCCCACGTGCATCAATGTCGTGGTCGACCTGTCCAAGAACCGGTCGAAGAGATTCTGCGACGACGGCTGCGGCAATCGCGCCGCGGTCGCCGCCTACCGGGCCCGCAGGAACGCGGCGGCACGGCAGTCCTGATCACGGCTGAGTCGACTTGGCTGGGTCGACTTGGCTGGGTCGACTTGGCTGGGTCGACTTGGCTGGGTCGACTCAGCCCACTCGGGTGACCGGTGGTCGCCGGAATCCGGGCGTGAGACCGGCATTCTCCAGTGCGCGCCCCGTCGCCAGCAGCTGCGGTTCGTTCCAGCGGGCGCCGACCAGCTGGATCCCGGTCGGCAATCCTCCGTCGTCCTGTCCGGCGGGCATCACCAACGAAGGCAACCCGTTGAGGCTCGCCAACGCGAAGACCAAACCCTGCTCGTAGTAAGCGATCTGGCCGCCGTCCACGGAGAGCGGCTCGCCGGGCGGGCAATGCGGGTACGCCACGGTGGCCGCCGGTGGCATCAGCAGCGCGTCGTACTGGTCGAAGAACCTCTCCCAGCGGCCGATCAGCTCGTCCCGGCGAGACAGCAGCTCGAGGTAACGGGCCAGCCGGAAGTCCGCACCGTCCGGCGTGAAGACCGAGGTGACCAGCTGGATGAGCTCGCCGAAGAGCTCACCCTGCTCCTGCCAGGAGATCTCCGGGAGTGCTTCCCGCACCTGTCCACCGGCATCGGAGATGGCGCCGGCCACCTGGTCCACCTTGTCCCGCAACACCTTGACTACGGGTGCTCCGGGGATTTCGGGTGCAACGGCAACACGCAGGTCTCCCGGTGCGCGGGGATCGCAGCGGGTCAGCGGCACCGGCGGTACGTCGCCGTCGACACCGTCAGGACCGGAGATCACCGACAGCGCGAGCTCGAGATCGTCGAGATCACGGGCCAGCGGGCCGAGGCCGAGCATGATCCGCACCGGTCGCGGCGCGCCGTCGGGGGTGCGGAAGAACCCGGTCAACGGCACCCGGTGTTCGGTCGTCTTCAAGGCATACACGCCGCAGAAACTGGCCGGCTGGCGCAGCGAACCGACCAGGTCGGAGCCCACGTCGAGCGGCGTCATGCCGCTGGCCACCGCCGCCGCGGCACCGCCGCTGGAGCCACCGGACGTCCGGCTCAAATCCCACGGGTTGCTGGTTCGGCCGAATACCGGGTTGGCACTCTGGTGATCGGCCAGCCACGCGGCCACGTTGGTGTGCCCGATGACGTTGGCACCGGCCGCCCTCAGCCGCGCGGCCACCGCCCCGTCATTCGCCGGCACATTGTCCAACTCGTGGGTGCCGATCGTGGTGCGCAGGCCCGCAACGTCATTGCCGTCCTTGAGCGTGATCGGTACACCGTGCAGCGGACCGATCGGGCAGCCGGCGGCCAGCGCGTCGTCGGCCGCCTGCGCGCGCCGCCTGGCGCCGTCCGCGTCGAGCGACACGACCGCGCCCAGCGCGCCGTTGCGTTCCTCGATCCGGGCCAATTGCGCGTCCAGCACGTCAATCGCGCTGATCCGGCCGGCGGACAGTCTGCGGCCGACTTCAGCGGCGCCGAGGTCGCACAGGTCGCTGTCCTCCACGAGTTGCACCATATGCACTTCGCTCCTTCCCGGTCGTTGCCCGTTCCGGCCCATTTATCTGGGGTGATGACAGCCGGCGTCGTCCGGACTCATCGGTCGTCCCGCCGCAGTCGGCGGCCAGCAACGGGCTCGGGCCGCGACAATGAACCATGCGCAGCCTGCCCCTGCTCCGCGCCGACTGCGGCAACTGTTTCGGCTTGTGCTGCGTGGCGCTGTCGTTCCAGGCCTCGGCCGACTTCGCCATCGGCAAGGACGCCGGCGAGCCCTGCCAGAACCTCCGGCTGGACTTCCGGTGCGCCATCCACACCCGGCTGCGCGAGGACGGTTTCAAGGGCTGCACGGTGTACGACTGCTTCGGCGCAGGTCAACGCGTCGCTCAGGACACCTATGGCGGGCGGAGCTGGCAAGAGGCGCCGGAGACCGGCGGGCAGATGTACGCGGTGTTCGGCGTCATGCGTCAATTGCACGAACTGCTCTGGTACCTCACGCTCGCGCTGCCGATGGTGCCGGCAGGGCCGCTGCAGGACGACCTCCGTCAGGCCGTCGACGAAACGGAGGACCTCGCTCGGCACGACGCCGTCGGGCTGGCAGCACTGCTCGAAGAGTCGGGCGTCGCGGCCCACCGGGACCGGGTCAGTTCCATGCTGTCCCGGGTCAGCGACCTGGTGCGCACCGGAGCACGGCGCGGCCGGTCGAAGCCGATCGGGCCTGCGAAGAAGGCCCGTCCAGGCGCGGATCTCGTCGGGGCCGCGCTGCGGAACGCGGATCTGACCGGTGCCGACCTGCGGGGTGCCTGCCTGATCGCCGCCGATCTCACCGGAGCCGACCTACGCAGCGCCGACCTCATCGGTGCCGACCTGCGCGACGCCGATCTGTCCGCCGCCGACCTTTCGTCGACGCTGTTCCTCACCCAACCGCAGGTGAGCGCGGCGCGGGGAGATGCCGCGACGAAACTCCCGCCCTCGCTGACCCGCCCCGGGCACTGGGCCGGCTGAGTCGCGCCAGAAAACCAGTCGGCATCCGAGTGCTGGACCGCCGCGGCCCAAAGATGTGGCGGGAGCACACCATCGGGCGCGCAACTGTGTGAAACTGCCACGCTGAACGGCGCCGCTGAGCGCAGTGGCTTTCCTGAATGGCCGAGCGCGCCATGCTGCGCGCAGTGGCCGTCGTGATTGGCCGGCCAGGTCGCCGGGAATTGTCTTTGTTGCCGCCCGAAAACGGTCGGGATCGGCCCAACCCCTCGGAGAGCCTCATGTCCCAACCAGCAGTTCAGCCGCGGTCGACCATTGTCAAGGTGGTGGCGGCGAGCATGGCCGGCACCACGGTCGAATGGTACGACTTCTTTCTGTATGGGGTCGCGGCCGCTCTGGTCTTTCCGAAGGTGTTCTTCCCGGCCAGCGATCCGGCCGTCGGTGTGCTGCTGGCGCTGGGCACCTTCGCGATCGGCTTCATCGCGCGCCGTCGGCGGACTGATATTCGGACACTACGGTGACATCCTCGGTCGCAAGAGGCTGCTGGTGATCAGCCTGCTGATGATGGGCTCCGCCACGTTCGCGATCGGGCTGCTGCCCGGATACGACGCCATCGGGGTACTGGCTCCCGTCCTGCTGGTGCTGCTCCGGCTGATCCAGGGCTTCGGGCTGGGCGGCGAGTGGGGCGGCGCGGTGCTGATCGTCTCCGAGTACGGCGACCCCGCGCGCCGCGGCTACTGGGCGAGCTGGCCGTAAGCCGGTGTTCCGCTGGGCCAGCTGCTTGCCAACGGCTTGCTGGCGCTGCTCGCGCTGGTGCCAGAGCGAGGACGCGTTCCTGTCCTGGGGATGGCGTATCCCGTTCCTGCTCTCGGCCGTGCTGGTGCTGATCGGGCTGTTCATCCGGCTCTCGATCGAGGAGTCGCCGGTATTCCGCGCCGCGCAGGCCCGCGCCGAAGCGGGCGCCGGCGCCGGCGAGAAACAGCGTATGCCGATCATCGAGGTGTTCCGGCAGTATCCGCGCGAGGTGTTCACCGCGATGGGCGCGCGATTCGCCGAGAACGTCTCCTACTACATCTTCACCGTCGTGGCGGTCACCTATCTGACCAAGAATCCTCCGGACCACACGGCGTCGAGTTCGTTCGTGCTGAATGCGGTGCTCATCGGTGCGGCCGTGCATTTTGTGACGATTCCGGTGTGGGTGCATTGAGCGACAAGTTCGGCCGACGCCCCATCTACCTTCTCGGCGCGATCGGTGTCGGCGTCTGGGCGTTTGTCTTCATCTTCCTGGTCGACACCGGGAATTGGCCGTTGACGGTCCTGGCCGTGGTCGGCGGGCTACTGTTCCACGGAGCGATGTACGGCCCGCAAGCGGCATTCCTGTCCGAGCTGTTCGGGACGAAGGTGCGGTATTCCGGGGTGTCCGTCGGTTATCAATTGGCTTCGATCGTGGCGGGCGGACTGGCGCCGCTGATCGCGGTGGCGCTCTACACCAGCGTCGGCAGCGGCTACGCCGTCGCGGTCTACGTCGCGGTCTCCGCGTTGATCACCATCCTCGCGGTGGGCACGTACTCCGAAACCCGGCAGCGCGATCTTTCCGACGACCCGGCTTTCGACCGGGCACCGGTGAATGCGCCCGCACGCCGCGACCGGCAGGGCGTGCGGGAGGCTTCCTGACCCGGCAGGGTCGGCGGCCGACCCGGCAGGGTCGGCGGCCATCGGCGCGCGGTCGGCATCAGCGGCCGGTCGGACCCGCGAGTCTGCCGAGGATGCGGACGAGCTCCTCCCGGTTGAGCGACGCCCACACCGTGGTCGCGTGGTTGAAGTCGCGCAACGGTGCGTCTGCCGTCGCCAGCAGGAACAGCAGCAGTGCCCGAGCCGCTGACCGGGTGCTCTGCTCGCCCGCGACGGTGAGGCTGTGGCCGTCCTCCAGGAGGGTGCCGGTCCGGTGGTGCAGCCGCCACCAGTACAGACCGTCCTCGAAGTAACCGACCTCGAGATTCCCGGCATCGGGAATGTCAACGTGCCGGACGTTGTACGACGATCGTTCTGGGACGGCGATAGCGAGCGCCTCCATCGAGTTGGACGGGCAACCGCAGCATCGTCACCCCACCTGCCGCGACACGCAAGGCCGCCATGCCGCGCGCTGCAACGATTCAGGACGGTGTGCCGCGCCCCTCTCGTTGGGCGGCACCGCGAGCAGCACAAGCGACCGGCCACACCCAGCGCGTTGCCGAATCACCGTGCGGGACAGGGAATGAAGGGTGACGAGTCAGACACCGAAATGGCCCCCCAGGAGTTGCCGCCGTAGCCGGCCGCGAGTAAACCTAATGGCACATGAAGGGCAGCGCACCACCGACGCGAGAGCGAAGGCCGGAGCACAGCCCGGAGTGAGCCGAAGGGCTGGTACGGATGCTCGGCAGCGGATATGTTCCGTCGCTCCCCCGAGTGTGACATCGGACGCGGGTCCGGCGCCTATTCCTTCGGTGCGGTGGGCGGACGTCGCGCGGGCCGGCCCTGGTCAGCACGCGGCGATGGGATCGGGAGTCACCCCGGCGCCCGGAGGCGAAGCGCGTCGTTGCGCTCGGCTCGGGTCCGGCACCGCGCAGCGGGGCTCGGTGATCGAAAGGTCGCCGGCCCCGCTCTCTACGTTCCCGGTACGCGCACCAAGCACCGCACCGCTACTTTGAACCCGGACCGGGCCGCGGTGAAGCGTCCGGAAACGACTTCTGGGAGCGTGCGATGCGGATCGCCATGGCCAACGACCACGCCGGGTTCTCGCTCAAAGAGGAGATCGAACAGCTGCTCGTGGCTGACGGGCACAAGGTGGTCGACTTCGGTACACACGACGAGAATGCCTGCGATCTTCCGGATTTCGTCCACCCCGCCGCAGTGGCAGTCGGCCGCGGCGAGGTCGACCGTGGCATCTTCGTGGACGGCGTCGGGTACGGCAGCGCGATGATCGCCAACAAGATCTCGGGGGTGTACGCGGCAGTCTGCCAGGACCCGTTCTGCGCCGGGCTGGCCCGTTCGCATTCCGATACCAATGTGCTGTGCCTGGGCGGCAAGATCATCGGTTCGGCCCTGGCGCTGGACATCGTCCGGGTCTGGATGTCCACCGACTACCTGGGCGAGCACGAGGAGAAGTACCGCCGGCGGGTCGGCAAGGTCGCCGCCATCGCGGCCCAGCACGTGCGTCCGCTGAGTTGAGTGTTCGATCTGCACTGATCACGGTGACGACGGATCGGGCGGCTTGTACAGCTCACGAACCGCCGCGCCGATACCCTCCTCCGCATGATCGACAGGTTCCATGTACAGGCGAGCATCCGAGATCAGCTCGTCGTGCAGGTTCAGGATCGTCACCCCGCGCATGGCAAACGCCGAGCCATCCGCGTGCCGGCCGTGCCAGTACCACTCCCCCCATTCGGTAGCGCCGGTGATCGACAGGTCGACCAACTCGGCAACGAAAATCCGGGACGCTCTCGAACACCGCCGTCCAGTTCTCGAGCACCTGCGCCGAGCCGCCGAAACCGCGGCTGGGATGGACGGGCTGCGCGCTCCGGTATTCCTGCGCGAACAACGCCGCGACTCGACGAGCATCGTGCCCGTTCCACGCCTCTGCCAATCGCCTCACCATGGTCGGCATGCCGTCGAACCCAGTCCCGGCAGAGGCCACGCCCTTGACTTCGACCTGTGGCACGGTGGAGGCATGCGGGGCGGGAGAGGTCGACCGGGGCTGCTGCCGGCGCTGTGCGCCGCCGTGGCCCTTGCGGCGTGCTCGACCGGCGGGTCCGAGGTGGCGAACTCATCGCCGGTGACGTCGCCCTCTGCGAGCGCGGTGACGTCCGACAGGGCCACCACCGCGAGTTCCCTCACCGCGGCGCCGCCGCCCGGTTCCGCGACATCGACGCCGTCACAGGTGTCGTCGGTCGCGCCGATCCCGGTGTCGCCGATACCGGAGGGCCCCGCCGCCCCATCCACGGCAACCACCGCCGCGCCGCCCGCGGCCCCGACGACCGACGCCACCACCGAAGCCGGGCCGGGCGCCACGGCAGCATCCGGGTTCACCTCCTCGATCGCCGGGATCGACGACGCCCTGGCCGCGCGGATGAGCTCCAGCTGGCGGCCAGGCTGTCCCGTGCCACTCACCGATCTGCGCTACCTGACGGTCACGTACCGCGGATTCGACGGGGTCGACCATTTGGGCGAGCTGGTGGTCGCGGCGTCCGCGGCACCGGATGTCGTCCAGGTGTTCCATCGGTTGTACGACAACGGTTTTCCGCTCGCGTCGCTGCGGTTGGTCGACGACTTCGGGGGCAGTGACGACCAATCGATGGACGCCGACAACAGCTCGGCGTTCAATTGCCGGGCCGTCACCGGGGGTGGCGGATTCTCCGAACACTCCTACGGCACCGCGATCGACCTCAACCCCGTCGAGAACCCCTACCTCAGCGGGGATACCGTGCTGCCGGCGCAGGGCCGGCAATTCCTGGATCGGGCGCCGGCTCCAGGAGTGATCACCGCTGGGAACGAGGTGGTCGCGGCGTTCGCCTCGATCGGCTGGACCTGGGGTGGAACCTGGAGCGGACCCATTGACTACCAGCACTTCTCGGCGTCCGGACGGTGATCCGGGGCGGTGTATGAGGGTCCGCTGACGTCGTGTTCCCCGATCAACCTCCTGACAATCAGCCGGTCAGCACGGCATCCAGCTTGGTGAACGAGCTCGTCCAGCCTTCCCGCGCCATTCCTTCCATATCGGCGCTGTACGGGCCTTGGCGCAACACGAGTCGGGTCTTCCCCTCGCCCTCGTCGTGGAACTCGAGCCGGGTGTACATCTCGGTCGGCTCCTGCAGCCCTGGCAATTCGAAATGCTCGTGACTGACCAGGAGTTCGTTCTCGATCACCTCGGTGAAGCTGGCGTCGACCGGCGATGTTTCGGTCGGGTCGGTGTCGTTGACCATGGTGAAGCGCTGATACCCACCCGCTCTGGTGTCGACGTCAACCGTCTCCCTTGGCACCGAGTACCCGACCGGGCCGAACCACTGGGCGAGCTGGTCGGGATCGGTGAACGCCCGATACACCACATCGCGGGGCGCGTCGAAGACCCGGGTGATGACGAGTTCCTCTGTGGCAGTGGTGGTGTCGGTCATGACGAGGTCCTTCCGGGTTGGTCATGCTGTGCCGATGGGGGTGGTTGTGGCGCTGAGGGCGGGGCTGCCGATTGCGGGTTTTGGACCCGCTGCAGGTGTGCATCGAGCCGGTCGAAGTTGGTGTCCCAGAACTGCCGGTACCGCTCCATCCACGCTGTCGCTTCCCGCAGCGGCTCCACCTGCAGGCTGCTGGAGCGCCACTGCGCTGTGCGGCTGCGCGAGATCAGGCCGGCGTGCTCCAGCACCTTCAGGTGCCGGGAGATCGCCGGGAGGCTGATCGAGAACGGCTCGGCGAGCTGGGTGACGGTGGCATCCCCGTCCGCGAGGCGGGCCAGGATGGCCCTGCGGGTCGGATCCGCCAGCGCGGCGAAGATCGTACTGAGCCGATCGGTGGGCATCTGTTTAACCCTTTTGTTAATTGCGGGACTCGTTAAATATAGGAACGCCAACGGATGCTGTCAACCCCGTTCCGCGAGCGGCGCGTCGAGAACTGTTGCCGGGCCATCTGCGCGGAAAACCGCGCGCTCGACGAGCCCGGGCTTTGCTAGGCTGCCCGCAGTTCCGCCGGCCGATGTCCAGCGCCCAATGTGGAGGAAGCCATGGCTGCCCCGGACCAGATCCGGGCCAGTAGTCGTCACCCGCGCTGATCTCGGCGCGCCCGGTGACGGTGAAGGTGACCGCTGGCCGGCGGTGCACTTTCGGCTCGCGGTGCCCGGTGACACTCGCCGACCGTCATCGTCCTTCCTACCGCAAGGAGCCTTGCGTTGTCCGAAATCCCCGCGTCCGACTGGTACACCGAGTTCTTCACCGAATTGCCCAACGAATTCTGGCGACGTGCCGCCCCGCCGGAATCGGCCGAGGCCGACATCGATTTCGTCGAACGTCAGCTCGGCCTCTCCCCCGGTTCACGCGTTGTCGACGTGCCCTGCGGCAGTGGCCGGCACAGCTTGGCACTGACCGCGCGCGGCCATGTCGTCACCGGCACCGATATCTCGACCGAGGCGATCGCATACGCGCGGCAGGCCGCGGCCGACGCTGGCCTGGACATCGATCTGACGGTCGCCGACATGCGAGACATCCCTCACGGCAAGACCTTCGACGCCGCCATCTGTATGGGAACAGTCTCGGCTACCTGGAGATCGACGGCGTGCGGGAGTTCCTGGCTCGGGTTGCCGCCGCTGTCCCGGCCGGCGGCGGAATGGTCATCGATTTCAATGCGGCGGCCGAGACGATCCTGCCCGGTTTCCGCGGCGAACCCAGGACAATGCACACCGGGGACATCACGCTGCAGGCGACCACCGACTACGACATCGCCGGAAGCCGGCTGATCAGCGGATATCGTTTCATCCGCGGCGCACGGGAAACCAGGGTGACCGCCATTCATCACGTCTACGCCTGCGCGCACCTGGGGCAACTGCTCTCCGATGCCGGTTTCACCGACATCGCATTCCACGGCGGGACCGACGGTGAACCCTACGAACTCGGTTCTCCCCGGTTGTTGCTGACCGCCCGCCGAGCGGTCGACCCGCGCTGACGCCGATCACCGCAGATGCCGCCGGCTGCTCGCGAGGGATGTCGTCTCGACGAAAGCCGCGAAGGAGCCGGCGGCGATGATAATCCCCGGCACGATCAGCAGCAAACTGCCCCAGCCACCTGCGACATCGGGTTCAGCTCCGATAAGCGCCATTCCCACCCCGGCCGCCACCCCAGCACGGCGAGAACCCGAATCACCCAGGTCCGGGTCGAGGTGGATCGCGCGGGTGTCGGGGTCGACCACCCCGGTGCCAGGCCGCCGGCAGGATGGTGTTTCTTGCGGCTGGACGTCATGCCGGTCCCTCCCCGCTGATGAGCACGTCGGCCAGGTTGAACCGGACGGGCCTGTCGAGCTGGTCGTACGTGCAGGATGCGGGTTCACGGTCCGGGCGCCACCGCACGAACTGCGCGGTGTGCCGGAACCGCTCACCCTCCATGTAGTCATAGCGGACCTCGACCACCCGTTCCGGCCGCAACGGGACGAAAGAGAGGTCCTTGCCGACGTTCCAGCGGCTGGTCTCGTTCTTCCGGGGCGTCCGCTCGCCCTCCTCGTGTGCAGCCCAATTCCAGGGGTGGCCGTCGAAGGTGGTGACCCACGGCTGCAGCTCGTCGAACAGCTTCTTGCGGGTCGCCATCGGGAACGCGCCGATGACGCCCACCGACGCCAGCACCCCGCGATCGTCATAGAGGCCGAGCAGCACCGAGCCGATCGCGTCGGGTCCGGACTTGTGCACCCGGTACCCGGCGACCACGCAGTCGGCGGTGCGCTCGTGCTTGATCTTGCTCATCACCCGCTTGTCCGGCTGGTACCGCAGATCCAGTTTCTTGGCGATGAGACCATCGAGGCCGGCACCCTCGAACTCTTCGAACCAGCGCTGCGCCTCGCCGACATCCCTGGTGGCCGGGGTGATGTGGATGGGCGGCTGGGCGTCGGCCAGCGCGCGTTCCAGCGCGGCCCGGCGTTCGAGGAGGGGCGTGTTCATCAGGTCGTCGTCGCCGATGGCCAGCAGGTCGAACGCCACGAAGCTCGCCGGGGTGGCGACGGACAGCATCTTCACCCTGCTCGCGGCGGGGTGGATGCGCTGCTGCAGCGCCTCGAAGTCCAGGGTGTTGCCGTCCAGGTTCGCCACGATGATCTCGCCGTCGATGACGGCTCGCGGGGGGAAGTTCGCCCGTACCGCCTCGACCACCTCGGGGAAATAGCGGGTCATCGGCCGCTCGTTACGGCTGCCGATTTCCACCTCGTCGCCGTCCCGGAAGATGATGGACCTGAAGCCGTCCCACTTGGGCTCGTAGAGCTGATCGGCGGGGATCGCGCTCACGGGTTTGGCGAGCATCGGGGACACCGGAGGCATGACGGGTAGCTGCACGCAGCCCAGTCTCCCCTGTCGCCGGGCTGCACCGCAGGCCACCTTGCCCCCGTGGTCCAGGGATGTCAGGTCAGCGGATGTCGTCGGGCAGGGTCACACCCGGGTACAGGCGCTGAACGATCGCCGGCAGGATCAGGCACGCGGCGAGCACGGCGATCCCGCCGATCAGCGTGAGGCCGAACCGCTGGCCGGCGATCGACGCCGCTCCGGCGTGCCCGCCGGCCAGCGTCACCAGCGCGACCGTCATCAACCCGATCTTGACGGCGTAGCTGCGGGCCAGGGCGAGCGAGGCCACGGCGAAGATCATCCCGACGGCCAGTAGCACGTCCTCGTTGGTCACCACTGAGGCGAAGACCACCGCCACCAGTGCGCCCACCGTGGTGCCGGCCACCCGGGAGAAGGCCCGCCGGCGGGAGGTCGTCAACGAGGGCTGGACCACCGCAAGCACCGTCAGCGTCACCCAGTAACCGTGGTCGAGCTGCAGCGAGGCGACCCCGAAGGTAGCGATGCCGGCCAGGATCGCCAGCACCGCGCCGTAGAAGACGGCCACCGGGCGCGGGACCGGCGTCTCCGCCGCGGTCGTGGGCACCTTGAGCACGCCGAGCAGCGC
>Ga0209385_1000335_pt1 | contig 18823 bp, 17 predicted proteins | sample NGEPerB_FD_184506 | JGI IMG/M metagenome (GOLD analysis project Ga0209385, IMG submission 184506) | Arctic peat soil microbial communities from the Barrow Environmental Observatory site, Barrow, Alaska, USA - NGEE PermafrostAB12-B... | ecosystem: Environmental > Terrestrial > Soil > Wetlands >... | reverse complement strand
GCGCTGAAGCGGGCGGGGCTGCCTCTCGCGTCCCTCGACCGGGTCGAGATCAACGAGGCTTTCGCGGCGGTGCCGCTGGTGTCGACGAAGAGGCTCTCGGGAACCTACACGGCGGCGCTCGCCGCGCTGCGCCAAAGGACGAACGCCGATGGTGGCGCCATCGCCATCGGGCATCCCGTGGGGGCCTCGGGAGCGCGGATCGTGGGCACGTTGGCGATGGCCCTCCGGCGACGCGGCGGCGGACGAGGACTCGCGGCGATCTGCGGAGGCCTCGCCCAGGGCGACGCCGCTGTGCTCGAGGCCGCCAGGTGAGGGCGAACTTCGGCCGTCCCCTCTCGGGAATCCGCGTCGTCGATCTGACGTCGCTCCTGCCGGGCGGCATCGCCACACGGCTCCTCGCCGACCTGGGCGCGGAGGTCGTCAAGGTGGAGCCGCCCGGGGGCGAGGCCGGGCGCCACTTTCCGCCGCTCGACGACGGACTCAGCGTCTACTACCGCCTCACGGCGGGCGGGAAGAAGGTGCGCTTCCTCGACCTGAAGACGCCGAAGGGGCAGGCCGCTCTGGGCCGACTTCTCTCCGGGGCCGACGTCCTGATCCACTCTTTGAGGCCCGACGCTGCGCAGAGGCTCTCGCTCTCTCCGAAAGACGTCTCCGTTCGGTATCCGCGTCTCGTCCATGTGCGCATCGCGGGCTTCCGACGCTCTTCTAAAGCGGGCCACGACGTGAACTTCCTCGCCACGTCTGGCCTTCTCGACCTGAACCGCGACGCGCGCGGCCGGCCAGTCATCCCTGGCTTTCAGATCCCGGACGTCGCGGGCGGAGCGTGGCCCGCGGTGACCGCCGCCCTGACCGGCCTTCTCGATCGGGAGCGGACGGGCCGGGCCACGGCGGTGACGGTGTCCCTCCACGAAGGAAGCCTCGCGCTCCTCTCGTTCGGCGCCGCCGAGTACCTCGCGACGGGGCGAATGGCGAGCGACGGCGCCCTGGTGACGCACGAGCTCCACCCATGCTACGGCCTCTACCCGACGAAGGACGGACGCCTCCTCGCGGTGGCCTGCATCGAGCCGAAGTTTTGGGTCGGCTTCTGCATGGCGATCGGCCTGCCGGATCTCGTCCCGCTCCAGTACGCCTCGGGCGTGGCGGGGCGAACGGCCCGGCGGCGCCTCGCGGCGGCGACGCGGCGCCGGACGTTTGCGGAGTGGACCCGGCGGCTCGAGTCGCTCGATGTCTGCGTGACGCCCGTCGCGACGCTCGCCGAGGCCGTGCGGGCGGAGCTCCGACTGGAGAAGGGCCGCGGCGTTTTTCGCCGCGGCAGGGACGGACGCTACGAAATCGTCCCGAGGATCCGCTGAATGTTGCCGTTCTTCGAGGACCTTAGGACGGAGGAGCAGCGGGCACTGGCCGAGACTGTGCGCCGCTTCGTGAGCGCCGAGGTTCGGCCCTACTACGCCTCCACGCCGTCGGACCAGTTCCCACGCCCGCTCTTTTCGCGGCTCTGCGCGATGGGGCTGGGCGGCATCCCGTTCCCGGCCGAATACGGCGGGGGAGGCGCCGACTACGCGACGTACGCTCTCATCCTCGAGGAGCTGGCCGTCGCCGGCGGCGCGCTCGCGGGCACGCTTTCGGTCCACGGCCTGCCACAGCTCATCCTGAGCCTGTTCGGAACCGAAGAGCAGAAGCGCCGGTACCTGCCGCGCCTCGCCAGCGGCGAGCTTCTCGGGGCTTTCGCCCTGACCGAGCCCGAGACGGGCTCCGACGCCGCGGCGATCGCGACGCGCGCGGCTGCCGACGGAGACGGCTTCCTGATCAGCGGGAACAAAGCCTGGATCACGCACTCGACCGTCGCCGACCTCTTCGTCGTCTTCGCCCGGACGGGCGAGAAGGAGATTTCCGCGTTTCTAGTCGAGAAAACCGCGCCGGGCCTTGTGCCTCTTCCGCCGGAGAGGAAGATGGGGCTCCGGCGATCGCCCACCGGCGGACTCTCCCTCGCCGGCGTATGCGTGCCGAAAGGGGCGCTCGTGGGCCGGCCAGGAGACGGTCTTGGAATCGCGCTGACCGCCCTCGACTCGGGGCGCATCACGATCGGAGCCCTTGCGGTTGGCCTCTGCCGGGGGGCTCTCGACGCCGCGCTCGGCTACGTCCGGACGCGAAAGGCCTTCGGCCGCCCGCTGGAGAAAAACGACGTCGTCCGCGCGCGCCTCGCGGAGATGGCCGCGCGAACGGAGGCGGCGGCCGCCCTCGTGCGCGAGGCCGCGCGCCTCCGCGACTCCGACCGGCCGTTCTCGGCCGCGGCCGCGGCGGCGAAGCTCGTCGCCACCGACACGGCTCTCTTCGTGACCGCCGAGGCGGTTCAGCTCTGCGGGGCGACCGGTGTTTCCGAGGACTTCCCCGCCATCCACCTCCTCAACGACGCGAAGATCGCGCAGATCGTCGAGGGCGCCAACGACGTGCAACGGATGGTCCTGGCGCGGGCGCTCCTGACCTGAGGAGGCGCCGGAAAGGAGTCGCGATGTGCGGGCTCATGCAGCACGATCGGCTTGTCGTCAACCGACCTGCTCCCTAAAGTTGATCCACTCGGGGTGTGAGACTCCTGGTTGAAAATCGTAGCAGTCGTCGCGCTGTGAATTGCGTGGAAATGTGGAAGTCACGCTGCCATCTCCCGATGGGCCGCAGCGGACGCGCTTGTAGAAGGACGAGAATCTTCGCAGCGTGGCCGTCTGGTCGCAGGGAGTCGCAACGCTACTGCCCGTCGCGGACGAGGTCGCCTTCATTCGGTTCGGGGACTCTACGATCGCGTTGACGTTTTGCGACCTCGAGCGCGCCGCCCACGAACGCGACAAGTACGCCGAGGCGATAGAGGCCCTGCGCGCTGCCGCTCGCGGGCGGCGGAGTGAGCCGTGAACGAGCTACGGCTTGCCGTGAGGCTGCACAGGCACGGTCTTCGCGGGCTGTGCAGGCACGGTCTGCACAGGCACGGTCTTCACGGGCGGCGTGGTGGTTTTCGCGGGCGGCGTGGTGGTCTTCGCGGGCTGCATGGGCTGATTTTTGTCGGGATGAACGTTGTTCGACATGAGGTGCCTCCGTTACAAGGCGCTGCAACCCGCGTGCCGAGTAAAGGATGAGGAGCGAAGCGGGCCATCCACACCAGGTTGATCTCTCAGAGCGTCGGGAGGCATGGATTCTCGGCGCTTTGAGTCTTTCTCGGACTTCCTCCGGCCTGAGTACTTGGCCCTGACGGATTCCTGACCGAAAGAAAGTCTTTACGACGCCCTGAATTTCCGGCACGCAGTTTGCTCATTTCGGCTGTCGGGCTAGAGCGCCCGGGGAACCTTGAAAAGAATACCGTCGACTCGTATCGCGGCAGGAAAGGTCGTCATGAAAAGTCTGGCTGCTCTTCTCGGAGTTCTTTTGATCTGCTCCGTCCCTGCTGCCGCCCAGAAGTTTGAACTGCCCCCGCTCGTTGAGCCCGCGAACGCCGAGCACCACGTCGGTAAGGTGATCTGGGTTGATCTGGTGACCCCGGACCTCGCCAGTTCGAAGCGGTTCTATTCAGGATTGTTCGGCTGGACCTTCCGGGACATTCATGCCGGTAAGGCAGACTACGCGATCGCGTTTCTCGATGGCCGGCCGGTGGGAGGTCTGCTCCACGGGCCCGTGCCGTCTGGTGAACAACGGCGGCCGGCGTGGCTGCCCTTCATCGCCGTTCGCGATGTCGATGCCGCGAAGCGGACCGCGCTGGGGCAGGGGGCCAAGGTCGTGAAGGAACCCAGAAGTTACCTGCGACGCGGCCGCCAAGCGGTCTTCGCTGATCCCGAGGGGGCTGTTTTCGGGGTCCTCGCCTCCAGCAGTGGTGACCCTAGCGACTTGCTGGCCGCTCCCGGAGAGTGGATCTGGAGCTCGCTTCTCGCCCAAGATCCAGACAAGGACGCGGCCTTCTACCAGACGCTCTTCGGCTATGACGTTTTCGACGTGCCGAGTGACGACGGTTTAGATCACGTGATCCTTTCGACCGACGACTACGCTCGCGCGAGCGTGAATGCTTTGCCCAGCCATGCGTCCCGCCGTCATCCCCACTGGCTCAATTTCGTGCGGGTCGTGGATGCCGTCGACGTGGCAGCCAAGGCGGTTGCGCTAGGCGGGCGCGTGCTGGTCGAACCGCACGTCGATCGCCACGGTGGCAAGGTGGCGATCGTCGCCGATCCGACGGGAGCACCCTTCGGATTGATGGAGTGGTCGGACACCGACAGCAGAAGGGAGCCGAAATGAAGATCGTGCCTCGACGTTGGAGAGTGAGTGCGCTGGGGATCCTGCTGCTCACGGTGCTGTCTGCCTGCACAGTAGGCGGCGGGGGATATGTAGGGGGCGTCTACGAGCCGTACGGGTCCGACTACGGCGGCTGGGGGCCGGGTTATCACGTGGCACCATCCAGTCGCGGAGAACGTCGCGTGGCGCAGCCTTCTCCCCGCGCCTATCGGCCGGCGCCCCGGTCCCGCCCGAGTCCGTCGATTCCGACACGTCCGCGTGGGCGTTGAAATATTTCCGACCTGAGCTGACTATCTAAGCTACGCGAAGGCCACTCCGCAGGGGTGTACACGGTGCGGTTAGAGCGCCGCTTCTCGACGGCCAGCGACGCTTGGTCCCGAAGGCTTGTGCTTCGAGCCATCCACGTGCGGAGCCAGGATGCTGTCTCATAGCGTCGGGGAGCATGTGTTCCCGGCGCTCTGACCGAGATGGCGTCGAACGCGATTGTGAAGATCCCTCCGCGCCTCGTGGACAGGTCCAATTCCACGCGAAAGCGAGAAAGCGAGATCTCCATGCTCAAGGAATTCAGGGAATTCATCAGCAAGGGCAGCGTGCTCGATCTGGCGGTTGGCGTCATCATCGGCGCGGCGTTCGGCAAGATCGTCGCGTCGTTCACGAGCGACATCCTGATGCCACCGATCGGCCTTCTGATGGGAAAGGTCGACTTCTCGAACCTCTTTCTCAACCTGTCCGGCAAGCCCGCCGAGACCCTCGCGGCCGCGAAAGCTGCCGGAATCCCGACCATCAACTACGGCCTGTTCTTTAACACGATCATCGACTTCCTCATCGTGGGCTTCGCGATCTTCGTCGTCGTGAAGCAGGCAAACCGCATGAAGAAGGAAACGCCCGCCCCGGCTCCTGCCGGGCCCACGAAGGACCAGCAGCTCCTCACCGAGATCCGGGACCTTCTCCGAAAGTAAGGCCGGCTCCGGTGCCGGATGCGACTAGACTCGTTCTCGTAATTGCCGGAGCGCGCGCTAGAATCGCGGAAAAGGTGGGGTCATGTCGCTCTTTCTGAAGTTCAACCTGATTCTGATTCTCGTTTTCGCGGTGGCTCTGGTGCCGGCCGGCTACATCTCGAACAGCCTGCTCCAGAAGAACGCGCGCACGCAGATCGTGCAGATCGCGCGGATCATGATGCAGAGCGCGCTCGCGACGCGAGGCTACACGAACAAGCAGATCAAGCCTCTTCTCGCGCCGCGGCTCGCCGACGAGTTCCTCCCGCAGTCGGTCCCGTCGTATTCGGCGACGGAGATCTTCAACAACCTCCGCGAGAGCAACCCCGAGTACACCTACAAGGAGGCAGCTCTCAACCCGACGAACCCGCGCGACCGGACCGTCGAGTGGGAAGCGGACGTCGTGAACGCGTTCCGCGCGAACGAAAAGCTCCCCGAGATCATCGGCGAGCGCGACGCGCCCCTCGGCCGCGCGCTCTACCTCGCGCGACCCATCAAGATCACCGACGCGGGCTGTCTTTCGTGCCATACGACGCCGGACGTGGCGCCCGCGTCCGTCGTGAAGGTCTACGGTACAAGCGGCGGCTACGGCTGGAAGCTGAACGAGATCATCGGCGCGCAGATCGTCTCCGTGCCGATGGCCGTTCCGATCGGCCTCGCGAACACGGCTTTCAAGACGCTCCTCGGGTCTCTGATCGCCGTCTTCGCGAGCATTCTCGTGGTCCTGAACGTCCTCCTCATGCTCGTCGTCATCCGGCCCATCAAGCGCCTGTCGGAGATGGCCGACCAGGTGAGCACCGGGAACCTCGACGTGCCCGACTTGACGGTGAAGGGCACGGACGAGGTCGCCGTGCTCTCCGGCTCGTTCAACCGGATGCGCATCAGCCTGACGAAGGCGCTGAAGATGCTCGAGTCCGAGTAAGGCGGGCCCCGGGCGCATGGCGGACACAATCCCTCCCGGCACCCGCTTCGGCGACTACGAGATCCTCGAGGAGCTCGGCGCGGGCGGAATGGGAAAGGTCTATCGCGCGCGGGACCTCACGCTCGAGCGTCTCGTCGCCCTGAAGACGCTCGCCCAGCAGTTCTCGTCGGACACGAGCTACGTGCAGCGCTTTCTCAAGGAGGCGCGCGCGGCCGCCCGGCTGAACCATCCGAACATCGTCCAGATCTACGACTTCGGCTGCGTCGACTCGGTGTACTACCTCGCGATGGAGTTCGTGGACGGGCATTCGCTCGGCACCTACCTGAAGCGCGGCCACTTCAGCGAGACGGAGTCGATCCAGATCATCCGGCACGCGTGCCGCGCTCTCTCGGTCGCGCACGCGGACGGCATCGTCCACCGCGACATCAAGCCCGACAACCTGATGCTCACGAGCCGTGGCGACGTGAAGCTCGTGGACCTCGGGATCGCCAAGCGCATCGACGAGGATCAGTCCCTGACGCAGACGGGCCAGGCGATCGGCACGCCGCATTACATCTCGCCGGAACAGATCCGCGGGCAGAAGGACGTGGATCCGCGAGCGGACGTCTATTCGCTGGGCGCGACGCTCTACCACCTCGTGACCGGGCACACGCCCTACTCAGGAGCCTCCGGCCCCATCGTCATGTCGATGCACCTCGTCGAGCCGCTGCCTGACCCCCGCCGCTTCGAGACCGGGCTTTCGGAGGGCATCTGCGGCGTCATCCGCAGGATGATGGCGAAGGATCGCGACGCAAGGTACGGCGACGTCTACGCGCTCGACCTCGACCTTTATCGCCTGCAGTGCGGCGAGATGCCGCAGCCCGACGAACAGCAGGGGATGGCGATCGAGCCGCAGGGCGGGATGACGGCCTCCCCCGGGTACGTTCCGGCAGCGGGCGGGGAGTTCGACTCGGGAGTCCTGAGCCGCATCGAGGAGAGTCTCGCGTCCGCCGTGGGACCGATGGCGAAGGTCCTCGTGCGGAGGACCGCCCGGACGGCCCCGACACTCGAGGCCCTCTGCGGCACGCTCGCCGAGCAGATCGCCGAGACCGCGGCGCGCGACAAGTTCCTCTCGAAGTGCCTTCTCGCGGCCCGCACGCCGACGGGTGCGAGCCGGCCCGGCCGCACGACGCCCGTGCCCTCGAGCGAGGCGCCCACCGAGCTCCGGAGCGTGGGCGGGTCGGTCGCCCCCGCTTCCCTGACGCCAGGCTCGTCCGGACGGACACTCGTGTTCTCCGAGGAAGACCTCCGCGCCGCGGAGACCGAGCTCGCGAAGCAGATCGGGCCGCTCGCGCGCGTCGTCGTAAAGCGGGCGGTGAAGAGTGCGAGGACGCTCGCCGATCTCGTCACGAAGCTGGAGCTCGACATCCCGACCGCCGAGAGCCGCCGCGCGTTCCGGGAGGCGATGAGAAAGCGCCTGCGCTGAGCCCGTAAGAGTCTCGAGCTTCGTCTGTCCTTCCCTCGGTCCCTCGGCGCCCCGCGTCGACGCTAACGCTCGATTTCGACGTCGGGGTCGAGCTTGACTTCGTGCTTCCCGATCGCGAGAAGGACGCTGTATGGGAATTTCTGCCCGACCTTGACGTCGCCGCGCACCGCGGTCGAGAGTGCCTGCCCGTGCGGCAGGGTCGAGACGGCATCGCCCGTGAAGGGGGAGCCGGTCCTCCTCTTGAAGGTGATCTCGATCTTGGCGTCCCTCACGATCGTGATCCACCTCACGAGGTGGCCCCGCCGGACCTTGACCGACTCGGGTTCGACCCGAAGCGATCCGTCCGGCTGGAAAGAAATGCAGACGATCCGTTCCTTCTTCAGTCTTCTCTTTGCCATTGGAGCCTCCTGCCGTTGCACGTCACCGCGCCGCAGGCGTCGGTGTGATCAGCTTCTGGAACTCGGAATTGTCTTTCAGGTCCGCGAATTCGGGATCGCGGGCGATCTGCGTCGTGCCCATGCCCCTCTCGACGGCTTTCCGAAGGAGAGCCAGCGCTTCCGCCTTTCTTCCGAGGACGTTCTCCACGATCGCGGCGCGGAACAGAACGGTGTGGTTCTCGGGCTGCAGCGCGAGCGCCTCCTGGATCGTCTTCTGGGCTGCTTCGCGGCGATCCGTCCGGACCTCCGCTTTCGCGACGAGCGCCAGCGAGGCCGCGTCGAGCGGATGGACAGCGTGCTCGGCGTCGGCGAGCTCGAGGGCCTTGTCGTAGGACGCGCGCGCCTTCTCCGCGAGTCCCGGTGCGAGGCGATAGGCGTCTCCGGCGCTCACGCGGTAGCGGAGGTCGCGAGGTACGAGGCCGATCGCCTGTTCGAACGCATGCGCCGATTCGGGATAACGGCCGAGCAGGTACTCGCACGTTCCGAGATTCGACCAGGCTCCCGCGGTGGGGGAGAGGGCGATCGAACGGCGGAGGGCCGAGCCCGCCTCCTCCAGCCGTCCGAGCCGGAGAAGGATTCCTCCCATGTTGCTCAGGACGCGTGGCACCGAGGGGTTCTTCTGGTCGGCCTGTCGAAAGGCCTCGAGAGCGCCGGTGAGATCGCCCCGCTCGAAGAACATCGCTCCCAGCCGGTTGTATCCCGCCCAGTAGAGCGCATTGAGCGTCACGGCCCGACGGTAGGTCGCCTCGGCCTCGGCGGCGGCGCCCGCGTCGAGGAGCGCGTCGCCGAGCGCGAGGAGGCCGTCGGCGGACGGGGCCTGCCGCTCGATCGCGCGCCGGATCTCGACGACCGCTTCCCGGGGCCTGCCCATCATCGTGAGGAGCTGTCCCGACGCCAGATGGGCCTCGGGCGATCCGTCGTCCAGCGCGATCGCGCGTTGGACGGCCGCGCGGGCGGCCTCCGCGGCGGCGGGATCCTTCGTGGAGCGGTAGCGCTCGATCCAGGCCCGCCCGAGCGCGGCCTGCACGAGAGGCGAGCGCTCGCCCCCAGCGATGCCGTTCAGCAGATCGATCGCCGCGAGCAGCGACCGCGGGTCGTCGTATCGGCGGAGGAGCCCGAGCGCCTTGTAGTACGGCTCGCTCTCGGCCGGCCGTTGCCGCGCGGCCGCGCCCTTTCCTTCGCCCTCGAGGTGAACGCGCAGCGAGGCGACGACGCTCTCGACGAGGCGGTCCTCGAGCCCGAACTGGTCCGTCGCGTTCCCCGCGATCTCGTCGGCGGCGAGGATTCCCGGAGAGCCCGCCACGAGCATGCTGTAGGTCAGGCGGATCTGGTTCTCCTGCCGCCGGAAAACGCCCGTGAGCACGAGGTTCGCGCCGTGATCCTGCGCGAAGTGCGCGGGATCGTCACCGACGGCCCCGCCGGCCGTCGCCATCACCATGAGTCCCCGCACCCGGAGCTTCGTCAGTCGCGCGCGGAAGCTTTCCGTGAGGCCGTCGACGACGAGCTGCCCGTCGGGCCGCCCCGAGAGGTCCTTGAACGGCATGATCGCGAGGTACTTTTCCTTCGGCAGGGCGCCGTCGCCCAAGCGCGTGCGCAGGAGAAACGCCACGAGGAGCGCCGCGATCACGACGCCGGAGGCGGCCGCCCAGCGGAGCGAACGGCGATCCACGGGGCCGCGCGCATGCGTCTGCATCGTCGAATGGCTCGCGAACGCGCCGTCGAGCGCGGCCTTCACGTCGCGTACGTCACGCCACCTTTGGTCGACGTTCTTTTCGAGAAGTCCGTGCAGGAGGTCGCGGACGGGCGGCGGGGTCGCGGCGGGCAGGGCGTCCCAGTTCGGGTCGCGATCGAGGATCGCGACAAGGATGTCGGACAGCGTCTCGCCGTCGAAGGCCTTCCTGCCGGCGAGCATCTCGTAGAGAAGGCAGCCGAACGACCAGAGGTCGCTCCGTGCGTCGAGCAGCCGCCCGCGCGCCTGCTCGGGGCTCATGTAGCTCGCCGTCCCGAGGATGAGACCCTGCCGCGTGCCGTCGGCCGCGGCCGTGGGCGACTGCGAGATCTCTGGCGAGTTGCGCTCGGCGGTGAAGGCCTTCGCGAGGCCGAAGTCGAGGAGCTTCACCCGCCCGTCCGGCGTCACCTTCACGTTCGCCGGCTTGAGGTCGCGGTGGAGGATGCCTTTCCCGTGCGCGGTCTCGAGCGCATCGGCGATCTGGCGGGCGATCCCGAGAGCCTCGCTGACCGGAATTGGGCCGCGGGCGATGCGCTGCTTGAGCGTCTCGCCGGGGACGAGCTCGAGGCCGAGGAAGTGCGTGCCGTCGATCTGTTCGAAGCTGTAAATTGCCCCGATGCCGGGGTGATTGAGCGACGCGAGAACGTGGGCCTCACGCGTGAATCGCAAGAGGCGTTCGGCGTCCTCGGCGAACGCTTTGGGGAGAACTTTCAGGGCGACCTCGCGCTGGAGACGCGTGTCGCGCGCGCGCCAAACCTCTCCCATGCCTCCCGCCCCGAGAGGGCCGAGAATCTCGTATGACCCGAGGCGCGATCCGGGTTCGACGGGCATGGCGCTGTCCCCGATTATCTATAATTGCGGTCTCATGCCAATTTGCTGGACGCGCGCCCCTCGTTCCCGCCTCCTCGTTCTCGCTGCACCCGTCTTCCTCGTGGCTCTCGGCGCGCGGGTGGCGTATGGCACCGGCACGAGCTCTTCCGCGCTGTGGGAGGCGTGGCCGCACACGGTCCCGGTCTCGCCCTTCGCGCTGAAGCACGAGGGAATGCGCGCGGAGCTCACCGCGCTCCTCGCGCGGCACCCGGGACTCTTCACGATCGCCGAAGAGGGCGCCTCGGTGGAAGGGAGAAAAATTCCCCTCGTCGTCCTCGGCAACGGCCCCACCACGGTCCTCCTCTGGTCGCAGATGCACGGCGACGAGCCGACCGCGACGAGCGCGCTTCTCGACATCCTCGAGCATCTGGGACGAACGCGAAAGACGCCCGAGACGGAGCGTCTCCTGTCGCGCCTCACGCTCGCGATCATCCCGATGCTCAATCCGGACGGGGCGGAGAGGACGCGCCGCACGAATGCACAGGGCATCGACATCAACCGCGACGCCCTGCGTCTCGAGACGCCCGAGGGGCGCTTCCTCAAGTCCGTGCGCGACCGGCTGAAGCCGTCGATCGGCTACAACCTCCACAACCACAGCCCGAGCCTGACGGCGGGAAAGCGAGGGGCCCAAGTGGCGATCTCGCTCCTCTCCGTCCCGTACGACGACGCCTTCACCGAGAACGAGGGGCGCCTTGCGACAAAGCGGCTCGCGGTCCTCGTCCAGCGCCTCCTCGAGCCGTACGCGAAGGGCCGCGTGGCGCGCTACGACATGGACTACACGGAGCGTGCCTTCGGCGATTCGATGACGCGCTGGGGCACGGCGACGCTCCTCATCGAGTCGGGCGGCTTTTTCGGGCCGGACGAGGAGAATACGCTCGTGCGCCTGAACTTCGTCGCGCTTCTCGGGACGCTTCACGCGCTCGCGGACGGCTCCCTCGCCGCGGTGGACGCAAAGGCCTACGACGCGATCCCCCTGAATGCGCGCGACCGCCTGTTCGACGTCCTCCTCCGTAACGCGCGCGTCGTTTCGGGGGGCGGCTTTCCGCCGTATCGCGCGGACGTCGGCATGAATCGCCCGCCCGCGCGCGCCGGTTTCGCGGGCACATCGGGACGCGGGGGCCGCGGCGGCGTCCTCGAGATTGGCGACCTGACGGACTTTCTCGGGAAGACGGAGATCGACCTGACGGGCCGTCTGCTCGCCGTGGCTCCGCCAGGCGGCGAGGAAGGCTGGAAAAAGACGCTCCTCGGCCTCGTGTCCCGGGGACGCGCCACGGCCGCGGGCGTCCTCACGCTCTCCGAGGCCGACCTCTCCGCCGAGGCGAAGACCTGGCTCGGCAACGCTCCCCCGCTTGCGCCCGGCTACGGCGGGGATTTTCTCGTGCTTCAGCCGGAGAGCGAGGGTCGCTTCCGCGTCGAGCGCCGGATCTCGCCGGTCGGGCCCTGAAGCATCAGGCGAACGATCATCCGCGCGATGTTTTGTTAGGCTTGTCCGTGTCGCGGCGCGCTGGGCTTTCTCCGGACGAACGGATCCGCTACGCGCGCCATCTCGCGCTGCCCGGCGTCGGAGAGGATGGCCAGGAGCGGTTGAAGGCCGCGCGGGTTCTCATCGTGGGCGCGGGCGGCCTCGGCGCTCCCGTCGCGCTGTATCTCGCGGCCGCGGGGGTCGGTACGCTCGGCCTCGTCGATTTCGACACGGTCGACGTCACGAACCTCCAGCGCCAGGTCCTCTACGCCACCGGTGACGTAGGACGGCCGAAACTCGAGGTGGCGGCCGCGCGCCTCAAGGACCTGAACCCCGGGGTCCGGGTGGTCCCGCACGCCCTCCGCCTCTCCTCCGCGAACGCGCTCGACGTCCTCGCGGAGTACGACGTCGTCGCCGACGGAACGGACAATTTTCCGGCGCGCTACCTCGTGAACGACGCCTGCGTTCTCCTCGGCAAGCCGAACGTGTACGCCTCGGTCTCCCGCTTCGAGGGACAGGCCTCCGTCTTCTGGGCGGCGAAGGGCCCGTGCTACCGGTGCCTCTTCGAGGAGCCGCCGCCCGCGGAGCTCGTGCCGTCCTGCGCCGAAGGCGGCGTCCTGGGCGTTCTCCCCGGCCTCCTCGGGACGATCCAGGCGACGGAAGTCCTCAAGCTCCTCCTCGGCGTGGGCGAACCCCTCGTCGGCCGCCTCCTCCTCGTGGACGCGCTCCGCATGGAGATGCGCACGATCAGGGCCGCGAAGAATCCCGCGTGCGTGGTCTGCGGTCCCCGTCCGACGCTGACGCGCCTCGCCGACACGGAAGCCTCTTGCGCGGGACGTCCGGCAGCGGCCCTCGCGGAGACGTCGCCGGAAGAGCTCGCGGGGCGCCTCGCGTCAGGCGATGCGCCGTTTCTCCTCGACGTGCGCGAGCCGTACGAGATCCCGGCGCGGGCGCTCGCGGCGGCTGTGAACATTCCGCTCGCGGCGCTGCCCTCCCGCCTCGACGACGTTCCGCGCGGGCGCGACGTCGTCGTCTATTGCGAATCCGGAGTCCGGAGCGCCCGTGCGCTCGCGATTCTCCAAGCCGCGGGCCATTCGCGCGCCTGGCATCTCGCGGGAGGAATCGCGCGCTGGCTGCGCGAAGGACGCCCGGTGGTCAGCTCCCGGTGAGGGGGGGCGCGGCGGCCCGCGCGCTGGCCTTCACGGGAGCGTGGTCGCAGTAGCGGGCCCAGATCGTCGCCGCGGTGAGCAGGAGGACGCCGGCCGTCGTCGCGACGAAGACGGCGACGGGGCGCGCCTTTCGCGCGGGCGGAATGGAGAGAGGAATCGAGGGCGACGAGATGTGGCGCTCTTTGCTCGACGTCTCGTTCACGGCACGTTTCCTCTTCTCCCAGGCGAATCTTATGCCGGCTGGAGGAGGCCGGGTGAATCGTCTTCGGCCACGGGAGGCCCGAGGACGAACGCGACGTCGCCGACGTTCGTCCCCGTCGGTCCGGGCACGAACGCATCGCCGAGGGCGTGAAAGAACGGGGCCGTGTCGTTCTCCAGGAGCGCGCGCGCGGAATCGAGTCCCAGCGCCTCGGCGCGCGCCACGGTGCCGCCGTCGACGAAGGCGCCGGCGGCATCCGGTTCGTGGTCGATGCCGTCGGTTCCCGCGCAGAGCATCGTGACGCCGGGCGCTTCCGCGATCTCGCGGGCCGCCGAGAGCGCGACCTCGCGGTTGCGTCCGCCGCGTCCGCGGCCCTTCACCGTCACGGTGGTCTCGCCTCCGAGGATCGTGACGTGGCGCCGCGGCGCGAACATGAAACGGCGGCGGCGGAGATCCCCGGCGGTCGCCCCGGCGAAGGCGAGGCGCCGGCCGGCGGTCCGCGCCTCGCCCGAAAGAAGCTCGGGCACGACACGCGGCTCGATGCCGAGCTGCAGGGCCTCGACGCGCGCGCCCTCGAGGGCCGTGTGCACGTCCGCGAGAAGCACGCTCCACCGCGGCCCGCTCTGCCGGAGCGGCGCCGGCTCGTGTCCGTACGACAGATGAGCGCGAACGGAAGCCGGCATGAGCGACGCGATCCGGTAGCGCTCGAGAATGGCGCGCGCTTCGGCCGGCCGTGTCGGAGAGCCGAGCGTCGGGCCGGAGGCGACGAGATGCCAGCCGTCGTCTCCGAGATCCGAAAGGACGAGCGTCACGACGTCTGCCGCGCCCGCAGCGGCGGCGAGGCGCCCGCCCTTCACGCGCGACAGCGCCGCGCGCACGGCGTTCACGTCGGCGATCGGCGTTCCCGCGGCCAGGAGGAGGTTCGAAGTCTTCGATTTGTCGTCGAGCGAGATCCCCGGCGCCGGCGCGCACAGGAGGCTCGATCCGCCTCCGGAGAGAAGCACGACGAGGAGGTCGCCTCTGCGGAGCGAGCCCGCGAGCGACAGGGCCGCCTCGCCGGCGGCGAGGCTGCTCTCGTCCGGATCGGGATGGCGCGCCCCGATCGTGCGCGCGGAGGGGGGCAGGACGCGGAACGGGGCGTCCTCGGGGGCCACGACGAGCAGGTCGTCGATGCGCGACCCGAGGTTCGCGTGCGCGGCGGCGGCCATCGGTACGGCCGCTTTGCCCACCGCGAGCACGGCGACGCGCGATGGGGCGAAAACGAACTCGCGCTGCGCGCGCGCCGACACGGAGCGAACGAAGACGCCGGCTCCGCGGCGTCCGAGGGCCTCGGCGACGAGGGCCGCCGGATCGACGGCCGCCACCGCGGCGCGATAGAGCCGCGTGAGAATTTCGCGCGCGTCCACGAGCCTCGCAGTCTAACGGAGGCCGTTCGCCGGAGTAAGATTACGAGAAGCCGCATCCCGCGGCGCAGGGAGACTCAACATGGCACGCTCACGGGTTGACGACATCCTCGGGTCGATGCGCGAAGGCCTCTCGGAAGCCGGCGAAAGAGGGCAGGATCTCGCGAAGGAAGTGGCCGGACGCGTCGAAGACGTTCTCGACGACGCGGGCGCGCAGGGAAAGCGCATCCGCAAGGAGCTCGCGCGCCGGTGGAAGACGGTCGACCGGGCCGGGCGCGACAACGCCTTCGTGATGGCTCTGGCCGCCCTGGGAATCGGCGTCGTCGTCGGGTATCTGCTTTCGCGCGACGACGACTGATCCCTTACGGCTTCCCCGCGAATCGCGCGTGCGCGATCACGCGAAGTGGTCGGCGTTGATCTGCTGGTAGTGCTTCCACTTCTCTGGAATCGTCTCTTCCGTGAAAATGGCCTTCACCGGACACGCCGGTTCGCAGTTTCCGCACTGAATGCAGGTCGCGGGGTCGATGTAGAGCATCGTCGCTTCAGCGAAACCGTCTTCGTCTTTCTTCGGGTGGATGCAGTCGACCGGACACACCTCGACGCAGGCGGTGTCTTTCGTTCCGATGCACGGCTCGGCAATGATGTACATGCCCATCGAGAAGTCCCTCCCCGGCGACCGGGAAAAAGTCTAGCAGGCTCGAATCGCGGGTTAGACTTCGCCCGGTGAAAACCGAGATCGCGGGGCATCCCCGGGGGCTCGCCGCCCTCTTCCTGACCGAGATGTGGGAGAGGTTCAGTTATTACGGGATGCGGGCGATGCTCGTCCTGTATCTCGTGCAGGGCCTCTCGTGGACCCAGTCGCGGGCCTCTGTTCTGTATGGGTTCTACACGGGATTGGTCTGGCTCACGCCGATTCTGGGCGGCTACATCGCGGACCGTTACTGGGGAGCCCAGAAGTCCCTCCTCGTCGGCGGCCTCGTCATCGCTTCCGGCCACTTCGTTCTCGCGATCGACGCGATGCCCGCTTTCTACTCGGGCCTCCTTCTCGTCGCGCTCGGCACGGGCCTCTTCAAGCCGAACGTCAGCGCCTGCGTCGGCGAGCTGTACGCCGAGGGCGACCCGCGGCGCGACAGCGGCTTCACGATCTTCTACATGGGCATCAACCTCGGCGCGTTCATCGGGCCGATCGTCACCGGCTGGCTCCGCGTGCACTACGGTTGGCCGTTCGGCTTCGCGGCGGCGGGCGTGGGAATGCTCTTCGCGGTACTCACCCTCATGGCGACGCGGAAGAAATTCCTCGGCACGGCGGGTCTCCTTCCGAGCGCGAAGCGGCGCGCGGCCGAAGGTGCGCCGCCGGCGGGCCCGCTGACGAAGGACGAGTGGGAGCGCGTGACCGCGCTCTTCGTCATCTCGTTCTTCGTCATCTTCTTCTGGGCCGCATACGAGCAGGCTGGGAACTCCATGAACGTCTTCGCCGCGCAGAGCACGCGGCTCACGCTCGGCTCCTGGAAGCTCATCCCGGAGTGGTTCCAGTCGATCGACCCCGTGATCCTCCTCGCCTCGGCGCCGCTTCTCGCCATCCTGTGGCCCTGGCTCTCACGGCGCGGCCTCGAGCCCTCGACGACGCGCAAGATGGCAATCGGCCTCGTCGTCATGGGCCTCGGGTTCGTCTTCATGATCGCCGCCGCGCAGGAGCTGAAGGCGGGCCGTCTCGCGAGCCCCTGGTACCTCGTCCTCGCGTACGCCTTTCACACGTGGGGCGAGCTGTGCCTGTCGCCGATCGGGCTCTCGCTCGTCACGAAGGTCGCGCCGCTCCAGATCGTGTCGCTCATGATGGGCGTCTGGTTCCTGTCGAACTTCGCGGGGAACGTCGTCGGCGGGTTCCTCGGCGCGCTCACCGGAACGATCCACGATCCCGTGACCTTCTGGGCCATCTTCCTCGCGTTTCCGGTCGTGGCGGGCGTCGTCCTTTTCGCGCTGGCCCCGAAGCTCCAGCGCCTCATGCACGGTCGCGGCTGAGGACTCGTGTTCCCGTTCCTCGCACTCCTCGTGGCGTTCGGGGCCCTCGGACTCGCCGTGTGGCTGCGCGAGCGCGTCGTGCGGCTGGAAGAGGAAGTCAGAAGACTTTCTGCTCCCTCTCAGGCCGAACCGCCTGTCGCATTCCCCACACCGCCGGTGGCCTTTGCACCTGCGCCCATTCACCCTTCTAAGCAAACCACCGATGCCGGTGCTTCGACCGAGCCCTCTGGCGCGGACGCGGCGCTGAGCGAGGGAGCAGAAGAACCCCCCGTTGCGCCGCCCGCCGCGGCGCGCGGAGTCGACTGGGAAGGATTCGTCGGCGTAAAGCTGTTTTCCTGGACGGCCGGCATCTTCCTCACGCTTGGCGCGATCTTCTTCCTGCGTTATTCCATCGAGCGCGGCTGGCTCTCGCCCCCCATCCAGATGGCGATCGGCCTTCTCGCGGGCCTCTCGATTCTGATCGCCTGCGAGCTCAAGGCCGCGCGGCGTTATGCGGTCACGGCGAGCGCGCTCGCGGCCGCTGGGCTCGCCATCCTTTTCGCCACGTTCTACGCCGCGTACGCGCGCTGGGAGATCCTCGGCCTCTTCCCCGCGTTCGCGGCGCTCGCGCTCGTGGCGGCGCTGGCCGTTGCGCTCGCGGTTCGCCATGACTCGGCGTTCATCGCGGGCCTCGGGCTCCTCGGCGGCTTCGCGACGCCGGCGCTTCTCGCGATGGGTGAGGACCGGCCCGGAACTCTCCTTTCGTACCTCCTCCTTCTCGATGGCGGTCTCGCCTGGGCCGCCGCGAAAAGGCGATGGGTCTTCCTGCCGGTCGCGGGCCTCGCCCTGACGTCGCTCTTCGCGCTCTCGCTCGCAACGGTGCCGGACGACGGCGGCCTCTGGCCGATTCTCTTCGGCTTTCTCCTTCTCCTCGACCTCGGTCTCCTGGTTTTCGCGGCGGTTCGCGGCGCGCCGGCGCTCCACCTCATGGCGGGCCTCGCGACGCTCGTCGTCGTCGGCGCGTGGTTCGTGCGCTCGGCGACGCGGGATCTCCTCGGCCCGGGTCTCGCCGCGGCTGCGGCCTTTGGCCTCCTGTACTTCCTGGCGCCCGGCCTCGCGGCTCGCGTGCGTCCTCCGGGCGCGATTCCCGACGACGCCGCGCATCTCGGCCTCCTCGGGTCCTTCCTGATCCTCTTCGTCGCCTCCCAGCGCAACCTCTCGTCGCCTCCCGACGCGCGCGCGGCCGTCGCGCTTGCGCTCCTGGTCGCCACCGCCGCATGGGTCGCGGCTCGACGCAGGCCCGCCCGGCTGCAGATCGCGTCGCTCGCGCTCGCATCGCTCGCGCCTCTCGTGCTGTCCGTCGTTGCGACGCGCGCGCCCGGGCCCGTCTGCGCGCTCGGTGCGGCCGCGGCCCTCGCGCTGTTCGGCGTCGGGGCGTGGGTGTGGAAGGAGGACCGAGCCTTCGCGCTCGGGGCGGCGGTCGCGCTTTTTCTGGCCGAAGCGGTGACGATCTCCGTCTCGTTCGCGTCCGGCGCGCCGCCGCTTCGCGCTCTTCTCGCGGCGCACGTCGTGTTTCTCGTCGCGCTCCTCGCGCTCGCGGCGGGTTCGGGGGCGCAGGAGCTCGCGGTCGTGGCGGTCCTGCCCGCGGCGGCGGCCGCGTATGCCTGGGAGCTCGCACACAGGGGCGGGTCCGCCCTCTGGAAGGACGAGCTGCTCCTCGGCGGCGCCTTCTGGCTCATTTTCCTCGCGTACCCGCTCGTCCTCGGGAAGCGCGCGGAACGGGCGAAGGAGCCGTACAAGGCGGCCGTTCTCGCGAGCGCGGTCTTCTTTCCGCTCTTTCGCACGGCTCTCGCGGAGGGCGGCTATCGGGGCGTGATGGGTCTCCTGCCGCTCGCGCTCGCCCTCGGTCTC
>Ga0209385_1000334_pt1 | contig 18846 bp, 11 predicted proteins | sample NGEPerB_FD_184506 | JGI IMG/M metagenome (GOLD analysis project Ga0209385, IMG submission 184506) | Arctic peat soil microbial communities from the Barrow Environmental Observatory site, Barrow, Alaska, USA - NGEE PermafrostAB12-B... | ecosystem: Environmental > Terrestrial > Soil > Wetlands >... | reverse complement strand
ATGAAATATTTATCCCAATTGATATTTCACGCGATTTCGGATAGAATGAGTCATAATCCATACCGGCATCAAGTGTCGGAGTGTTTGAGGCACCAACCTCCGGATCATTACCATTATACCTTGTAAAGGTCAGAAGGTTAGTGCCTCCGACCCATATACGTCCATCTGTAATTTTCAGTTTTTCGCAGATTTCTTTTTTAAGGTTGAATCCAAGCTGGATATTTTGCAATCTCATGTAAGAACCGTCTTCAACATAATAATCCGATGTCCTGTAATTATCATTTTCCTGTACTGTGGTCAGTATTGGCACTGAGTTGGAAGTTCCCGGTCCATGCCATGCATTTTTATAATAATATTCATACAAATTTACATCTAATGTGTTTCCGTAATTGCGGCCCCAAGCGTAGATATCATTTCCATACGAACCCTGAAAATATGCAACAATGTCAAATGCCTTATACCGGAGAGTAATATTAAAACCATAGGTCAATTTTGGCCAGGGATCACCGATCCATGTTTCATCTTTTGCATCTATAGCTTCATCATTGTTCAGGTTCTTAAACCTGATATCACCGGCATGTGCATTTGGCTGGAGGACAGTACCTTCGGGTCCCTTATAATTCAGTACTTCATTTTCAGTCTGAAAGATCCCATCAGTCACATATCCATAAAAACGACCGATTGAACTTCCGACTTCGGTACGGCTTTGACCATACCCGGAAATGATCGGTTTATCGCTATTTCCCAGGCTAACAACCTTATTCTTAAACATGGATCCGTTTACAGAAACGCCATAACTGAAATCCCCCGACTTCCCCTGATAGTTGAGTAAAAGCTCAAAGCCTTTGTTTTGCACTGAGCCGGCATTGCTGTAAGGCGTCAGTGACACATAACCGGCATAAGCTACAGCCGGCACCTGAAGGAGCATATTTTTGGTATTCTTTACGTAATAATCTGCAACGAGAGACAGTGAATTTTTCAGAATTGCTATTTCCAGCCCTATATTGGTCTGTTCTGTTGTTTCCCATGTAATATCGGGTGTCCCTATTGTGCTCAGAGCATATCCCTGATATACTTTCTCTCCAAAGATGTAGCGGCTATCAATACCCGACGTCAAATTTGTACTCGATGCAATCTGTGAAACATAGGCATAGTAAACGGGTAAGCTTGAATTACCTATCTTACCCCAACCTGCTCTTAGTTTAAGATTGCTAATGAAATCTGCACCAAGGTTTTTGAAAAACTCTTCATTATCTATTCTCCATCCCAATGAGAATGAAGGGAAAGTACCCCATTGATGTCCTTCAGCAAACTTTGATGAACCATCACGACGGACACTGGCTGTCAGTAAGTATTTATTATGAAATGAATAGTTGATCCGCCCCAGGTATGAACGCATAGTAAGCACATTATAGCCCCCGGTAACATTGGGTTCAGTTGTTGCCGCATCAAAGGTTTGCATTTCAGGGTCATTACTTGTGGCTCCCTTTTTAGTTGATATCTGAGTCGTTGCCTTAGTATACTCAGAGGTATAGCCTACAACTGCAGAAAGCGAATGATCTGATAGTTTTTTATTCCATGTGAGAGTATTTTCCCATATCCATCCATTGGATTGACTTTCGTTTTCCATAAGTGAAGTCAGCTCATTAAAATCGGTAGCTGAAATTTGATATTTAGGAGTAAAATGAGAATATTTCCTGTTAGCTATGTTTGATCCAAAACTAGAGCGAAGCTTCAGATCCTTTAGGATTGTAGCTTCACCAAACATGTTCCCGACAATTGTCAGATATGATTTCGGGTAACTTTGTAATAAAGCCTGAAGTACAGGGTTGCTGGACCCGGCTTCGTGAGAATACTTATCGTATTCGTAATCAGGATCTGTCGGATCAACTTCTCCTGCAGGTTTTAGTATTGGATCCAGAGGTGAATTCCACATTGCATTTCTGATAATACTTGTCTGATACCAGTCTCCTACCTGTGAGGATGATGAAATACCAAGATTTTCGCCCACTGTAACATAATTTCCTACCTTAAAATCAGTATTCAACCTAAAAGAGTACCTCTTATAATTTGATTCAATAAGTATCCCGTTTTTATTGAGATAACCAATGCTTGCAGAATAATGAATGTCCTTTGTACCACCGCTTAACTGAAGATCATAATTCTGACTCAAAACATTTTTCCTGGTTACTTCATCCAACCAGTTAGTGTTAATTCCTTTGTTATATTGAGTCCAAAGATTTTTTAAAGAAGGGATATTATAAATTGTGTCGAGCAATTTATTTGGATCGGTTCCAGGATTCTCACGCAAAATTCCATTATAGGCTGCTGTTGTTCTATAATCCATGTATTCTTTCGCATTGAGAACCTTGACTGTATGGGCTACACTTTCAAATCCAATTACCGAGCTGAAAGTAGCTTTTGGAGCACCCTCAGATCCTTTCCGGGTAGTAATCAGAATAACACCATTTGCACCCCTGGATCCATAAATTGCCTGAGCTGAAGCGTCTTTGAGAACATCAATGCTTGTAATATCTGCAGGATTAAGAAAACTGATATTACCGGCCGGGTTGTTAGGGTCACTATTATCTATCAGCATACCGTCAACCACAAAAATAGGGCTATTGTTGTTCACAGACCCGATACCGCGTATCCTAATGGTGCCTTCACTGCCGGGGTCTCCTGAATTGGATGTAACCATCAAACCTGCAACCTGCCCCTGTAAGGCAGACTCAACGTTTACAGGTTTTGTCTTTTCGATATCCTTTGAGCCCACTGATGCTACCGATCCGGTGAGATCCGATTTCTTAGTGGTTCCGTAACCAATTACCACAACTTCATCAAGCGCCTTAACATCCTGGGAAAGTTTTACGTCAATTACAACCTGGCCTGACCATGTTACTCTTTCGCTTGTATAACCAACAAAAGAGAAAACAAGTATTGCACCATTTTCCGGTTTAGGCAGACTGAATTTCCCGTTTAGATCTGTCAGGGTTCCAGCCTGCGTGCCCTCAATTAATACGTGAACCCCGGGGAAGGGTTCTCCGGTAGTGGCATCCGTTACTGTTCCTGTTACGTTTTGTTGCTGAAAAGCGCAATAGGCTATCGAAGTGCTGATTATCAGTACGATAAAAAACGATGTAAGTAGTTTCATACAGGGCAGGATTATTTAGTGATGATTCTTTCTGTTGTATAAAAGAAGTTTAGGTTCTCATAAAATGGAGATAACTGTCATCTCATCTTTAATCGCGGACGCGTTTCCGCTCTTCAGCGCCTTGAAAAACCCGCATGCCCACCTGTCACCTTTTAAGTCTTTCTGGCGAAAGCTGACAAATATCCCCAAATGAATTAGTGCAGAGATACATGCCGTGATAGTCCGATCATTGCAATAAATTTAGGAAACTTATGAATACGAGTCAAATTTATTTTAGATGACTAGCGTTTTAGAGAGGGGGAGAATCCTATGAGTTAGAGACTTAGAGATGGAGAGCCTAAGGGACTAAGAGACATATTAAATTTTAGATGTTTCCATCTCCTTTAATTTCTGATTGTCGACCGATTTCTTCACCTCCTCGAGATCAGCTTTCAAATAGTACAGTTTATAAGGTGCTGAATCGTATATTTTTTGAAGAATCACTAAAGCTTCAGTGTTCTTACCCTCTTTGTAAAGGCCCATAGCTTTTGAATCCATGAAATCAAAAGAATCCCATTTATTTGAGGCTAGCTTTGTGGCTTTATCCAATAGTACATAAGCTTCATCAAAGTTTTTTTTCATGTCAATTAAACGATTTGCAAGAGTTTTCATTTTTCCTGGATTATCAGGATCTAAAGAGAGCGCTTTACGAAAGTACAGTTCGGCTTTGTCCCAGATATCTGCCATCCAGTAAGTCCAGGCAATCCATATTGCTATATCTGACTCGGAGATAGAATTTTTTTTACTGAGACTTACAATTTTCTCTAAGTAATATTTTGCCAAAACTGTATCTTTTTCAGTTAATGCCAGAATAGCTCGCCTGGAATTAATATCAAAAATGTCATCAGTTACCAGCTTTTCAGCTTTTTTATAAAGGGATTTCTCTTTTTCAAACTGACCTGTTTTATGGTATGCATCACCAAGATCTCTGTAGTAATAGCCAGGATCAGCACCCCAGTTATGTAACTGTTCGATAGCTTTTTCCAGTTCTGGTATTGCCTTTTCACATTGATTTATTCCACTGTAAGAATTACCCAAAAGCCAGTGGACAGTTGGGTTTTGATCATCTAACTGCAATGACTGATTTATGAACTTAATTCTTTCTTCAGGCGATTCGAATATATCGGCATAAATCCATGAGATCCCTAACTGGATATCGACGGGCCATTGTTTCTTTTTCCGGTAGATTTTAAGTATCCATTTTAAGGCTTCATCAGTCTGTCCCATGAATTTATAGACATCGATAAGACCATTCATGGCATAATAAAAATTCGAATCAGCAGCCAATGATCTTAAATACCAGTCCTCTGCTGTAGAAAGGTCCTTCTGGTTTGCATATGAATTTTTAATTTTTTCTCCATAAATAAAGTATCTGTACGCATCAAGGGAATTTGTCACAACCGGTATATGTCCATATATAGGATTTTCCTTTATTAGCTTTGAGATCAGAAGAAAATCTGTAACCTTTTTTATTAGGGAATCAGTGATAATAAATATTTTTTCGGCATCATAAGGGCCTTTAATTTCAATCGATTTTAAAACATTGTTTGTTTTTGTATCAATTACCTGGGCATTAAGTCTGATTGCAGAACCTGCCTTTTGTATGTTGCCATAAATGAAAATATCGGCGTCCAGTTTTTTTGATACACCACTTGTAATTGAAATAGATAAGGATGCATTTTCATTCTGACCTTGGGTCTTAAGTAATGATGATATTGTTTCTTTTTGTCTGACTTTTAGTTCGTTAGTATTTGAAAGCGTGGAGATTAAACTCATTTGGATGGCTTCTTTCAAAATATTACAGGTGGTGTCATTTGTCAAATTCTGGAATGGCATTACTGCAATTGAAATCTTTTCTCCTGATGAGCCCAGCTTTTCCAACGAGTTCCTTTTGAAGATATTCGGCCAGGCAATTACTGCAGCAATTATCAGTATAGCCAGGATTGCAACTCCTGCCTGTAGCTTACGTTTATTTAATTTAACAGATTTCTTCTTCCCCTTTAGCTTCTTTCCTTTATCAACTTCTCCGAATAGCTCACTACGCAGAGATTTTTCTTTTACCGATTGCCCAGGTTCCGTCTGCATTCCCAGGAAAATCTCTTTTGTTGCAAGAGCTACCTTGTTTATCTGATTACGGTATATGGTGGCATTTAAATTCTTCTTTTCCTTATCTTTTGGGGTAAGTGACCTGTTTACTCCCGGTTCTTTGTATATAAATTCCACTCCACGCAGTACTCCACCAAGTGCCGATTCACATAATTGAATATCATTAGCATCGAGATCATGTATGCGGACCGGCAACACACGGTTTGAAACATTGCCATTTGGCAGCTTAACCTTTAAGCCGAACTGATCATTGGAGGCCAATTCAACGAAAGCTTTGAACTCATGTTCCCAGGCAAATGACTTTGGGTCGCAATAGGTTCTGGAAATAATCGGTATAAAAATCAGGCATTTCAGTTTTTCTTTCAAAGAAGCATCAACATCATGGGTCTCGAGGAGACCATCATGAGGATTTATATCAAAATAGACGCTTATTTCTTCTTTGAAAGTTGCTTCCAGCTCCCTTTTCAGATTATCAACAAACTCAGTTACCCAGCCATCATATTTATTGTCTTTCTGACGGTAGCTGATGAAAATGTCGTATTCATAGCCTGGGATAAGACTTGCCATTCCTTCAGTTCATTTTGATAAAGTTAGGAAAGTATCTGGTATGTGACAAAAAAAATTTGGATATCAGGTTTCTGTTGCAGGTTGCAGGTTGCAAAATAGTTAAGTCGATTGTCTCTTAGTCTCTTCGTCCCTAAGTCTCCCCATCACCCCTTCTCCAAGACCCCCATCATTTCAGCCCCCCGACAGCCATCTTCACCTCCTCATAATGTGACTTGATAGTATATATTTTATATGGTGCCTCATCCCACACTTTCTGAAGTATCGCAAGAGCCTCTTTATTCTTTCCCATTTTATAATAAGCCCAGCCCTTGGTATCCATGTAATTATAGTAATCAGCCCTATTTTTGGAAATTTTCATAGCCCTGTCCATAAGTTCAGGAACCTCATTAAGATTCCTTTTATACTCGATATAATAATCTGAGACAGCTTTCATAAATCCCGCATTCTCCGGCTCTAAGAACAATGCCCTGTGATAATATCCATCCGCCTTGTCCAGCATGCCTGCCTGGCAATAAATATCACCTAAACCTTGTTCTGTAGAAGCTTCCGATTGCGAATTCTTCTTCTTGTATGCTTTATATCTTTCAATATGCACGTTTGCTCTTGCAGTATCTTTTTCAGTGAAGGCAAGGACTGCCTGAAGAGTGATAATCCATGGATTATCAGGGAGGTATTTTTCAGCCTGCTCATAAAGATCCCTTTCCTTTTTATACTGACCCGTTTTATGTAAAGAGGCTCCAGGCCAGATATAGAGCTCGCCCCAGCTTAAATAGTTCTTATCCCATTTGCTCGCCAGCTCTTTTAAATGTGCAGACTCCCTGATACAATTGTCATATTGCCTGGCAGGGAAATAACAGAGTACAAGAAAACGACTTGAACCTATATCCTGATCATCAATCTTTTGAATTTCTTCCAGGTATTTTACTGATTCTTCAAATGATTCAAAGGTATTAGCATATTCCCAAGTTGCCAAAAGCCGCTCATACTCAGGCCACTGATCCCTCTTATTATACGCCTTGACAAGCCATTTATAATTCTGTTCAGGTTCCGGGTTACTTATATATCCATACACGGCAGGAATTTCAATATAAGGATCATAATAATTTGAATCGATGGAATTTGATTTCAAAAAATATTCAAGAGCAAGTTCCGGATTATTTTTTTCCTGTGCCTTTTTCCCAAGAAAAAAATACCTGACTGCCTCCGGTGAAGTTGTTGTAGTAGAGTACTTGTAATCAAAACCATAGGGAGTATTGTCCTTTATGATCTTTGACATTATAAGAAAGTCAGTCACCTGTTTCCGGTTAGCTTCAATAATATCAAAAATCTTTTTATCGCTGTTCTGACCTTCAGAACTGATTGATTTTATTACCTCGTTTGATTTTATTTCAACGAGCTGAGTATTGATTTCCAAACCCGATTCCGATTTTTGTATTGAACCATAAATAAGTATATCCGCCTCCTGCTTCTTTGCAATTTCGCCTGCAACATTAATAGGAATAACTCCATTTTCACTATATCCGCTAAAAGAAAGCGAATTGTTAATATTGGACTGAAGCCTGACCCTGATCTCATTTGAACGACTTAAGGATGAAATAAGGCTCTGCTGAATGATAGCCTGATAAGAGTTCCAGATTGAATCCCCCGTTATATTATTGAATGGCATCACAACTACACAAATTCTTTTATCAGAGGAATCTTTCTTTACAGAAGTCTTCTGAATGAGTAGCTTAGGAATAAAAATAACACCAGATATTATCAACACAAGGGCTATTGCAGCAACTAAAAATAACTTTATTCCAGTTGGCTTTTTGTCTTTCTTTGCCCTCTCCTTTTTACTACCAAAATATTCTTCCTCAAAATTCACTTTTGTTTTCTCAATAGAGGTCTGTGATTCGGGTTCAGCCCTCATTCCCTGGATGATCTCCTTTATTGCAAGAGCTACCTTGTTTATCTGATTCCGGTAAATTGTGCCATTCAGATTCTTCTTTTCCTTATCCTTTGGCGTAAGCGACCTGTTCACACCAGGTTCCTTATAAATGAATTCCACTCCTCTGAGGACTCCACCAAGGACTGATTCACATAATGTAATATCATTTTTATCAAGATCATGGATACGAACAGGGAGAACCCTGCTAGCAACATTTCCATTGGGAAGTTTTACTTTTAATCCAAACTGATCAGCGGAGGCTTGTTCGATAAATGCTCTGAACTCATGTTCCCATGCAAATGACTTTGGATCGCAATATGTACGTGAAATAATTGGGATAAGAACAAGGCATTTGAGTTTCTCTTTCAGGGACGCATCGACATCATGCGTTTCCAAAAGTCCATCATGAGGATTGATATCAAAATAGAGACTGACCTCTTCTTTGAAGGTTGCTTCGAGTTCTCGTTTCAGATTATCAACAAATTCGGATACCCAGCCATCGTACTTGTTGTCTTTCTGACGATAGCTGATGAAGATGTCGTATTCAAAACCGGGGATAAGACTTGCCATGTTATTGGTTCATTGTGATAAAGTTAGGAAAGTTTGAGTATAAATCAAATAAATTTAACGGTCGGCAATTATGATAATGGAAATCAGATAAACAGGAAAAGTTATATCATTATTTTCCGTAATTTTGCATATTATGAATATTTCAAAAGAAAATATTGATATTCTTCAGAATTACTTTAAAGATAAACCTGTCTTTAAAGCTTTCATCTTTGGTTCCTTCGCAAGAGGAGAGGCTAATTCAAAAAGTGATTACGATATTTTAGTCGAGCTTGATTATTCAAAAAAAATTGGGATGGAATTCATTCAGATGCAAATCGACCTGGTTGATTTACTCCAAACAAACGTTGATTTAGTCTCTGAAAAAGCTCTTTCAATATATATTCGCCCCTTTGTTGATAAAGATAAAATTCTCATCTATGAAAGGAAGAACAGGCGATAAAACTCGCCTTCAGCATATCCTTGATGCAATCTGTGAAATCGAAAACTACATCAGGAACATTTCAATTCACGAATTTTCAAAATCATCTGAAAAAAAATTTGCTTCTGTAAAACAGCTGGAAATTATCGGTGAGGCTGCAAGTAAAATAGCAAAAGAGACTAAAAGTGATTACCCTGAGGTGGAATGGATAAAAATTATTGCATTAAGGAATATTTTAGTCCATGAATATTATGTTATAGATGAAACCATTGTTTGGAACTGAAGACCTTCCAAATCTTAAAGAACAAATTATCTCTTTGACAAATAGATTTGTTGAATAACCAAAGCAGTTTCCTCTTGGCGGTCCTCGGTCTTTTGACATCGGCTCCACGTTATCTTTCAGTCTCTCAGTCTCTTCGTCACTGAGTCTCCCTTTCCCCCCTCAATTCTGATTGCCGACCGCCTTCTTCACCTCCTCGTAATGAGACTTTATAGAATACACTTTAAAGGGTGCTTCATTCCAGCATTTTTGCAAAATTTCAAGGGCGTCTTTATTCTTACCCTGCTTATATAATCCCCACCCTTTTATATCTAAATAATCATAATAATCTACCTTGTTCGCAGCCAGTTTCATGGCTTTATCCATCAGTTCCTGAACATCATTAAGATTCCTGTTGTTTTCGATATAATAAGTGGCAATGCCTTTCATATATCTCGGATTCTGAGTGAGTGTTAGCGCTTTTCTATAATAGCTATCAGCCTTCTCCTTCATACCTGCCAAGTTATAAATATCGCCAAGACCATCCTGAACTGCCCACTCGGGGGATGAAGAATTAGCTTTACAAACAGATTTGAATTTTTCAATATACTGATTTGTCGAATTTGAATCTTTTTCAGCAATTGACAGGCTCGTCTGTCTTAAGATTAAGGGAAGATCATTGGGGCAATCCGGTTCGGCTATTTTATAAAGCTTTTTCTCCTTTTCATACTGACCAGTATTATGGTATGCTTCTCCGAGCAGCACATAGACCGCGCTATTTCCTTTAAAGTACTCACGCCACCCTGTTTTCTGCCATAACTCCAGACCCATTTCAAGTTCAGGGATTGCTTTATTATATTCTTTCTTCGTATTGTAGTCGCCTCCAATAATCAAGGGAAGATCAACTCTTTTATCATCAATTTGCTGTAGCTGTCTTAAATATTTAATTTGTTCATCAGGTGACTCAAACGAAGTAGCATATGACCAGTCTGCCCAGAGTTGCTGAACTGGAGGCCACTGATCCCTTTTTCTATGCATTTGAAGCAACAGTTGTAAGCTCTGTTCCATCAGGCCCATAGCCTGATCGCAATCAAAGAGCATCATCATAGGGTCCAGGTAATTTGAGTCAATTTCTAATGCCTTCAGATAAAACTCTCTCGCAGTCGGGAAATCCCATTTTTTATTAGCATTGTAGCCATAAACATAATTTTTAAGCGCTTCAGGGGAGTTAGTAGAAGCAGCTAAATGCTGAACCTCAAGATTTTCCTTGATAAGCTTGGATATCAAAAGAAAATCAGTCACTTTCTTTCTGAGAGAATCTGATATGGTAATAATTATCGAGTCATTATAGGGTCCGTTTACTTCGAAGGATTTCAAAACCTCTATGGTCTTAGTGTCAATTAATTGAGCACTAATGCGTATCCTCGATCCCGCTTTTTGAATATTTCCATTAATAAAAAAATCTGCTTCGAGTCTTTTTGAAACTGTTCCTGCTGTTGACGGTGAAATTGAAGCTAATTCATTAGTACCATTGGTCTGAAGAAGCGTATTAATATTATCTTGTTGTCTTACACGAAGTTCGCTTGTATTTGAAAGATATGAAATCAGATTAGCCTGGATAGATACCTGCCAGTAATTAAAAGTACTATCGCTAGTCATATTCTGAAATGGCATAACAGCAATAGAAGTTTTATCTCGTGATGCTCTCAGTTTTTCAAGAGTGTCGACTTTGAATATTTTAGGATAAACATAAACCACAAGTAATAACAGAATAAAAACTGCTGAAATGATATAGGACAGTAGCTTACTTTTATTAAAACCTGCTGGTTTTTCCACAGGAATTTCCCCCCCCCTTTACTAGCCTCTTCCCAGGGCAGTTTAGATTCTACCTCTTCTTTCCCCGACACAACAACTTCACCTGCCATTAACCCCGAAATAATTTCTTTTATGGCATTAGCTATCTTGTTTATCTGGATCCGGTATTTAGTTTTATTCAGATTCTTCTTTTCATCATCCTCGGAAGTGAGTGGTTTATTTACCCCGGGTTCCTTGTAAATAAACTCCACCCCACGAAGAACTCCTCCAAGGACAGATTCGCATAATTTAATATCATCTTTATCGAGATCGTGAATACGAACAGGCAAAACCCTGTTTGCAACATTGCCATTGGGCAGCTTGACCTTCAATCCGAACTGGTCGTTTGAGGCTTGTTCTACAAATGCAATGAACTCATGTTCCCAGGCAAATGACTTTGGATCGCAATAGGTGCGAGAAATTATTGGAATAAAAATCAGGCATTTTAACTTCTCTTTTAGCGAAGCATCGACATCATGGGTCTCAAGGAGGCCGTCATGAGGATTGATATCAAAATAGACACTTACCTCTTCTTTGAAAGTTGCTTCTAGCTCTCTTTTCAGATTATCAACAAACTCAGTTACCCAGCCGTCATACTTATTATCTTTCTGGCGGTAGCTGATGAAGATGTCGTATTCGTACCCGGGGATGAGACTTGCCATGATATTAGTTCAATGCAATAAATTTAGGAAGGAATTAGACTATAACCAAATTACTTCGGAAAATTCATCCTTTCAAGAACTTTATTAAACCGTGGGTCTGAACGTAACATATCCCATTCCGGGGAATATTTTAAGGCAAAAAGCCAATAATTTTTTTCAGTAACAGCTTTGTCAAGATATGAGAATGCATCCTCCATATTATCAAGGTAGATATTTGCTTTTGCATGGAGAAAATAAGGGAACTCAGATACCGATAATTTTTCTTTGACTAGTTGATACAATTGGTCAGCAGCCCCTGTTTTTCCCGATGCTGCCAGACACATGATAAGATGAGCAGCACCATGCCCTTTCCCTCCGGACGCATCATAATCCTTACGGGCATATTCTTCTGCCAGTTCAAATTCTTCTTCGAATAAGTAGGTCAGGCACAATGGACGCCAGGCTTTTTTAGGTGGAAAGCCTAATTCCAGAATACCCTCAAGAACAGATAATGTTTTTTTGTAATTGCGTACGCCAGACAAATAAATCTGCGCCAGATGGAACTGATAATAAAAATTCAAAGGATCATGCTCAACACCTTTTTGTAACCTGTGAACAGCGAAATTAAAATCACCATATAACATGGCCCTATACCATGGCTCTAATGAAAATGAAAATGTAGGAAATTGTGAATGGGCATATTTATTGCCTAATGCTATTTCTGATTCCACTTTTGGCCAATCATAATCATAAGTAAAATGAATTAGTGCGAGAAGGAAATGTCCATAAGCATTGGTTTCATCTATTTCAATAGCTTTATTTGCACAATATATTGCTGTTTCAAGTCGCTCTTTTTGAATATTTAACCAGCCGTGCATTTCATAATTTACAAATCCCAGGTACCACCATGCATCGGCGTATTCAGGATCTAATTCGACAGCCTTTTTAAAATATTCAATTGATCTCTCAAAACCTTCTTCCGAATACTTTTTACAATAAAAATCTCCTTTTAAAAACATTTCATATGCTTCTGAATTTCTTGTCGGCAACTTCCCATGCATTTTCCTTATTGTTGTTTGTTATATCGCCCAATTGAACAACATATTGAATATTTAGCTGATTTTTATTTTCAACAATCTAATCCATCTGCTTATGAATCATTTCAGGGTAGCTGGAAGTGTAATGCTGGGTGTCGGGAAGTATAATAATAGAAAAGAAATCCTCTCTGTTTAGAAATGATAAACATGCCAGAGACTGAAGGAAAAGAAGGATGATCAATTTGATGATTCTGTTTGTCTTCATAGTTTCACTTTTATTCACTATGTGATTTATAGCGGAATATATTATTGTCCATCTTGCAGTAGCTTATGAAGAGGTCATATTCATATCCTGGAATTATGCCTGGCATAGGAACAAAAAAATTTAAGAGTACCAGTAGATTAATGGTTTCTCCTTTTTCAAATTTAGTCCATAATTCAATAAATTTCAATAGGTTCGTCAATCATTATTCATTGGCAATCTTCCTGAACTTTTCGTACCCAGTCCTTAATTTTCTCAGCAAATCATTATAAGGTCCAAAGTTCTGTAATGGTTTGAGTAATGGGTCATCCCTGCAAACAGAATAGTTAGGGAAACCATTTTCAGCTACCCATGAAAGCTTATCCACAGATTCCTGAAAATTGCCCAGCAAAGCATGAGCCACAGCGATATTATATACTGCATGATGAAAATGCCCGGTATTTAAATTGCTTTTTTCACAGAATTCAATGCTTTTAAAGGCACCGGTTCTATCACCATTTTTTGCAAGGAATATTGCCAGCGCACTATTAAGAAAGAGGTCTGATGAAACTCTTTTGATACCGGCATATAAAATTTTATCAGCTTCAACATACCGGTCGAGAGTGATAAGTGCAATTGCCCAAAAAGAAGCCCTCATTGAGGAAATAAGATGATCAGGCGTTTGCTTGTACAAATCAATTGCCCGTTCAAGGTCCGTTTTTGTCCCTTTTAGGAAATAACATGTAATTAAATCAAGGGAAGCAATCTTGTTATCGGGATTAATCTTTACGGCTTTTTTTATTATATCGATTGACTCCTGCATTAATCCCACGTGCATATATACAACACCAAGGTAATGATGAGCCTCATCAAGATCCGGCTTAAGGGAAATGGCTTTCTTATATTCGCGGATAACTTTTTCGTGCGGAAATTTGTTTTTGAATGTCCAGCTACTATAGGCTTTGGCAAAGAATCCCTCAGCCAGATCGGGATTTAAATAGAGCGATTTTTCAGCTTCTAAGAAAGCCTTTTCATCATACCTGCTGTTCGGGTCTATAAAATAGTTTTTAAATGAATAGGCTCTTGAAAGTTCTGCATGGGCAAGGGCAAATGATGCATCAGCATCAATGGCTTTTTTTAAAAAGTATATGCAGGAATCTATATCACAATTGTCTTCGGGATTGAGCCTGAATTCTGCTTTCTTGAACCAATCATATGCTTCAGGATTTTTCGTGATATTAGTTTTTATTCCATCTTTGAAACCATTTTCCGACAGGTAATATTTATTCACCAGGAGTGCACCCACAGCAAGAACCAGAAATGAAAAAAATGCAAAAAGATAAACTGAATTCTTTTCAGAAAAGTAATATTTATTCAGCAGGAGAGAAACTAAAGTTACAATAATGATTGAAAAGAGGGCAAAAATCACATTCCAGGAGTAGCTTGTTTTCTTTAGATTTCCTATGATTGTTTTTTTTATCGGGATTAATGCTTCATGGGATTGTGAATTTAGCGGCGAAGTTTTTTTTAGACTTCCGATAATTTCCTTAACGGCATTTGCTACTTTATTAACCTGATTTCTGTAGTCTGTTTTGTTCTGGTTATCATTTTTATTGTCTGACGCTTTTAGTGGACGATTCACTCCGGCTTCTCTATAGATAAACTCGATCGATCTCAGTTCACCATCCAACTCGTTCTTAAGAATTATTTTGTCGTCTGCATCAAGATCGTGTATCTTAACAGGAAGGATCCTGCTTGCTATATTTCCATTGTAAAGCCTTATATCTCTGCCAAAGTGATCCTCTTTTGTTAATTTATTGAAGGTACAAAACTCATTTGCCCAGGCAAAACTCCTTGTATCACAATAAGTCTGAGAGATGATCGGAATGAAAATAAGGCATTTAAGTTTACCTTCCAGACTTTTATCAACACTATGAGTCTCCAGTAAACCATCGTTTGGATTCTCATCAAAGAAAATAGATAGATCTTCCTTGAAGGTTGCTTCCAGTTCTTTTTTCAGATTACTAACAAACTCCGTTATCCATCCGTCATATTTATTGTCTTTCTGGCGGTAGCTTATGAAAATATCGTATTCGTAACCTGGAATTAAACTTGCCATAAGATATAAGTAACTATTAATGGGTATGAATAACTCATTAACATTCTGTAAATGATTTTGTTCGTGATGATTAACATAAAAATAGAATCACACCAGACTGAAACAAGCAAGACAGGGATACTCGATTAAAGACATTTATTCAATGTTTGAGCGTTTGCTAGGGGAAACTGATTCTGAGATAAACAGGAGAATAGTTAAATTATATTATGTACAGCACAATAGAGAGAGAAACAAGTTCCTATGGGTATCCGATCTTATCCAGCATTACTTGAAATCGTGGATCTGAATGAAGGGGTTCGAATGGTGGTTCCACCTTGAGCCAGTACATTTCAACCTCATGATCGCGCAGACCTTTCTCAAGCCATTTAAATGCAGTATTGACTTCACCGGTCTGAGCATATATCATGGCCAGGTAAAAAGAAGGGCTTCCACCAACATTTGACTCACTTCTTTTCCTGAGTTTCTCAATAATATGCTTTGTTTCATCATGCCGGTTTGTATTAAAATATGAGATGGCTTCAACTGCTTCCATCCTTGGAGATTCGACATCAGGAAAATCTTTGAGTAATTGTTTAGTAAGGGAAATAGCTTCATCATATTCTTTCAGATACATAAAAAAGCGAGCTGATTCAGAGCGAACGAGAATATTATCCCGTATAACCGGGGTAACAAGAGCTTTCCTGATTACCTTATCGGGATCATGATTGGCAAAATACGAACTGGTTATTACTCCGGTCCATGCTACATCATTTTTTGGATCATAGTCAATGTTCTTAATGGCACCTTGATAAGCATCTTCAAAGTGACCCAGAGCTAAATGATAATCTGTCCAGCTATAGTTTGGATATATACGTCTGGCTTCCAGATACTCTTTTTCAGCACCTTTAAAGTTCCATTCAAACCATAAAAGCGACCATGCATACAAATAGTGAGCTTCCCCATTATCAGGATTTAATGCTAATGACTTCTCAAAGTATGGTTTTGCAGTTTTCCACATCTCCTGAATGTCCGTTCCCTCCGAAGACGAAAGATATGTAGCATTGGTAGTCAGCAGGAATCCTATTGCTGAATATGCAAGACTAAATCCAGGATCCAGTTCTATAGCTTTTTTGTATAGTTCGATTGCCTTAATTTTTTCTTTTTCATTATAATAATCCAGATTCCCTGCCTGGAGATACAGATTATATGCCTGAGCGTTTGTTGTTGGTTTTAAATTAATTATACGCTTTTCTTCCGGACTGATTTCAGCCTTAAGCGCTTTGGCCACCTCCTGGGCGACTTCGCTTTGTATCGAAAAGATATCTGAAAAATTCCTGTCATAAACTTCCGCCCACAAATGTTCATCTGTTGCAGCCCTGATCAATTGAACCGAAATACGAACTGTATTATTATATAAACGGACACTTCCCTCCAGAATATTAGCTACTCCTAACTCTGCAGCTATTTCCTTGACGGATTTCTTTGTCTCCCCTTTGTACCGCATTGAAGAAGTCCTTGAGGTAACTCTTAAATCCCCAATCTTGTACAGGTTATTCAGGATTTCTTCCAACATACCCTCGCTGAAATACTCCTTATCGTGATCAGGACTTAAATCTATGAAAGGAAGTACTGCAATGGATCTGTCAACATTAGAATATCTGATTAGGGGTTCATTTCTGGTCCCCTTTGGAAACAGTATGAACAATGCAGTTATTGTCGCAATTAATAAGAAAATAAAAGTATTACTTGTAAAAGGTTTCTTTTGTTCATCTGTAAAAGGATTTCCTATTGCTGCTTTGGAACTTGCCCGAATAAATCCCATGGGACTTCTCTCATATAACCAGGCCATAAGCATGGCAAATGGAAACAGAACAATGAAGAATAAAGTAACAAGCTTTATAATATTTTGTGACATTTTAAGCAGGTTGGAGCCAATAACCAGAACTTTCCAAAAGAATACAGCGCTAAGTATATATGCAATACTTGCTCTGAAGACATTTCTGGTTGTCAATTTTTCCCTTAAAGGTGATTTGGTAGCTTTGGAAATCAAAGAATCACCAGAGGTTGCACCAGTTGTCAAAATTTCTTTGTTCTTAATACCCCTTATTATTTCCTGAACTGAGTTCGCAACTTTATTAATCTGATCTCTGTAAAAAGTCTGATTTTGATTCTTATTAGGGTTATCAGAAGGAGTGAGTGGCCTGTTAACGCCGGGGGATTTGAAAATAAACTCAATTGCTCTCAGTGCTCCACCTAATTCGCCTTTTATAAGTGATGTATCCGCCTCATCGAGGTCATGAATTTTTACAGGAAGAATACGACTCGCCACATTTCCATTGGGTAGCTTAATATCAATTCCAAACAAATCTTCTCTTGCACCTTTATTAAATACGCAGAACTCATATTGCCATGCAAAACTTTTAGGATCACAATAGGTTTGTGAGATGATGGGGATGAAGATCAGGCACTTAAGTTTGCCTTCAAGGCTCTTGTCTACGTTATGCGTTTCGAGCAGTCCATCATGGGGGTTGGTATCGAAGTAAACAGAGACAGGTTCTTTTATGGTTGCTGCAAGCTCTTCCTGCAATGCAGTTACAAATTCCGTTAACCAGCCTGAACGGTTATCGTTGTGACGGTAGGAGATGAAGATATCGTTTTCGTAACCCTCTATTATGCTGGGCATGGTGTAATACTAATTTAACAAGAACCTGAATCATCAACATCCTTTAGCTGGTTTTGTTCGATTGCCGATTAACATAGAAATTGAGAAGATCCTATTTCAAGTATTTAATCTTTATCAAAGTCCATAGCGTATTCAACAGCCGTTTCAAATCCCATATTTTTACCTTCTTCTTCATACTTTTTGGTCAATTCCTCTCCAACTTTTTTTCTGGCACCTACAATATAGGTATCAAACCATTCATCCCAGAATTGAGCAACTCCGGCTAATGATACTCCAAGTTCACTAGCTTTATGTCGGGCAGCGGCATCTAACCTGATGCATTTTGCCCATCTTGACTGACCGGAAAGGGAAAAGGCAACACCTTGCAGGTCTGCAGCTGCCAGGAAAATAGTTCCATATTTTATTGAAGTTTCGACACCAAGACTATATTTCCTTTCAGATTCCTTGAAATTTTTATTGCCAAAGGCACAGTCCCCAAGGAAATGTCGTGCCATTTCTATTCCAAATATATGGTTGAGTTTCTCAGATGATACAAGTAATTCTTCGACAAGTGGATAGGCGCGCTTGTACTGTTTTGAATGAACAACTCCCTGACAGACACATAACAGACAATGATTTATAAGACCGGGTTTGCCAATCTTCCTGGCTATTTCAAGGCTCTGGTCCGCTCCTTTTATTCCGGTTTCCTTTTCAAACAGCTTCGAATCTTCAGGTTCAAGATCGCGTATCCTTATAGGAAGAATCCTGCTGGCATAGTTGCCGTTATGTCTCTGCCAAAACGATCCTTCCTGGAAAGCTTATTAAAAGCCAGGAATTCATATTGCCATGCATAACTGTTAGGGTCACAATAGGTCTGAGAAAGGATAGGAATAAAAATCAGGCATTTCAACTTGCCTTCAAGGCTCATTCCAACATCATGTGTTTCCTAAAGATGGTCATACGGATTTTCATCGAAGTAAATAGATATGTCTTCCTTGAAAGTTGACTCAAGTTCTCCATTAAGATTTTCGACAAATTTAGTTACCCAACCATCATGCTTATTGTCTTTCTGCCGGTAGCTGATGAAGATATCGTATTCGTAACCTGGTATAAGACTTGCCATAATGGTATTATAATCTTAATTCAGCATTTAATGCAGGGGTAGTAATTATTAACAATTTACGCCGGCCTTAGTTCAATTAAAAGCAAAGGAATAATCTGCTAAAAACTTAATATACAGAGATATTTAGGATTGATTTTAGGATAATAA
>Ga0209385_1000333_pt1 | contig 18856 bp, 14 predicted proteins | sample NGEPerB_FD_184506 | JGI IMG/M metagenome (GOLD analysis project Ga0209385, IMG submission 184506) | Arctic peat soil microbial communities from the Barrow Environmental Observatory site, Barrow, Alaska, USA - NGEE PermafrostAB12-B... | ecosystem: Environmental > Terrestrial > Soil > Wetlands >... | reverse complement strand
TAGGACTCGCGCTCTCTCGCAAAAACGACGGCGCGGGTCCGGCAGAGCGCCTGCGCCACGGCCTCCACCGAGAGGTCGAACGAGGACGGCAGGACGACGACGCGGTCGAACGTACGCTCGAGGACGGGTAGGGCCTCCGGCATGAGCTCGTGATACGGCTCGCACCACGCGCCCCCGCCGCCGAGCAGCGCGAGCCGGCCGCGGACGCGGCCGACCTCGCGAAGCGACACCTCGCGGTACGGGCGGCCCGCGAGCAGGGCCCGCGTGCCGCCGCCGATCAGGTGGTCTCCCATCTTCCCGACGCCGCGCACGAAGGTCATGTCTTCGCTGTCGCCGATCGCCTCGAGGATCAGACGGCGGCTCGCCTCGACGTGCTCCCGATTGAAGGTGCCGTCGCCGTCCGTGATGGGACGCGGCGGCGCGTCGCTCGACAGCACCGCCTGGTCGGTCGCGAGATCAGGAGTCCCAACGCTCATTGGAAGCGTTGGATCATAGTGCAGACGTCCCGGGGAACATCCAGAATGACGTGATGACGGTATCGGCGGCGTTGAGTGCGGGGTCACTCCGGGAGGTCGTGCTGATCGCCGGGAAGGACCCGCTCGTCGAGATCGGCGGGGGGCATTCGGCTTACGTCCGGGCACACGGGCGGGCCGCGCTTCGCGCGGGGTTCGTGCCGCAGATCTTCTGCGTGAGCGATCGCGAAGGCGTCTTCGAAACAGATTTCGGCGTCGTCTACCGGGTGAAGTCCCTGGTCCCACTCCACCTTCGTGCGGGAATAGGCTCGGGGTATTACATGCCTCTCGTGGTGATCCATGGCCCGCAGCTCGCCACGGCGATCTCACGGTTCCTTCGGTACCGTCCGGGCCCGCATGTCGTCCATGGATTCGGTCCGTGGGCGTACGCGGGGCTGGCGGTGCGAGAGCGCCTCGCGCGTCGCGGCGTCGCGGCGGCCACGATCGCGGGCGTCTACACGACGGTCCGGCACGAATCGCGCGCGCGTGTCGAAGGGCTCGGACCGTCGCACGGCCTGGGCAAGAAGGCGCGCATCCTCGCGAAGCACTTCTGGATGACGCGCGTCGTCGAACGGCTCGAAAGGCGGACGCTCGCCGAAACACAGCTTCTCCTCGTGAACTACGAGTCCGTCCGCGCACTTCTTCCGCCGGCACGCCGGGATCCGCCCATCTGCCGCCTCGTGCCCTACACATCGGAGTCCTCGTTTTTTCGCGACGGGACGGAAACGCCGCCCTGCCCGACGTCCCTCGAGCGCCCGGATCACACCGACGTCCCGACCATCGTCTCGGTGTCGCGCCACGATCCGCGAAAGGGAGTCGACGTTCTGATTCACGCGCTGGCGATCCTCAAGGGCATGGGTGTTCCGTTCAGGGCCTGCCTCGTCGGAGGAGGAACGCTTCTCGAGGACCACCGCCGCCTCGCGAGGAGACTGGGGATCTGCGACGTCGCGACTGTCGAGGGCTTCGTGGAGGATGTCTGGCCGTATCTGCGTCACGCCGATGTCTTCGTCCTCCCGTCTCTCGAGGAAGGGAGCGGGTCGCTGGCCCTCATCGAGGCTCTCCAGGCCGGAGCGGCCGTCGTCGCGTCGCGGTGCGACGGAATCCCTGAAGACGTGGAGGACGGCGAAAGCGCGCTCCTCGTGCCGCCGGGCGACCGCGAGGCTCTCGCGAATGCTCTCGCGAGGCTGCTGGGCGACCTGGCGCTTCGCACCTCGCTGTCCCGGGGCGCGCGTCAGGCCTTCGAAAGGAAGTTCGGGGCGGACGGGTTCTCCCGTGCTCTCGCGGCGGCCTACCGGTCGGCGGCGCCGGGCGATGCTTCGTGAGAATCCTCGACGTTTCACCGCGGGTCGCTTCGGACGTTCAACCTCCTGCGTCACCTCGGCCGCCGGCATGAGGTCCGCCAGTTCTCGCAGGCGTAATGAACGTAACCTGCGACCTCGCGAACTGGACCGGCCGCTCCATATTGGCTAGGATCGCCGCATGGCCGTCGACAAGGAGCTCCTCGACATCCTCGCGTGTCCCGCCTGCGACGCGCGTCCCCCCGTGACGCTGTGCCTCCTGAAGGCCGACGTCGCGAAAAACGTGATCGAAAAGTACCGTGAGAGCCTGAAGGACGAGGAGCCCGTCGTGACCGAGGGGCTCTCGTGTGCGGCCTGCGGACGCGTCTATCCGATCGTGTCCGACATTCCCGTGATGCTCGTCGAGGAGGCTCTTCCGGCCGACGCCCGGATGGCCTGATCCTTCCCTGAGGCTCCTTCCCGAACCGATCGCGCGCCGAAGCGGATGGGAACGCGCGGCGTTCGTGTTTTTCCTGCTGGGTGTCGGGTGCGTTCCGGGAATCGGCGTCGCCAACATCTTCCTCGCGCTGACTCTCGCCTGCACGATCGTGTGGCGTCTTTCGGCACGCGGGCGCGGCGAGGATTTTCTCGGCCCGTTCCGGCGCACGACGCCGCTCCATGCGCCCATCGGGGCCTTCGTGCTTTTCTCGGTGCTCTCCTGCTTCTTCTCGACGCTTCCTTCGCGGTCGCTCATCCAGATCAAGGGCTTCGGGACGTTCCTCCTGGTCGTATTTGCCGCTGCGCTTCTGGACGACGAGGGCGACGTGCGCCTCGTCATCGACCTCTGGCGGACGACGGCGCTCTATCTCGTGCTGCGCGGCCTCGTCGAGTGGCTTGCGGGCGCCAACAACCTGGGTGAGAGAGTTTCGGGTGGCCTCTCCGTCTACATGACGTACGCGGGCCTGCTCCTCGTCCTGGTGCCTCTCCTCGGAAGCCGGGGCCTCTCCGGCTGCCGCCGGGGCACACGCCTCGCGGACGCCGCCGTCGCGGCGTCGGGGGCGCTCGCGATGGCTCTCACGCTCACGCGCGGCGCCTACGTGGGCCTCGCGATCGGCCTTCTCGCAGTGCTCCTCGTGGCACGGCCGCGCCTCGCCTTGGCGGCGCCGTTCGCGGTCGCGCTGTTCTTCGTCCTCATGCCGCTGGCCGTGCGCGACCGTCTCATGTCGGTCACGAACCCGAAGGACGTCACGATGAACGACCGGGTCGCGATGTGGAAGGCGGGAGGCGCCATGATCGCCGAGCGGCCGTTCTTCGGGGTCGGCCCCGGGCGGGTCAAGGTTCTCTATCCCGTCTACCGCCAGAGCGGCTGGGTGGACCCGCATCCGGGTCATCTACATAACAACATCGTGATGATTGCCGCCGAGACGGGGGTCCCGTCCGCCCTCTCGTACCTCGCGTTCGTCGGGGCGTTCTTCCTCGGCGCTGTCCGGATCGTCCGTCGCGCGCCGCGCGGCGATCCAATGCGCGGGATCGCGCTCGGGGCCATCGGCGCGATGGCGGCGCTCTTCGCGGCGGGGATGTTCGAGTACAACTTCGGCGACGTCGAGGTCCTCATGGCGACGCTCGTCGTCGCGACGCTTCCGTTCGCCGCCTCGCGGGCGAGCCGGGCCGCCGACTAGAATCAAGACGATGTCGAGCCGCTTCCCGGGCCGCGGGTACTCCCTCCGCCGCGTGACGCACCGCGTCGCCGAGACGCAGATGTCCCTCGGGGACGCGGGGCCGAACGCGATGGCGATGACCGTGTCGGAGGTCATCGCGCAGATCAACGGAATGCTCCGCCAGGGCCTTCCAAGCGTGTGGGTCCGTGGAGAGGTCTCGGGTTTCCGGGGGCCGGCGGCCTCCGGGCACTGCTTTTTTTCCTTGAAGGATGAATCGGGCAACGCCACCCTGCGCGTGAAGGTCTTCGCGAGCGACTACCGCCGCATTCCGTTCACTCTCGAAGAAGGTCTTCTCGTCCTCGCCCGCGGTACGCCGGACGTCTACCCGGAGCGCGGTGAGCTTTCGCTGCGGATCGTCGAGATCCAGCCCTCCGGCATCGGCGCGCTCCAGCTCGCGTTCGAGCAGCTGAGAGCGCGACTAGCCGCGGAGGGTCTCTTCGACCCCGCGACGAAGCGCCCGCTGCCGCTCCTGCCGCGGCGCATCGGCGTCGTGACCTCACGTCACGGGGCCGCGCTCCGGGACATCCTGAAGGTCCTCGACGCGCGCTTCCCGAATGCCCACGTGACGCTCTACCCGGCCTCCGTGCAGGGCGCTGCGGCGCCGGGAGAGATCGTGCGCGCGCTGCGCGCGTTCTCGCGCGTGCCCGGGGCCGCGGACGTCGTCATCGTCGCGCGGGGCGGCGGATCGAAGGAGGACCTCGCGGCGTTCAACGACGAGGCGGTCGTCCGCGCCGTGGCGGCCTCGCGCGTGCCCGTCGTCTCGGCGGTCGGCCACGAGGTGGACGTCACGCTCACGGACCTCGCGGCCGACCTCCGCGCCGCCACTCCGTCTCAGGCGGCGGAGCTCGTCGTCGAGCGGCTGGACCGCTTCGAGGAGCGCCTGGCGCGCGGGGAAAAGGACCTGAAGATTCTTCTGAAGGGAAGAGTGGACGGGGCGGTTCACGAAATTTCCCGACTCCTCTCGGCGCCGGCGTTCGCCGGATTTCCGGCGGCCGCCGCCCGGGGCGGGGCCGAGTCGCGCGCTCTCGCCGTCGCCCTCTTTTCCTCCTTTCGAAGAATCCCCGCTTCCCTTGCGGCGCGCGTGGCGGGCCTCGGGCATAGCGTCCGCGCATGGGTCGATCGTGCCGCGTTGCCGTTCCTCGGCGAGCGCGTCCTGCAGGAGCGGCGCGCCGCCGCGGACCGGATGGCCGCCCGCGTCGCGGCCGCGAACGAGAAGCTCGGCGTCGCGGCCGGGCGCCTCGAAGCCCTTAGCCCGCTGCGCGTTCTCGCGCGCGGATACGCGATCGTGACGAAGGAAGGGGAGGCGGCGCCGGTGACGGACGCCGCGACCCTCGCGGCCGGAGACGCCGTGCGGGTGCGGCTCGCCCGCGGGCGGGCGTCCGCCCGCATCCTCTCGACGGAGACCACATGAGCAAGACGAAGGCCCTGCCGAAGAACCTGTCGTTCGAGAAAGCGCTCGAGCGCCTCCAGGAGATCGTCGCCGAGCTCGAGGACCCCGAGAAGGGCCTCGAGGCGAGCCTCGAGCTGTTCGAGGAGGGCGTTGGGCTCTCGCGCTTCTGCCGCTCGCGCATCGACGAGATCGAAAAGCGCGTGGAGGTCGTCCTGAAGGAGACGCCGGACGCACTCGTGACGGAGCCCCTCGACGAAGAGCTCGACGAGGACGCGCTCGACGGGGAAGAGCCGGAGCGATGACTGGAGAAAAGGCCGGCGCACTCCTGCCGGCGGTCCTCGAGAATCGACGCCGGGATGTCGAGGGCGCGCTCCTCGCCGTCCTGCCCAGGGAGGGAGCCGAGCCAGCCGCCCTCGTCGCCGCGATGCGCTACAGCGTCCTCGCGGGCGGCAAACGGCTGAGGCCGCTCCTTTTCCTCGCGGGAGCCGAGTCCTGCGGGGCGGAACGCCTCCCGGAGGACGCGCTCGAGGCGGCCGTGGCGCTCGAGCTTCTTCACACGTATTCGCTCATTCACGACGACCTGCCGTGCATGGACGACGATGCGCTGAGGCGGGGAAGGCCCACGTGCCACGTCGTCTTCGGCGAGGCAACGGCGCTGCTCGCGGGCGACGCGCTGCAGACTCTCGGCTTCGAGGTTCTCGCGACGCGGCCCGCGGGAGATTCGCGCGCGGCCCGGCGCTCCGACGCGATCGCCCGCACCGCCCGCGCGCTCGGCGTCCTGGGCATGGCCGGCGGCCAGGCCCTGGACCTCGGGGCGACCGGCGTCGAAATTCCCGAGCCGGAGCGCGCGTCGCATCTCCGACGGATTCATGCCTTGAAGACGGGCCGGCTCATCCGGCTGTCCCTCGAGCTCGGAGCCCTTCAAACGGGAGCAAACGCGGACCGGCTTCGCGGCGTTTCTCGCTACGGGGATGCCCTCGGGCTCCTGTTCCAGATCGCCGACGACCTCCTCGACGTCACGCAGACGTCGGAAACTCTCGGCAAGACGGCCGGGAAGGACTCCGCCCAGGAGAAGCTCACGTATCCATCGGTCTTCGGCCTCGAGGGCGCGTTTCTGGAGCGCGACCTCGCGCTCGCCGCGGCACGGGAGGCCGCCCGGGAGCTCGAGGGCGACTCAGGGCTTCTCGCCGGGCTGGCGATGTTCGCAGCCGGCCGCGACCGATGAGGGGAGTTCGAGACGCCTGAAGCGCTCGGCGGCGTGCGCCGGGCGAGCTAAGATCCGCCGGTGGCAACGAGTTCTCTAGATCGCCGTTTCGGATGGACCGTGGGAGGCGTCTTCGCCATCCTGGGCGGCCTCCTTCTCTGGCGTCACCGGAACGCCGTGGCCGTCGTCGCGTTCGCGCTCGGCGGGCCTCTCCTCCTTCTCGCTGCGTTTTTTCCCGCGGGTCTCGCCCGCCCGCATCGCGCGTGGCTCGCCTTCGCTCGCTTTCTCGGCCGCGTCAACTCGGCGGTCTTCCTGTTTCTCACTTTTTTTCTCGTGCTCACGCCGCTCGGTTTCGTCCTGCGCCTCTTCGGGCGCGACGAGCTGAGGCGGCGCGGGCCCGCGCCGCCTTCGATGTGGTCGCCTTACCCGGAGCGGAATCGCGACCCGCGCCATTACGAGACGATCTGGTGATGAGGAAGAGCGAGGTCCTTTCGCAGCTCTGGCAGTTCCTCAAGTACCGCAAGAAGTACTGGCTCATGCCCATCGTGTTCCTGCTCGTCCTCGTCGGCCTCCTTCTCGTCCTCGCCGAGAAGAGCGTCATCGCTCCCTTCATCTACACGTTGTTCTAGAGCCGTGACGGCGATCCTCGGCCTCTCGGCCTACTACCACGACTCGGCGGCGTGTCTTCTCGTCGACGGGACGATCGTCGCCGCCGCGCAAGAAGAGCGCTTCACGCGAAAGAAGCACGACGCGGAATTTCCCGCGCACGCGGCGCGCTACTGCCTCGAGGCGGGTGGGCTCACCGCCGACCGCCTCGACCACGTCGCGTTCTACGACAAGCCGCTCGTGAAATTCGAGCGCCTCTTCGAGACATATCTCGACTACGCGCCGCGCGGATTCGCCTCGTTTTGCAAGGCGATGCCTCTCTGGATCACGGACCGCCTCTGGATGTCCGAGCGCATCGCGAAAGAGCTGGGCTTTTCGGGCCGGATCCTGTTCTCCGATCATCACGAGTCGCACGCGGCCTCGGCGTTCTACCCGTCGCCGTACGAGGAGGCGGCCGTGCTCACGATGGACGGCGTCGGGGAGTGGGCGACGTCCTCGCTCGGAATGGGCCGCGGCAACCGGCTCGACATGCAGGCGGAGCTCAAGTTTCCCCACTCCATCGGTCTTCTCTACTCGGCGTTCACCTACTTCTGCGGCTTCAAGGTGAACAGCGGCGAGTACAAGCTCATGGGCCTCGCGCCCTACGGCGAGCCGAGGTACGCAGGGCTGATCCGCGAGAAGCTCGTCCACGTCTGCGAGGACGGCTCGATCCGGCTCGACATGGATTACTTCGACTTCGCCGACCGGCTGAGGATGACGGGGGCGGGATTCGAGCGGCTCTTCGGCGGGCCGGCGCGCGCGCCCGAGTCGAAGCTCACCCAGCGCGAGATGGATCTTGCGCGTTCGATCCAGGACGTGACCGAGGAAATCGTCCTGAGGATGGCCCGCCACGCGAAGAAGACGACGGGCGCCCGGTATCTCTGCATGGCGGGCGGAGTCGCGCTGAACTGTGTGGCGAACGGCCGGCTCCTCGAGGCGGGGATTTTCGACGACATCTGGATCCAGCCCGCGGCCGGCGACGCGGGGGGCGCCGTTGGCGCCGCCCTCTCGATCTGGCACCGCCACCTCGGCAAGCCGCGGGAGAGCGCGGAGAAGAGGGGGACGTGGGAGAGTCCTTTGAGGGGGGAAGAGAAGAGAGGGATTTCTTCGAATGAAAAGGGAGCTGGTGGCGTGCGCGAGGCAGATCTTCGCGCTTATGCGAGCCCCTTGCCCCCGTATGAAGACGGCATGTCAGGCGCGTTCCTCGGCCCTTCTTACCCTTCTAAGAAAATACAAGCGTGGCTCGAGTCACGGCGTTACCCGTTTCGCACTCTTCCCGTCTCGGAAATCCCCGGCGAGGTCGCAAGGTTTCTCGCCGAGGGCAAGGTCGTGGGTCTTCTCCAGGGACGCATGGAGTTTGGGCCGCGGGCGCTCGGCGGACGCAGCATCCTCGGCGATCCACGTTCGCCTGCGATGCAGTCCGTCATGAACCTGAAGATCAAGTTTCGCGAGTCGTTCCGGCCGTTCGCGCCGTCTGTCCTCCGCGAGGAGGCGGCGAGGTGGTTCACGTTCGCGTCAGACTCGCCTTACATGCTCCTTTGCGCCGATGTGACGCCGGAAAAGCGCCGCGCGATGACCGCCGAAGAGAACGCGCTCTGGGGAATCGAGAAGCTCAACGTGCCCCGCTCGTCGATCCCCGCGGTCACGCACGTGGACTATTCCGCGCGGCTCCAGACGGTGCGCCGGGAGACGAACCCGGTCTATCACGCGATCCTTTCCGCGTTCCAGGAGCGCACGGGCTGTCCCGTCGTCGTGAACACGTCTTTCAACGTGCGGGGAGAGCCGATCGTCTGCACGCCGGAGGATGCCTACCGATGTTTCATGAGAACGGCGATGGACGCGCTCGTCCTCGAGAACCACGTTCTCCTGCGCGACGACCAGCCGGCGTTCGCCGAGAGTGAGGATTGGAAGAAAACATTCGCACTCGACTGAAGGCGGCCGCGACGGTCCTCGTTTCGAGCGCGCTCGCGCTCGGGCTCGCCGAGGGCGCCTTGCGGCTTCGCGAGCGCGTCCGAGCCCCCGCGGCGAAAAGCGGCCTCGACTACCGCGACGCCGTGCGCGCGAACAGCCCCGGCCCCGGCGGCTTCCTGAAGGAGGGCTTCGAGGGGCGCGTCGTGAATGGACTCGGCGGCACCGTCTCCTGGCGGAACAACGCGCAGGGCTTCCGGCGCTCGGGGGACACGCCGGAGACGCCGGCCCCCGGCGTCTTGCGCGTCCTCTCGATGGGCGACTCGTTCACGGCGGGCTATCGCGTGGACCAGGAGGAGACCTTTTCCCGCCTGCTCGAGAAGGATCTCGCCGCGCGCGGCCCAGCGGAGGTGCTGATCTCGGAGATCGAGGAACCGGTGACGGGTCTCTTCTGGCTCGACCGGTCGGGAGCGCGGTTTCATCCGGCTGTCGTGCTTCTGGGCCTCACTCTCGGGAACGACATTGCGCAGGCGGGTCTCGCGCTCGATCCGCCCGGCGGCTACCGAATCGAGCCTCCGGACTTTCACATCGTGCACGTGGCGGAGGGGCCCGCACTCGAAAAGCGCGACGAGATTCACGCCACGCTTCCCGAAGCGTGTCTCGTCGGAGCGCCCGCCCGGATGCCGATCAGGCGACGCCTCCGCCTCCTCGACCTCGCGCTCGGAATGCCTGTGCAGCCGATTGGAAGTTCCCGCGGCCCCGGCCTGTCGCGCTTCCTCCTCGACGCGGTCAACGGACTCGGGTTCTGTCTCGTCCCGCCGCCGCTCCTCGTGGACGTCTTCTTCGAGCGGCTCTCGAGGACGCTGCTCGGCTACCGGGCTCTCGCGAGCGAGCGCGGGTTTGCGTTCGCCGTGGCCCTGTTTCCCCAGCGCTACGCCGTGCAGGAGGACGACTGGAACGCGACGGTCGCCGCGTACGGACTCCGCCGCGCATGCTTCGACCCGGGCGCCCCCGCGCGACGTCTAAGCGCTTTCTGCGCGCGGGAGGGCATCACCTGCTTCGATCCGGCGGCCGCTCTCGCGGCGGCGCACCACCGGTCGGGGAAGAGCCAGTACCTCCCCGGAGGTGACATGCACTGGAATGCGGACGGGCACCGCGCCGTCTTCGAGGCGTTACGAGAGGGAGTCCGGGCGCTCGCCTACGGGAAGATTCCGAGCTCCATGTAGCTCACGGCGATCTTGTCGATCGCCGAGATGAAGGCCGCTGTCCGGAGATCCGATTTCGGGTGCTTGTGCTGCACGTCGCGGATCTGCTGCCACGCGACGGACATCGTCTCCTCGAGGCCCGAGTTGACGAGGTCTTCCTCCTCGGCCCCGTGAATGACGAGCTTGCGCTCACCCGAGGAGAGGGGTTTGCCCGTCGCGCTTTCGATGGACTTCACCATTTCCTCGGCCCTCATCTCCTCGAAGCGCTTCTCCATCCGCCCGAAGCGCACGTGCGAGAGGTTTTTCAGCCATTCGAAGTACGACACGGTGACGCCGCCCGCGTTGAGGTACATGTCGGGGATGACGCAAACGCCTTTCTGACGGAGGATCGCGTCGCCGTCGGCCGTAATCGGGCCGTTCGCGGCCTCAGCGATGATCTTCGCGCGGACCCTCGACGCGTTCGCGCCCGTGATCACGTTCTCGAGCGCGGCCGGGACGAGGAGGTCGCAGTCGAGGAACAAGGCGTCCTCGCCGGGGAGGTCCGTCGCGCCGGGGAAGCCGGTGATCTTCCGCGTCGCGGCGCGGTGCTTCATCACCGCGGCGACGTCGAGGCCCTTCGGGTTCGCGATCGCGCCTTCCCACTCGGAGAGGCCGACGATCACGGCGCCGCCCTCCTGGAGGAATCGCGCCGCGTGCGACCCGACGTTGCCGAGCCCCTGCACGACGGCGCGCTTGCCCGCGAGGCCGCCGGAGAGGCCCAGCGTCTTGATCAGCTCTTTGTCCGCGAGCGCCTCCCTCACGCCGAAGAAAACGCCGCGGCCCGTGGCCTCCTTGCGCCCGCGGATGCCGCCCTGGCTGATCGGCTTGCCCGTGACGCAGCCGATCGCGTCGATCTCGCCGGGATGGAACTGGGCGTACGTGTCGGCGATCCAGGACATCTCGCGCGGGCCCGTCCCGTAGTCGGGAGCGGGCACGTCGATCCCGGGCCCGATGAAATTCTTCTTCGTGAGCTCGGCCGTGTAGCGGCGCGTGATGCGCTCGAGCTGTTCGACGGACACTTTCCGCGGGTCGATCTTGATGCCGCCCTTCGCTCCGCCGAACGGCACGTCGACGATCGCGCATTTGAAGGTCATGAGGGCGGCGAGAGCGAGTATCTCGTCCTCGTTGACGTCGGGCGAGTACCGGATTCCTCCCTTGACGGGCAGCTTGTGGTGGCTGTGCTCGGCGCGCCAGGCCTCGATGACCTCGTAGCCTCCCCCTTCCTTTCGGACCGGGAAGCTGAACTTGTAGATGCTGTTGCAGACCTTGATCTGGTCGAGCAGCCCCGGAGGATAGTCGAGATAGCTCGCGGCGGCGTCGAAGTTCCGGTTGACGGTCTCCAGGAATCCGTTGGCTGCGGTCATCGATCCTCCAATCCCCGAGTGTAGGCGAGGTCTTGGGCGGGGTCGAGGTGATCCATATGCCTCATGACGGTACCGGGGACCGGCCACTACGATGAGTACGATGACCCGGTTCGAAGAGGGCGCCGCGTTCCAGCCCTCCCGCCGGAGACACGCCGACAGGACCGGAGAGGGAGATTTCCCATGAAGAGTGCGTTCAATCCGTTCGAAATGGCGCAGTCGCAGTTCGACAAATCCGCGGACATCCTGGAGCTGGACGGCGCCACGCGCGATCTCCTGAGGTGGCCTCTGCGCGAGTTCCACTTCGGCATTCCGGTGCACATGGACGACGGAAACGTGAAGATTTTTCGCGGGTTCCGCGTCCAGCACAACGACGCCCGCGGCCCGTGCAAGGGAGGAATCCGGTTCCACCCGCAGGAGACGATCGACACGGTGCGGGCCCTCGCGATGTGGATGACGTGGAAGTGCTCGGTCGTGGACATCCCGCTGGGCGGGGCGAAGGGCGGCGTCATCTGCGACCCCCACAACCTGAGCGCGCGCGAGCAGGAGCAGATCTGCCGGGGCTGGGTGCGGCAGATCTCTCGAAACGTCGGCTCGGCGGTGGACGTGCCGGCGCCCGACGTGATGACGACGCCCCAGCACATGCTCTGGATGCTCGACGAGTTCGAGGTGATTCACGGCGCCAAGGAGCCGGGTTTCATCACGGGGAAACCGGTGGGAATGGGGGGCTCTCTCGGACGAACCGAGGCCACGGGCTACGGCCTCGTCTTTGCGCTGCGAGAGGCGCTCCGGCTGCTCGGAATGAAGGTCGACAAGACCGTGGCCAGCGTGCAGGGCTTCGGAAACGTGGCGCAGTACGCCATCCGGCTCTACCTGAAGCTGGGCGGAAAGGTCATTGCCGTCGCGTCGTGGGACCAGGCCGACCAGGCGGCGTACTGCTTCCGGAACGAGGCCGGGGTGGATCCCGATGCGCTCCTCGGCATCACGGATCGCTTCGGCGGCATCGACAAGGACAAGGCGACGAAGCTGGGGTACCAAGTCCTCCCGGGCGAGGCCTGGATCGAGCAGAACGTGGACATCCTGATGCCGTCGGCCATGGAGAACCAGATCACGGGCGAGAGCGCGCGGAAGATCAAGGACCGCGTGAAGGTGATCGCCGAAGGCGCGAACGGCCCCACGACGCCCGAGGCCGACAAGGTCATCCAGGAGCGCGGCATCTTCGTTCTCCCCGACTTTCTCGCGAATGCCGGCGGCGTCACGTGCAGCTACTTCGAGCAGGTGCAGAGCAACATGAACTACTTCTGGGAGCAGGACGAGGTCCTCGGAAAGCTGGACGTCAAAATGACCTCGGCCTTCCACGCCGTGTCCGACCTGGCGAAGAAGCAGAAGCTCTACATGCGGGACGCGGCCTATGTGATCGCCGTCAGCCGGGTCGCCAAGGCCTGTCACGACCGCGGCTGGGTCTGACACGGCGGACACGCCGATGACGAACGCGACAGAGCCCGCGCTTCCGCGATTCGACCGGAGCCTCTTCGACGGAAGGGAGCCCGCGACGCGGATGGGGGAGGGGCCTGTTGGAGGAAAGGCCGCCGGGCTGATCCGTATTCGTGACGCGCTGCCCTCGGCCTTCCCGGGTGCTTCGCCCGACCTCGAGGTCTCGATTCCCACGATGTCCGTGGTCACGACCGAGCGCTTCGACCGGTTCATGGAGGAGAACCGGCTCGAGGAGGTGGCCCTTTCGGGCGAGAGCGACGACGCCATCGCCCGTGCCTTTCAGAAAGGCGGCCTTCCTGCGGATCTGGTGGGCGATCTTCGCGCGCTGTCCAATGGAATCCACGCACCTCTCGCGGTCCGCTCCTCGAGCCTCCTGGAGGATGCCCTCGAGCGCCCCTTCGCCGGTGTGTACGCGACCAAGATGATCCCGAACAACGAGCACACGCCGGACGACCGCTTCCGGAAGCTGGCCGAGGCCGTGAAGCTGGTTTGGGCTTCCACTTATTTCCGAGGCGCGCGGGCCTACCGGGCCACGGTGGACGCCGGGGCTCGAGAAGAGAAGATGGCGGTGCTGCTGCAGGAGGTCGTGGGCCGCCGGCACCGAGAGCGCTACTACCCGGACATCTCCGGAGTGGCGCGCTCGTACGGGTACTACCGCTTTGGCTCGGCGCGCCCCGAGGATGGGGTCGTGCTCCTGGCGCTCGGCCTCGGGAAGACGATCGTGGACGGAGGAGTGTCCTGGACCTACTCGCCCGCCCATCCGCGCGCGCCGGCACCTTTCGCCTCGACCGCCGACCTTCTCAAGAGCACGCAGACCGAGTTCTGGGCCGTGAACATGGGAAAGCCTCCAGCCTACGATCCGGTGCGCGAGACCGAGTACCTCGTGAGCGGCTCTCTCAGGGATGCAGAAGAGGACGGTACGCTGCGCTTCACGGCGTCCACCTGGGACGCCACCTCGGACCGTCTCATGCCGGGCGCATACGTGACCGGATCCCGCGTCCTGAACTTCGCGCCGCTCCTCGTCCACGTTCAGTACGCGCTGAACGACCTTGTGAAGTCGCTCCTTTCGCATTGCGGAAAGGCGGCCGGCGGACCGGTCGAGATCGAGTTTGCCATGACAATTGACCCGCAGCGGAGCCCTCCGCTGAGGCTCGGCCTGCTCCAGGTGCGTTCGATGGCAGTCTCGACGGAGCTCGTCGACGTCACGCAGGAGGCCCGCCCCGGCTGGGAAGTCCTTCTTTCCTCCGACCGTGTCATGGGAAACGGGATCGTCGACGGCATCCGCGACGTCGTGTACCTGCCTCCCGATCGCTTCGACGCGCGCCGCGCGCGCGAGGTCGCTGAGGAGATCGCCGTGAGGAATCGTGCCCTGCTCGAAGAAGGCACGCCGTACATCCTCATCGGCTTCGGGCGCTGGGGCAGCGCCGATCCGTGGCTCGGCGTCCCGGTGGTTTGGGGAGACGTGGCGGGAGCCAAGGTCCTCGTCGAGGCGTCGCGGCCCGAGCGAGGCATCGAGATGAGCCAGGGCTCGCACTTCTTCCACAACATCTCGAGCTTCGGCGTGAGCTACTTCTCCCTGCCTCCCGAGGGACCGGGCACGCTCGACTGGGAATGGCTGGAAAACCGGCCGGCGGTCGAGGAGGGGCCGTTCGTCCGCCACGTTCGCTCCGACGGTCCTCTGCGCGTGGAGGTGGATGGTCGCACGGGACGTGGGATCATCTGGAGGCGCGACGAGGAGACATGACCTCACAGGACGGCTCCGTCGATACGATCCTTGACGCCCTGCAGGAGCGCGCCAAGGAGCTCTCCTGCCTCTACCGGGTGAACGAGATCTGCAACCGGCCGCAGGCCTCGCTCGACGAGATTTTCCGGGACGTCATCGACATCCTCCCGCCGGGCTGGCAATACCCGACCGAGTGCCTGGCGCGGATCACAGCGGACGGCGTGGTCTACGAGCCGCCGGGATTGACCGGCACACCCTGGGTTCAGGTGGCGCCGATCCGTGTGCAGGGTCTCGTGATTGGCAGCGTAGAGGTGTTTTACGTCAAGGAGATGCCCGACTCCGACGAGGGTCCGTTCCTGAAAGAGGAGAGGAAGCTCATCGACACGATCGCCGAGCGGCTCGGGCAGCTCCTCCTGCACCGCAAGCTGCTGGACAGGATCCAGGGCCGGCAGGAGGCGCTCGAGGGCCTCCGGGCGGCGCCCCCCCGCGGGGACTGGTGGGTCATCATCGACTTCCTGCGCAAGACCGACGAGCACCTGCTGATGCGGGTCTCGCGCCGGATGATCAACTACCTTTGCTGGAACGGCATCGCCGAGGCACAGGACCTGCTGCCGCACTTCACCGCAGGCCGGAGCGGCGGCCCCGAAGAGGGCGGAGGCGAGAACCGGCCCGTAGAGCGGCGGGGCATCGACTCTTTGGTCAAGGTTGCCGACAAGGTTTTCCGCATCGCCTCCGAGCACCTCGCTTCCGACGAAATCCTCTCGTGCATCCAGAAATGGATCCGGGACGAGAAGTCCGGCTTCCTTGTGGAGGCGGTCGAGAACCTGGGGACCCCCTTGATGGAGATCGCTCAGGCGCTGGGCCGCTTTCACAACGCGGCCGTCGACGACCACGAGCTTTCCCGCACCGTGCAGGTCGAATTGAGAGTCTCGTTGATCCGCCGGTTCCTCACCGATGACCTCGACTTCGTCGGCACGGCCAAGAACTACATCGACGTGAGCGACTTTTACGAGCTTTCCCGCCGCGTCATCTGTCCTCCCAGGAGCCACGGCAAGCTCGGAGGGAAAAGCTCGGGGCTGTTCCTGGCGGCCCAGATCGTGAAGAAATCTCCCGAATACGCCGCCGCGCTCGGACGCATCCGGATCCCAAAAACGTGGTACGTCACGTCGGACGGAGTTCTGAACTTCATCGAGTTCAATCAGCTACAGGATGTGTACAACCGGAAGTACCTGGAGATCGAGGAGGTGCGGCGCGAGTACCCGCACATCGTCCAGGTCTTCAAGGACTCTCACTTTTCGCCGGAAATCATCAAGGGCCTGTCGGTCGCGCTCGACGACCTCGAGGGCCGTCCCCTCATCGTCCGCAGCTCCAGCCTCCTGGAGGACCGCATCGGGTCGGCGTTCTCCGGCAAGTACAAGAGCCTCTTCCTGGCCAACCAGGGCACGAAGAGCGAGCGTCTGAACGCGCTGATGGACGCCATCGCCGAGGTCTATGCCTCGATCTTCGGGCCGGATCCCATCGAATACCGCGCCGCGCGCGGCCTTCTGGACGTGCACGAGGAAATGGGAGTGATGATCCAGGAAGTCGTGGGCAGCCGTGCCGGCAAGTATTTTCTGCCGACGTTCGCCGGGGTCGCATTCTCCAATAACGAATTCCGCTGGTCGGCACGGATCAAGCGAGAGGACGGTCTGGTCCGCCTCGTGGCGGGCCTCGGAACGCGCGCCGTGGACCGCCTCGGCGATGACTATCCGGTGCTGATCGCTCCGGGCCAGCCCGGCCTGAGGGTGAACGTCACTCCCGACGAGGTAGTCCGCTACTCGCCGAGGAGGCTGGACGTCATCAATCTGGAGTCGGGCCGCTTCGAGACAGTCACCTTGAAGGACCTCCTCGCTGAGTGCGGCGCGGAGATCCCCGGCGTGCAACAGATCGTCTCGCTCGCGGATGGCGAGAGCATCCGCCGCCCCCTCCTAGTCGACTGGGTGTCGGACACGGACCGCCTCGTCGTCACGTTCGACTCTCTCATCGAGTCCACGCCGTTCCTCGCCCAGATGCGCGCGCTGCTCCGCCTTCTGAGGGAGAAGACCGGCGGGCCGGTGGACATCGAGTTCGCTTCCGACGGAAAGGACTTCTATCTCCTGCAATGCAGGCCACAGAGCTTCTCGGAGGACGTGGCGTCGGCGCCGATCCCCCAGGACCTTCCGGCCGACAAGGTGGTCTTCGAGGCGAAACGCTACGTCTCCAACGGCCGGATGCCGGACATCACGCACATCGTCTACGTCGACCACGAGCGCTACGCTGCGCTCGAAGACGCCGACAGCCTCAGGCGCGTGGGGCGGGCCGTTGGCCGGCTCAACAAGGTCCTGCCAAAGCGACAGTTCATCCTCATGGGGCCCGGCCGCTGGGGCAGCCGCGGCGACGTGAAGCTCGGCGTCCCCGTCACATACTCGGACATCAACAACACGGCGGCCCTCATCGAGATCGCACGGAAGAGGGGAAATTACGTCCCGGACGTCTCCTTCGGCACACACTTCTTTCAGGACCTGGTCGAAGCCTCCATCCGCTATCTCCCGCTATTCCCCGACGACCCCGACATCGCGTTCCACGAAAAGTTTCTGAGGGAGTCGCCCGACATCCTGGCCGATGTGGCGCCGGAGTTCGCAGACCTGGCGGGCACGGTCCGGGTCATCGACGTGCCTCGCGCCACGGGAGGGCTCGTCCTGCGCGTTCTGCTCAACGCCGACCAGGACCGCGCCGTCGGCTTCCTGGCGAGTCCCGGGGTCGGCGGGGAGGCTGCGGCGGAAAGGAAGCGGGTCCCCGAGCCTGCGCCCCCGGAGGATCACTCGCGCTGGCGCCTGCGGATGGCCGAGCGCATCGCCGCGGTGGCCGACGTCCCGCGGTTCGGCATCAGGGGGCTCTACCTTTTCGGAAGCACCAAAAACGGCACGGCGGGGCCCGGCAGCGACATCAATCTCCTCGTCCACTTCTCCGGCACTCCGGAAATGCGCAGGGATTTGCTGGCCTGGCTGGAGGGTTGGAGCCTGTGCCTGTCCGAGATGAACTACCTGCGCACCGGTGTCACGACCCCCGGCCTGCTGGACGTCCACGTCGTGACCGACGAAGAGCTCGAGAGCCCGTCGGGTTACGCCGCAAAGATCGGGGCTGTCACCGATGCAGCGCGGCCACTGACGCTGGGGACGAGGGCTTCAGGATGACCCCCTCGTTCCTTCGGCCGTTCATCTTGATGACGACGGGGTCGGGAAAGCTCAAGTGCCTCACGCACGACTTTTCGCTCACGACCGGCTGCGCCGAGAGCCAGGCCCAGTCGATGAAGCCGTCTCCCAGCTCGGGGTTGACGGTGAAATAGCCGACGTTGTTCGCCGTCAGGTTCTGGAAGAAGTGCGTGCCCTGAGAGGGCGTCACCCGGAAGTCCTTGAAGCCGGTCTCGACGATGACGCGCGCGCCGGAGATCTGGTCCCACGTGACGGGAATCCCGAGGAACGGGTCCGCCGAGCCCCAGCGACCGACTCCGATGAGGACGTAGGGAGTCCCCCGGCTCGAGAGGCGGGCGTTGAAGTCGGCGACCTCGTCCGCCGCGACATGGCTCTTCGTGCGGTCGAAGCGGTCGTAGTCGACGACGACGAGGTCGCGCACGTCGTCGATACGGCCGTTCCCCAGCACGGTCGCGCTCTGGCAGACGAGATCTTCACGGTCCACCTCGCCGATCTGCAGCTCGCTCAGCTCCCTCGAGAGGGCCAGCGGGCGGAGCTGCAGGAAGCCGAACTCCTTCGGCGCGCTCTCCGGGCTCAGGAGGTCGACGGCGAACTCGATCTCCACCGGGGCGCCTGTGCCGCGGGTCGCGACCCCAAGCAGCGTGGCCAGGATCTCGGCCAGCGGAAACGTCTCGTGCTTGAGGATAGGAGCGAACGTGACGAGGCGAACGCCGGGGCGTGAAATGCCGTCGTAGACGGCCTCGTTCTCCGGGGAGTACGTGGAGCCCACGAGGGCCAGCGTCCCATCCTCTTCGGCGATCTCGAGGCCGTGGCGCTCGAGGACGAACTCGTGAAGAGCGGGCCTCGCCTGGGAGTCGTGAAGGTCCAGGGCGAAGAACTCCCGCTGCGAATTCTGTCGGATGTCGTCTACGGACGAGAACTGCACGAGGTGGCGGGGGTATTTCGGGCAGAACCTCACGCAGGCCTCGCCGTCCACGACGCTTTCCCCGAAGCCGAGGGCGACGGCCGCGATGCCGTCCTCCGTCCGGATGGGAGGCGAGGGATAGAAGTTGTGCGACCGCGCCACGCCCGAGATCGACGGATAGAAGCGATCGCCGTGCGAGGCTCCTACTATCCGCTGGAGGACGACGGCCATCTTCTCCTCTTCGAG
>Ga0209385_1000332_pt1 | contig 18870 bp, 18 predicted proteins | sample NGEPerB_FD_184506 | JGI IMG/M metagenome (GOLD analysis project Ga0209385, IMG submission 184506) | Arctic peat soil microbial communities from the Barrow Environmental Observatory site, Barrow, Alaska, USA - NGEE PermafrostAB12-B... | ecosystem: Environmental > Terrestrial > Soil > Wetlands >... | reverse complement strand
CCAAGCTCCACCATGTCGGAGTCGGTCGGGCCCACACGGGACGCCGGGTCATCGTCTTGGTGGCCGACCTCGACATCCGGGTGCTGAGCGAAGAGGGCGAACTGCTCAGACACCTCACGCTCGACCCAGAAAAGGACTACCAGCCCCTCGCCCCGAAGGCGAAGGTCACGTAGCCTGCATAGGTTCGTCTGTCCGCGATGTCTCGCGACATCACAGTGGTGGGCCGTGCGGGACTTGAACCCACGACCCCTTGCGTGTCATGCACCCCGGAGGGGTTCAGGTGGGTCCGATGTCGTCCAAGATCGGCCGCTGACCTGGGCCTAAGTGATCATTGTAGTTCAGCACTAGCCAGGGTAGTTCAGCGGCGTGGCTACCGTCGTGGCTACATTTTTGACCCCTTGCGTGGCGCGCAATACGTCAATGGATCGAGCGCGGGCATTGGCGACATCAAGCGACCAAGAACCCCCGCACCTCATCCCTGTGAAGCGGCAATTGGGCCCGATTTGTATGGCAACTTGTAGGGCAAAACGACCTGAGCCCTTGCAGAAGAGGCACGAATGGCCGTAACTATTCAGGTGGTCAGGGGGCCTGATGTGATGAAGGAGCGCAGCGCCATCAACACGATGGTGGGCCGACGGAGCATGGGCTTATCGCAAGGGTGAGCATCCCTATATCGCATGGGTCGGACTCGGCCAACACCGGGATTGACCTCGCCTAATTCAGGGGCGGTGTCGAGACTTTCAGGGTGTTCACCGTCTCGATCGACTCTTACGATGCCCCTCATAGCACCTCCGCCCAACGACAGGACAGTACTCCACCTCCCGATTGCTGAATCACTTCATTCGCAATTCGACCAAACCATCGGAGCATCCTTATGGCACGTTCAGCTGCAACACAGATCCCTAGCGACCCCAGATGCAACGGGCTTACATCTGCCACTACCACTCTGGGTGGGCTCCGATGACCTATAGCAATCTCGAACTCACCGAGCCGTCTTGCACTGAGCCCTCCATGCGCCCCGTGATGCTCTCGATCATCATGCCGGCATACAACGAAGGTCGGACGATCGCTCGAGCTATCGAACAGGTCCTCGACGTTCCGTATCCCTGCCCTATCGAACTCATCGTGGTCGATGACGGCAGCCGAGACGATACGGCTGACATCCTCGATTCGATCCTCGATCCCCGGGTGGTCATCCACCGCCACGCCACCAATCGCGGCAAGGGTGCGGCATTGCTCTCGGGCATCGACCTCGCCCGGGGCACCCACGTGGTGCCTTTCGACGCTGACCTCGAATACGCGCCCCAGGACCTACTTCCCCTCCTGCGGCCGGTCCTCAACGGACGGGCGGACGTTGTCTACGGCTCGCGCCTATTCGGCAGCAACACTGTCTACCAGTCCTATCGCTACGCCATGGGCAACAAGGTGACCACATTCGTGGCCAACGTCCTGTTCGACTCGTACATCAGCGATCTCCACACCTGCCTCAAGCTGGTGCCGGTCGAGTTACTCCGTGGCCTCACGCTCAGCGAGCAGGGCTTTGGTCTCGACACAGAGATCACGGCCCGCCTGCTCAAAGCGGGTCACCGTCCGTTCGAGGTTCCTGTCTCCTACCACTCCCGCACACACGCGGAGGGCAAGCACCTCAACTGGCGGGACGGCGTGGTGTGCATGAGCATCCTGTTCAAGGTTCGCTCTCAGCGAAAGGTCTCGAACATCGACGTCGGGCTGGCGGAGTCAGACGGCACGGTCGTCGATCTGCAGCTCATCGCAAGCTGATGAGCCCCATTACGCGACATCTATTGCTGGTCGGATAAGTGCCCATGTCAGTCACGGATCAAGCGACCCTGTCCGATGACCCAGGCATCCACCTTGTGGTCACCTCGACTGCCGGGCTCGCCCAAGTAGCCACGCCGCCCCGACCAGAGACAGTCGAGCCGGCCTACGGGTTGGTGGGTCGGCTCCAACAGAATCACATGGTCCGCAACTCCATGTATCTGCTCTTGAGCTCGGGACTCCAAGCGGGACTCGGCTTTGCCTTCTGGATCCTTGCCGCCCGCATCTTCAGCGTTCCCCAAGTGGGGCGGGCAACCTCGCTGATTGCCGCTACGACACTCATCGGCTTCGTTGCGCTCCTCGGGCTCAACAGCACCCTCATCCGCTACCTACCGAGATCACGACATAGAGACACCATGATCACCGTCGCCGTGATCCTTGTCGCCGCCTTCGGGGCGGTCCTGGCTCTCGGTTACACCTTTGCCGTTCCCTCGATCGCTCCCAAGCTCGCCTTTGTGGAGCACCGAGCACTGTTCATCGTCGGCTTTGTCGTCTTGAGCGCCGCCGCGGCGGTCAATCTCGTGACCGATGCCGTGTTCATCGCCTGTCGACGAGCTGGGTTCAACGCCCTCGTGGACGGCGGCATCGGAGGAGTGGTCAAGGTTCTCTTGGTTCCTCTGCTCGCCGGATCGGGAGCCTATGGGCTCTTTTGCGCCTCAGCCGGCGGATTCGCGGCAGCGGCGGTGGCCAGCCTCATCCTCATCGGGACCCAGCTACATCATCGGCCCCGCATCAAAGGAGCGGTGGCAGCCATGCGGCCGTTGCTCCGCTTCTCCGGGGCCAACTATCTCGGCAACGTCTTCAACCTCATCCCTACCCTCGTAGTGCCGCTCATCGTGCTCGACCGATTGGGAGCTTCGTTTGCCGCCTTCTACTTCGTGGCATTCCAAGTCGCCAACCTGCTCTACGCCGGGGCGTATGCCGTGGAACAGAACTTCTTGGCCGAGGGTGCCCACGGCGAGGAGGGCCTCCCGAGCCTCATGTGGCGTTCGGCGAAGGTGCTCTCGGTGCTGATACTGCCCGCCTGCCTCGCCGTCGCCCTGTTGGCCCACCCGTTGTTGGCCCTCTTCGGGCGCGCCTATGCCGCCCATGGTTCGGGGGCACTCGTGGTGATGGCCGTGGCCGCCATACCGGTTGCCGCCCAGAACTGGCTGGTGACCGTGCTGCGGCTCTCTGGGCAGCTCATGGCCATCACCGTCTGCAACGGGGTCTACGCCGTTGCCATCTGTGTCCTTGCCTGGCTCTTTGCCGCCCACGGACTGACCATGCTCAGTGCCGCGTGGCTCCTGGGCGCAGGTGCCGGCGTCATCGCAACAACGATCGCGGTGAGCCTCGGGGGCCGCCGAGTCGTTCTCACCCCATGAACGTCCTCATCGTCTCAACATTTGCTCCCCCCCACGTGGGTGGCCTCGAAGTGGTCGTCGAGCAGCAGGCCAAGAGCCTCGCCGAGTTGGGTCACGAGGTCACCGTCCTCACCAGCCATCATGCGAAGGATCTGGCCCGCGAGGAAATGATCGACGGCTATCGAGTCGTTCGCACCCCGGTATGGAATGCCGTCGAGCATCGCACCTCGGTGCCGTATCCCATCTGGGGCGTCCGCTCGTTGTTGCCGTTGATCCGCCTCGTCCGCCGGGCCGAGGTAGTCCACGTCCACGACGTGTACTACCAACCCACCTCCCTTGCCGCAATGGTGGCGCGACTGACACGACGACCTCTGTTCATCACGCAACACGTTGCCATCGTCCAGCATGACAGCGCCCCGGTCATGTGGGTGCAACGACTCATCTACGCAACCATCGGTGCCCGGTTGTGGAAATGGTCACGGGGCATCGTCGCCTACAACGTCATTGTTCGAGGCTTCCTCCTCGACCGTGGAGTGCCCGACGCGAAGGTACATCTCAGCTACAACGGGATCGACATCGAGACGTTCCGTCCAGGCGACGATGGCGTGCGCAAGTCGGTTCGCGACAAATACGGGCTTCCCCAGGACAAGCCACTCGTACTGTTCGTCGGACGTCTGGTCCCAAAGAAGGGATTCCGAGAGCTCGTCGCCGCCCACGACGCCAGCTATGAGATCGTCTTAGCCGGACCTGGGCCGATTCCCGCAGACATCCCACCGGGAGTGACCTTCACCGGACCGATCATGCGGAGCGAACTCCTCGGCCTCTACCAGGCGAGCGACCTGTTTGCCTTTCCTGCCGTCGGCGAGATGCTCACTTTGGCGATGCAAGAGGCCATGGCGTGCGGGCTGCCTGTGGTCGCCCGGGAGGACGCAGCCTACGACGAATACGGCCTCGACCACTCCGCCATCGCCCTCGTATCGGCAGATCCCGGCGTCCTCCGCCAGACATTCGGCGAGATCCTCAGAACCGAGGACTTGTCGAGCCACATGTCGGGCTACTCGCGCCATCTCGCCACGACCCGCTTCGATTGGCGACGAAACGCCGCCGACCTTGCCAAGATCTACAGCGGTGACGGCATGCTCGAAGAGCCCTCGTGTCGACCACTTGTTGGTGCCACGCCCTCCCTCATCGGGTTGATCGGCCTAGGAGACGAACCATGCTGAGCACAGAGACCCTCTTCGGCCCGAACTTCTCAAGACTTCGATCGGTAATGCTTCCGGACCGTCGTGCCGATACAGAGACGGTGCGACAAGTGGACACCGTGCTGGATCCTCTGCCGACACTGTCAATCGCTCGGCCGACTTGCGACATAGACGACAAGCTGGACAAGGATCGAAGCCGACGTTGGTGGCCGGCCGGCGTGGTGCTCCTCATTGTGCTCGGCGTCACGTTTGCGTTCCCGGGCATGCGCCACCAGTGGGCGCTCTCCTTTGTTCGACAGCCGACCCACTACACGGCCCTGTCGTTCCGGAATGCCGCCGGCCTTCCGACCACTTCGATGGTCGGTGCCCCGCTCTACCTTTCGTTCACTGTGGCCAATCACGAGGGCAAGACGCTCACGTACCCCTATGTGGTCACCAGTGCCAGCGGTAACCAGGCGCCAAAGACCATCTACCGATCTGCCGTCACCGTGCCGGCAGGCGGTCAACGATCGGCACACGTCTCGGTGGTGCCCATGTGTCAGGCGCCTTCGTGCCGGGTGCAGGTGGCCTTACCCGGTCATGGAGTGACGATCGATGCACTGGTCACCGTCAAGACGCCAGCAAGCTGAAGCGGAAGAGGTGCGCGCACAACATGCAAACTGTCTATGTCACAACGAGCTGGGATGACGGCCACGAACTCGACCTGAAACTGGCTGCAGAGTTGGCTGACCACGGAATGAGCGGGACCTTCTACATCGCCCCCCAGTGCCGCGAGATCCCCGAAGCCAAGCGCCTCACGCCCACTGCCCTCCGGGAGCTGTCGGAGCAGTGCGAGATCGGCGCCCATACCCTCACTCATCCCCACCTCTCCGCCATCCCAGATGACGTTGCTCGTCGGGAGATCATCGAAGGCCGGGATGCCGTCGAGGAGGTCATCGGGCGATCGGTTACATCGTTTTGCTACCCGTACGGGGACTTTTCCGACCAGCACCCGGACATGGTGCGATCGGCAGGCTTCACGTCGGCCCGATCCGTCGAACGCTTCTGCACTGGGCTACCAGAGGACCTGTTCCGGATGGGAACGACCACCCATGGTTACCAGCACCTTGTCGATGGCCCACAGATTCTCCGACGGACCCGCTCTCCCCGCCGGGCCGTTGGCATGTGGCGCAACTGGGAGCTCCTTGGGCGCCAGCTCTTCGAAGAGGTCCGCGCCACCGGCGGTGTGTTCCATCTTTGGGGCCACAGCTGGGAGATCGATGCCAACGACGACTGGTCCCGGCTGCGCACCATGTTGAAAGAGCTCTCGAACCCGGACGTGGTCTTCGTGACCAACGGCGAACTGGCTGCAGAGCTCAAGGCGGCCGTGTGAACGCCAGCTCCTCATCCTGTAGATGCTTAAGAGGCCTGCTCCCTCATGACTGACACTTCGCAACTGTTGACTCCAACGGTCGAGCCCGAGCAGTCAGGGACCGCCGAGCGAACCCGGCGGCTCGGTGCCGGCCCTTGGCTCCTCGTCTCGGTCGCCCTGCTAGTGGCCACCAACCTTCTCGTCCTCACCGGCTACCGGGTGGCCTTCGTCGGTGCAGCCCTCGGTTGGTGGCTGATCGTGGTGCATCCGACCTACCTCATAGCCACCACCCGGGTCCGGACGTCGGTCACGGGAGCGGAGCGGCTGGCCTACAGCCTGGGTGCTGCGCTGTTCGTCCTCATCGTGGGCGGCCTTGCGCTCGACTTGCTGCTTCCTGTCGTGGGCATCCCGCATCCGCTGAACCGGGTGCCGGTCCTAGTCGCCGTGGACAGCCTCAACGTGGCGTTGCTGGGCTGGCGCTTGCGCCGGGGGGCGCTCCCCGGCTCCTGGCTATCCCCACTCAGAACATTGTCCCCCCGTGAGTGGCGGGTACTGGCCTTTGCCGCTCTGACCCTCTTTTTGGTCATCGCCGGCGCCAACCGCTTGAACAACGGCCAGGGCGACCTGATCACGCTGATCGGCCTAGCCGGTGTAGTTGCCACCTTTGCCATGATGCTCTGGTGGCGGGCCTCGGTCCGCGATTCGGTGATCTCGGCGGTGACCTACCTGCTCGGCTTGAGCCTGTTGTTGTCCACGTCGCTACGGGGCTGGTTCGTCACCGGCCACGACATCCAGCGCGAGTACCGAGTCTTCGAACTGACGAAGGCCCACGGGGTCTGGAATATCGGCTCGTTCCACGATGCGTACAACGCGTGCCTGAGCATCACCATCCTGCCGACCGCCATCTCGCAGTTGGTGCGAGTCGACGACCCCTACGTCTACAAGGTCTTCTTCCAGCTGGTCTTCGCCATCTGTCCGGTGATCGTCTACCTCTTGGCCCGCCGCTACTGGTCCAAGCGCATCGCCATCCTGAGCGTCGTCTACTTCGTGGGCTTCCCCACTTTCTTCACGGACATGCCCTTCCTCAACCGCCAAGAGATCGCCTTCGTCTTCCTCGGCGTGGCCCTTCTCGCCATGACCAGGCGTCAAGGGACGGTGTGGAATCGCAATATCGCCCTGGCCGTCTGCGGCGTGGGGGTGGGACTCTCCCACTACTCGACCATGTACGTCTTCGTCGGCACCCTGACGGTCGCCTGGATCGCCGAGCGAGGGGTGCTCCTCCTTGGACGGCTCCGGCCCGCCAACCCCAAACCGCACCGCAAGTCGTCGCCAGGATGGGCCGACGGCACACGGACGGTGGGCATGATCGTTATTCTCGCCTTCGGCCTGGTGACCTTCGTGTGGGGAGGCCTCGTCACCCACACCGCCAGCAGTGTGACCACGACGGTGGAACAAGCCCTTCCGGGATTCTTTGGTACCTCGGGTGGAGCACATTCGGCCGACAGCTCCTACAGCCTGTTGTCGACAGGCGGGACCACCCCTCAGCAGCTCCTCGACCAGTACCGGGCCCAGGCACTGCACGACCGGAAGGTCGATGACCCGGGAACGTATCTCCCGCTCTCTACCGTCAGCTCCTGGCCGACGCACACCGTCACCGAGCCCTCCCTGCCGTTGACCGACACAGGGAAACTCCTTTCGGACGTCCATGTTCCTGTCGCCGCAGTCAACGATGCCGTGCGAAGTCTGGCAGCCAAAGGCGAGCAGGTCTTCGTGGTGATCGGCCTCGCGGTGTTGGGCCTGATCGGGTGGCGCAGACGACAGGTGGGACGAGCGTTCTACTTCTTAGCTCTCGGAAGCGTGGTCATGGTGATGGCGGTTACCGTGCTCCCCGGGCTCTCCGTGAGCTACGGACTGCTGCGGGCTTTTCAACAGGCCTTGTTCCTCATCGCTCCCATCCTGGTCATCGGTTCGATCACCCTGTTCAAGCCGCTCGGCCAGGTCTGGGCCAAGCGAGCTGCCGGAATCGTGGCTCTCGGCTTCATGGTCTCGACGATCGGGGTCATGCCGCAGGTCCTCGGCGGCTACGCGGCGCAGCTCAATCTCAATAACAGCGGCGAGTACTACAACGAGTACTACCAGCACCCCCAAGAGGTCGAGGCAGTCACCTGGCTGAGCAACCAGCCGGCCACACTTCCCGTCGGGATCCAAGCCGAGAGTACGACCGACCACTTCGCCTTCACATCGCCTGACAAGGTCACCGGGTCGGAGTACATCACGGACATCTTCCCGACCCTCCTCCGCAAGTCGACCTGGGTCGTCCTCGGGTACTCCACCGTTCGAACGGGCACCGCCACCGCCCAGGTCGATGGCGACCTCGTCACCTACCGGTATCCGATAAAGGCGCTAAGCAAGTCGGAGAACCTGGTGTATGACGACGGCGCGACCGAGGTGTTCAAGTGAGAGAGGAGAACGATGAGCGGGCACTGCATCATCACTTCGTGGAGGGAATCATGACCGGCCTGGGCTACGCCTGTGGCCTGGTGGTGCTCGGCGTGTTCGCCGTTGGGAGTTTTCGTCCCGCAGAACTGGCCAATCCCTACTGGGACCGCCTGGGCGGGCTCCGCACCGATACCCTCGGCGCCCTTTGCTTCGTCGTGGGCACGGTGGCCTTCGCCACCAGTGAGTACCTCCGCCTGTCGCGCTGCTCCGGGACACTGCAGAAGACCGCAGTCTCCACGCCCGAGGCCACGACAGTGGTGACAGCGATCGCTCGGGCGCTGACTGTGGCGGCAACCGGTCTCGTGGTCTACCTCTCGGTCAATGCCGTCACCCACCCGAGAACGCTCACCCTCTCGGCCACCCATCTCCTCCCATGGCCCAGCGAAAGCACCCTCCGAGTGGCGGCTCTGGTCATCGCGGCCTATGCAGCAGCGGTGGCCCGAACCCAGGGGATCCGCACAACCAAGCAGAACCGGATCGGGCACAACCAAGTCGACCAGGGACGGGTCGAACGAAGCCGGATCGCAGAGAGCCGGATCGGACAGAACCGTGACTAGCCGCTCGCCAGGAGTGGCCGCTCGCACCATTTTGATGGTGACCCCGTACTTTCCTCCAGAAGGCGGTGGACTCGAGCGCTACGCCAAGATCATCGGCAAGCTCCTGATGGCGGACTTCGGTTGGAGGGTGGTGTTTGTGACCTCGGGACGGCGGGGCACTTCGGTCACGGTCACGGAAGAAGATGGGTTGAAGGTCTACCGCGTGCCTGCCCAGATCACCTTGTCGCGGACGCCGTTGAGCACCACCTGGCCCCGCCTTCTGCGAAAGATCGCACGCGACGAGAATGCCGTGCTCGTGAACGCGCACGCTCCGGTCCCGGGGCTCCCCGACGCGGCCTCTGTCATGAGTGGGTCGCTACCCTTCGTGCTCACGTACCATGCCGGGCCCATGCACAAAGGGAAGCCCCTCCTCGACCCGGCCATCTGGCTGTACGAACAGACGTTGCTGCGGCACATGGCCCGGCGTTCGAGCACGGTCATCTGCAACTCTCGCTACGTCCAAGACGTCTTCGGGCGCCACTTCGCCGGCAAGTCGGTCGTCGTGCCGCCCGGTGTCGACGCGTCGGCATTCACCCCCGGCGGCCCTCGACGGCCCGGATCGATCCTCTTTGTCTCAAAGCTAGATGTAGGCATGGAGTTCAAGGGACTCGATCTCTTGTTGAAGGCAACCAGGCTTCTGGGCGACCGCGGCTGCGACGTGCACCTCGAGGTGGTGGGGACGGGAACGGCAATGCCGACTTATCAGGCCCTCGCCGCCGAGCTCGGGCTCGGAGTCGATCGGGTGCGCTTCAGCGGCTACCTGAGCGACACGGAGCTGGTCGAGGCTTACCATCGATCCTCCGTCGCTGCCCTGCCCAGCGGCAACGAGAGCTTCGGGATGACACTGGCCGAGGCCATGGCCTGCGCCCTGCCCGTCGTCGCCTCCAGGACCGGTGGGATCCCCGACGTCGTCGACGATGGCGAGACCGGTCTGCTCGTCACCCATGGGGACGTGGAGGAGCTGGCGAGTGCCCTGATGAGGGTCATCGAGGACCCGGCGTTGGCCGAGAGGCTCGGGACCGCAGGTCGTGAGCGGGTCGAGAAGGAATTCGCCTGGGCCAAACGAGCCCGGGCGACAAATGAGGTTTTCGAAGCGGCGCTGAGGCCCCGGCCTCGGACGCCCACCATCGCAATCTTCACGCCCCGCTATCCGCCCGATGTCGGCGGCGTCGAGCGCTACAGCTCCCAAATCGCCGAGGGTCTGGCCGCTTCGGGTCGCTTCGAGCCGGTGGTCGTCTCCACTCGACAAGGACTGCGAACCACCTACGAGCACCGACACGGCATTCTCGTCATCCGCCTCGGGTCATGGTTGAAGGTCTCGAACACCCCCTTCAGCCCGCTGTGGCCGATCCAGATTCGTCGGCTTCTGCGCAGCCGACGAGTCGACGTGATCAACGCACACTCGCCGGTCCCAGGACTGGCTGACGTGGCGTCGGCCGTGTCGGGGGGACGGCCGCTCCTTCTCACCTACCACTCCGGGTCGATGCTGAAAGGCAGGAAGGTGATCGACATCGCCATCGGCGCCTACGAGCGGATGATCCTTCCTCGGATCGTCGACCGGGCCGACGCCGTCGCCGTCGTCTCGCCCACCACCCAGATCTCGAGCAAGGAAGGCGTGATCATGGTGCCGCCCGGGGTCGACATTGAAGCCTTCACGTTCGCTCCGCCCATCGAGGCCTCGCCTCTGCGACTCCTGTTCGTCGGGCGGATCGATGGGAGTCCCACTTGGAAGGGCGAGCAGGTCCTCTTCGAGGCCCTCTCCATCGCTGCCCAGAGTGTCCCCAACATCGAGCTCGAGATCGTAGGAGACGGAGAAGGCCGACGAAGTTGGGAAGCGGCCGTTTCCGACAAGGGCCTGTCAGACCGGGTGTACTTCTCCGGTATGTTGAGCGGGCCCGAGCTGGTCGGTGCCTATCACCGGTCGTCGATCGTGGTCCTTCCGAGTACCACCGCGGCGGAGTCCTTTGGCATGTGCCTCATCGAGGCCATGGCCTGTGGGCGACCGGTTATCGGCTCCCGCATCGGAGGCATCCCCTTTGTGATCGGCCACGACACCGACGGCCTACTAGTACCCCCCGGGGATGCACACGCCCTCGCCGCGGCGATCGTCGAACTCGGAGGAGATGCCGAGCGCCGATCGATGATGGGCGCCTGTGGTCGGGAGAAGGCAGCAGCCAGATTCTCGGTCACCGGGCTGCAGAACACCTACGAGAAGCTCTTCGAGGAGATGGTGGCATGAAGGTAGTGGACGAGAGGTCGGGAGTACGAGCCGTGGAGTCTGAGCAGGCGACACAGCTCTCGCCTCGGTCGTGTGGGGTCACCCATGTCACCTCCCGCTACCCCCCTGACCTCGGGGGAATGGAGCGAGTCGTCCAAGAGCTGTCTGAGGCACTGGCCGGCCAACTCGGGTCGCAGGTCGAGGTGACGACCGGGGCCCGACGCGGGCACTGGGGCACCTTCCACGAGGGTCCCCTGCTCGTGCGACGTCTCCGGTCCTTCGACGCCCTGGTGACCCCGGTCATTCCCGGGTTAGCGTGGGAGCTCTTGCGCCGGCCGCGGCCGCGGCTGTTCCACGTGCACGTGGCCCATGCCGGCACACCCGAGGTCGTGGCCCTCGTCGCCTGGCTGCGAGGCGTGCCATTCATCGCCCACGTGCACATCGATGCCAGCCCGACGACCTGGCTCGGCCACTTGCTCGGGACGTACCAGAAGTTCGTGCTGTCCAAGGTGTTGAAACGCGCCGCCATGGTGCTCGTCCCCACCGACAGCTACCGTACGTTGCTCCTCACCAAGTACCGCCTCGATCCAGCCCGGGTCCGCGTGCTCTCCAATGGGACCAATATGGCCAAACGGGAGGCCACCGAAGCGCCGCTGCCCCTCCTCGATGCCTGTGTCCGTCTGGTGAGTGTGGGTCGAGTTGCCAAAGAGAAGAACCTCCCGTTGCTGATCGACGCCGTCGACGCGCTGGTGAAGAACCAAGATCTCGACCTGCAACTGGAGATCGTCGGCGACGGGCCGGCGCGAGACGAAGTGGCCCAATACATCGAAGACCTCGGATTGGGGTCTCGAGTCCACCTGGTCGGGCGGCGGGGAGGCGACGACCTAGCCGCCTCGTATGACCATGCCGACCTCTTCGTCATGACGTCCCTCAGCGAGTCGTTTGGCACGGTGCTGGTCGAGGCAATGGCCCGTGGCGTCCCGGTCATCGCTCCGAATATCTCTGGGGTACGAGACGTGGTCATCGACGGAGAGACGGGGCTGCTCATCGACCACGACGTCACCTCTCTCTGTCATGCCGTCGTTCGCATCGTGGACGAGCCTGGTCTCCGGGAGCACCTGATCGAGGGCGCCCGGGCCCAGGCCCACCGCTTCGAGTGGCCAGAGATCGCCATCGAGTGTGCCCAGCTCTACGACGAGGTGCTTGCCTCGTCGCCGCAGGCCTCATCGTGACCAGCCGACTCTCGGGGAAGGGACCCGATACCAACGGGCGGATCACTGGCGAGTTGCTATGGCTGGTGCTGTCTCAGGTGTCGGTCGTCCGATCCCTCTATTTGAGCCTCACCTTTCGAGGCTTCTTCTTGGTGGCGAGGGGCACCCGCTTGAAGTTCGGAAAAGGGGCGCGAGTCCGCTTCGGCGCCGGGGCGTTCCTATTTGTCGGATTCGCCCACTTCACAGCCACGCCGGCGTCGATGCACCTCGGGAAGGAGGCCGAGGTGGTCGTCTCGGGTACGGCTCAGGTACTGCGGGGGTGCCGGGTGTTCGTGAACGACGGAGCCCGGTTGAGCTTCGGCTCACGGACCTATGTCAACGACTGTTCGACATTGACCTGCTTCGAGGAGCTCTCGATCGGGGCCGGGTGCTCGATCTCGTGGAGCACCAACATCTTGGACACCAACATCCACGAGATCATTGTGGAGGGGGTTCCGCGCCCGCGCTCGTCGCCGGTTCGCATCGGAGACGGGGTGTGGGTGGGCACGGGCGCCACCATCCTCCCCGGGGTGACCGTGGGGGCAGGGGCGGTGGTGGCGGCGGGAAGTGTGGTGACCGCGGACGTCCCGCCCGGGGCGCTGGTGGCGGGAAACCCGGCCAGGGTAGTCCGCGACGAGGTCAAGTGGGAGCAATGACCGACCGACAGCCTCCTGGAAGTGGAGGTCCATCACTCGAGTCAGGAACCGAGACCACCATGAGAAGCCCGCTGCCCGACCGATTCATCCGATCAGACGTGGCCGGTTCATCCGGTCGGCCCCGGAGAGCGGGCACCGCGTCGAAGAAGTCGGCACGATGATCTCCAAAGCGGCACGAAGCATTCAACGAGACCTCACCCTCGCCGGCGTCTTGATCTTTCGCAATTCCATCGCCGGCTCGGTGCTCGTGCCCCAGATCGTCCGTACTCTGCTCTATCGGCTGAGCGGGCTGGACATTCGGTCATTCAACATCCGAGAGGGCCAGACCATCGACAACAGCCACGTACAGATCGGCGAGCGGACCTTCGTCAACCGCAAGTGCACGTTCGAGGGCAGTGGGGTCATCGCCATCGGATCCGACTGCCAGCTCGGCCCAGAGACGATGTTCATCACCTCTACCCATGAGCGTCGAGGCGACGGCTCGATCAACAATGATCCGAGGTCGTTGGACATCCGGGTCGAAGATGGGGCCTGGATCGGTGCCCGCTCGGTAGTGCTCCCCGGAACCGTCATCGAGAAGAACTGCATCATCGCCGCAGGGGCCGTGGTTCGGGGGCGGTGCCTGGCCGGCATGACCTATGGAGGCGTCCCGGCCCGTTTGCTCACGCCACTACCGCATGAAGACAGCGCCTCCGCCATCTAAACCGTCGGCCTCGGATATTTCCAGTGGGTCCGGCAGCGGTGAACAGGCACGCTGATGCGGCGCCAGTTGAGTGGCGTGGGGGTCAGCCCAGGGCCGCGGCCACCGCGGTCCACGCCTGCTTGGGAACTCCACTGCCGTCGATCAGCCCGAAGTAATCCGGGTCCGTGGCGCTATCCTGATAGGTGTAGAAGAACAAGGCACCGATCCATGAAGCGTTTCGCGCCCCTTGGATGGCCTCCGTTGCCGCCTCTGCCTGTGCAGCGGTGCCCACACCACTTGGACCGGCCGAAGGGGCACCTGCTTCGGTGATCCATATCTGCTTCCCGCTGTCACCGTTGGCCGTCATGACGCCGCGGAGCGACGGGCTGGTCTGGTCCATCTGCGACCATCCCGACCACGTCTCGTAGGTGTCGGGCAGAGCGGGATAGCTGTAGGCGTGATAGCCGAGGTCGTCGAAGCTGCCAGCTGCGCCGTCGGCGTACATCGAGGTCAGGAAGTCCACGGCATTGATGTTGACCCCATCGCTCGCAGCGGGGGCGAGCCCGCCGCTCAGCACGGTCGAGGCCGGTTGGACGCTCTTGATAGCTGCGTAGGAGTCTCGCAGCATGGTCGTGTAGAAGCTCGGGTCCGGGGCCGGCTCAAAGTACTCCTGAAGGTTGGGCTCGTTCCAGATCTCGTAGGTGCTCACGCCGTCAGGGCCGTAGTGGGCGGCGACCTGGCCGGCGAAGGTGGCAAAGGCAGCTGCCGACGCTGGCTGCCCGTACGCCTTGCCCGTGGCGTCTGCGGCGCGTGCCCAGGCGGGCGCGTAGTCGATGGTCATGTCCACGTTCATCCCTGCGGCCCTGATGGCGCTCACGCTCTGGTCGAGTGCCGTCCAGTCGTACGACAAGGGCCCGCCCGCCTGGACGACCGACCAGTTCGCGTCGATCCGTACCCAGCGCAGCCCGATGCTGCTCATGTTGGCGTAGGCCGCCGACTGCTGCGTTGCAGAGTCGCCCTGGAGGGCGGGAACGCTCAACCCGAAGGCCGTCCCTCCCGCAGCGGGCCCGGCCGACGTTGTGGTTGGGAACCCGTAGGCGGCCCCGTCCGATCCTGCCAGGGTGTAGCCGGACCCCTTGGCGGTGGCCGACATGTCGATGATGGGAGCCGACGGCACCTGGGACCCGAGTGAGCCGTGGAACTGGGCGTCACCGAAGGCGAAGATCCCGCCGTCGGAGGCGACCAGCCAGTAGCCGCCTCCGTCGGGGGTGGCGGCCATCCCGACGATGGGCTTGTTGAGGGTCATGGCGCCGAGTGAGCCGTGGAACTGGGCGTCACCGAAGGCGAAGATCCCACCGTCGGAGGCGACGAGCCAGTAGCCGCCGCCATTGGGGCCGGCGGCCATACCGACGATGGGCTTGTTGAGAGTCATGGCGCCGAGTGAGCCGTGGAAGGCGGCATCCCCGAACGAGAAGATCCCACCGTCGGAGGCGACGAGCCAGTAGCCGCCGCCATTGGGGCCGGCGGCCATACCGACGATGGGCTTGTTGAGAGTCATGGCGCCGAGTGAGCCGTGGAAGGCGGCATCCCCGAACGAGAAGATCCCACCGTCACTGGCGACGAGCCAGTAGCCGCCACCATTGGGGCCGGCGGCCATACCGACGATGGGCTTGTAGAGTGTCAGCGCCGCAGTTGTCGCTGTCGCCGATCCTGATCCGGCGGCGGCCGTGGCCAGCGAGCCATGGGCCGCTCCGGACGACGAAGGCCGCAGGCCGCCGGATGCGCTGGCGATGCCGAAGAGCCCGGGGCCAAGCACCACCGCAACCAGGAGTCCGGTCGACAACTTGCAGCGTCCGGCTGTCAAGGCCCGGGCAGCCGCTCTCACCTGTGCTTGCGCGCTTCTCGGTCGGATCGGCAGATGAGGCCCCTCGGTGGTTGGGTGTCGGAATTGCTGCACAGTGGTGCGCCCTCTCGTTCGACAGCCTGGCGAACCTCGTGGGTCCCAACGGCTCTGCGTCCCCGCCTCGCGGCGGGTTTGCCCTTATCGCGAACGACCCAAAGCTACAGGAAGGGCCGCCAGAACCACAAGGTCCGAAGCAGCCGGATTGCACCGGACGCTGCTGCTCTCGATGCCGAAGTAGCCCCCTCGGTCCACCCACCCGCTCCTCGGGTCATCAGGTCGATGATGGAAGCACCACCGCCTACTCACCATCGCTCCCCCCGTCCCACGCCGAACGCCGTCCCGAGCCCTATGGCCGTCTGCTCCACGGCATCGACGGCCCTGCCCAGATCGTGGATCAGATCATCCAAGTCGGAAGGCATCGCGTGATTCGTGTTCGCCCACTTGGCCAGCTGATTCACATTGTTGGCCAACCTGGCCAACACAATCCGTGCCATCTCCGCATCCCGTTGCGCTCGACTCCGCTCCGCGGACAACCGTGCCGACCCCGAGAGCGCCGTCTCGATGAGAAAGCGCTGAGCCGATCGGCAGTGCTTGACCGCTCGCCGGCGGATCTCGCGGTCTTCCTCCTCTGTCACACGGACGTAGATCACCCTGGTCCGGCCACCCGGCGACCGGTTCATCCGAGCCATCCTCTCGGCAGGTGACCTCTTGCTCTCATCGTCTGGCTCGGCCACGGGGAACATCATTTCGCCCAGCGCAGCGACACCGAGAGGATCTCGGGGACAGGCCCCGGGCGGGGCCAACGGCAGCGCCAACACGATCCGCTTAGCGGATCGCCCATCTTGCTCCCGCTGTCATGAACCCTCATGGTGAGTGTGATCGGGGTGCCGGGTGCCTCCTGGACTCTGAGGCCTTTGGGCTCGCTACCTTTCTTCCCTGCTGTTCGATTCGGCGGCGGTGTGATGACACAACAACCGTGGGATCGACGAGGGCAGCCGGCGCCGGCGATGCCAAAGGCTCTCTGGCGCTGTGGGCTGGCCAAATGTCTTCCCCACCACGCGGGTGAGGGTCGAGGTCCAGTGGTCCTGAGTCCGATCAGACATATGGCTGCTGGACCCTCTGGCCGCCGTTGGGCGATGGTCGGTTCGGCTGGGATTGTTCGCACGGTAGGAACTGGGCCGGGGATCCGGTATCTGCACGTTGGTTCGTCTCATCGGTGCCCCACCAGCAGTGGCCGAGCCATTTGGTCCATCATGAACCCCTCATGATCGGAACCATGAACCCCTTGAGCTGGTGCTTTGCCGTTCTCATCGACCTTCCTGCCCTGCAGCGGTGTCCCTCCGAACGGAATCGGGGCGGACATCATGAACCCCTCATGATGACAATCATGAGGGGCCTGAGCCGGCACTTTCTCTGCTGAGGATCTGTCCTTCTGATTGATGACGGGCGGGGTGCCTGTCGCCCGGCCTGGTCCGTCATCAATCGGATACGCGCCGATTACCCACACAGTCGCCAGCGGTCAAAAGGCGGCCAACGGCCGAGCGAGGACCTAAAGGCCGACCCCGGCGCCGGCGTGCCGGCGACCTCCGGGGGCGAGCCGTATTCCGGAGCGACGTTTGACGGCTGACGATGGTGTGACACCAGCCGACGGATAGAAGGGGTCCTCAAACCGGTTGCCGAACCGGCCCCCTTCGCGCCGAGCGCCGAACGGCGTCGGTGCGTCCGACCACCGGAAGCGTCTGGCCAAGTTCCGCCGTGCTCGACCACTCATCGATGGGCTCGGCTGCAGCGACCAATGTGATGAAGGGTTCATCACCGCAACAATGAACCCCTCATGGTCGAAATGATGAACCCCCTGACCTGCGGCTTTGTGCGACATCCAGATCAGCAACCTCCTGACCAGGGACGTTGGCGTTCATCACAGATTTCTCGATTTTCTTCGAATGATGAGGGTTTTCATGAGGGTTTTGATGAGCCTCATCCGTCATCGTGGTCGCCATGGACTCACGAACTGAACCATCCACCATGAGAGCGAAGTCGGAAGTCCGACCCTCGCCGATGGAGGAGACACGATGACCACGGACATCCAACTGCTGCTCTCGGTAGAAGAAGCAGCCGACGTGCTCCGGCTCGGCCGAACCAGGACCTACGAGCTGGTGATGACCAAGAGAATCCAGAGCGTCAAAGTGGGACGGCGTCGCCTCGTGGTTCGGAGCAGCCTCTTCGACTTCGTCCAGACGTTGCTCCTTGAACAGGACTCTGCATAGTGCCTGCGTGGGGCGCTCGGACCACCACACGCGACGGGGCGCTCGAGAAAGAGCGCCCCGTCGTATCAGATGTCCAACGATTGCAACTTCAGTCGACAGGGTCTGACGCATTCCGGCCAATAAGATGCTCCGGGGACCTCGCGTCTCGGATCCGGTACACTAGAGATGTGGCTCGGATCCATCCCTATCTCGGTGACATTGCTCACGACGACGAGAAGAATGCCGGCATCGGTCGGCGGATGCCGACCCTCGCGTCCGCACTCGTGGTGCAAGCCCGCCAGTTGACCGGACTTACCCAGGTACAGCTGGCCGAGCGAGCAGGTACGTCTCGCAGCGCCATCAGCGCCATCGAGCATGGGAAACGGGATCCGGGCCTTGAGGGGCTCCAAAAGATCCTCGTCGCTGCAGGGTTCGACCTCCTCACGCACCTCGCCTCCCACGATGACCACGACGACGTGCTCAAGGCGCTCGACACTCGCCTCGACCCCGAGACTCGCCGAAAGCGGAAAGCTGCCATGCGCGAATTCGGTGGTGAGCTACGTGAGGAGATGAGCCACAGTCGGCCCCTCACCCCTCGGTGAGCGCCTCGTCCGACCGATTGCCCCCAGGTGTCCCCGATGTCCCCGCAGTCGTCGAGGTTCTCAATCGTCATGGCGTCCGCTACGTCGTGATCGGTGGGTGGGTGGCGCAGGCCTATGTCGAAAGCTACGTGACCGAGGACGTCGATTTCACCCCTGCGACCGACCCCGACAACCTGGAACGGCTCTCGGCCGCTCTCACCGAGCTGAGTGCTCGTATCCGCACCGAATCTGTCCCCGAGGGCCTCCCCTTCGCCCACGATGCAGTTTCCCTCGGTCGGACCAAGATGTGGAACCTCCAATGCCCCCTCGGTGCCTTCGATATTGCATTTGAACCGACCGGCGGGGGCTACGACTATCTCGGGCTCTCCTGCTCAATCCGTGGGTGCCCTGACCCACCCCTGACGCGAGCAACGCCAGTCTCCGCCTACGTTTTCTGACTGCTTGAAGGTCAAGAGAACGAGGCAAGGAGAATGGCGTGCTCGGTGC
>Ga0209385_1000331_pt1 | contig 18927 bp, 13 predicted proteins | sample NGEPerB_FD_184506 | JGI IMG/M metagenome (GOLD analysis project Ga0209385, IMG submission 184506) | Arctic peat soil microbial communities from the Barrow Environmental Observatory site, Barrow, Alaska, USA - NGEE PermafrostAB12-B... | ecosystem: Environmental > Terrestrial > Soil > Wetlands >... | reverse complement strand
TCTTGGGGTTCATTCGGAAAGCCGGAGCGGAAATGCCCGTCCGTCAGGGGAGTCGTCAACCGTCGCCGGGCAGCCTCGGATTTCTGCTCGCCGTCCGGGCGACGGTGGCGACCAGGGAGTACCTGGCGAGGGCCGTGACGTCCATTGTCAATCACCCGATCACTGAAGTCCCACGCGTGCACAATGCCGAAATGGTCCCCAAAACAGTCGACCATGACGAAATCAAGACAAAGTGGGAATTATTAGCACAATTACCCGTACCCTACCGCTTGGCACATCACCCGACAAGCGAGCCCCGTGAGCGGTTGCTCACATCGGGAATACTCGCCGGTAACTTCGGACGGCCCACCCGTCAGGGCCTGGACTTGGGACGAAAGCCTCTAGCGTGCAAAGGTTATCTGTGTTGGATGGGGGCAGGCGCGTCCGGGCATCGAGAACGGCGATTCTACCCATTTCGACCTTTCCACTCCTCGGCGTGAAATCGATTGTCGTCGTGGTGGCCCGGCGATCACCCGGGACGAAGGTCCTGTGCACGCCGGGGCGAAGGTCCTCATCCGGAGGGCACAAAGTCTTGGGGCCCGGACGGGGTTTTTCGCATAAGCTGGGATGCAGGTTGACGAAATGGTCAGTCGCGTTTTTAGGTGTTGTAATCTTGATAGACGACCTCTTGAGGTCCCCCATGAGGTCAAACCGCTTCCCGTGCGCGTGACGCCGGGAACCTGCCCATCGGGGTGAGTGAGTCAATGACGACCGCAACAGGACCTGTACCACCGGTAGCCCCGGCCGAAGCCATCGGCGGGGCCGAGGACGTCGGCACCGTCGACCGACTGGCCATGCTGGGCACCGCCGTCCGGGTGGCCGCCCAGGTACCCACGGTCGCGAAGGCCGGCACGAACTTGGCCGGAGAGCTGGCCAAGGTCGTGGTCGGGCGTTCCGGCGTGCAGGCCGAGCCCCGCGACTGGCGGTTCAAGGATCCGACCTGGACCAAGAACCCCGGCTACCACCGCCTGATGCAGGGCTACCTGGCCACCTGCTCAGCACTCGGCGAGCTCGCCGAGGAAGCCGATCTGTCCGACTGGCGTTCGCGGGAGCGGGCCCGGTTCCTTGTCTCGGTGCTCACCTCTGCGCTCGCGCCGACGAACACCCTGCTGGGCAACCCGACCGCGATCAAGCAGACCTTCGAGACCGGCGGCAGCAATCTGGTCGCAGGCGCGAAGAACTTCGTGTCCGACTGGCGGCACAACGGTGGCCTGCCCTCCCAGGTCGACCGGTCCCAGTTCGTGCTCGGCAAGGACGTCGCGGTCACGCCGGGTGCCGTCGTCTTCCGCAACGAGGTCCTCGAGGTGCTGCAATACACCCCGCAGACCCCGAACGTCCACCAGATCCCCGTCGTGGTGGTTCCGCCGCAGATCAACAAGTACTACTTCATGGACATCTCGCCGGGCCGGTCGCTGACCGAGTTCGCGCTGCAGAAGGGCATTCAGTTCTTCGCGATCTCTTGGCGCAATCCCGGCCCGGAACAGCGGGACTGGAACCTGGACACCTACGGCCGGGCCATCATCGAAGCCCTGGACGCCGTCGAGGAGATCACCAAGTCCAGGCACGTGCACCTGTTCGGACTGTGTGCGGGCGGCATCACCACGTCGACCGTGATGAACCACCTGACCGACCTCGGCGACGATCGGGTCCGCAGCGTGAGCTTCGGTGTCACTCTGCTCGACTGGAACGTAAAGATGCAGGCCGGCATGATGATGTCCCCGCAGCTGCTCAAGCTGGCGGCCTGGCGATCGAGGTCCAGCGGCATCATGGACGGCGAGTCGATGGCGGCGGTGTTCACTTGGATGCGTCCGAACGACCTGGTCTGGAACTACTGGGTCAACGATTACCTGATGGGCAAGAAGCCGGCGCCCTTCGACATCCTGGCATGGAACGCGGATAAGACCAATCTGCCTGCCGCGCTGCACAATCAGTTCCTGCAGATGTTCCAGACCAACATGCTGGCCAAGCCGGGCGGAATGACGGTGCTCGGCTCGCGGGTGGATCTGAGCCAGGTCAAGGTCGACGCCTACATCACCGGCGGCACCACCGACCACCTCACTCCGTGGCGCGGTTGCTATGCCTCCTCGCAGTTGCTGGGCGGGCATACGACGTTCGTGCTGGCCAACACCGGCCACATCCAGACGCTGATCTGCCCGCCAGGAAACCCGAAGTCGAAGTACTGGGTGGGCGGCGAGCCGGGTCCGGATGCCGATGTGTGGAAGGGTTCCGCCGAGGAGCGCAGCGGAACCTGGTGGGGACACTGGGCGGACTGGATCATCGAGCGGTCCGAAGGCGAGAAGAAGGCGCCGGCCAAGCTCGGCAGTAGGGCCAACCCGGTGCTGGGCGACGCGCCCGGAACGTACGTTCTCAGCCAGAGCTGAGCAGTTCTGAACCAGTAGGGAACCCGCCGTCCGAAGGTCGCCACGGTCCGCATGGACCGGGTGGCAGACGGGCGGCGGAGCTGTCTGTGCGGTCGGCGCGGCGGTGAACCGGGTGGGTGAACAGCAGAGCCGAGGGGCGAGTGCGGAGCCCGCGATTCCCGACACTGCCGATTCGGGACCTTTGTCACTGCCGGTACACCGTTCGGCTCCCATAGTGTTCAGCCTGCGCCCGATGCAAAGGAACAGTCGCGGCCACCCGTCGTTGTCGGCCAACAGTTGACGCGCGGTAGGCCAGGGCGTTCGGCGTTGCACCGTTGCCAACGGATGACCGGCCGGCCGCAAACGCCTGTCGACGCATTGCGCCAAGCAGATCGAACCGCAGAGGAGGAACACGCCGGTGCCCTACGCCATTCCGCGCCGGGTTCGCGTTGCCTCCGCCTTCGGAAAGTGCCAACACCGCGATGGGAGCGTCGTTGTCGGGCGCGAGCCGGGCAGCGGGCAGGGTTTCGTCCGCATCGTGTTCTGTTCCTGATCCTGCGTACCACGGAGGCTGCCATGAGTGTTTCGACCATCGGTGTCGTGCAAGAAAGCGCCGAGGGTGAGCGCCGGGTTGCGCTGAGCCCGGATGGTGTCCAGCGGTTGCGCAAGGCCGGTCACGACGTGCTGGTGGAGACCGGAGCGGGTGGTGCCGCCTGGTTTCCCGATTCCGAATACGAGGCCGCCGGCGCCCGGTTGGTGAGCAAGAACGACCTGTTCGGACGAGCGGATGCGGTGCTCTGCGTGCAGCCACCCGTGGAGGCCGATCGTGCGCTGCTGCGCCCGGGCCAGGTCCTCGTGGGGCTGCTCCAGCCGCTGACCGACCCGAAGTCGGCCGCCGGGTTTGCCGTCGCGAAGGTGACCGCCATCAGCCTTGACGGTCTGCCCAGGACGGTCAGCCGGGCGCAGTCGATGGACGCGCTCAGCTCGCAGGCAAATGTCGCCGGTTACAAGGCGGCGCTGGTCGCCGCTGACACCTACAGCAACTACCTGCCGATGTTCATGACCGCAGCCGGGACCACCAGGCCAGCATTGGTATTGGTGATCGGCGCCGGCGTCGCCGGGCTGCAGGCGATCGGCACGGCCCGGCGGCTGGGTGCGATCGTCACCGGGTACGACGTCCGGGACGCCGCCCGCGGGGACGTGCTGTCCACCGGGGCCACCTTTCTGGACCTGGGTGTGCAGGTGTCCGCGGTCGGCGAGGGCGGGTACGCCCGGGAACTGACCCCGGAGGAAAGGCAGGCGCAGCAGGACGCGCTGAACGCCGCGATGAGCAAGTTCGACATCGTCATCACCACGGCCCAGGTGCCGGGTCGGCGACCGCCGCTGCTGGTGTCCGCGACCGCGCTTGCCGGGATGCGGGCCGGATCGGTCGTAGTCGACCTCGGATCGAGCGCGCTGGGCGGCAACGTCGAGGGCTCGAAGCCGGGGGAGAACGTCGTCACCGCCAACGGGGTGACGGTGGTGGGCGCCGCGAATCTGCCGTCGGCCGTCCCGAAGGCATCCTCGACCGCGTACTCCCGCAACATCTGTGCACTGCTGGCGCACCTGATCTCCGACGGCGAACTCACCGTTGATCCCGCCGACGAGATCACCGCCGGCGTGCTGATCACCCACCGCGGCGAGGTCGTGCACCCCGCCGTCAAGGCGCTTCTCGGCGCAGGACCGGACCGCAAGGCCGCTCCGGCGAGCGACCAGGGAACCCCGAGCGCCGATCCGCCCATCACCGCACCATCCACCGTGCCGACCGGGAAGGGGCAGAACGGATGACCCCGCTACTGTTCGCCGACATCACCATCTTCGTGCTGAGTCTGCTCGTCGGGTTCGAGGTGATCAGCAAGGTCCCCGCGACCCTGCACACGCCGCTGATGTCCGGCGCCAACGCCATCCACGGTGTCGTGGTGGTCGGCGTGATGCTGCTGGCGGTGACCGCTGACACCGCGCTGGACTACATCCTGCTGTTCATCGCCGCGGCGTTCGCGGCAATGAACGTGGTCGGCGGCTACCTCGTCACCGACCGCATGCTCGAGATGTTCAAGCCCCGCGCCGCGCCACCGAAAGCTGTTGCAGCTCAGGGTACTTCGGAGACGACCAAGGGCGGTCAGCTGTGAGCGGCATGGACATCCTCACCCACACGCTGTACCTGATCGGTGCCGCCAGCTTCGTGCTCGGTCTGCACCTGATGAATTCGCCTGCCTCCGCTCGCCGCGGCAATCAACTCTCCGCTGCCGGGATGATCGTGGCCGTGGCGACCACCGTGCTGGTGCTCGTGCAGGGTCCGGCGCTCAGTTGGATCGCAGTGGTCGTGCTGGTCCTGGGGCTGCTGGTCGGCGGTGGTGCCGGGCTGGTGACCGCGCGCAGGGTCAAGATGACCGCGATGCCGCAACTGGTCAGCATTTTCAACGCGGTCGGCGGCGGCGCCGCCGCGCTGATCGCGATCTACACGGCGATCGATATCGCCGGAGGGGCTTCGGTGACCGAATCCTCCGGCGTCACCGACCTGTCCATCGGCCTCGACCTGCTGATCGGTGGCGTCACCTTCTCCGGGTCACTCATCGCTGGCGGCAAGCTCGCCGGCAAGATCTCCGGTGCGCCGATCGTGGTTCCAGCCGGGCGGCCGATCAACCTGGTACTCGCCGTGGTCGCGGTGGCCAGCGGCATCGCCTACATCGCCGGGTTCGGCGGGGTGCCGATCCTGATCCTGCTCTCGGGGTGCGCGTTGGCCCTCGGGGTGCTCTCGACGCTGCCTATCGGTGGCGCCGACATGCCCGTGGTCATCTCGCTGCTGAACGCCTTCACCGGAACCGCTGTCGCGATGGCCGGTTTCGTCATCAACTCCACGCCGCTGATCATCGCCGGGGCGCTGGTCGGCGCGGCAGGTGGCATCCTGACCAAGCTGATGGCCGATGCGATGAACCGCTCGCTGGTCAGCATCATCGCCGGCGGGTTCGGCACCGGCGACAGCATCACCGCCGGTCCGATGGATTCCGGGACGGGCACCGTGCGGGAGATCACGGTCGATGACGCGGCCCTGCAGCTGGCGTACGCGGGCCGGGTGGTCATCGTGCCCGGATACGGCCTGGCCGCCGCGCAGGCACAGCACGAGATCGTCAAACTCGCGCAAACCCTGGTGGACCACGGCATCGACATCGAATTCGGCATCCACCCGGTCGCCGGACGCATGCCAGGACACATGAATGTGCTGCTGGCCGAGGCCAACGCGCCGTACCAGCAGATGAAGGACATGGAAGAGGCCAACCCGCAGTTCAGCCGCACCGATGTGGTGCTGGTCGTTGGCGCGAACGACGTCACCAATCCGGCCGCCCGCAGGCCGGGCAACTCGGTCTCCGGCATGCCCATCCTGAACGTCGACGAGGCCAGGAGCGTGATCGTCATCAAGCGGTCGATGGGGCACGGCTACGCGGGCATCGACAACGAGCTGTACACCGACCCGAAGACCGCCATGCTGTTCGGCGACGCCAAGGTTGCGCTGACCGCACTGGTCGCCGGTCTGGACGCGTATGTGAAGTGACGTCCGGCCGGCCCAGGGGTCCCGGGTCAGGGGGCTCCTGAGCCGGCCGGCATATATCAATCGCGGGGATCGTAGGCGTCCAGCCCGTGCAGCGGGTACACCGCAAGGCGGGTGTCCTGGATGGCCCGGTCAACGGGCAGGTCGACGACACCGCCCCAGCGCGGGAAGGGCACCGATTGCGCGGTGCCGTCGGACATGTCGGCCGGCAACGGGATGTCGGGACGCGCCGCCGATGCCAGTGCGACCCACTCGTCGGGCAGCCGCGTCACGGGACCGATGTCCCGATCGGCCACGATGGCCAGCAGGTTCGACCAGGAGCGCGGCGCCACCCGCACCGGCGAGTAGCCGCCGCCACCCAAGGCCAGCCATCTCCCCCCGGTCACCGTCTCGGCCAGTTCCCGCAGCGCCACGTACGACGTCCGGTGACCGTCGACGGTCAGGTTCAGGTCGGTCAGCGGATCCTCGTAGTGGGAGTCGGTGCCGTGCTGGGTGACCAGCACCTCCGGCCGGAAGGCGCGCACCACTCCGGGTACGACCGCGTGGAAGGCCCTCAGCCACAGGGCATCCGAGGTTCCGCTGGGCAGCGCGATGTTCACCGAGAGGCCGTCGGCCCCGCCGCCTCCGCACTCCGTGGCGAAGCCGGTGCCTGGGAAGAGCGAGAGCGGGCTCTGGTGGATGGAGACGGTCAGCACCCTGGGGTCGGCATAGAACGCGGCCTGCACGCCGTCGCCGTGGTGGGCGTCGATGTCGACGTAGGCGACCCGGCGCACCCCGGCCTCGAGTAGCGCGGCGATGGCGAGTGCGGCATCGTTGTAGACGCAGAATCCCGAGGCGGAGTCGGCCATGGCATGGTGCAGTCCACCGCAGAAGTTGACCGCGCGATCGACCTCGCCGCTGGCGATCGCCAGGGCGGCGGTGATCGAACCACCCGCGATCAGCGCCGCGGCCTCGTGCATCCCGGCGAAGATCGGATCGTCCGTGGTGCCCAGTCCGTGCCCGACCGAGAAATGAAATCCCTTCGCCGATGCCCGCCTGACTGCGTCGACGTAGCCGAGGGTGTGCACCAGGGCGAGGGTGTCGGCGTCGGCCGGCTTCGGCGCGACGACCTGATATTCGTCGAGGACACCCAATGAGCCGGCCAGCTGCCAGGTCAATTCCCAACGGATCGGATCCATCGGGTGATGCGCGCCGTGGTGGTAGCCCAGCATGCGCCGATCCCAAACGACCAACGGTCGGGTCATCGGGATGCCCCGGTCGGCAACCCGCAACCCGCGGGTCGATCGGGGCGGCGCATGTGTCCTCCTAGATGCCCGGCATCATGGCGGCATCACCCTGGATATCCGCAAAGCGCGACGCGAGCAATGCCACAGGGCTCCACAGATCTTATGCTGGTCGGGTGGAGTTGACGATCGGGAACACATCTCTGGGTCACGATGGCTGGTGGCCGCGGACCGATCACCACTGTTCAGTCGGAAACCGACCGAGAACAGAGTCCAATGCCCCTATTTCTGACCCGATGCCTTGAGCATAGTGAAGGCGACCGCAGCGTGGCCGTCTTTCGGTCGCGGGTGTCGACCGAGGAGGACTCATGGAGTTCGATCGCGCTGCCAACGGCGGCCGAGCGGTAGATCGCTCGAAGGACGTGACGTCGTTACCTGATCTGATGCATGGCGTTTCGCGTTCGGGCCCCGTTCGCGAGCGGAAGCCGGTCTATGTCGACCTGCTGCCACCGTGCAATGCGGGGTGTCCGGCCGGGGAAAACATCCAGGCCTGGCTGGCGCACACCACCGCGGGCCATCCGGAGCAGGCGTGGCGTGAACTGACCGCGAACAATCCGTTTCCGGCCATCCACGGCCGGGTGTGCTACCACCCGTGCGAAAGCGTTTGTAACCGAGCGAATCTGGACAGCGCGGTGTCCATCCATTCGGTCGAGCGTTTCCTCGGCGACGCGGGGATCGACAGGGGCTGGCAGTTCGATCCGCCGACGACCACCACCGGCAAACGGGTGCTCATCGTCGGCTCCGGTCCCAGCGGGCTGTCGGCTGCCTACCATCTGCGCCGGCTCGGGCACGACGTCGAGATCCGCGACTCCGGTCCGCAGCCGGGCGGCATGATGAGGTACGGCATCCCGTCCTACCGGCTGCCCCGCGACGTGCTGGACGCCGAGATCGGCAGGATCGCCGCGATGGGCGTGCGGATGGTCTGCGACTACCGGGTCGAAGATTTAGCCCTCGAGCGGGAGCAAGGCGGCTTCGACGCGGTCTTCGTCGCGATCGGTGCCCACCTGGCCAAGCGGGTGGACATCCCTGCCAAGGACGCCGCGCCGATTATCGACGCGGTGCAGTTCCTGCGGAGTGTGGCATCCGGTGATCGACCGGTGATCGGCCGGAAGGTCGCGGTGTACGGCGGCGGCAACACCGCGTTCGACGCGGCCAGGGTGGCCCGTCGGCTCGGCGCCGACGAGACGGTGATCGTCTACCGGCGCACCCGCGGGCAGATGCCGGCCCACGAGGAGGAGGCGCAGGACGCGGAGCGAGAGGGTGTGCGGGTCAACTGGCTCCGCACCATCACTGCCTTCGAGGGCGAGGAATTGCAGATCGAGGTCATGGAACTGGACGCGGAGGGTTTCCCGCAATCGACCGGACGCTTCGAGACGCTGGCCGCGGACACCGTGATCATGGCGGTCGGCCAGGTCACCGAGTCCGCATTCCTGCACACGTTGCCCGGCGTCGAATTCGAGCGGGACGGCACGGTGAAGGTGAACTCCTCGCTGATGACCGGCTGCGCGGGCGTGTTCGCCGGCGGCGACATGGTGCCCAGCGACCGCACCGTGACGGTCGGGGTGGGGCACGGGAAGAAGGCCGCCAAGCACATCGATGCCTGGCTGCGCTCCGTGCCGGCATCGAACCTTCCCAAGCACCCCACTGCGACGTTCGAGAAGTTGCACCTGTGGTATTTCGGGGACGCCGCTCGACAACTGCAGCCTGAGCTCGCGCCGGAGGAGAGCATCACGGGCTTCGCCGAGGTGGTCAGCGGTCTGTCGGCGGACGGTGCGCTGTACGAGGCGACCAGGTGTCTTTCCTGCGGCAATTGTTTCGAATGTGACGGGTGCCTCGGCGCCTGCCCCGAGGACTCGGTGATCAAGCTCGGCCCCGGCAACCGCTACCGGTTCGACTACAACACCTGCACGGGGTGCGGCGCGTGTTACGAGCAGTGCCCGGTGCACGCCATCGACATGGTTCAGGAGATTCAGTCATGACGCGTTCCACCATCGACGGCAACGAAGCGGCGGTGTCGGTCGCCTACCGGCTCAACGAGGTGTGCTGTATCTACCCGATCACCCCGGCATCGCCGATGGCCGAGCTGGCCGACGATTGGGCCAGCAAGGGCAAGGCGAACGTGTGGGGCACGGTGCCCACCGTGGTCGAGATGCAGAGCGAGGCCGGCGCGGCCGGTGCGCTGCACGGCGCGCTGCAGAGCGGTTCGCTGGCAACGACGTTCACCTCCTCGCAGGGGTTGTTGTTGATGATCCCGAACATGTACAAGATCGCCGGTGAGTTGACCTCGTGCGTGATGCACGTGGCCGCCCGATCGCTGGCCGCGCAGGGGTTGTCGATCTTCGGCGACCACCAGGACGTGATGGCCGTGCGGCAGACCGGTTGGGCGCTGCTGTCCGCAGGGTCGGTGCAGGAATGTCACGACCTCTCGCTGATCGCGCAGGCCGCGACGCTCCGCACCCGAGTGCCGTTCGTCCATTTCTTCGACGGGTTCCGCACGTCCCACGAGCTGAACACCATCGAACTGCTCTCCGACGACGACCTGCGGGCCATGGTGCCCGCAGAACTGGTGCGGGCGCACCGCGACCGGGCGTTGTCGCCGGAGCGGCCGTTCATCCGCGGCACCGCGCAGAACCCGGACATCTATTTCCAGGCCCGCGAGACGGTGAACCCGTTCTACGACCGCACCCCGAAGGTCGTGCAGGACCTGATGGATCAGCTGGCCGAGCGCACCGGCCGGCCGATGGGCATCGTCGAGTACAGCGGGCACCCCGAGGCCGAGCGGGTGGTGGTGCTGATGGGGTCGGGGGCGCAGACGGTGCAGGACACCGTGACGACGCTGGTCGACCAGGGCGAGCGGGTCGGTGTGATACAGGTCCGGCTGTACCGGCCGTTCCCGGCGCAGGCGCTGCTGGATGCCCTGCCGCCGACGGCCACCAAGATCGCGGTGCTGGACCGCACCAAGGAGCCGGGTTCCATCGCGGAGCCGCTGTTCCTTGACGTGGTGGCCGCACTGAACGACGCGTACGCGGAAGGCACACTGGCCGTCATGCCCCGGGTCTCCGGCGCCAGATACGGCTTGTCCTCCAAGGAGTTCACCCCGGGGATGGTGGCCGGGGTCTTTGCCGAGATCGCCGGTGAGCACCCGCGCAACCGGTTCACCGTCGGCATCAACGACGACGTCTCCGGCACCAGCATCAGCTACGACCCGTCGCTGGACATCGAGCCGGCGGACAGTGTCCGGGCCGTGTTCTTCGGTCTGGGCTCGGACGGCACCGTCGGCGCCAACAAGAACACCATCAAGATCCTCGGCGCCGAGGACGACCTTTTCGCGCAGGGTTACTTCGTCTACGACTCGAAGAAGTCCGGCTCGCAGACGGTGTCCCACCTGCGTTTCGGGCCGCGGCCGATCAGGGCCTCGTACCTGGTCACCAGCGCGAGCTTCATCGGCTGTCACCAGTTCAACCTGCTGGAGCAGGCCGACGTGCTGGGCCGGGCCGCGCAAGGCGCAACATTGCTGGTGAACTACCGGCATCCCCCGGAAACCCTCTGGGACGCCCTGCCCAGGCCGGTGCAGCAGCAGATCCTGGACAAGAACATCACCGTCTACGCGATCGATGCCGGACGCATCGCCCGCGACGTCGGCATGGCCGGCCGGATCAATATCGTGCTGCAGACGTGCTTCTTTGCGATCTCCGGAGTGCTGCCACCCGACGTGGCCATCGCCAAGATCAAGGCCGCCATCGCCAAGAGCTACGGCAAGCGTGGGCCAGAGGTCGTGGCGAAGAACCATGAGGCGGTGGACCGCTCGCTCGAGGGACTGGTCCAGATCAAGATCCCCGAACTCGTCAGCGCAACCCGCGGGCTGCCGCCGCCGGTGCCGGCCAGCGCGCCGGAGTTCGTGCGTACGGTGACCGCCGAGATGATGGCCGGCCGCGGCGATCTGCTGCCGGTCAGCGTGCTGCCGATCGACGGAACCTACCCGACAGGCACTGCGGCCTACGAGAAGCGGAACATTTCCGAACTGGTCGCGGTCTGGGACCCGGATTCGTGTATCCAATGCGGCAACTGCAGTTTCGTCTGCCCGCACAGCGTGATCCGCTCCAAGCTGTTCAACCAGGACAAGCTGAATGCCGCGCCCGATTCGTTCGCTTCGGCGCCGCTGAAGGCGGTGGGTCTGCCCGACACCCGCTACTCGCTGCAGGTCTACGTCGAGGACTGCACCGGTTGTGGGCTGTGCGTCGAGGCCTGCCCGGTGGTGGCGCCGGACGACCCGGCCACCAGGGCGATCAACCTCGGGCTGCGGGAGCCGATCGTGGCAGCCGAGAAGACCAACATCGATTTCTTCGAGACCTTGCCGATCAGTGACCGGTCCAGGGTCGATTTCGGCACGGTCCGCGGGACGCAGTTCCTGCAGCCGCTTTTCGAGTTCTCCGGAGCCTGCGCCGGCTGCGGCGAAACCCCTTATGTGAAGCTGTTGTCGCAGCTGTTCGGCGACCGGTTGATGGTCTCCAACGCGACCGGTTGCTCGTCCATCTACGGCGGCAACCTGCCGACCACCCCGTGGACGGCGAATGACGAAGGGCACGGTCCGGCGTGGTCGAACTCGCTGTTCGAGGACAACGCCGAATTCGGACTCGGCTTCCGGCTGACCGCGGACGGGCACACGGATCTGGCCCGCAGGCGGTTGGCCGAGCTCCGGGACCTGGTCGGCGCGGAACTGGTGGATGCGATCCTGAACGCCCCGCAGGTGACCGAGTCCGAGCTGCGGGCCCAGCGCGACCGGGTCACCGAACTGAAGCGAAGGCTCGCCGAACGCGGTGGCCCGATCGTCGACGACCTGAATAGCGTGGTGGAACACCTGGTCCGGCGCAGCGTCTGGATCGTCGGCGGTGACGGCTGGGCCTACGACATCGGTTCCGGCGGCGTGGATCACGTGCTGGCCAGCGGCCGCAACGTCAACGTGCTGGTGCTGGACACCGAGGTCTACTCCAACACCGGCGGTCAGATGTCGAAGTCGACACCTTTGGGTGCGGTCGCCAAGTTCGCCGCCTCCGGCAAGCAGGTCGCCAAGAAGGACCTTGCGCTGCAGGCGATCTCCTACGGGAACGTCTATGTGGCACGGGTGGCCATGGGCGCCGATCCCCAGCAGACGCTGGAGGCGTTCCGGGAGGCCGAGGCCTACGACGGGACATCGCTGATCATCGCCTACAGCCATTGCATCGCGCACGGCATCGAATTGCGCAACGGCCTCGACCAGCAACACCGCGCCGTCGCCAGCGGCTACTGGCCGCTGGTTCGGTACGACCCGATCGCGCGGGCGGCCGGCGACAACCCGTTCCTGCTCGATTCGCCAAGGCCGCGCATCAAGCTGACCGACTACACCTACCGGGAACTGCGCTACCGCTCACTGGTGAACACCGATCCGGTGGAGGCGGAGCGGCTGCTGCACCTGGCGCAGCAGTCGGTCGACCAGCGCTGGGCGGTCTACGAGGAAATGGCCACCCGTGGCGCCAATCGTTTCCCGACCGATCCCCGCAGGGAGCCGTGACATGGACCTGTCAACGCGATACCTGGGCCTGACACTGCGAAATCCGCTGGTGGCCTCGCCGTCGCCGATGTCGCAGACCGTGGACGGCGTGCGGCGGATGGCCGACGGTGGCGTCGGTGCGGTGGTGCTCTATTCCTTGTTCGAGGAGCAACTGCTGCGCAACGCGGAACGAGACAGCCGGCTCGCCGAGGCCGGCACCGAGATCTTCGGTGAGGCGCTGTCGTACTTCCCGGACGAGGTCGACCCCGCGGAATCCGATCCGGGCCCGCGGCAGTATCTCAGCCTGCTGGAGCGCTCGGCGAACGCGGTCGGCATTCCGGTGATCGGCAGCCTGAACGGGGTCACCCCGGGCGGGTGGTCCCGCTACGCGATGGACATGCAGAACGCGGGCGCCGCCGCGATCGAGCTGAACATCTATTACCTGCCAGGGGATCCGCACATCACCGGCCGGGAGGTCGAGCAGCGGCACCTGGACGTGCTGGACTCGGTCAAACAGTCGGTGACGATACCGGTGGCGATCAAGCTCAGCCCGTACTTCAGCGCCATGAGTGAAATGGCGGTCCGGCTTGACGAGGCCGGTGCGGACGGTTTGGTCCTGTTCAACCGGTTCCTGCAACCCGACATCGATCCGGAGACCCTCAAGGTGGCGTCGGCGGTGGGCCTGTCCCGCCCGTCGGAGGGCAGGCTGACCCGGACGTGGATCTCGTTGCTGCACGGACGGGTGCAGGCATCGCTCGCCGCGACGACCGGGGTGGAGCACGTCGCCGACCTTGTGGCCTACCTGCTGGCGGGCGCGGATGTGGTGATGACCACCTCCGCGCTGCTCCGGCACGGCCCGAAGCATGCCCAGGTATTGCTGGACGGTTTGGAAGACTGGATGCAGCGCAAGGAATTCGAGAGTGTCGACAAGATGCGCGGGCTGCTGGCCACGCCGACCGGCGCGGATCACACCGAGCATCAGCGCAGCGGCTATGTCAGTGCGATGCGCAAGGCCAACACCGGGGTGTACGGCTCCTGGTGAGTCGTTGGTGAACTCCGGGGTGAGCGGCGGATTCCGCGTCGATCAGCAGACTCGTAGCTCAGCGGTTCTCAGGTTCTCGGGTCATCGGCTCCGGTCAGCGCCGGTTTTCGGGCCGCGCCTTGCGGTCGGCTCCGGTTTCATGGTGTGGGCTCCGACATATGTTGGCGTCCAGTCCATGAAATCGGCGCCGAGTCAACAAAGCGGCGCTGAGCGGAAGCGGCGACCCTCACCTCGCCGGCTTGGCCGCCCGGCTCCTCAGCACGTCGGCAAGCGAGTCAGGGCACCGGGAATCAGGGTGAAGTACGCCTTCACACCGCACCGTCAGGGGTCTGGGCGCGATTCTCAGATTCGCAACAACTGTTGTCGGTCGAGGCCAGATCGGCCAGGTCCGTGGCCCACGGGGGTCCGGAGCGGATGCGGTCTGCGATGAGACCACTTATCTCACGCATGGCTTCGACCTGCTCGGCCGACAGCGGGTTGAAGATGAATTGCCGCACAGCGTCCACATGCCCCGGGGCCGCCCGCACCACGCACGCCCAGCCGGCGTCGGTGAGAACCGCGTTGGTGTACCGGCCATTCGTTGGATCAGGTGCCCGGCGGACCAATTCTCGTTGTTCCAGCCGCTTGACGACATTTGACAGCCGAGACAGCGATCCTCTGCTCAACTCCGCCAGGTCGCTCATCCGGATGGTGCGATGCTCCGCCATCGACAGCCAGGAGAGCACCGAGTACTCGAAGAACCCGATACCGGAATCACGCTGAAGTTGGGCGTCCAGAACCCGGGGCAACTGCATGGCGATGGTGGCAATTGCCAGCCAGGCGTCTGTTTCCTGCGTGGTCAACCACCTTGGCTCGGGCTCGGCAGGTGCCGGATCCACCGGGAGCAGCGCTTCGGTCATCCTCGCAGCCTATGACCACCGACAACTCGAGGTCCCGGTTTGACTTCACGCCTGAAGTGATGGAGGCTGACTTCAGCCTTGAAGTGTGAGGCATCCAGGTGTGATCGAGGGAGACGACATGACACTGTTCCGTTTGGACGCCAGCATCCGCGTGGAGGGCTCGACCAGTCGCGAGATCGCCGACATCGTCGAAGCCGAATGGCTTTCCGTCCATCCCGGCGACGCCGTAGAGCGCCGACACATCGGCGTTGACGTCCTGCCGTCCGACGCTTGGCCGCGCGCTGTCAGCGCCGCGTACGTACCGGAAGCCGATCGCACGCCGGAGCAGAAGTCCGCCGTCGCACTGGCTGCAGTCCTGGTTGACGAGTTGCTCGCCGCGGACGCAGTCCTGCTGGCTGTGCCGCTCTACAACTTCGGTGTCTCCCAACACTTCAAGACGTGGGTCGACCTGGTCGTCACCGATCCACGTGCCGCTGCCGGCGGTCCAGGTCTTCTTGCGGGCAAGAAGCTGGTGCTGTGCACAGTTCGGGGCGGTGCCTATGGAGCGGGCACGCCACGCGAGGGCTGGGATCACTCGACCAGCTACCTCAGGCGCATTCTCGGCGACGTCTGGGGTGCCGATCTGACCGTGGTGGAGCGGGAATTCACGCTGGTCGGCGTCAACCCCGCCCTCGACGCATTCACAGATGAGGCTGCATCGCTTCATCTTGGGGCGCTCGCCTCCGCCCGCGAAGCCGGCAAGGCATTGGCCGTCGCCTGATCGGTTCACGGTCCGAGTTGTTCGCAGCCTTCCAGCATCGCTTCTCAAGTCGCCCGCAACCAACCGCAACTGCTTTTCAAACCCCGGGCGTACCGGGCGGGATGCCAAGTGCCTTAGGGTGCAGGAAGTTTCGGAAGGTCATTCGGATGCAACTCGGGTCGGCGGGTTGGGAGCGTCTCGTATTGACGACCTGCCGAATACCCCAGCCTGACCGGCGGTGGGCTGGGTGGGCAGCGTTTCCTTTGGCGTCAGAGGTTGTCGGGGAGGAGCTTGTCGGGGAGGAGCTCGTCGATGAGGGTCTGCACGCGGCCACGAATGTCATCGCGGACGCGACGGACGGTCTCGATGCCTTTCCCGGCGGGGTCTCCCAGTTCCCAGTCCTCGATCGCGCCGTGGGCGAGCTCGGTGAGATAACCGGCGGCCATCTGGGAACGGCCGGCGTTGTGGACGCAGACGAACAGCACCGCGGGTTTGTCGGTCATCAGGTCTCCTCGATTGGCTGCGACGGTGGCAGGACAGGTTGAGCAGGCGTCAACGGCGGCCGCAGGTGGCTGTGTGCCCTGTTTCCGCCCCGCAGCAGTCGGCCTTTGCCGCTGGAGCGCAGCACTCGACTTGCTCGTCGGGGCCGCAACATTGGGAAAGCGTGGGTTTCGTTGCCAGGATGATCGCCCCCTGCAGTCCGGGGCCGGCCCGGTGGGTGAACACCACTTCCGGGTCGGTGAACCCGGAGGCGGTGAGGCCGTCGAGGTATTCGGTGCGAGACAGGGCGCCGGCGATGCATCCGACGCAGGACCCCCGTTCTGCTCGTTCCGCGGGGGATGGCCGATCCTCGGCGACGACATCGGAGATGCCAAGCCGTCCACTCGGTGTCAGCACTCGGAACATCTCACCGATCACCGCGGACTTGTCGGTTGGACAGGTTGATCACACAGTTGGAGATCACCACATCAATCGACGAAATCGGGCAGGGGGATGTCTTCGATCTGTCCCTTCACGAACTCGACGTTGTTGGCGCCGGCCTTGGCCGCGTTGTCCCTGGCCGGGCTGAGCATCTCGTCGGTCATGTCCAGGCCGTAGGCGCATCCGGTTGGGCCGACCCGACGGGCGGAGAGCAGCACGTCGATCCCGCCGCCGGAGCCCAGGTCCAGGACCCGTTCGCCTTCTCGGAGGTCGGCCACCGGGAGCGGGTTCCCGCAGCCCAGGGAGGCCAGCACCGCTTCCTCGGGCAGCCCGTCGGTGTCACCTGGGGTGTAGCGGGCGGTGCCGAAGGCAAGCGTCTTGACATTGTTGAGGCGTTGATGTGCCCGATCGCGCTTGACGCCCGGGGAACGACCATCCCGATGAGTCACCGATGATGAGCGGCTTGGTTCGTGGGTGTCGGCGGCGAACGGATTGTCGGCTCATGATCGCGGCCAGTGCGGGTGGCAACGCTATCTCCGGGCCGGTCAGGGTCACCGAGAACCCGGCGATTGATCCCTGGATGCTGCTGGCGGGTCGGTGTCGATGAAAGCGCGACGTCGTAAGTTCGACGATGCGGCTGAGCTGAATGCCGTAGAGCAGCACGAGAGCGCCGGCCGCGCGGACGTCGTCGGGATCGCATCGTCTCAACTCGGCACCTTCGATGAAACCCGTAGCTTTACCAGTCTGTTGGCTGCCCGAATCGCCATGGTCCGCGAAGAACAAGGAGCGTGTCTGCCCGCGAGCGCCGAAATTGCTTAGCCTCGAACGTTCTCGCCATGTGGGTGGTGGCCTGACTCCGGGACGATCATTTTCTCGTGGCGCTGCGGGCTCGCGCATATAGGTCTTGAGACCTTGATGTCGCCTGGGTGGGCGAGCGGGCGATTCGGATGCCAACGAAACCTGATTTCCGGCTCTACCATGTCCCGATGAAGATCGTATTTGCGTCGATTTCCGCGTACGGACACCTCTATCCGATGATGCCGCTTGCGCTGGCCTGCGCCGAGGCCGGACACGACGTCACGGTGGCCATCGGGGAACCGTTCCTGGGCAGGCTGCCACTTCGCACGGTGCGCGGCGTTCCCGGCGGAATGGACCTGGATTGGGTGGTAGGGGAGACGAAGCGTCGCCACCCGGACGTCGAAGGGTACGAACTGAGCGTGGCGATGTTCGGCGACACCACCGCCGACCTGATCAGCGCGACCCTGATTCCGACGTTCCAGGAGATGCGGCCGGACCTGGTCGTCTACGAGGCGATGAACGCCGGCGCCGGAGTGGCTGCCGGTGCATTGGGTATCCCCGCCGCGGCCTATGCGATCGGAATGGCCACCTTCGCAATCGGCATGATCCACACTGCGGCGGTCGGCTACCACGCCGATCGCTGGGCCGACCACGACCGTCGCGCCCCCTCCGATGCACCGTTGCTGGCCGCGGCGCTGCTCGATCCGGTGCCCCCGTCGATGGGCCGGTACGGCGGCGCCACCACAGTGCCCACGGTGCCGATCCGTCCGGTGGCCTTCAGCGAGTCGACCGCTCAGGTGCCCGGCTGGCTGACCGCGCCACGCACCCGACCCCGGGTTTACTTGACCCTCGGCACAGTGGCCTTCGGGGCGGTCGAGGTGCTCAGCCGGGCGGTCGCCGAGATCGCACCCCTGGACGTCGATCTGCTGGTCGCGGTCGGTCCAGAGGGCGATCCCGCCGCCCTCGGTGCGGTTCCCGGCAACGTGCACGTCGAGCGGTTCGTCGCGCAGGCCGACGTGCTTCCGCTCGTCGACATCGTCGTCCACCACGGCGGAACCGGGACCGTGTTGGGCACATTCGGCGCCGGGCTACCCCAACTGATCCTGCCGCAGGGCGCAGACCAGTTCCACAACGCTCGCAGACTGGCCGACATCGGCGCCGGTCGAGCTCTGCTCAACGACGAGCAGCTGCCCGGCACCATCGCTCAGGCCGTGTCCGAAATGCTTGCGGGCTCGTCCGAGCGTCAGGTCGCGACCCGGCTCCGTGACGAGATTGACGCGCTGCCGATGCCCGCGGAGATCGTCCCGGAACTCGTTGCGCTGGCGGGAACTTCGCCGGGTCACGGTCGATAGCTGGTACGACCTGCGGGGGTTGCAGGCGCCTCGAGCTCCAGGCAGGTCGGAACGGGCCGGCCGGACGAGCTGCCATCCCTGCCGCAGCGTGGGAGCACACCCCGACGGCGGTGGCCACCCTGGTTGCCGGGCGGGGAACGAGCGGGTTGCCCGACGCAACTACCCCAGGGACCAAAGGGGGCCCTGGAATGCGCGGCCGGGACGCGGATACCGAGAACGCCGATGACGGATTCGCGGATCCGGCGGAGGAGCCGGGGTTTCCACGGCTGCCCGCGGAGGTGGTGTGGTCACCCTTCCTCAGAGTGGTTCCGGGCTGGAAGGAACCGGCGACGGCCGACGAGCCGACCCCGACGGACTACAGTCGCCGGCAGTCAACGATGG
>Ga0209385_1000330_pt1 | contig 18933 bp, 17 predicted proteins | sample NGEPerB_FD_184506 | JGI IMG/M metagenome (GOLD analysis project Ga0209385, IMG submission 184506) | Arctic peat soil microbial communities from the Barrow Environmental Observatory site, Barrow, Alaska, USA - NGEE PermafrostAB12-B... | ecosystem: Environmental > Terrestrial > Soil > Wetlands >... | reverse complement strand
CCATACGTCCAGGGGCAATGCTGGCCTTGGCGACCACTGCGTAGATGAATCCTCCTCTCGCACCGTCATGGCGGTGCACGGGGGCTATACCCACGCTGGATGGGCCCGTGAGCGCGGCGGCTTCTAGGGCAGATTGAGCTGTGAGATTGCAACGGTGTCGTTGGCGAAGAAGTTGTGGGTGAAGTCGCCGCTGACGTTGTTCGTCGTCCAGATGCCCGTCTGGTTGTTCCGGATCACGTTGCCAGCGATCACGGTGCCCGTGACCGGACTCACGCTGCCGACGAGGATGCCGATCGTGCCGACTGCACCGAAGTCGACGTCGCCGGGAGTGCCGCCGGCCGCGCCGGCGAGTGCGTTGGTGCCGACGAAGTTGCCGATGATCTGGTTGCCGTTGACGTCCTGGTCGGGGGCGTGACTGTGGATCGTGACCCCGGCAAGGCCGTTACCTACGACGAAGTTGTTCTTGATCACGTTGTTGTAGGACCCGGTACCGGGGAACGGGGCTGCGACGAGGATGCCGGCACCGCCGCCATCCAGGGTGCCGTTGCCGACCGAGACATTGTCGATGACCGTGTTGTCGTAGACGCCGCCTTCGGCGGACTGCGGCGTTCCGGTCGCGGAGACTGCGTTCGCATTGTGAGATGGCATCGTGATGCCGCAGTCCCAGACATTGTCGACGGCGGTGTTACGGGCGATCAGGTTGCCGAAGGATGGGCCGGCGTATGGGGTGTAGAAACCGAACGCGAACTGGCCGGTCGAGCCCTCCGGGATGCCGTCGGTGAGCAGGATGCCTCCCGTGTTGCCGGTCAGGTAGTTGTTGGTGATCTGCGAGTTTGTGACAGCGTCGAGGTGCAGTCCCTCGCCGCAGTCATTCCCCGCTGCTTCGGCCGCATCGTTCTGGCAGCTCAGGTCGTTCCGGACGATCCGGTTTCCGTCGATCGTCAGGTTCGACGTGCCGTCGGCATAGAGGGCCTCGGCGCCGGCGCCGGTGATGGTGAAGCCGCGGAGAGTCGATCCCGCCGTGGCCGGTCCGATGAAGACGACTCCTTGCGAGGCAGCCCCAGCGTTGTTCGGAACCGCGATCGTCGCCCCCTTGCCGAGCAGGTTCAGCGATTTACCGCTGACAGTTACCGACTCGTTGTACGTACCCGGACAGACGACGATGGTGCTCCCGTTGGGCGCAACGGCAACCGCTGATGCGATCGTCGAATATGGGGTGCTGCGGCAGCCCCATTGCCCCTGACCTCTGTAACTCGGGTGGCCGGGAGCGTTTGACACGTAGAGGGCCTGACTGTTCGAACCTCCGGGACCTGATCCGCCCGGATTCCCTTGGGTGCCGCCGCCGGCAAAGGCAGGCCCAGCTCCAGCGATGATGAGGCCAACGATGAGACTGGCCGCAGCGATGGACTTCGTGAATCGAGAAGCTGGACGATCCTTCATGTTGCCTCCAAAGTGCTTCGGCCCCGCCGGGATCTCCGGCCAATGAGGAGACCCGCTGACCCGAATCCAAGGTTGCTGACATTTGTGCTGGCGGACGCGTGTCGGCATCCCCAGCCACATTCTGCAGGAGCACTGTTACAGGTGCGCGTCACCCCCTCACGGCGAGACTGCCTGGTCTCATGCGCAACCCCTCAAGAGATCGGTGACGGAGGGAGTTCGAGGTGCTCATGACCTCCATGGTTCCGGAGGCGTCCGACGCGCTTGACAGCGATCGACGGATTGTCAAGATATGTGCTGCGGCAGGCCAAATGCTTCGGGTTCGGCCCGGACTCTGGAAAGATGCTTGAGATGCAAGAAGCTGGGCAAACGCTGCAGGGCATCTTCGGGGCAACGGCCAAGCGCGTGGCCGTGTCGAGCGGAGAATCGACCGAGGATCCGTCGCCGTATGCACACCTTCGAGGCTGCCATCATCACGGCAGCGGTCGAAGTGCTCGTCCTCGTTACCGCCCTCGGCGTCAAGTGAAAGAGGAGAATCCATGGTCATTCGCGACGATAATGTCACCCCTCCCTCAGTAGCCGGAGGTCGCGAGGACAGCGGGGAGGGCGCCGTGGCCGAATCCTCACCACCGACCAGCTCCCGGCTGGCTCCCCAGCCGGTCAACTTGGTTCTCGAGGGCGGGGGCGTGAAGGGCATCGGACTGGTCGGCGCCATCTCGGTTCTGGAAGAGCGCGGATTTGGCTTCGTGCGGGTGGCCGGCACGTCTGCGGGTGCCATCGTCGGTTCTCTCGTGGCGGCCGGATTCAACAGCACAGAAATGCAAGAGCTCATGGCCCCCCTCGATTACACAAAGTTCCGGGATGCTTCTGAACTGGAACGTATCCTGCCCCTCGACGAAGGACTCGCCTTGTGGTTCCACGAGGGCGTCTACAAGGGCGACTACTTCCACAAGTGGATCAGCGAGCAGTTGGCCACCAAGGACAAGCACACCTTCGGCGACCTCCGAACAGACCTCGGCCCAGAGATCCCGGACTCTCAGCAATACAGACTTGTGGTCATGGCTTCAGACGTGTCGCAGGGACAGCTGGTGAGGCTGCCCTGGGCCTTCGCCGATCCGGTCCATCCTCGTGACGGACAACTCATCGCCGACGCCGTTCGCGCTTCGATGTCGATCCCGTTCTTCTATCGGCCGTTCCCCCTCGATGTATTCGCAGATGGACCCTCGGTCATGGTCGATGGCGGCATGTTGTCGAATTTCCCGATCGATACCTTTGACCCACAAGAAGGAGGGCCCCCCGGGCCACCTACCATCGGCATCAAGCTGTCAGCTCGTCGGCAAGCCGACGTCGTTCAGCACCAGGTCAAGGGGGATGTCAGCCTCGCTTTGGCCATGCTTGGAACCATGCAGAGCTGGAGTGATCAGATGCATCTCGACGATCCCGCGGTGATCGCCCGGACCATCTTCGTCGACACGCTCGGCGTCAATGCCACCGATTTCGACATCACTCGGGAAGTACAGGCTCAGCTCTACCAGAATGGCAGGTCTGCTGCCCAGAAGTGGTTGGACGGGTGAGGTAGAAGCCGATCCACTCGGCATCACCGCCTTCCGCGCTGCAACCCGCTTGTTTGCATGCGGGGGGGTGGACTTGGGGAGGCCCCGCTTGGTCAGGGCACGGTCGGCTCATGTCTCGTTCGGAGCATCTGAGTTCGGCTGGTACCGTTCACTCCTGAAGTGCTCTCCCGAGTCGGGACCTGGTGCATTCACAGACCTCGGTTTCTCTCACCAGGATGGCGTCTTCACGCCCATCCGCCGTTCATCTCACCAGGTCGCGTGAACGATCAGAGCTGACGATAACTTGCCAAATGGTGTTTCACCGGAGGAAGACCACATGGAGTACGCAGGTTACGAGCAACTAGCATTTGAGCGCCGTCCCAATGGCATCCTGCTGATCACCTTGAACCGCCCGGATAAGTACAACGCCGCCGACGAAATCATGCATGGTGAGCTTTCCCGGGTCTGGACGGACGTTTCTCGCGACCGGGAGACCAACGTGGCCGTAGTGACCGGTGCCGGCAAGGCGTTCTGTGCCGGAGGCGACCTCGCGATGGTTGAACGCCTGTCCGGCAATTTCGATCGCGTGGCGCATATGACCTCCGAGATGAGCGACCTCGTCTACAACATGATCAATTGCGAGAAACCCATCATCTCGGCGATCAATGGTGTCGCCATTGGTGCCGGTCTGGCTGTGGCCTTGCTCGCCGACATCTCGATCTGTGCGGAGGATGCCCGCCTCGGCGACGGACATGTCAAACTCGGGGTCGCCGCAGGTGATCATTCCGCGATCATCTGGCCGCTCCTTGCGGGAATGGCGAAGGCCCGTTACTACCTGCTGACCGGCGAGATGTTCACCGGCGCCGAAGCCGAGCGCCTCGGCATGGTCTCGATGGCGCTGCCCAAGGAGAAGGTGCTCGACGAAGCGATGGCGGTGGCCGAGAAGCTGGCTACTGGATCCCAGCCAGCGATCCGCTGGACGAAGCGAGCACTCAACAACTGGCTCAAGGTCGCGGGACCGATCTTCGACCAGTCAGCGGCATACGAGATGCTCTGCTTCATGGGCCCCGACGTTCTCGAGGGCGCTGCCGCTCTGCGTGAGAAGCGAGCCCCGCGCTTCCCTTCGGCGAGCCTCGCCCTGGCACCTGACGGTCAGGAGACGTCGGATTCCGGAACAGAGACCGTGCGGGGGATCTGACAGCCCATTCCCGATCCACGTGCGTCCAACAGCTCATAGGGACGCACGGAACGCACGTGGATCAAAGACGATCGCCAGAGCCAGATTGATGGGTGGACCGTGCTGGATCCAGATGCTCCGCCCTGGCGAGCGCACCCAGCCCCATCGGCAGACCTCCAGCGGCATGCGCCACGTCGCGAGCGCCGCCGGGAAGACCACCGTGGACGCCGTCGATCTCGAGTGGACCGACCGTGATCGCTTCGTGATCCCCAACTGGGCGGAGCACAGCTTCACGAACCGCTCCACCACCGATGAGGCCATCCTCCTCGCCGTACACGTCATCCCGACGCTCGAGGTCCTCGGCCTCTACTGCGAGACCCCGGAGCGCCCGCTCGGTGTCGCTCCCTGGCCGGCCGTGGCAGCCAACGTGGCACGCCCCTACTGACGATCGAACTGCCGGACACAGCCGTGATGGGTGGCTCGAGTTGAGCCGGGGGAAGGGAGGTTACGGTCGGTCGGTGGATTCCGCGCCCAACGGAACGGCGGGCCGAATCATCGCTGCAGTGATGAACGCACTTTCCGCCATCGCCGACAGCAGGTCGATCATCCGAGCGCGCGGCAGCGTGCTGCTGAACGGGGTGGAGTTCATCAGCCCGAACGTGGCGTGGACAGCAGCACGGGCGCTGCGCGGGTCGACGCCATCGCTCCGGGCGAGGACGGCATCGACCCACAGCGTCGCGTAACTTGCTTGCAGGCGACGAACTCGGCGTTGATCGGCGGCAGTGGCGTGGATCAGGTCACGGAAGTGAACGGCGATCAGTGATCTGTTGTCGACGGCGAACTCGCAGTGGAACAGGATCAGGCGTTCGAGCAGGTCGGTGGGGCCGCCCTCGGCCAGCAGCATCCCGCCATCAAGGAGATGCTGGCTGATGGAGACCAGCATCTCGCCGAGCAGCGCCTCCTTGCCGGTGAAGTGGTGGTAGAGCGCCGGCCCGGACACGCCGGCCGCTCCGCCGATGTCGTCGACCGTCACGTTGTGGAACCCGTCGGCAGCGAACAGGTCAGCGGCAATCGCGAGCAGCTCGTGCCGGCGCGTACCAGTGGTCGTCATGCAAGGGGTCGCTGACTGTCGAAAAAGGGAAGTGGACCTGCCGCCGCCGTGCGGCTCGGCACGGAATGACCGACCAGCGAAGATAGTGAATCGGCGATCCGGAGAATGGCGTCGAGGTCGATGCCGGTAGGGATGCCGAGGTCCTCGAGCACGAGGACGAGGTCCTCGGTGGCGAGATTGCCGCCCGCACCTGGAGCGAACGGCGATCCGCCGAGCCCACCGGTCGCCGTGTCGAAGCGATGGACACCGTGCTCGAACGCCCAGAGCGCATTGGCGAGCGCGGTGCCCCGTGTGTCGTGCAGGTGGAGCCCGAGATCGGTGTGCGCCTCGCCGGCGAGCTCGGCGAACACGGCCGCGATCCGACGGGGGGTCGCGGTGCCGGTGGTGTCGGCGAGGGTGATGCGGGCCCCCGGCATTGCTCGCAGAGCGGCGTCGACGACATCGATCACCGGTGACGGGCTGATCACATCATCGAACGGGGAGCCGAATGCGCACGACACCACGACGTCGAGGTCGGCACCGGCGGGCTGCGAGACAGCAGCGATCTCGGCAAGGCCGGCGAGCGCCTCAGCGGTGCTTCGTCGGACGTTCTTCTCGCTGTACGCGGTCGACGCCGAGACGGTGACGGTGATGTTGCGGACGCCGGCGGCCAGTGCGGCCTCGGCCCCCCGTGCGTTGGGGACGAGAGCCCACCACGCCGTGTCACATTCCGGGAGCAGTCCGAAGACCTCGTCTGCCCCGGCCATCGTGGGGACCGCCTTGGCTGACACGAACGAGGCCGCCTCGACGTGGGCGAGTCCGGCGTCGGCGAGTGCGATTGCCAGTTCGGCGCGGGCGGCGCTGGACACGGGTGTGCCCGCCTGCAGCCCGTCGCGTGGGGTCACGTCCCGGATGGTCACCGTCGCCGTGCCATCGGTCATCATGCTCCCCCTCCACTGGTAGCCACTCCCGGTTGCCGCCCACACCTTAGTCTGGATTAAGGTGCAACCATGCCCGACAGGACCGATGCGAGCTGGCCGATGCTGAGCTCGATGTGTGATCCGGAGTCGGACTCGTTCCGTCGCAACGTCATGGCGATGGCTGGCCTCGTCGCTGCGTTGCGCAACGAGCGGGTGACCGCCGCCGTCGGCGGACCGCCTTCGGCACGCGACCGCCACGTTTCTCGCGGCAAGCTGTTGCCACGTGATCGGGTGGAGACGCTGCTCGATCCGGGCTCGCCGTTCCTCGAGTTGTCGCCGCTCGCCGCGAACGGCATGTACGGCGGTGATGCACCGGCCGCGGGGATCGTCACCGGCATCGGTCGTGTGTCGGGGCGGTTGTGCGTGATCGTCGCGAACGATGCCACGGTGAAGGGTGGCACCTACTACCCCGTCACCGTGAAGAAGCACTTGCGCGCCCAGGAGGTCGCACTGGAGAACCGGCTGCCGTGCGTGTATCTCGTGGATTCGGGTGGCGCGTTCCTGCCGGCGCAGGACGAGGTTTTTCCCGATCGTGACCACTTCGGGCGGATCTTCTACAACCAGGCGCGGATGTCTTCGCTACGTATCCCTCAGATCGCGGCGGTGCTCGGATCATGTACGGCGGGCGGAGCGTACGTGCCGGCGATGAGCGAGGAGGCGGTGATCGTACGCGAGCAGGGCACGATCTTCCTCGGTGGCCCACCGCTGGTGAAGGCGGCCACCGGTGAGGTGGTGTCCGCCGAGGACCTGGGCGGCGGATACGTGCACGCACACATTTCCGGTGTGGTCGACCACCTCGCCGATGATGACGCGCACGCTCTGCGGATCCTGCGCGACATCGTGGCCACGCTGCCGCTACCGCCTGCTGTGCCGCATGCGGTAGCGAAACCCGTCGATCCGGTTGTCGATCCCGTTCAGCTCCTCGGGATCGTGCCGACCGACAATCGCACGCCATACGATGTGCGCGAGGTGGTCGCACGCATTGTCGACGGCAGCCGGTTCTCGGAATTCAAGCACGACTACGGCTCAACGTTGGTCACCGGGTTCGCCCGCATCTGGGGACATCCGGTTGGCATCGTGGCCAACAACGGCGTGCTGTTCTCAGAGTCGGCGATGAAGGGCGCGCACTTCATCGAACTGTGCGACCAGCGCCAGATCCCACTGCTTTTCCTGCAGAACATCACCGGGTTCATGGTGGGGCGCGACTACGAGGCAGGTGGCATCGCCAAGCACGGCGCAAAAATGGTGACTGCCGTGGCCTGCGCCCGGGTGCCCAAACTCACCGTGGTGATCGGCGGGTCGTTCGGAGCCGGCAACTACTCCATGTGTGGCCGGGCGTACTCGCCGCGTTTTCTGTGGACGTGGCCAAGTGCCCGCATCTCGGTGATGGGCGGTGAGCAGGCCGCGAGTGTGCTGGCGACCGTGCGACGCGACCAGATCGAGGCGAATGGCGGCTCCTGGCCGGCCGAGGAGGAGGAGGCGTTCAAGGCGCCGATTCGCGACCAGTACGAGGCGCAGGGCAACCCCTACTACGCCACCGCACGCCTGTGGGACGACGGCATCATCGAACCGGGCGACACCCGCACTGTGCTCGGGCTGGCACTCGGCATCGTTGGGGGCGTCCCGCTCGATCCTGTGGCCTACGGAATATTCCGGATGTGATCGGGGTGCCGGACGTGTCTCGACCCATGTTCTCGAGGGTCCTCGTGGCCAACCGCGGCGAGATCGCCGTGCGCGTGATCCGCACACTGCGGGCACTCGGCGTCGCCTCGGTGGCGGTGTACAGCGACGCCGACGCCGACGCCCGCCACGTGCACGACGCCGACGTCGCAGTGCGGCTCGGCCCTGCTGCCGCGAGCGAGAGCTATCTGGACGTCGACCGGATAGTGGCGGCCGCGCTGACCACGGGGGCCGACGCAATCCACCCCGGGTACGGTTTCTTGTCGGAGAACCCGGCACTCGCCGACGCCTGTGAGGCCCACGGCATCGTGTTCGTCGGCCCGCCCGTGGCAGCGATCAGGGCGATGGGCGACAAGATCGCAGCGAAGCGCGCGGTAACCGCCGCAGGTGTGCACGTGGTGCCAGGGAGCGACGAAGCCGGTCTGGATGACGAGGCGCTCGTGGCGGCGGCGCTCGTGGTCGGACTGCCGGTGTTGCTCAAACCGTCGGCGGGTGGCGGGGGCAAAGGCATGCGGCTGGTGCGCGACGAAGCCGAGCTTCGCCCGCAGATCGAGTCCGCACGCCGCGAGGCTCGCAACGCGTTCGGCGACGACACGATCCTGGTCGAGCGCTACGTCGTCAACCCGCGGCACGTCGAGATCCAGGTGATGGCCGACACGTACGGCAACGTGGTTCACCTCGGCGAACGAGAGTGCAGCCTCCAGCGCCGTCACCAGAAGATCATGGAGGAGGCTCCATCGCCGTTCGTCACTCCCGAGGTTCGAGCGGCAATGGGCGCACAGGCGATCGACACCGCCCGGGCCTGCGGGTATACCGGCGCCGGGACGGTGGAGTTCATAATGTCGGATGACCGACCCGATGAGTTCTTCTTCCTGGAGATGAACACGCGCTTGCAAGTGGAGCACCCGGTCACCGAGCTGATTTTCGGCATCGATCTCGTCGAGCTGCAGCTACGCATCGCCGCCGGCGAGCCACTGCCATTCACGCAGGCAGACCTCTCGTCGGTCGGCCACGCCATCGAGGCGCGGATCTACGCCGAAGATCCGGCTCGCGACTTCCTCCCGACCGGTGGGACCTTGCATCGACTGGTCGAAGCGACCGGCGTGGGCGTCCGAGTTGATTCCGGCATCAACGTCGGCACGGTCGTCGGCACCGACTACGACCCGATGCTCGCCAAGGTGATCGCCCACGGAGCGGACCGCGACGAGGCACTGCGGCGGCTCGACGCTGCCCTGTCGTCGACGGCTGTTCTCGGCGTCACCACCAATGTTGGGTTCCTGCGGCAGCTCCTCGCCGACGAAGAGGTGCGCTCCGGTCGTCTCGACACCGGGCTCGTAGAACGGCGTGGCGATGCCCTCGTGACCGCCGACGTACCCGATGCAGCAGTCGTTGGGGCCGCCGTGCTGCCCCTGCTCGACGCCAGGGTTGCAGCCGATCCGTGGCAGGCCGCCGTCGGATGGCGGCACGGTGGACCATCTTGGGTACGCCGACGCCTCGACGTGCCGAGACGCGGCACGGTGTCCGTGGCGCTCCGCTTCCACGGTGGTTCGACGGTAGACGCCATGATCGACGACGCGTCGCCTCGCACGGCGTCGGTCGTCGCCGGGCCCGAAGGGGCGGTCCGGGTCACGCTCGACGGCGTCACCACACCGATGGTCGTGCACCGTGACGGCGGGGTCACGTGGGTCGGCGTCGCCGGATCCGCCTGGCCGATCCGTGACCACAACCCACGTGCCGACCACCTTCGCCCCGATGCCGATGCAGCGGGCCACGGCACGATCCGCAGCCCCATGCCCGGCGTGGCAACCGCGGTACTGGTGGCCGAGGGCGACGTGATCGCTGCCGGACAGAAGGTAGCGATCATCGAGGCGATGAAGATGGAGCACACGTTGATGGCGTCGGTCGATGGCAAAGTCACCGCCGTCCACGCCCGCCAAGGGCAGCCGGTCGGCCTCGACGACCCGGTCGTCACGATCTCCGCCGTCGACGTACCGGACAGACGCGAGAACGCGAGCCAAGACGAGCCCGAGGAGCAGCCATGAGCAGTTGGGAACTGAGCGACGACCACGAGATGTTCCGCAATGTCGTGCGCGACTTCGCCCAGTCGGAGATCGCACCGCACGCCGCCCAGTGGGACCGCGACCACCACTTCCCCGTCGAAGTCGCGCGAGCGATGGGCGATCTCGGGCTGTTCGGGCTCGTCTTCCCCGAACGGTGGGGTGGGGGTGACGGCGACTTCGCCTCGCTGTGCGTGGCTATCGAGGAGATCGGCCGCGTCGACCAGTCGATGGGGATCACGCTGTCGGCAGGGGTCGGCCTGGGCGCCAACCCGATCCACCAATTCGGCAACGAGGAACAGCAGGACCGCTGGTTGCCCGACCTCGTCGCCGGTCGCTCGCTCGGCGCATTCGGACTTACCGAGCCCGACGGCGGCAGTGACGCCGGCGCCACCCGGACCCGGGCCCGCCTCGCTGGTGACGAGTGGGTGATCGACGGTAGCAAGGCGTTCATCACCAACTGCGGTACGGAAATCACCTCGATCATCACAGTCACCGCTCGCACCGACGACGGCATCTCCGCGTTCGTCGTGCCGGCCGACACTCCGGGCCTCGTCATCGAGCCCGGGTACCGCAAGCTCGGCTGGCACGCCAGCGACACCCACGGCCTCCTCCTCGACGGCTGTCGGGTGCCCGAGGCCAACCTGCTCGGCAAGCCCGGACACGGGTTCCGCAACTTCCTCTCGATCCTCGACGACGGCCGGATCGCGATCTCGGCGCTCGCGCTGGGGTGCGCGCGGGCATGCCTGGAGCACGCCGTCGACTACGCCAAGCAGCGCCATGCCTTCGGAGGCCCGATCGGTCGCTTCCAGGGACTGGCATTCCAACTCTCCGACCTCGCCGTGGCGATCGAGAACGCCCACAACCTGACCTACAAGGCGGCATGGTTGAAGGACCAGGGCCGCCCGATCGGGCAGGCTGCGGCAATGGCCAAGCTGTACTCCACCGAGAGCGCGGTCACCGCGGCGCGGGTCGCCACCCAGGTGTTCGGCGGAGCCGGCTTCATCGAGGAGACGCCGATCGTGCGCTTCTACCGCGACGCCAAAATCCTCGAGATCGGCGAGGGTACGAGCGAGATCCAGCGGTTGGTGCTGGCCCGCGGCCTCGGGTTGCCGGTCGGGTGAGCACACCTCCTGACTCGCAGCCCGCGGTGCTGTGGTCTCCAGCAGCCGACGCCCGCGAGACCACCCGCCTCGGCCGATTCATGGACATCGCCGAGCAGCGCACCGGGCGCAGGTTCGCCGACTACGACGACTTGTGGCGCTGGTCGATCCACGATCTCGAGGAGTTCTGGGCCACCGTGTGGGAGTTCTTCGGAGTCCGGGCGAGCGTTCCGTACACGCGGGTGCTCTCCGGGCGCGAGATGCCCGGCGCCCGCTGGTTCGAAGGCGCCCGGCTGAACTACGCGGAGCACGCGCTCGCCCATAGGGGTGACCGACCGGCGGTGGTCGGCCGGTCACAGACCGTCGACCCGACGGAGTGGTCGCGCGACGACCTGCGCGACCAGGTGGCCCGCGCCCGCGCCGGCTTACTGCGCCTCGGCGTCGGGCGCGGCGACCGGGTCGCGGCCTACCTACCCAACGTTCCCGAGACGATCGCCGCCTTCCTCGCCACAGCGAGCCTGGGCGCGATCTGGACCTCCTGTGCCCCGGAGTTCGGCGTGCGCGCCGTGCTCGACCGGTTCGGCCAGATCGAACCGATGGTGCTACTGGCGGTCGACGGGTACCGCTTCGGGTCGCGTGACGTGAGCAGGGTCGACGAACTCGCCGAGATCCGCGCCGGCCTACCGACGGTTCGCGCCACGGTGGTCCTGCCGTACCTCCACCCATCGCCCCTCGGAGACGGGGTCATGGGCTGGGAGCAGTTCACCAGTGAGCGGGGGGATCTCGAGTTCGCCCAGGTCGAATCGGATCATCCGCTCTACGTGCTCTACTCGTCGGGCACCACCGGGCTACCCAAGCCGATCGTGCACGCGCACGGCGGGATGCTGCTCGAGCACCTCAAGGTGATCGGCCTGCACGCCGACATGGGCGACGACGACGTGTTCCTTTGGTTCACCACCACCGGGTGGATGATGTGGAACTACCTCGTCGCGGGGCTGCTCGTGGGCGCCACCGTGGTGACTTTCGACGGGGACCCGAATGCCGACGGGCCCCTCACGTTATGGCGGGTCGCGTCGGAGCTCGGCGTCACGTGGCTCGGGGTGGGCGCGCCATATCTGGTCGCTTGCCGTCGCGCAGGGCTGCGCCCCGGTGACGAGTTCGACCTGTCGCACCTTCGCTCCGTGGGCTCGACCGGGGCGCCGCTGCCTGTCGATGAGTTCCACTGGGTGTACGACGCCGTGAAGCCCGACGTGATGTTGTCGTCGATCAGCGGTGGCACCGACATCTGCTCGGCGTTCGTCGGTGGCAATCCGCTCACCCCGGTATGGGCAGGGGAGATCTCATGCCGCTATCTCGGCGCCGCCGTCGAGGCGTTCGACGAGTCCGGTCGGTCGGTGATCGACGAGCAGGGCGAGCTGGTGGTCACCGCCCCTATGCCTTCCATGCCGATCGGGTTCCTGGGTGACACTGACGGGTCCCGGTACCGCGCCGCTTACTTCGACGAATATCCCGGCGTTTGGCGCCACGGCGACTGGATCACGATCACCTCACGCGGCTCGTGCATCATCACCGGCCGGTCCGACGCCACGCTGAACCGCGGCGGCATCCGTGTGGGCACCGCAGAGATCTACCGGGTCATCGACGACATCGACGGCGTGACCGACAGCCTCGTCGTGCACCTCGAGGACCCGAGCGGCGACGGGCCCGGCACGCTCGTGCTGTTCGTCGTCTGCGCCAGCGGCGTCACCCTCGACGAGGCGCTCGGGGCCACGATCCGCGCCACGATTCGCTCCGGCTTGTCGCCACGCCACGTCCCCGACGAGCTCTACCAGATCCCGGGCGTCCCCATGACTCTGTCCGGCAAGAAGCTCGAGCTTCCGGTGAAGAAGATCCTGCTCGGCGCCGAGCCGGACGCCGTCGCCAGCCGCGGCGCCCTCAAGGACCTCGGCGCTCTCGACCACATCGCCGGCATCGCCGCCGACCGGGTGAGACATCCAGGCGGGTGACGCCCCTCACTTCCCGACCTCCTCGGAGATCAGAAGCGATCGGCTCCGGAACAGTTTTGCAGCGGTGCTCGTAGACGAGTGACGTACGGGAGTCGGAGACGTTCGATCGGCTGGCGATGTGCTCGAGCACGAAGGTCGGGAGGTGGTCGACGTCGTCCAACCCGGTCTCGGGGGATGACTACATCGACACTTGGGTAGGGACCCGTGTGGTCCGGTGGATCGAGGTGTACGACTCGCGGGCTGCTGGACGAGACGTGGGCGATCTACACCCCGGACCACGGCGAGATGGTGGCGAGCACCGGATGCTCTCCAAGATGGTGCCCTATGAGCCGGCGGTGAAGGTACCCGTCATCATCCGCCCACCCAGAGGGTGCAACCCTCCCGTCGTGACGGGACCTCGACGAGGATCCTTCTGAAGGCATCAATCTCATCCACAGTGGTGAGCACCGCTGGGTACTCGATGCGTTGATGGAGACCAGGGTGGAGCCGTTCTTGGCCCCTGGGCCCGTCAGGCCCGGACCAGGAGCCCCGGATCGCCTCGAACGCGCAGCAACCCTGGTCCGGCTGATGGCACATGGCTCGAAGTCCTGAGAACTTCAGTCCGCTCGAGGCTTGGTGGGCCACCCGGATCTCAATGAAGCCCCGAGGGGCACCAACTGGCCCACTACGAGATTGACGCAGCTGCGTTCTCTACCTGAGCCCTCATCGATGCCGACCATGTCTGGTAACCACCGTCGAGATTGCGTGCCTCGATACCGAGTTCGTGCAACAGAGCAGTCGCCGTATGGCCGCGTTGGCCTACTTCGCAGTAGACGATGACGGGACCGTTGCCGAGTGCATCGAGGTGGTCTCGGAGCGAGTCGATGGGTACATTCGTCGACCCTTCGATAGCCCCCGCTGCGTGCTCCTCTGCAGTACGTACGTCGATGACTGCCCATCCCTTCGTGATGAGCCCGCTGACCTCCTGCGGATCGACGACGTCACAGTCGCCGCTCAGTACGTTTTCAGCCATGTAGCCAAGCAGGTTGACCGGGTCCTTGGCCGAAGAGAACGGCGGGGCGTAGGCCAGTTCGAGGTCAGCCAGTCGGTCGGCGGTGATACCGCCTGCCATCGCCGTTGCAATCACGTCGATTCGCTTGTCAACTCCGTTCCGGCCAACGATCTGTGCACCGAGGATGGTCGCGTCGTTCGGGTCGAAGATCAGCTTCACCGCCATTCGAGTTGCACCGGGGTAGTAGGTCGCGTGGTCAAAGGGGTGTGAGTGGATGGATCGGAACGGTCGACCCGCAGCCTTCAGGCGCCGTTCGTTCCAACCGACGGTTGCAGCTACCAGGTCAAAGACCTTGACGATTGCCGTCCCAAGATAAGCGACAGCGTGTGAAGGTCGCCCAGCAATGTGGTCAGCGACCCTGCGACCCTGACGATTGGCAACATTCGCAAGTGCGATGAGCGAAGTGGCATGGGAGATGGCGTCTGCCTTCTCGACAGCATCACCAACTGCGTAGATGGCAGGATCGTTCGTCTGATTCGCCGCATTCACAGCGATGCCGCCACTCGGTCCCAGGTCCAATCCAGCGAGTTCGGCCAGTCGGACATCAGGCCGTACGCCGATGGCACCGACCACGAGGTCGGCAGCAAGGACCCGACCGTCGGAAAGGGTGACCGACCGGTCCTCGACCGATGCGACGGACGCACCCGTCTCGACGTGGACGCCATGCGCAATCAGTTCGTCGCTCACCAGAATGGCGAGCTCGGGATCGAGGGGAGGAAGCACCTGGGGAGTTGCCTCGACGATCGTCACGTCGATCCCCTGACCGACGAGGTTCTCGGCCATCTCGAGCCCGATGAATCCAGCACCGATGACGACAGCGGTTGCAGGTGCGACGTCGACATCCGAGGCGAGACGAGCTGCATCCTCAACGGTCCGCAGCGTGCGGACCCTCTCGTACCCGGGGATGGGCGGGCGCACCGGAGCGGCACCCATGCTGAGCACCAGCTTGTCGTAGGGGACGATGTCCTCCTGGCCCGTAACCGTAGAACGGGTCGTTACTGCGTGCGCCTCCCGGTCGATGGCAATGACCTCGTCATTGACCCTGGCATCGAGTCGGAACCGATCGAACAGTTGCTCCGGAGTCTGGAGCGTAAGATCCTCTTCTTCTTCGATCAGGCCACCAACGAAGTACGGCAGGCCGCAGTTGGCGAAAGAGACGTGACCCGACCGTTCGAGGACGGTGATGCTGACTTCGGCATCGAGGCGGCGGAGACGAGTCGCCGTGGACATCCCACCGGCGACTCCGCCGACGATGACGACGTGCTTGGCCTTGGCTTCCGATGAGTCGCTCAACGAGAGAGCCAGGACTTCCGCTTGGGGGCTAGTGCCTTTTCTGACCTGCACTGGCACCGGTCAGCAGGTGGGACATCACCGAGCACTTGCTCGACGTGGGCTCCACACCCCTTCCAGGTTGGCCGACCACATTTGCGACACGTAGCTTCTCTGCACATACCCCATAGGGTATCAGAAAACAGCCGCCTTCGCAACGCGTCTCGGTGGCAGGTCTGGTTCGGTGGATCGCTGGAAGCTGTCATTCGGCGGCACCACCGATCTGCCTGAGAAGCCGTCTCGCCAGTGGCGACGGTGATCGGTCCCTTGGCCAGACCGCGCGGATCGCTCCCCGTCGCTGCCTGGCAACCCGGGTTTCGTACAAGGACTCAACAACGGGTCCGAGCCACGCACCTGTCCGCGGATCAGTGGTGGCCCTTCCGGACCATCCTCAGCATCCGGGCGTTGAACGCCACGAAGCGCATCACCTGGTAGGGGAGGCTCGAGCGGGCCCGCAGGGTCTTTCGTGTCGGCAGGGGGGCTACCGCGATACTGCTTGCCGCGTCATCCATGGGGTCGATCCTTTCGCAGGGGGCTGGACACGTCGGGGGCGGTCACTCGGGGATGAGGAACCAACCGGGACGAGCCTTCGCCTTGTAGAGGAACAGGTAGTGCAGAAGCAGCTTCGTCCAGTGGGCACCCAGCCCGATCTCTCCGGTCGTCTCCTTCAGGCTGCGCCCTGACTCCGGAAAGCGGGTGAAGTTGGGGACGATCGGGTACATGGTCATCGCAGCCGCCGTCCCCGTGCGCATACCGGCGCCGGCCGAAGCGATGCAGGCCGCACCCATCGAAGCCATGGATGCCTTGTGCAGCGGGGCTGTCTCGCCCCGCTCGATCCTGTCGGCGATGGAGTGGGCCACCACTCGACCCATGACACCCGAAGGCATGCCGGTGCGGGGGGGCGCCGGGGAGATGACCGTCCCGTCCGGGGTCGACCGAGGGCGCGAGATTGGGTGAGGAGGTGCGAAGGCGATCCCGATTCCGAACAGATTGCTGTAGCCGACGCTCTGGTAGGTGCTCGGCCAGTCCTCGGCCGTCCACTCCTCGAACGGCTTCGCCGCGTAGTCGGCGTCGACCCGGAGGAACCCGTTCGGGGCGAACAGCTGGTCGCTGATGTCTTCGCCCTGCCGGTCGTAGGCCTTCAAGTCGGCACCCCGGAACGGTGGCAGCAACATGGCGAAGTCGAAGGCCAGCGTGCCTTTGGTCCCGTCGAGCTGTTCGTAGTGGATCACCCCCGGTTCGACCCGTTCCACGTGGGCACGCAGGATGGCGCGGACGTTGCGCTCGCGGAAGAGCGACTCGGTCCACATCTTGCTCGAGGTGACGAACCCGTTCTGAGCGAAGGACATGCCCCCCACGCCGAAGTCGCCCAGGTCGTACTCGTTGGTGAGGTAGACCACGTCGGCCAGCTCCCGCACTCCTCGCTCGCAGAGCTCGTGCTCGATGTTGAAGGTGTACTCGAATGCCGCCCCCTCACACGTGCACGTGCCGTGCCCGACGCCGATGACGAGCGTCTTGCGCTCGCCCCTCTTCAGGGCGTCGACGATGCTGTCGAAGGCTGCGGATGTCTGCTCGGCGTGTTTCGCCGTGCACACCGACAGCGAGTTCCCGTCGGGGCCGAGCCCAGGGGTGGCCGCGAAGTTGAGCTTGGGCCCGGTGGCGTTGATGAGGAAGTCGTAGGTCAGCCGCTCCTCTTCGCCCAGGCGCGTCGGGTCGGTGTAGACGATGTCGACCGACCCGGACTCGCGGTCTCCGTCTCCCTCCGGTCGAATGGCCACCGCCAGCGCCTGGCGGAAGTCGATCCCTTTGCGGCGGTACACCGGTCGCAGAGGGAAGGTCACCTGATCGGTCGTCATCCGGCCTACCCCCACCCAGATGTTGGAGGGTATCCAGTTCCAGTTGGCATTAGGCGACACCACGATCACCTCGTGGCCCCGCTTCAGCCGGCGCTTGAGGTGCAGTGCCGCCGTGTGGCCGGAGATACCTGCACCGAGAATCACTACACGTGCCATTGAGGCCTCCCTATTCCGTTCAAATGCACAACCTGCTGACCCTCGAGGAGCCAGATGCTCGCTTCACACGACCGCCCGCTTGACAGCCCCCACAGGGAGCCCTCGCCGCGCTCCTGGCTCATGACAGTCAGTTCCCCTCGATGGCGTCGATCACGGCGATGAGCTGTCTCGCCGCGTCGTCGGCGATGTCGGCGAGCTCTTCGCCGGGCATGAGCTCCCGAGGGTCGGCGATCGCCACATGGGTGCCGCCGCCGACCGTCTCCAGCACGACGTTGCAGGGCAGCAGCAGGCTCACCGTGGGATCGATCGTCAGGGCACGATGAGCGAAGCCCGGGTTGCAGGCTCCCAGGATCTTGAGCGGTGCTCGGTCGATGCCGAGCTTCTCCTTGAGCGTGGCGGCGACGTCGATCTCGGTGAGCACGCCGAAGCCCTGATCTCTGAGCGCCGCACGTACTGCCGATTCCACTTCTGCCAGTGGCAGGTCGATCGTGGTCTCGATCGCCTTCATCACGGGCTTCTCATGCCAGCTTCATGAACATGCGCTGGACCTCATCGATGGCATACCCGTCGGCGGCAGCCTGCTCGGGGTGCTCGAGGCAGTACGCCAATCCCGAGGCCACGAGTTTGAACCCGGCTTGCTCCAACGCCTTCGTTGCCGCCGACAGCTGAGCCACGACGTCCCGGCACTCCCGGCCCTCTTCGAGCATGCGCTCGACACCCTGGACCTGCCCCGCCACTCGCCGGAGGCGCTTGCGCACGTCGTCGACGACATCCTCAGGAAGCTCCATGCCCTATTCCTCTCTTCTCGCTCGATCCGGACTGCCCGTAGTCAACCATGTCGGCACTCTGCAACCTTGCCGCTCTCTCGTGTACGGCCATTCCCGTGTCACGAGTACTCCGGCTCACGACGCGCTCTGCTCGGCCCGTTGGGCCACTACTTCGCGATGCACTTCGTCCATGTCGAGCGCCCCAGCCCGAGTGATCAGGTCCTCAAGTGCTTCACCGGGCACGGCACCGGCTTGTGAGTAGACGACCACCTGCTCCCGCAGGATCATCAGTGTGGGAATCGATTGAATGCCAAAGGAGCCGGCCAGCTCGAACTGGGCCTCGGTGTCGACCTTGCCGAACACGATGTCAGAGTGTTGCCCGGACGCAGCCTCGAAGATGGGCCCGAACACGCGGCAGGGCCCGCACCACGATGCCCAGAAGTCCACGAGCACCGTGGCATTCGCCGACACCACCTCATCGAAGTTCTCCTTCGTCAGCTGCACTGTGGCCATCGTTCGCTCCTCACTCGGACTGTCGCTCACTGTAACCGGCATACCGGGGTGGGTATTCCGACAATCGCGAATCATCCGTTGCGGATACCCTACCCCGTATGGTTAACTGACGCAATGACTCCTTCCCCGACCTCGTCGACGGTCGTCGCCGACGGCCCGGCCCACCCTGCAGAAGACG
>Ga0209385_1000329_pt1 | contig 18954 bp, 16 predicted proteins | sample NGEPerB_FD_184506 | JGI IMG/M metagenome (GOLD analysis project Ga0209385, IMG submission 184506) | Arctic peat soil microbial communities from the Barrow Environmental Observatory site, Barrow, Alaska, USA - NGEE PermafrostAB12-B... | ecosystem: Environmental > Terrestrial > Soil > Wetlands >... | reverse complement strand
CCACGCTCGGGACCCCTCGCTCCAACAACAGCTCAGCGGTGCGGTGCCACCACCATGCACCGTCACGCACGCACGCCCCGTGCACGAACACGACCCTCATCGCCACCTCCGCGTCCAGCTCCGCCGCTGCCCTGACCAACGGTAGACGTAGGGGCCATTACACGAAAAGATGGTGCTGTGGGCAGGCATCCTCAACCGGAGATCAGGCAGCGGCTCCTCGAGGCGTGCACCGAATACGCCCTCGAGAAGGGCCTGCCCGACCGGCTCGAACCCCTGGCCGATGCCGCGGGCGCCTCGTCCCGCATGCTGATCTACCACTTTGGCAGCCGCGACGACCTGCTGCGCGCGGTCCTCGGTCGCGCCCGGCATCGACAGCTCGAGATGTTCGGCGACCTCTTGCGCGTGCAGATCGACAAGCCCTACACCGCCACCCTCAGCCACGCCTGGGCCACGATGACCGGCCCGAAGGGCCGGCCGTATCTGCAGATGTTCGGCCAGCTGCGCGAAAGTGCGGAGCAGCACCTGTGGCCCGACTTCCGCCGCAGCGCAACGACCGACTGGCTTGGGCCGCTCGAGGACGGCCTGCGAAGCACTGGTCGGCCGGAGCTCGCAACTCTTGTCCTCGCGGTCATTCGCGGTCTCCTCATGGACCTCGATGCCACCGGCGATACCACTCGCACAGACCAGGCGTTCCACGACTTCCTCAGCGCACTTGAGCACCTGCCATCTACGTCGCCGGCGCCAGGCGATGACCTCACCAGTGATCGGCTAGTAGTGGGATGACAACGGCCCGGCCGGGAGACGGGTTGGGGCATGTCGGCCGGGACCCGGTCCCTGAGTGCTGGCGATCGCCCTGTAGGTACCGGACGCGAGGGGGTGGCAGGCGAGAGGTTTACGAGACGGTTCGGCCTGTGTCCCGCCGTCGGGACATTTCTCCTGATCGCACCGGTGTATTGCCTCATGACGCGGGACGCGCTCCGGGACGACTCTTCAGCTGTCGGAATCAAACCGGATAGAGGAGGTACAGATGTCGTCGACATTGGTGCGGGTGGGTGGAGTCGCCGCGGTGATCGCCAGCCTGCTGATCGGTGGGCAGCAGGCGTGGGGTCTGGCGGGCGGGGGTGTGATCGAGGAGGGCATGGGCGAGTCTGCGCTGCACACCGCGCAGATGTTGTTCATGGTGTTCGGGGTGATCGGGATCGCATTGGCGCAGCAGCGAAGGGCTGGGGTGTTCGCCCAGATCGCCGCGCTGGTCGCGGTCCTTGGGTGTGTGGCGATGTACGGGGCGGCGCTCCCGGAGGTGACGATCTTGCCCAGTCTGGTGGAGACCGGCTCACCGTTCGCGAAGGTCGCCCCTCCCGCGATGGACATCGCCGCGTTGAGCAGTTTCATCGCCTGGGTGACCGGTTTGCTGTTGCTCGCAGCGGCGGTCCTGGTGACGAAGGTGCTGCCCCGGACACCGGCGGTTCTGTTGGGCTTGGGAGTGATTCTGGGCCTTGGCCTCAATGGTCTCGTTCCGGGCGTCCTGGTCGTCTTCGCCATCGGTTTCGGCTGGCTGGGCGTAGCCGCCGTCCACCAGGCCGGGCACGACGCCGAGGGCGTGACAGCATCAACGGATCCCACGAGCGGGCAGGAGCATCCACTGACCTCCCGGCGGTCGTGACTGCCGGCACACCCCTCGCGCCGGAAGGCGATGGCATGCAGGTTCATGCGTTCACCGCGACCGGGCGTCCCGCATCGGGGCGCCCGGCGTGGCTGGGTGACCGGGGGACCGGCCTGAGTATCGCGGTCGGCGTGTGCGGTGCCGTCGGGGTCGTGACGCTCGCGGTCGCCGCCAGCATGCTCGCGGTTCGTAACGGCGAGTCCGGGTCGCTCCCTACGCTCGGCCCGAGCGCGGTGTTGTCGGCCCTGCTCGGAGCGGTGTTGATCGCCCTGCGTCCGAGGAACCCGGTCGGCTGGTGTTTCTTCGTCACCAGCGGGGCGTTCACCGTGGGCCTGGCGGCGGCGCAGTACGCGATCGCCGGCCTGGTCACGGACCCGGGGTCACTACCGGGGGCGGAATTCGCGTTGTGGCTGCAATCCTGGGTGTACCAGCCGGCCCTGATCCCGTTCTCCGTGCTGATGCCGCTGTACTTCCCGGACGGCCGGCTGCCGTCGTCCAGGTGGCGACCGGTGGTGTTGGCGGCGCTGCTGCTGATGGTCATCACCGGTGTGCTGTCCGCGCTCAGACCGGGCGACACGCACCTGCTGGATGTACCGATGGACAACCCATACGGGCTGACCGCCCTGTCGGACCTGGGACCCGTCGGGGACTTTCTCCCCGGAGTGCTCTGGCTGTCCCTGATGCTGGCATCGACCACGAGCTTGTTCGTGCGGTTCCGGCGCGGCAACAAGGTCGAACGCGAGCAGATCGCATGGTTGGCGTATGCGGTCGCACTGACGGCCGTCGCGTTCGTTGTGGACGCGATCGTCGCCGCTTTCGCACCCGAGATCTATCCGCGGGTCTTCGTTGTCGTGCAGGTGTTCCCGGTCGTGGTTCCGATCGCGGCAACGGTGGCGATCCTGCGGTACCGGCTGTTCGACATCGACCGGTTGATCAACCGCACCCTGCTGTACGTGGTGTTGACGATCTGCGTGATCGGCATCTACATCGCGGTGGTCACCGGGCTGGGCGCGGTGTTCGACGCTGTGCAGGGTGCTCCGGCGCTGTCCCTGCTGGCGACAGGGATCGTGGCGGTGCTTTTCGCGCCGCTGCGGGATCGCCTGCAGCGCTTGATTGATCGTTGGGTCTACGGTGACCGTGCCGACCCGTTCCGGGCCCTGACGATGCTCGGTCGACGCCTGGAGAGCAGCCTGCCACCGGAGTCGGTGCTGCCGACGGTCGCCTCGACGGTGGCGGACGCGCTACATGTGCCGTACACCGCTGTCGAGGTGATCTCACGGAACGAGTTCGGCGACATCGGCTTTCGCACCGCAGCCGAGCACGGCGCGCCGCGGCCGGAGGACGCCCAACCGATCACTGTGCCGCTCTCCTACGCCGGTGCGCAGGTCGGCCGCCTGGTCCTTGCCGGGCATCACCGCACCATCGACCTGTCTCCGTCCGACCGCCGGGTGTTGCGGGATCTGGGTAGCCAGATCGGGATCGCCCTGCACGCCAGTCAGTCCGAATTGCAGGCCGTGCGCCTTGCCGAAGACCTACAACGATCCCGGGAGCGGCTGGTCACGGCCCGGGAGGAGGAACGCCGACGCATCGGTCGGGACCTTCACGACGGGCTCGGCCCGCAACTGGCGGGACTGACAATGACCCTGGAAGCGGCCCGCGAGTTGGTCCGAACCGACCCCACACACGCCGAACAACTCCTGGCCGGCCTACTCGAACAGGCGGACCTGGCGGTCGACGAGGTCCGTCGGATCTCCCACCAGTTGCGACCACCCGCGCTCGACGCACTCGGGCTGATCGGCGCGCTGCGCAGCCACGCCATCGGTCGGCATCGGGTGCCCGTCAGCGTCGACGCACCGGCCGAGCTGTCCGGGCTGCCGGCGGCCGTCGAGGCCGCGGCCTACCTGATCGCCCTCGAAGCGCTGCGCAACGTGGACGTGCATTCCGGGGCCACCGCGTGCAGACTCACCCTCTGCGTGGACGAACCCCCACGCCCACGCACACTCCGGATCCGCATTGACGACGACGGCCTCGGGATCCCCGGCGACACCAAGTTCGGCGTCGGCCTGGTATCGATGCGGGAACGCGCCGCCGAACTTGGTGGATCCTGTCACCTCACTCCCGGGCGGGTCGGCGGCGCTACGGTCGAGGCCGTACTGCCGTTGCCGAACCCGGCAGGAGGGTAGGACATGGACCCAACATCGGTGGTCATTTGCGATGACCACGCGCATTTTCGGCGAGGTCTCCGAGCGCTCCTGGACACCAGCGACGAAATACAGGTGGTCGGCGAGGCAGCCGATGGAGCCCAAGCGGTCGTAGTCGCGGTTCGCCTGCAACCCGACGTCATCCTGATGGACCTCACCATGCCCGGCGTCGGCGGTGTGCAGGCAACCGCCGATGTGCTGGCCGCCTGCCCGCACATCGGCATCCTGGTTCTCAGTATGGTTTCCGACGACGACTCTGTGTTCGCCGCCCTGCAGGCCGGGGCTCGCGGGTATCTCCTCAAAGGTGCCCGTAAGGCCGAGATCGTTCGCGCAGTCCGCGCGGTGGCCAGCGGCGAGGCCATCTTCGGCGCCGACATCGCCGCCAGGCTGATGGGCTACTTCGGGTCACCCGCCGCACGACCAAACCGTGCTCAAACGCAACTGACGGCCGCATTTCCGCAACTGACCGCCCGTGAAACCGAAATCCTTCGACTGATCGCCGACCAGATGACGAACCCAGAGGTCGCCGAAATGCTCGGACTCAGCGAGAAGACCATTCGCAACAACGTGTCCAGCATCTTCACCAAGTTGTAGGTCGCCACACGCGCACAAGCCATCTCGATGGCAAGAGACGCCGAGCACGACCAGACCATCTCGCCCCGGCCCGCGAAATGACGTGAGGGGAGCCCAATCGCAAACAGGACGCCGCGGCTGGATCGGGGGCACCGGGCACCATTCATCTTGATGAGGCCAAGAGCCACGTGTTCGACACCGATGTGCTGGTCGTGCATGGCCTCCGCCTCGTGGACGTCGTTCCGCGGGGTGTTCTGGATTGAGCGCGGATCCGGGTGATCGGCACGGCGATCAGCCGGGACCCGGGATCGGCGCGGCCTCGGGGACGACAAGACAATTGCGAGATCACCCGCCGGTTCACTGGCCGCACCCGCCCACGCTGGTGCGGCAAGGACTCGTTCGATGAACCCGTGGCTACTTCAGTGATCGCGCGTTGCTGTCCGACTCGACCCGAACGCGGACGCGACCTCGTTCTGGGGAGCATGGGGGTCTGCCGTGTCCGCAGCGGACGTCGTGGATGGTTCGAGTGCAACAGCGGGGAACCGTCGCAGCCCAAGCACTGGTCGGGAACGTTCCTGATGATCACGGAGCGAAGTGGCGTGATCGGTTCGGTGGTGGGACGGAGGTTGCGGCACCCTCGGGTGGTTGGCACAGCGGCCGCCGCTCTGACAGTCTGTACGGGTCGAGTTGAGCGGGAGGAGGTGCGACAAACGTGACCACGACCGTTTCCGCGCCTCCTGAGGCTGACTGACCGAGTGCAGCCGGCAGGCGGCGCCTCCCGTGAGAGGTGGCCCCATGGCCGTGCGTATCAAGAGCATCACCTTCGATTGCACCGATCCCTACCGGCTGGCTCAGTTCTGGTCGGAGCTGACCGGGTTCACCGAGGATCCGGACAACCGCAACGCGCCCGAAAATCAAGAGGCCGTGCTGCTGTCGCCGGACGGCCGGCCGGCGTTGCTGTTCATCGCGGTGCCCGAGCAGAAACACGCCAAGAACCGATTGCACCTTGATCTGGTGCCGATCGACCGCCGGCGGGATGAGGAGGTCGATCGACTTCTTGGCCTCGGCGGCCGGGTGGTCGACGACCGGCGTCGCCCGGACGGCTCCGGGTGGGTGGTGTGTGCTGACCCGGAGGGCAACGAGTTCTGCATCGAACGCCGCGACGTGGAGCGCACGGCCCGGGTCGAGCAGCTCGGCCGCGCGCTCGCCGCGGTCGGTGAGCTCATCACCAAGGTCCGACCCGAACAGTGGTCAGCGCCGACCCCGTGTACGGACTGGACGGTGCGCCGGCTGGTCGACCACCTGATCGGGATGAACCGGGTGTTCGCCGCGCTGCTTTCCGACGAGCCACCACCACAGCCAGCCGCCGACAGCATCGAAGACGACCCCGTCGGCGCCTATCGCGATTCCGCAGCCATGCTGCTGTCCGCGTTCGAGCAGCCTGGAGTCCTCGAACGCACCTACCGCGGCCCGCTCGGGGCGGCTACCGGCGCCGAGCGACTGCAGATCCGGCTCTACGACCTCCTCGCCCACGGCTGGGACCTGGCTGAGGCGACGGGGCAACCCGTCGAGCTGCCTGAAGATGTGGCCGAGCAGTCGCTGGAGTTCGTGCGCAGCCACGTGACCGAGCAGGCCCGCCCAGGTCGATTCGGCCCGGCTCAGACGGTCGCTGACCATGCGACCGCCATCGAGCGACTGGTCGCCTTCCTCGGACGCCCAGTCGACATATATCCCTGACCCGCCACCCGGGCACCCGGTACCCGATCGTCAATCAGGACGGGGGCGGCGGGTTGGGAAACTCGATTCCCCGACGAAAAGCATTTTCCACCAAGCACTCTGACCCTCGAAGCAGCGGAAGTCACCGGTCGGTGCGGACCCATCCCCAGGGCCCGGGATGCCGCGTTGCCGACGGCGACCGCCTCGTCCCAAGATCGTGCGTCACCGGGGTCCGGCGCGACCGTCTCGCCCTTGACGATGCCGATGGCGGCGAACTGCCTGCTCCGAACCGCGGAGGCGATCCATACTCCGGCCAGGGTGGTGGCGATGCCGAGGATGGTAGTCGGCCCCGCAGGTTCGCCCAGGACCGCGATGGCCAGGACGGTGGCCGCCACCGGTTCCAGCATGGTGAATCGCGCATCAGATCAAGGCTCTGTGACTGCCACGGTTTGACCCAAAGTCCAGGTCCACGTGCCGATGAATCCAATAGCCATTCCCTGGGTTCGGCGGCACTCAGTGGACCTGTGGGGAGTCGAGGGCACCGACCTCAATGAGCGACACGCCCGGCGACCAACCCGGCCGACTCGGACCCCGCGAAAGCCCGCGACAAACCAGACCCGGCGGTCCGAGGCCGGCTGTGTGGCTACGTGGAGTACTCGACAGGCAGGGTGATGCGGGCCAAGCTGAGACCTGCCGACCGCGAACCGAGCGAACGTGACTTGGCGGTGGGAGATGCATCGATTTCTGCTCCGTCGGACGGCCGTAGGTGCCGGGTTGCTACTCGTGGTGTGTTCGGCATGCGGCCAGACGAACGAGCCAGGACCCGCGGGCGCCACTGCCGCATCCCGTTCGAGCATCGCTGCGTCCATCGCCCGGTCCGCCGCGATCGACCCATCGGCCAGTCACGCGCCGGCCGTGCCGGTCGACCTGCTCCCCTTCCGCGAACCGTCCACAGCGCAGCTCCCGGCTGAGACCCGACTGGCCCTGCTGGGGGTCCTTGACCGCGTGATGACGCAGGCGCGCACTCTCGGGATCGCCGGCATGACAGCGGCAGCCGTCACCCCCGACGGCGCCTGGGCGGGCGCCACCGGCACCGACGGACAGGGAAACGGGCTGGTTCCACAGTCGATGATGGGCATCGCGTCCATCACCAAGACCGTGGTAGCCGCCGAGGTGCTGCATCTGGCCGACACCGGTCTGGTCGAGCTGGACGCACCCGCCTCCACGTATCTGCACCATCCGCTGCTCGCCCGCGGCGCCACCGTCCGGCAACTGCTGTCGCACACCAGCGGCGTCGGCGACGACACTACGAACAAGGGGCCTGAGGAGATCGCAGCAGGCAGCCCGGATCGAACATGGACACCCGACGAGGTGCTGGCGTTCGTCAACGAGGCACCCTCCGAACCCGGAGGACCGGTGCTGGACTACAACAACTTCCAACTATCTGCTGCTACGTCTGCTGATCGAGCAGGTCACCGGCAAACCGTTGGCCGCGTCACTGCGCGCAGACGTATTGGGCAGCCTCGGACCACGGATCGTCGTGCAAGATGCCGAACGCCCCCCGAGCCGTTGGCCATGCCCGGCCAACGGAACGACGGCCAGCACCGCGGCAACGTGCCATCCGACGGGGTGTACCTGCCGAGTCGTGCTTGGGCGACCGCCGCCGGCGGAGCCGGGTGTATCGCATCCGACGCGCCGACCCTCGCCGCCTGGGGATACCGGCTGTACGGCGGGTACGTGCTACCCGCCGACCGGGTCGCGGAAATGACCACGCCGATCGCCGGCGACTACGGCCTGGGTACCGCCGTCTTCACCGGCAACCCCGGCGACATCACGCCCACCGCCGACCTGCCTGTCGGCCACAGCGGATCGATACCGGGCTATTCCAGCGAGATGGGTGTCGATCCACTCCGGCAGATCAGCGTCGCGGTCCCCTTTGCCTGCAACGCCGACCAGGGCGTCGACCAGGTATTCGCCAACCTGCTCGCCGTGCTCCAAAAGTAGCCTTCTCGGCGCGGCGCGTGCTATCGAGGCCAATCCCACAGAAATCACCCAGGCGGTAGCCCTGCTGTGTCCGGTGGTGCTCGCTGCCATCCCCATTCGGCGATGCCTCATTCCATCGCCCGAAGTCATGAATCGGCGGACAACGGAATTAAGAGTCAGGCCAGCGGGTCGCGACCTGGATCCGGTTGATCGCGCCCTGACTTGTGGCTGCGATTGGCTGTGGTGTCCCGCAAGCGGAACCAGGTCCGGGTGGGGCTGCGGATCGAGAACATGATTGAGGAGACGTCAAACATGCTGACGTCCGCGGACGGCTCATGCCGTCCAGGTCCGGTCAGGCCAAATCGCTGAGCTGCGATCAGGCGCACATCGATACATCTCGATGGATGCATCGCGCTGCGGGCACGGTAATGAACGCACCAGGAGCAGGGCTCCAAGGGCCGGCGAGCACTGCCGCGAGAAACGGCATGACACTCGACCGCCGGCGGGGCCCAGCGTATGGTCGCGTCGTGCACCTCGAGCACCTGCGCCCCAACGTATTGACCGTGACCCTGACGACGACGGAACTCAGCGCTCTTGTCGCCGGTGCGCGGATGGCCCTGGATGCACTACGTGCCCGGCCGGACACCGTTCCCCAGGCAGCGATTACCACCCTCGCCCGCGCCGTCGAGGACTACGACCGCGCACGCGCTCGGCTCGGCTCGGACTGAGGCGGCCCCGCGGGAGTGGTAACCACCGGCTCGACGACAGAGCCTCAATCCGAAACGCCGCTGTGAGCCTTCGAGTACTCCACGATCTTGTCGAACTCCTGAACAAATGCGCCGTAATCGAACTGCATGGTGTTCAGATACGTCGACCAGCCCATCGTGTTCTTCGCGATCAGTGCGGTCTCGACGATTTCTTCCTCGGTGGCGCCGAACATCCGCGCCGCCTCCGTGTGGAAGTACGCGCAGTATCGGCACCGCGTCGCGCCTGACACCGCCAGACCAATCAGCTCCTTGTACTTATTCGGAATTGCCGTGGCGTCCGAAAGTTGCAGGCTTTTGAAGCTCGCCCATTCGGTCGGGAGCAGGTAATCGGGAACGGCCTTGAAGAACTCGGGCACGAGGCCCAACGTCTCGGTGATATCGCGCTCGACCTCACGACGATCCTCAAGAATCATGGCTTCTCCTTCGCTGCTCTTGCGGACGCTCCGGGCGACCACACCCGGGTCCATGCACCGTCGCGCCCGTGGGCGGTTTGTACTAAGAGTCCGATTCGATACCCCTACAGGCGCGGTGTCAAGGCGCGCACTCATTACTGGTCTTCGTCATTTACTACGACCAGCGCGGCCGAGGGCGGTCGGCTGACGGCGTGCGCCCCGGCGATGTGTCTGTGGCGTCTGAAATGGAGGACGTGGACCACGTGCGACGCCACTTCGGATTGGAGATGATGGCGGTCCTTGGGCACAGCTGGGGCGCAGTGTTGGCGATGGAGTACGCGAGCCGTCATCCCGAACGGCTGACCCAGCTGATCCTGCTGAACACCGTGCCTGCTTCGAACGAGGATGTTCGCGTGTTCCGGGAGCACCTGCGTTGCATCCGAGCGGCCGGTGACGTCGAGGCGATGAATTCCCTCGCGGCGACCGCCGAATATCGTGCGGGGAAACTCGACGTCGAGTCGGAGTACTACCGAATTCACTTCCGCCCCGGCGTCAAAGCGGCCGGGCTGCTGGACCGACTCATTCCACGGTTGCGTGCGAACTACACCCCGGAGCGGGTACTCATGGCCAGAGCCATCGAACACCGGCTGTACAGCGAGACCTGGTCATCCCCCGGATACGACCTCCTCCGGAGAATGCATCGCCTGACCGTGCCGACCCTGGTGATCCACGGCGAGGACGACTTCGTCCCCGTCGACGTGGCCGTGCACATCGCCGACGCGATCCCGGCAACTCGCCTCATCGTCCTGCGGAACTGCGGCCACTTCGCTTACCTGGAGGCGCCCGACGCCGTGGTACGGCAGGTCGGCGAGCTGTGCACCGGCTGACCCGACGGGTGCCTGCGAGCCGCGAGGCCGGTTCGCGCTGCCCCGCGGGCCGAACCGCACACAAATCCCGCGGGCCTGGGGAAACTGAGCCGCGGGTGGCGGTTGACGTTGGAGCGAGGGCATTATCGTGGGCGCCCGCGCCGGTCAACGTCGAGACCTGCACGCTGCCCTGCTGACCGACGCAGTTGCGCCTTCAAGTAAGTGACCCGCTAGCGGTGTCTGCCCTCGCCGGCCGCCACGGACTCACCCGCACCCGTCACCGCAACGGCTCGACCTGCCGGGATGAGCCTGACTCCGTGGCCTCGGCCGCGCAGAGGTTCCGGCGATCACGCGCAGGTCGTCGCGGACGACGTGGCAGCACCGGTCATGCTCGTTGCCCGATGATCGGAGACACATCAGCGGCCAACAAGATTCCCGAACAGCGGTCGGCACCGACACCGACCCGACACCGTCCAACGACCGGCTACGGCTCGCTGCCGTCGGACGACCCGACGGATGGATCGACGACCAACTCGAGTTGAATGTTGTCCGGGTCGCGAAAAACGAGGACGGCCGCGCCCGGTATCGAGTTGGCCGGGGCCACCGGAGAATGGACGACCGCGGCGGCGGTCAGTCGCGTCGACCAGGCATCCAATTCCGCGCGGTCGGCCACCGCGAACGCCAGGTGGTCCAGACCGACGCGCGTCTCATCGAACACCTCCTGGCCGCCGTCTCGATGCTGGGTCAGCCCCAACCGGGTTTGTAGGCCGTCGTGGCGGAGGAACACTTTGCGGCGCGCCCTGTCCGGCGACTCGAATTCGCCAACTCGCCGGAACCCGAGCACGTCTATGTACCAGGCCGCGCTCGCGTCAACGTTCCGGACCGTCAGGCCCAAATGGTGGATGCCGCTGATCATCAGAATTACTCTCGCATATCCCCGGTGAGTTCAACAGAACGGCGTCACCGTGGCGACCTACGACGCTTTCTGCAGCAGCGGTGACGTCATCGGCGACTCGAACCGGGTCACCCGCGCCTGGATCCACATCGTGACGGACAAGAAGGAAGACCACCACGATGAGCGACGCCGCCTCCGGCTACACCGACATCACCGAGCATCGGGCGGTGCGGATCAGCGACAACGGCGAGGTCATCACCAGAACCAGGACGCCGTCGACGCGCAGAGCGTGCAGCTACCCCGACCGCTGTCACGCGGCCTTCATTCGCCGAGGAGGCTCATTGCTGCCCGGGACCCCGCAGGATCATTCCCACTGCTAACGGCTTTCCCGTTGTCCCTCAACCCGGACCGGTGGCACAGGCGACTCGGCGATCATCGTCCGGCGCGCCGACCCGGATTCGCGACGGCGTCACCGGGTGTTCCTGGCGCGGCCCTGCTGGTCGCGTCGGCGATCAGCTCCGAGATGCCTTCGGCGTCCAACATGTCGGCGGGCGCGACGGTGTCGCCGGTGGCGACGTAGTAGAACGCCGCCCTGACGTGATCGAGCGGTATCCCGCGCAGGTCGCTGACGGCCAGCCGGTAGCAGGCGAGCTGCACGCCCGCCGCCGACCGGTGCGATGGTGCCGGCGGACGCCCGGTCTTCCAGTCGACCACCGTCAGGCCGCCGTCGGCGTCGGCGAACACCGCGTCGATCCGACCACGAACACCGATGCCGCCGATCCGCGTAGCGAACGGCATTTCGATCTCCTGCGGGACCCGAAACGCCCAGGCGGAGGCCAGGAATCGTGCCCGCAGATCGTTCAACTCCGGATCCGGCGCGGCCGATCGATCGCCGGCTCCGGGCAGGTCGCCGACAGCGACCAGCGCCTCACCGCTGATGTAGCCCTCCAGCCAGCGATGAAACGCGGTGCCCCGGCGGGCGTGCACTGCGGGTTCGGACGGCACCGGGCGGCGCAACCGGCGGGCCAGGCTTTCCGGATCCCTGGCGAGGTCGACGAGCGATGACACCGACACCGTCCCGGGCAGGTCGACCTCGATCCGCCCGCCGTGCGCTGCCGACCGTTCGGCCAGCAGTGTGGTGACGTCCTCGGTCCAGCCGAAGGGGTCGAATCCGGCGGCCGGCTGCTCGGTCCCAGCGGGCAGGGCGGTCATCGCCAACAGCACCCGGTCCGCCCCCGCCCGGACCGCCGCACGCCGCTCGCCGAGCGGGTCGACCGGCCAGCGGGCGATCCGCGGCGTCGCCGTCAGGGGGTTGCCCGCAGCGGCATCATCGGGTCCCACCGCCCATTCCTCCGGTGGACCGAAAGCGCTGGCCACATCACGGATTTCGTGCAAGAACTCACTCGGACCTGCGGGTGAGGCGGTGGTCGCACCCCAATGGTGACCCGAGACCAGCAGCACTCGTTCCGCCCTGGTGAGGGCCACGTAGAGCAACCGCCGCTCTTCGGTGAGCCGGTGCTCCCGGAAGTCTTCGGTGTGCGCAGCCAGAGCGTCGGCGAGGTCCCTCTGGTTGCCGCCGGGCGGCAGCGCGAGCGACGGCAGGTCGGCTCGATCGCCGCGCAGGATCGGAGGCAGTTGCGCAGCGTCGCCCAACCATGTTCCGCCCCTGCTGTTCGGAAACACCCCCTCGGTGAGATGCGGTACCGCGACGATCTCCCACTCCAGCCCCTTGGCGGCGTGGATCGTCAGGACCTGGACGCGGCCGGAGGACGCCGGAACCTCTCCCGGGGTCAGTCCGTCCTCGCGTTCGGCGGCGGCGTCCAGGTAGTCGAGCAATTCGCCGGGCCCCGCCCCGGTGGACGCCACGTCGGACACCACCGCCGCGAACGCGTCCAGGTGAGCCCGGCCGGCGGGAGAGCCGAGCTGGATCTCGATGTCCAGCCCCAAGGTGCGTTCGATGTCGGCGATCAGGTCCGGCAGCGGCTGACCCATCCGGGCACGCAACCGGTCCAGCTCGGCGGACAGTCTGGAGACCCGGCGATGCCCTTCCTGGGAGTAGGCCGTGGCGGCGCCCGGGTCACCGATCGCGTCGACCAGGGAGGCGGTGTCGATGTCCTCTGCGGACAGCGCTTCCGTCAACGCGGTGCGGACCAATTCGGTCCCGGATCGGCGCCCCGTCGGGGCGGAACCCCCGGCGTGGGTGGCGTCCCGACCGGCGGTGGCCAGCACCCGTGAGCGCTGAGCCAGCGCTTCGAGGTCGGCGGTGCCCAGTTGCCAGCGGGCACCGGTGAGCAGGCGGATCATCGCCGGTCCGGCCGTCGGGTCGACCAACACCCGCAGGGTGGCGACGAGATCGGCGATCTCCGGTTCGTCGAGGAGGCCGCCCAGCCCGACCACTTCGACGGGAAGACCCTCTTCGCGCAACGCCGCAGCCATGTCCGCCATGTCCCTGCGGCGGCGGACCAGCACGGCGGTCGTCGGGGGTTCGGGTGGCGGTGATTCGGGTGTCATCTGCTGGGGTCTGCGGGATTCGGCCGGCCGGGCGTCGGCCAGCCGGGGCCCGATTGTCACGGGCTCGGACAGCTCCGGATCGGTGGCGCCAGAGCCGTCCATCGCGGCTCGCCAGCGCCGGGCGATCGACGCCGCCACCCAGGCGTCCTCATCCGCCACCGTGCTGAACAACCCGTAGGCGATGTCGCCGCGTGGCGCCCCGTGCCGTGGACGGAGCTCCCCCACCGTCACCCGCGCGGCCGGACCGACCGCGGCTCCCGTCCTGATCGGGGCGGACGCGTGATTGGCGACGGCAAGGACGGCTTCCGGATTGCGGAAGCTGGTGAGCAGCGGCAGCGTCACCGAGGGCCGTCCCGACGCCTGCGGGAAGTCGGTGGTGAACCGCGGCAGGTTCGATGCCGATGCCCCTCGCCAGGAGTAGATCGACTGCACCGGATCGCCGACCGCGGTGACCGGGTGCCCGGCGCTGAACAGCGCACGCAGGATCACCCGCTGCGCGTGCCCGGTGTCCTGGTACTCGTCGAGCAGCACCACCCGGTAACGCTCGCGCATGGCCGTCCCGATCTTCGGGTGCCCCAGCACGAGCCGCGCAGCCACCTGCATCTGGTCGGCAAAATCGATCGCGCCACGCTCACGTTTGGCGTCCGAGAAGGCCTGCACCAAGGGCACTATCCACTGCCGGTCCTGCAGGCTCTTGACCTGCTTGGCCAACGCGCTGTGCAGCTCGCCGCGCTGCCGCGGCACCGGGGCCGCCGACCGCAACGTCGCCAGCAGCTCGTCCAGTACCTCTGCCAGCTCGTCGGCTCCGGTGAGATGATCGGCAAGCGCGCCGGAGATGGCCAGCAACCGTTCGGTGACCTGGTCCGGTCCGAGGTCGGTCAGCAGGTCCCCGTCCCATCGGGTGACGACCCGACGGGCGAGCTGCCAGGCCGCCGTGGGCGTCAACAGGGTCGAGCCTGGCTCCACCCCGGCCAACGGCCCAAAATCGGCGATGAGCCTCCCGCCGAACGCGTGGTAGGTGGACACTTCTGGATCGCCGTCCGCGCCCGAGGTGCCTGCGCTGACTCCCCCGCGGACGCTGTTCGGGCCGCCGGATCCGGGTCCGCCCGCCTTGCCTGTGCCGACGGGGACGATCGCACCGAGCATCTTCAGCCGTTTGCGGATTCGCTGGGAGAGCTGGGCTGCTGCTTTCCGGGTGAAGGTCAGCCCGAGAACCTCGTCGGCGCGAACCTGACCATTCGCCACCAGGTACACCACCCGTGCGGCCATGGTCTCCGTCTTGCCCGAACCGGCGCCGGCGACCACCAGCGACGGCGCGAGCGGCGCCTCGATCACCGCGACCTGTTCTGGCGTCGGTGTGGGAAGGCCGAGAACGGCGGCGAGCTCCGTCGCGGAGATCATCGGGTCACCTGGCGTCCCTCGGGCCGCAGCGGGCAGCTGGATCTCACCGGGCATCGGTCGCAGCGGCCGTTCTCCCGGGCGACGACGGCCGCGGCGGCCAGCTGTTCGGCGGCGTCGCGGACCACTGCGCTCCACTGGGCGGCGGCTCCCGGCTCGAGCGGCGGCTGCGACAACACGACGGGCTTTCCGGTGCGGAGGTGAATCAGCTCGGCACCGCCCGGCGATTCCGCGCCCAGCTCGATCGCCAGCTGGTACACCGCGAGCTGCGCGTTCTCCAGCACCTGCGACTTCGTGGGCTTGGTGGCCCCCGTCTTGAAATCGACCACCACGACGGAACCGTCGGCCCGTCGATCCAGCCTGTCCACCCGACCCTCCAGCACGACCGGGCGGGTCGACGGGAGATGCCCGGGTGCCGTCGCCGGCGGGATCGGTGGGACGTTCGCGGTCAGTTTCAGCTCCGAGCCGAGCAGGGTGCGGCCCGGGTAGTTGTCGGTCTGCCACGCGACGGCGGCGTCCAGCATCGCGGTCAGTGCACGCCGGGTCCTTGCCAGCAGCCAGGGCGGCAGCTGGGTCTGCCGAGTCAGGAACTCGTCGGTCTCGGCGACGAGCTCGGCGCGTGTCACTCCGCGGGCCAGCCCGTCGGCCAGCGCGTGCACCACGATGCCCTCGATCTGGGCCTGTCCCGCCGCACCGCGCCCACCGCGGCGCTCCAGCACACCGCGCAGTGCACAGGTCGTCATCGACTCCACCGCCGACGGCGATACGGTCACCGCCGCGTTCTCCGGCACAGCGGGGGCGGTGGTGGACCGCTCGGCAAGCCCGTACCAGTCGTCCGGGTGCGCGCCGGGCACGCCGGCGGCGGCGAGCCTGGCCAGTTGTGTCGCAGCCAGGTCAGCGGTGCGATCGGGCACCGATGGGTCGGTGACCGCGCGGCGCAATTCCGCGATCAGGTCGGTGAGGTGCAGCCCTCGCCGGTCCGCGCCGTCGACACCGGCCGGCCAACCGTTCTGCAGATCGTCGGTACCGGCCAGCTCGAACAGGAATCGGGACGGCAGGGTGTCCTGGTCGGCGACCGCAGTGGCGATGAGCCGACGCCGGGCGCGGGTGGCCGCGACGTAGAACAACCGCCGCTCGTCATCGACCAGGTGTGCCCGGTCGGCCACTGTCGGCGGGAGACCGCTTGCCATGTCGAGGATCTCATCGACCCCGAGCATGTCCTGGCGCGACCGCAGCACCGGCCACCGACCCTCGGCAACCCCGGCCAGGCAGACCAGGTCCCATTCCAGTCCCTTGGCCGCGTGCGCCGAGAGCACCGCCACCGCATCCGCCGATCTGACCGGTGTCGCAGTGCGGTCCCCCGGGATCCTGCGCCCCTCGATGATGTCGACGAAGGCGCTCATCCCCGCCATCGGCAGCTTCTCGGCCAGCTCCGCTGCCATGCCGAAGACGGCCAGCACGGCGTCCAGGGTGGCGTCGGCCCGTTGTCCCGCCCGACCGCCGCGGAGCGACGCGCCGAGCAGCACATCCTCAAGCCCGGACAGTTGCCAGATCTTCCACAGTGTCGACTCGGCGGCGGGGTCGGAGATACCGGACCGGGCCGCGTCCACCATGGCGGCGATGCGGAGCACGGGGGCGGCGAGATCGACAGGGATGGTCGAGGGCAGCGGCGCGCCGGCCACGACCGCGGCCAGCAGGTCGGTGGTCGGGCCCTCACCCGCGCGCGCGGCCCGAAGGGCCCGGCGCAGCCTACGGAGCGCTGCGACGTCCATTGCTCCGGCGGGTGAGCCGAGCAGGTCGACGGCGACCTGGCCCGTCAGCATCGCGGGCTCCAGCGCGCAGCGCAGCACGGAGATCAGCGTCTCGACCACCGGTTCGTCGAGCAGCCGGTCGTCCTGTCCCGACACCGCGAGCGGGACTCCCGCGTGGGCAAACGCCCGACGCAGGGCGGGCAGAGCAACCACCGGCGATCGGGTCAGCACGGCCATCTCCGACCAGGGCACACCGTCCTGCAGGTGCGCGCGCCGCAGTTGATCTGCGATGAACGCGGCCTCACGAGCAGCGGTCGGCAGGGTGCGAAGTACGACCTCGCCGTCGTGGGGCAGGCCCCCCTCCTTGGAGACCACCCGATCACGGGGCGGCGGGGTGAGCGCGCGGTGCGGCCACCCGCCCGGGAGCTTGATGGCGAGGCGCCTGGTCGCCTCCAGCACCTCGGGCGCCATTCGGTGGGACGCGGTGAGCGACACCGTTGCTGGCACGTCGATGTCGCGCAGGGCGGCCGGGTCTGATCCGCGGAAGGTATAGATCGACTGGTCTGGATCGCCGAAAACGATCAGTTCGTCGGCGCCGGAGGACAACCGCCGCACCAGCCGCGCCTGCGCCGGGTCGACGTCCTGGTACTCGTCGACGAAGATCCGGCGGATCCGCGACTGCTCGGCGGCCAGCACGCTGTCGTCTGCGAGCAGCGCCAATGCTGCCAGGGTCAGCTCCGCCTGGTCCAGCGCAGCTCCGAACCCGCTGCTGCCTTGCCGCAGATCGGCGACGTCCTGGTACTCCATGGCGAACTTCGCGGCCGCCTGCCACTCCGGCCGGCGACGCCGCCGACCGAATTCGGCCAGCCGCGTGGGGGTGATGCCCCGTTCGGCCGTGCGCAGCAACAGCTCTCGCAACTCGGCGGCGAACGCCGGTGAGCCGAGCGCACCGCGGATGCCGTCCGGCCACGCGCCCCTTGCCGACTCCACCTGCCCGGCCAGCAGTTCGCGCACCATCTGGTCGGACTCCCCCGCGGCAAGCAACCGCGGCGCGGGCTCCCCGGACCGTACGGCGTGCGACCGCAGCAGGGAAAAGGCGTACGCGTGCAGCGTCCGGACCAGCGGTTCCCGGGTCGTGATGGCCAACCGGCGGGTGATCCGGTCGGTCAGCTCGGCGGCCGCGCGACGCGAGAAGGTCAGCACCAGAATGCTTTCCGGTGGCGCGCCGCGCTCGGTGATCCGCTCGGCCACGGCCTCGACCAGAGTTGCGGTCTTCCCCGTACCGGGACCGGCCAGCACCCGCAGGCGCCGCCCGCGGTGCTCGATCACCTGGCGCTGCTCGTGGGTGGGATCGAGCACGGCTTCCGGCTGTGCGGCACGGCGCAGCCGGAATCGGGGTGACGCCAGCGCGGTTCCAGCCATGACCCGATCTCATCACGGGCCACCGACAGTGCCCGGTAGCCGTGCCGGACCGAGGGCGGTAGCCGGTCGGATTCCAGCCGAATCGGTGCCGTCCGCATCGAGCAGCGCCGCCGCGATCGTTCCTGGCCGCGTCGCCCGGCCTCGCGGCGGCAGTTGTTTCTCCGCGCTCCCGTGCCTCCGGCGGCCGCACCCGGTTTACTCGCAGGTGTGGACATGGAGCTGGCGCAGCGGATTCTCGACGCCGTCGATCAGATCCCGACGGGCCGGGTATCCACCTACGGCGACGTCGCAGCCAGGGCCGGATCGCGGTCTGCGCGACTTGCCGGCTTCGTGCTGTCGCAACTCTCGGACGAACACACAGCCTGGTACAGGGTGGTTCGTGCCGACGGCACCCCCGCACCTCATCTGGCCGACGAGCAGTTGGCACGGCTGCGCGCCGAGGGTGTGATCGCCGTCGAGGGTCGGGTCAGCCTGGCCAGGTACCGGTTTCGCGGCTGATGACGCGCGCATCCACTGGTCCCGCCGATTTGTTCCCATGGCCGAGTCATCCACATTTGGCCCGCGCGCGGGTGGACGCCCGGAAAGGCCCGGGAGAGCGTGGTGCCATGACGACGACAGATGACCTGGTGCCCCTGAAGGTGAGCGGTCCACAAGGGCTGCTGGCGGTGGTTCCCACGATGCTTGGCTTCCACCCACAGGAGAGCGTGGTGATGCTGTGTCTGCACGGTCCGCGCCGCCGGGTCGGTCCGGTGGCCAGGGTGGACCTGCCGCCCGGGCGGGACCGGCCGCTGGCCGACCACCTCGCCGAGCATGCCC
>Ga0209385_1000328_pt1 | contig 18980 bp, 21 predicted proteins | sample NGEPerB_FD_184506 | JGI IMG/M metagenome (GOLD analysis project Ga0209385, IMG submission 184506) | Arctic peat soil microbial communities from the Barrow Environmental Observatory site, Barrow, Alaska, USA - NGEE PermafrostAB12-B... | ecosystem: Environmental > Terrestrial > Soil > Wetlands >... | reverse complement strand
CTCGAGCGAGCTGGCATAGGCGGAGCCGCTCATCGAATTACCAACGCAGTGAACGCGCCGACCACGGCCAGGACAAAGGCGCCGGCGAGTAGCTCGGGCAGGCGGAAGAGCCGAAGCTTGGCGGTGAAGACCTCGAAGGTGGCGATGGCGATTCCTGCGACGACCACCTTGCCGACCAGCGCGCCGAGGCCGATGACTAAGGCGGCCGCCCCCGGTCGGTCCGCAATTCCCCAGGGGATGAGGAGGTTGACGAGCAGGCCGAGGAGTAGGGCCAGGCGCATCGATTCGCCGAGAATGACGAGTCCCAGGTCTGGACCGGCGTACTCGAGGACCATGGCCTCGTGAATCATGGTGAGTTCGAGGTGGGTGCTGGGATTGTCGACGGGGAGACGTCCGCTCTCGGCCAGGATCACGACAAGGAAGGAGCCGAGGGCCAGAAACCGTTCGGGGCTGGCGATCAGCTGTGGGTGGGCCAGCCCGATGCGGACCAGTGCCGGCAGGTTGGAGGTGTGTGCGGGGATCGACATGGCCAAGATGGCGACGAGGAGAGCCGGCTCCGCCAGCGCGCCGATGGTCATGGCTCGGCTCGACCCCATGCCGCCGAACGGGGTTCCCGTATCGAGGGCGGCGAGCGCCAGGGCGACCGAGCCGAGCAGCAACACGAAAACGATGGCGAAGAAGTCAGCGGTTTGCCCGAGCGGGGGACGAGTCGTCGCCAGCGGAGATATTGCCGCAATCAGCACGGCGGTGGCGACCAGGACCACCGGCCCGACTCCGAAGACCCAGCTGGCTTGGTCTGGACGCATGCGCTGCTTGGAGAAGAGCTTGCGCAGGTCGCGCAGCGGCTGGTGGATCGGGGGTCCGACACGGCCCTCGATGTGGCAGCGAACCTTGCGCATGACGCCGACGAGCAATGGTCCGCCGACGGCCACTGCCGCTATCTGGGCCCCGGCCACCAGTACTGCCGCGATCACGCCCCCGATGCCGTTCATACGATCACCGCAAGAATCACCACAAGGACCACCAGCCCGTAGGCGAGGTAGCGGTGGACGCTACCGTTTTGCAGCCCACGAGCCCATTGCCCCCACACGTTCACGGCGCCGATCATCGGTCGGTACACGTTGTGCTCGATGACATCCCCGATCGAGGTCCGGTAGGCGATCTTCTCGGTGTAATAGCGCGATTCGGCCAGATGACTCACGTCGAGGTCGCGGTCGGGGCGAAGCACGTCGTCAAACACCTGCTGCAGTGGCTCGGCAAAGGAGGTGGCGGTGTACTGCATCCGGGCGGTCTGCAGCTCACGACCGCATCCCCATGGCTCGGCTCTTCGAAGGGCCACCCGAAGGTGGGATCGTCGCTGTGCCAGCCGGCGCATGGCGATCACGGCAACGAAGGCGAGGGCCAGACCGGCAGCAAGCAGGGCCGGAGCCAGCACGCCCTGGAGTCCGGCCAGGCGCAACTCGACTGAGGCGCGCAGCGAATGTGCCGGCGCTCCGGGCACCACTTCGGCCGCAGCGCGCTCGAGGGCGGGCAGGACGATCATCGGGACCACGCCGAGGACCACGCACGCCCCGGCGAGCAATCCGGCGCCCAGCTGCATGGTGCGGGGCACTTCGTGAGCGGTGGCTGCTCCCTCCGACCGGGGCCGTCCGAGGAATCCCACCCCTATTGCCTTCACGAATGCGGCCGCCGTGAGGCCGCCGGTGAGAGCCAGCGCAGCCACCCCCACCGGCACGGCGATGGCGACAGCGGTGCTCGACGTCGGCAATCCGTGTAGCAGGCTCTGGAACAGCAACCATTCGCCGACGAATCCGTTGAGTGGCGGAAGAGCGGCGATGGCAAGCCCACCGACCAGGAACACCACTCCGGTGATCGGCATGCGCCGCATGAGCCCCCCCAGCCTGTCCAGGTCACGGCTGCCCGTCGCCACTTGGACGGAGCCGGCAGAGAGGAACAGGCTGCCCTTGAAGGCGGCATGATTCACGGTCAGGAGTAGGGCCGAAACCATGGCGATCGCCGCAATCGCTGGATGGCCAGTTGTAGCGAACAGCCCCGATGCTCCGATACCGATGAGGACAAGGCCCATGTTGTCCGCGGTGGAGTAGGCGAGCAGCCGTTTCAAGTCGGTGCTTGTTGCTGCGTGAAGCGCGCCGAAGAGGGCAGAGACGACCCCCACGGCGGTCACCGTCAGCCACCACCAGGCTGGGCCTCCGCCGAGCAGCCGGTCACCGACCAACACGATCCCGTAGATGCCGAGGTTGACCATTGCTCCGGACATGAGTGCCGAGGCCGGACTGGGTGCTTCCGGATGGGCCTTGGGCAGCCAGACGTGCAAGGGCACCGCTCCCGCCTTCGACCCGAACCCGACAAGGGCGAGTAGGAACGCCGTGTTGCGAACTGCAGCCGGCAGGTGCACGGCGTGGATCCGGATCGCAGCGAAGGTCTGGTTGCCGGCATGGGCCGAAAGCATCACAAGGGCTAAGAGGATCGCCGATGCACCGGCATGGGTCATCACCGCGTACCACTGCGCGGCGCTTCGCGTCTCCTCGCGCCGACGTTGATCGACCAGTACGAGCAAGAGCGATGACAACGCCATCAACTCCCACAACCAGAGAAATGTGGCTACGCTCCCCGCTGCGGGAACCAGGAGCATGCTCGTGACGAAGATCGGCAGGGCAGCCGATGCCGTGCGCGTCGACAGGCCATGGCTGGCGTAGCCGAGCCAATAGAGAGTCGAGGCAATGGCCACGACCGCCGTTACGACGACGAAGACCGCTCCGAGCGGATCGAGGACCATGGTCACGCCCGTGAGCGGAAGGATTCGGGACGAGTTCAGCACCATGGCGTGCCCTGTGTGCAGTACAGCCAGGGCCCCGACGAGCGCGGCGATGCACGCCCCCCAGGTGAACGCCACTGCTACCTGAACTCGGGTCTTGGCCGGCAACGCGCAGCCGGCGATCGCCGCGGAGAGGCCGGCGATCGCCGTGATGACCAAGCTGAGGTTGCTCACCGCCCGGTAAGACCCCGCAGTGCTCGGACAATCGCTTCGGGGTTGGGAGGACAACCCGGGACCTGGAGGTCGACCGGTAGGACATCGCCCACGGGGCCTTCTACGCCATAGCCACCCCGGAACACCCCACAATCCCGTGCGCAGTCGCCGAGAGCGATCACCATCCGCGGCTCGGGCATGGCCTCGAATGTCTTCACGAGGGGCCCGACCATGTTTATGGTTACCGGGCCGGTGACCAGTAGCGCGTCTGCGTGCCGTGGTGAGGCCACCAAGCGGGCCCCGAATCGCTCAGCGTCGTATACCGGACCGAACGTGGAGGTGATCTCGAGCTCGCAGCCGTTGCACGAGCCGGCGTCGACATGACGAAGCTGGAGTGATCCGGCGAGCCGGGGGACGTCGGCGGCAACCTGCGATGGAGGACCAAGGTCCTCGGTAACGGTCCGTGGGTGCACGATCGCCTGCAGAATGGATCGAATCGTCATCGCTTCCATTGCTCCTTGGGCAGGTGAAGAGAATCAGTTGATAGTATCGTCAGCAAGTCAATCTATCATCTCAACCAGGTGATTCGGACGCCCATGACGGCGCCCTGTCACTCCCTGGGGCTTGGGTGCCCACGCTCACGCGGAAATCCGGCGCTGGGTGTTCCGTCGGCCACCTGACAGCGGCAACGAAGCGCCGCAGCGTGGGCAACGAAGGCCGCTTGGGTTGGCGGAGCGCTTCACGCAGCGCCAACAATTCGTGCAGACCACGTCCGCCGTCTCCTCTGTCTGTCCGTAGGAGCCGTTGGCCCACCCAGACGGATCTCTCTTGTGCCGCTCATAGTGGCTTGGTCTCGGATACTCGTCATAGTCCCGCTGCACGTTTCCCCCTATCGACAAAATCGAATAATCGACTGATGATATACTGATTTCGTCATGTAAGCAATCCGTGCAGCCGGTGCACATGCCGGTCATGCAGTCCCTCGCAGAAATGGACAGGGGTGGAGCCGGTGGGTGCCGAGAGCTCCATCCGGCCAGGTCATGCGACCAGGCGGTATTCATTGATCAGACCGAAGACGGCGTCGCTCCGTTGCAACTGTGCAGGCACGGGATCACTGGCTGGTGGTGGCGTGTTCGCCGTGAGTGGAGCCTGTTGACCCAGCGCACGGTGCGGCCGGTGTCCGTTGTGATGGGCGACGTATTCGGCGAGTACGGCCTCGAGATGTCGAAGCCCGAGGATCAGCATCCGGTCGAGGCACTCGCGACGCACAGTCCCTACGAAGAGCTCGGGGAACGCATTGGCCCGTGGAGCTCGGATCGGGGTGCGGATGATCCGGATACCTTCAGCCTTGAAGACCTCGTTGAAGCTCGAGGTGAACTTGGCATCTTCGTCGCGGATCAGGAACCGGACGGGATGAACTCGGTCGTCCAGCACCATGGTCAGGTTTCTCGCATGCTGCACTACCCATGCCCCGATCGGATGAGCGGTGACCCCGGTCACGTACGCCGGTCGGGTGTCGAGCTCGATGAAGAACAGCACGTAGATCCTGCTCAACAGCACCGTGTCGACGGAGAAGAAGTCACAGGCAAGCATGGACGAGGCTTGGGTTCGAAGGAACTCGTTCCACGTAGGACCCGTCCGCATCGGTGAAGGATCGATGTTGTGCCTTCGCAGAATGGCCCAGACGCTCGAAGGAGCCAGAATCACGCCGGGACCTGGCCAGCTCGCCATGGATCCGTCGGTAGCCCCAGGTGGGGTTCTCACGGGCCAGTCGGAGGGTCATCGCACTCGTTCCGGCGGGGATGCTGAGGCGACCTGATCCATGGGGCTGGCTCCACTTGCGCCGCACCAGGTCCCGGTGCCAACGGAGCAGGGTGTCGGGTTGGACGAAGAACCGGCCTCGGCGTTGACGATCGAGTAGTCGGCTCAGGCCGGCAAGGATTGCTCGATCGGGAGGCTGAAGGGATGGCCGAGTGAACTGACGACGCAGCACAGCCACCTCGTGGCGGAGCATGACGACCTCGATGGCCAGGTCATCGAGGTCGCGCCGGCCGAGGCATGACAACTGGAGGATTCTGGTGAAGGCGAGGTAGTGAGACGACAGGGCCACGGCCCAGTTTGGTCGCCGGGCTCCATTGCACGAAATCCCTGCTCACGGCACCCGGATGAGATTCTCGGCACCCACGGGCCCCTACGAGCTCCGGAGGCAGGCGGACCTTCCGGGGCGCCAGACCCGACTCACCGTCTCGAGCCGGCCGCCCGACCTGCGGGCGCCGCACCCTGGTCGGAGTCACTTCCCGCGCTATTGTGCTCGGTTTCCCACATTGTTGTGGAAGCAACTAGTACCTGAGAGTCCCAGCTCAGGGGAACGATCGGAGCTTCTCGGCACTCACACGCTCATCGCCGGTTCACGAATCGCCGACGTGAGCAGGCACTTCCGCTTCGTGGTCGGCCCCGGGCCCAGCCGGCGCCTCATCGTCAGGGTGAACCTTGGCCCACTGGAGAGCGACCTCGTAGACGGCCAAGAGTGCGCCGATTATCAGGAAGCTCCCCCAGGAGATGCTGATGATGAGCAAGAGGACCCCGGCAACGACAGCACCCGCCAGTTGGAGGCCATCCGCATGCGCCCTCACCCAGGCCACCGATCGGGCCCGTCGCTCGCCGCTCACCGCCTCGATGCCCCGACGCCAGGTCCGAACCACGCACCGGCGCAGGGTCACCGCCCACCGGTAGGGCCCGGTCAGCAAGGCCACCACCAAGATGACGAGTGCGATTGCCAGGAGCCAGCCGGTGAGGATGAAGAATCCGTGCAGCAGGTCCCCGAGCACCGTTTGAGCGACCTGGTGGTTGTTGGCGTCATTGGCCAGTGCACTCTGTTCGTGAATCACGACACGCCGCAGGACGATCAGTAGCAGCGAGCTGCCGACCAGGAACTGGACCAGGGTCCGGCGGCGGGAGACCGAGAGCCAGAGGGTGAACGCGATCAATGCCAGGGTGAGCAGTGGCAGGAGGATGGTCAGCCGGTCGAAGGCCTTGACCCCACGCTGTGCGACGGCGAGGTTGGTCGACCGCACCAGCGTGATCTGGCCGTAGTTGGAGGGCAACTGCACTCCGAGCGCTTTCGAAAGCTTGTCCACCGCCTCTTTGGGGGGCTCGGCCGAGGTGATGGTCGGCAGGGAGACGTTCCTGCCGGTGAGGCTGGAGGCCAGTCCGGATACCGACCCCAGGGCCTTGTTGATTACCGGGACAGTGTTGAGAACGATGTAGCCGTTCGCACTGGAGATCGTCGAGGTCTTCTTGCCCCGCAGCACGGCGACGACCGTCTCATGGGTGGAGGTGAGGGTCTTGACCCAGATGGTCTGGAACCGGTCAGAGCCCAGCACCTTCGCAAGTTGACCCGAGACGTAACCCTCGGTAGCACCCGTGATCGGCCCGGCGGCGAAGCTGACCTTGGCCGGCAGTGCATCTCGCAGACGCGTCTGGAGCTGCAGCTGGGTGAACAGCTGGTCCGTGGCTCGCGTGGCGACGGCAGTGTCCACGTCCGGGTGCTGGAAGATCGGGCCGACGGTGCCTACGAACGTGTCGGTATTGAGCACGGTCCGGTGTGCCCACACTACGGTGGTGGACAGCACGACCAAGATGCAGGACAGGGCGACGAGGACGCCGACGACTGCTCGCCGGAACCGCCGCTTCCGGGGGGCGTTAAGCCTTTCGAGCTCCTGGGCAAGCGCATCCCGTTCCGCCTGGAGGCGTTCGACCTCCGCCGCTGCCGTGGCATCTCTGGTGGGCTCGGGCTCAGAACCGCCATGGGTGTCGCTCATCTGGTCTCGACCCTACGCCAGGTGGCGCCCATGCGGTGGCTTGGCGTGCCGTTCCGGAATGAAGCTAGCGGGAGCGTGAGGAGTCGTCCGCCCATTCCGGTGAGAGTCGAGGCAGGGGTCCGGAGGACTGTGGGTGTCGAAGATGTCATCCGGGTGTCCTGTTCAAGACTTTAGCGAAACAACCCGTGCCGACAAGGCTGGGTCTTGGCCTCTTCCCTCTCCGCACCCCAGGAGTCGTCCAGAGCCTTGGCACCAATATGCTTCGAAGTGACGCTCCTGAATCACCCGAGAACCACGATTGCTCGCTGGCGTTTGCGGCATGAGCGTGATCAGGGGTCGTCGTCAGGCCGCGCCCGCAACGTTGTGGAAGCGGAGATGGGTTCTCAGCCGGGTTCGAGCGACGCGATCGAAATACTGGTGTCCTTCACGTCCTTCACCACGTTGGACGATGGCCGAACCCCAACGAGAAGTGCCAGTCCAGAGGGCCAATTGGGGTTGTGGCGCCCTACACCACATCTGGCCACCAACCCGGCGCCGTCGGATCGGACTGACGGAAACCACATGATCGGCATTCTGCAGAGTCCCTGGTGAAGGGCGTGATCGCGTATTCGTACAGTACGGCCAGCAGGGTCCCCGGCGCGTCCTACGCAACCGGCGGTGGCGTACCCTCAGCACTGGCGAGCAGTGCCGGATCCCAGTCGCACACTGCGCACGCGTGGCGGAACGCAGAATGGGCAAACTCGAGTCCAACCGCTCGAGGGTCAGGGCTGTTGCAGACATCGTCCCAGTCAAGGATGTACTCGCCGAGCGCCGCATCCCAGTGGGCGGACGCTGGGGTAAGCGTCGCCTTCGCAAACGCTTCCGGCGCCGGGTGCGCGTAGGCATACAACGCTGCCCTGCCGGATCTCGGATCGCCAGGCCACCAACCGATAGCCACCTCTTGCGCATCCATCGAATTGCGCATGATGAAGTCATCCGCCGGCGGTGCGGCCGGGAGTCCGGAAAACAGACTCACCGCAAGGTCAAACGAACCCCACCACGCATTCACTGGTGTCGAGCGTCCTCGATAAGGAGCGCGGAACGCGGCGAGGACAAGTGCCGCATCGGTAGCGGCGACAAAGTAGGAGGCGACCTGCTCAGGGTCGTACCGTGCATGCTCCTCGTCCTCGTCGAGCGGAACGCTCCACGGAACCTCCTGCGGTCTTGGGTCGATGTGAACTGGGCCAACCAGGCCACTGATCGCGTCTAGAACCTCGCGGGTGACGGCGCCAACCGAACGATCAGGCATGAGTGCGACGCGTCGGACGCCCCTCTTGCTAGATTCCACGACCATCTCGTGGTTTCGTAGATCGAGCACGACAACGAGCATCCCCGAGCCGTCCGGCGCTGGCAGCGGAGCAGTCTCCCAACCTCGCGCAGTCAACCGCAGCGCCGCATGCTGGAGCTGCGGTTCGGCTGGCGCAAGCGCCACCGCGAGCTTACCGAGGACTTGGGTATGCGCATGGAGCGTGTCGCAAGTCTCGCTCCACTCCTCGTAGGACACTGCCGGCCACCGAGAGGACATACTCGGACGGTATCAACTCGACCTGAGAAAGCTCAACTGAAACGGCCAGATCGAACCGGGACATCACTTCCGCCAGTTTCGTCACCATCGGCCGATTCGCGAAAGTGCTGCTCAGGCAACCCGGATGACATTTTCGGCACCCACAGGCCGAGCATCGACGGGAAGTGCCAGTCCAGAGGCCCAATTGAGTTGTTGGCGCCCTTCAGCCCTCTGGGACGGATACGTCGACACGACCGGCTGGGCGGACTGATCCACGTGTACCAGCTTGTGGCTTGAGGCGAGGTTCGAGTTTTCGGACACTACGAGATTCATACTGATACCGCTACTGGACTGTTCAGATGCGCTTGTACGAGACCGTCCGCGCCAGTTCCAAAACGTCACCCACAACAATGGGAGTTCCCTCGCTGACGACTGCACCGTTAATTCGAGTGCCATTGGTGGAGCTCAAGTCGCTCACCACAAATTTGTCTGCTAACCGCTCGATTCCGCACTGGCGGCGCGAGACCTCTATGTGATCGATAACCACGTCGGCGTTCTCGTCCCGGCCGATGAGGAGCTTGCGCATCTGCGGCAGCATGTAGATAGCAGGGGAGTCGGGCTGGAGGGGTTCGAGGACGAGAGTATCGATCGGCTGAGTCTCCACGACCGGCCCGGCGCTCTCGACCACCTCCTTCTTACGTTCAGTCTCCTCCCACCGTCTGCTGTCCGCCTTCAGCTCAGCCCGAGCGAGGGGGCCACGGGTGGTGACGATGCGTTGCGGGGCTTCTGCAGCTGGGGGGGTAGGCCGTCCGATGGGAACCACGCTGGGACGGCCGGTCGGGACGCCGCCCCGTTTCGTCCAGTCCAGCGCCACGTGCACCTCTACTCCCCATCCTCGCTTTTGCGCCAGCTCCTCCGCAGTAGCAGCGGTGTCGGAGAGGAAGAATCCGGGACTGCCTTTGACAGTCTCCCAATCGCGGGAGGACAGGGCGACCTCGAAGCGGAGGGGGATACTCACCAACTTGGCCATCGAGGTGGTGCGGGTGCGGGCGATCTCCCCGACGATCAGGCGCTCAAGGGTACCGAAGCCCGGGGAGGGGACATGGTCCGCAACCCCGGAAGGCAGCACTGCCATGCACCTGTACAAGGCCGAGGCCGGAGAGACGAAGCCATATCGGGCGAATTGGAAGATCGCGAACCCCGTAGAGACCACTATCACCAGAGCCACGAGAACCGTCAGCATCGGTTACACCCTCCCTTCTGAGCTGGAGCCATGACGGTCGATTTCGGATGACGCCGTTGCCATCGTGTCAATTTGTCCGAACGCGGACCGCCAACTTTGTCGAGCGGTAGATATCCGACGGCTCCGAAGTGCATCGTCCTGGCTGGACTGAAGGACGCCACCATTTCGATCGCGACGGTCGATCCTGGCCGGGATTCCAATTCTGCAGTCGAGACGTAGCGGTCTCGGCCTGACAGCAGCCCCTGAACCGACCTTCAGCGGCCACGAGTCACTGTCATCGGGTGTGCGCGGCAGCGATGTCTTCCCTCGACAATCTTAACTCCAGGCTACCAACGGCAGGACTCCCGCCATTCCCGCGACACCCCTCTGGCTACGCGGCGGCCGGGTGGTACTCGTGGATGAGGCCGCCCAGCACGTTGCGACGAATGACGCTGACCAATGAGAATCGAGTCTTGATAGCGCCGGCGGGTGCGGGCACGCCGAGGTCGATCCCTCGATGGGGCCGCTGTCGGTTGTAGTGGCCGACGCACTCCCGCAGCACCCGTTCGAGGTGTCCCCGACCCAGGACGAGCATCCGGTCCAGGCACTCGGTCCGCACGGTACTCACCCAGCGTTCCGCGAAGGCATTGACCCGAGGCAATCGGACCGGGATCCTGATCACCCGGATGCCTTCGGAGCGGAACACCTCGTCGAAGCTGGTCGTGAACTTGGTGGGCCGGTCCGATCAGGAACTTGACGGATCGATCGCGGTCGGCCTGGTCACCCCTCAGGTTGCGGGCCACCTGGGTGACGAACGCACCCTTCGGATGGACGGTGACGCCGAGGATGTGCGCCTCCCGACTCGACAGTTGGATGACGAAGAGCACGTAGAGCTGCTGCAGCCGCCACCGTGTCCACGGTGAAGAAGTCCGTCGCCAGCACGCTGTGAGCCTGGAAACGAAGGAACTCGGCCCACGTGGTGCCACCCCGTGGAGCGCGCCCCAGGCCAGCTCGAGTTCGACCAACTCGTCGCATCCGGCGGCCGGCCGGGGCCACGTCGCTTCCGCCACCGGCGCCATTTGTCCTTGGTCGCATTCCGGTGCCACCGCAGCAGCGTGTCGGGGGTGACCAGAAAGGAGCGCCACCGGTCGCGAGGAAGCAATCGGCCGAGTGCAGCGAGGGGCGCCCGATCGGCAGGCCGATAGCGAACTCGGGTGTGCAGCTGGCGTTCGAGAACACGCACCTGGTGCCGGAGCACCATGATCTCGATGTCCTTTTCCGACTCGGTTCGTCGGGACGACACGACAACGGCGAGATCCGACACAACCCGATGCAGAGGAGCGAGAAGGCCACGCTGGATGATGGCCGAGCCCCAACGAGAAGTACCAGTCCAGAGGGCCAATTGGGGTTTTGGTGCCCTACACCTCGACGACCCCGAGCGACGCCGGATCCGAGGCGTGGCCCCCCAGAGCGTCTTCGTGGCTTTCCTGCTGTTCGCCGCGACCTGCGCATGATCGACGAGTTCCTGACCAAGAAGGCAGCCGAGGCGGAGAAGGTCCGCAGGCTCCCGACACGTCGGCGCACCAAGTCGCTCACTACCTGGGACCCGGAGGCGGCCACCACGGCCTCACCGGGCGACGCCACCGGCGATCCCGACCCACCACTGACCGCCTGACCGTTCAGGGCTCCCGTTCAGCCACTCAAGTGGCTGCGCCGCGCCTGGAGTTCGGGTCATGGCGGCCGGGAAGGGCTGAAGGCGCCGGTCGGCGGCGAGTTCACCTGCAGAAACGCCCGGCGAACAGCCCAGGCACCGAGTTCGGGCCCGCCGCACTGCCCTCAAGCCGGGTCTTGTCGACGCGACCCGCACAGTTCTGTCGACACCCCTGGGGGCTACCGACAAAACTCGGTTGACCTGGGCCGACTCCACCCTGGTCGGAGCCATTTCCCACGCTATTGACTCAGATTTCCCACATTGTTGTGGACACAACTAATACGGGAAAGTCCCAGTTCGCGGACCTGGATGAAGGGTGGAAGAGTGTACGCATGAGCTACCGGGTCGTTCAGTGGGCGACCGGCAACCAGGGCGTCGAGGCGATTCGGGCGATTCTGGACCGGCCCGACATGAAGCTGGTTGGGGCCAAGGTCTATAGCGCAGACAAAGCCGGGGTCGACGCGGGGGTTTTAGCAGGTCGCGAGCCCTGTGGTGTAGTGGCCACCCTAGATGTGGACGAGATCTTGGCCCTCGGCGCTCACTGCGTGGCCTACTTCCCACGGCTCGCCTCACTCGACGAGGTCTGCCGAATTCTGGCCAGCGGGACCAACGTGGTCACTACTGCGTTCCTTTTTCACCCACGTTCACTCCCCGCCGATGATCTGGCTCGATTGGAGGCGGCCTGCATTAGAGGTGGCTCGTCGGTGCACGGCACCGGCCTCAATCCGGGGAATCTGAGTGGGGTGCTACCGCTCGCCCTGTCCGGAATGTCCCGAACGATCGAGAAGATCACATTGCAGGAGAGGGCCGACTGGTCCTTCTATGAGTCGACCCATATCACGTTCGAAAACATGCGCTTTGGCCGGGCCCCCGAGGAGGTGACTGAAGCGGCCAGCGACTTTCTGCGGTTCAACAGCGGGATCTTCCAGGAGATGGTCGCCCTTCTCGGTCGGGCTCTTGGGGCAGGCCTTGACGAGATCACCTCTTCGGTCGAACTGGTGACAGCCGAGACGGATCACGACATCTTCGGGATCACCTTAGGTGCGGGGACAGTCTCCGGGCAGCGGTGGCACTGGCGGGGTCTCCGAGCCGGCAACATGCTCATCGAGATCGAGACGCTGTGGACAGTGGGGGGAGAGTACCCGACCCACTGGCCGGCGCCGCTCGACGGATGGACGCTGACGCTGGAGGGTGAGCCTTCCATCCAAGCCCACCTGCTCACGCTCATGTCCTACGAACGGCCGCTGCCCCTCGCCGAGCACGTTCGGGCGGCCAGTGTGGCCACTGCCATGCAAGCCGTCAACACGATTCCCGCACTCTGTGCCGCCCCAGCCGGGGTGCAGACCATGGCCGACCTACCCCTGGTGCGCGCCGGGTTTGGATTCGGCAACGTAGCTCCCGAGCCCTTGCTCCAAATCCCTGGGTGAACCCCTCGGTTGACCAGCGAGTTGCCTGTGGGTGCCGAAAATGCCATCCGAGCAGGTCATGCCGCCAATCGGTATTCGTGGATCAGACCGAAGGCGGCATCCCTGCGACGCAACTCCGCTGGCTGCGGATCATCGATTGGGGTCGGTGAGTCCATCGTGAGCGGGGCCAGCTGACCCAGGGCCCGGTGCGGCCGGTGGCCGTTGTAGTGAGCCACGTACTCGTCCAGGACTCGTTCGAGGTGCCGGCGGCCGAGGATCAGCATCCGGTCAAGGCACTCACGGCGGACGGTGCCGACGAAGCGCTCGGCGAAGGCGTTTGCTCGGGGAGCCCTGATCGGTGTGCGAATGATGCGGATGCCGTCAGCTCGGAAGACCTCATCGAAGCTCGAAGTGAACTTGGTGTCTCGGTCACGGATCAAGAACTTGACGGGATGGACCCGATCCTCCAGTGCCATGGTCAGGTTCCTCGCCTGCTGGACCGCCCAGGTCGGATCGCTCCGCATCGGTGCCGGGTCGATGTCGTTCCGCTGCAAGATGGCCCAGACGCTCGAGGGCGACAGGACGACAGGACGACACCCATCGTGGCCAGCTCGCCCTGGATCCGGCGGTAGCCCCAGGTGGGGTTCTCCCGGGCCAGTCGGAGGACGATTGCCACCGTGCCGGCCGGGATACTCGGTCGACCAGGGCGGCGGGCATAGGTCCATCTCCGCCGGATCAGGTCCCGGTGCCAGCGGAGCAGGGTCTCCGGTTGCACGAAGAACCTTCTTCGACGCCGGCGGTCGAGCAGTCGTCCCAGCCCGGCGAGCAGAGCACGATCCGAGGGTCGCAAAGCCGGTCGGACGACCTGACGGCGAAGCACGGCAACCTCGTGGTGGAGCATGACGACCTCGATCGCGAGATCACTCTTCTCGCGCCCGTTCAGACGCACCAACTGGAGGATCCTGGTGAAGGCGAGGTAGAGGAACGAGAGGGCCACGTCCCAGTTTCGTCGTCCCGGGCCATTCCACGAAAGTCCTGCTCAAAGTACCCGGATGACATTCTCGGCACCCACAAGGTCGGACCACCTGGCGACGGAGCACGGCAACTTCATGGCGGAGCATGACGACTTCAACTGCCAATTCGTCGCTGTCTCGCTGGCTCAGGCGCAGCAACTGGAGGATTCTGGTGAATGCGAGGTTGAGAAACGACAGGGCCATGGCCCGGCCTCCTACCGCATGGCCGATTCGCGAAAGTCCTGATCAAGGTAGCCGGATGACATTCTCGGCACGCACACCGTGCCGTACGAGCCCGCGACAGTGGAACCCCATCTGTCTCATCGTCGACGATATGCTCGGCCCCGTGCTCGCCACCCTGACCGCTCCGACCTTGGTGGCCCGGGGCATGCTGCGGGATGCGTCGCACTTCGACTGGTCGACGATCATGTTCTTGGCCATCGTGGTCTACATCTACACGGTGGAGGTCGAGCACCGCCGGTGGTCCGTCGTCCTGGCCGGGCTGTCGCTCTGGTTGATGGACTGGTTCAACGAGCTGGTGAACTCGGCCGTCCTCCACGTGTCCAACCACGCCGCGCTGTGGACGGTGACGGGGCACACCAGCTACCTCATCCTGATCGGCCTGTCCATCGAGATCTCGTTCTTCTTCGCCATCCTCGGCATCATCTTCGTCAAGATCCTGCCGGCCGACCCGCACCAGCGCTACTTCGGCGTCCCCAACCGCGTCGTGTACGTCCTCGCGCTCTCGCTGGTCTGCGTCTGCGTGGAGATCGTGCTCAACGCCATGGGCGTCCTCAACTGGGCCTACTGGTGGTGGAACGTCCCCTTCATCCCCCTGATCGTCATCTTCGGCTACGCGACGTTCTTCGCCGTAGCCGCATGGGTGTACGACATGGGGGACAACCACCGCAGGCAGCTGATGGTCGTCGGCGGCATCGCCGCCGCCGACGCCCTGCTCGCCCTGGGGCTCGGTCTCACCGGCTGGCTCTCCTGACCCTCCGGCGGCAGGACGGGTCGGCCTGTCAGGCCGGCGGCTCGAGCGCGTCGAACCCGACGCCGGTCAGCTGCACGGACACGTCCCACAGTCGGTTGGCGGTCCCGGAGTCCCTCGCCGCCCGCACAAACGGGACCGACGTCGGGTGCCCGTGCATGCCGAACTGGTCGCCTCGGATGGAGAACGTCGACATGAGTTTGGGCCTGGGCCCAGGCACTCCGGGCTGCGCCCTGATGGTTCACTCTTTGTCCTGAGCGAGCAGAAGCTGTCCTCCAAGTGCCGGTGCGGGGGAGGCAACGTTCGCGAGTGCGGCCCCGCGTGTGGGTGCCAATGACTTCGTCCGGGTGTTTTGATCTGGGAGTTTCGCCAGAGCTGCGGCGACGGCCAAAATGGTCCGTGGCCCTCTCATTCCTCTATCTCGCGTTCCTCCGGACCATGCAGATCCTCTGTCTGCAACGGTCCGACGACTCCGGTCTGGCCATCGAGGTGGTCATGCTCCGGCACGAGGTTGCCGTCCTGCGACGGCAAGTGGCCCGACCGGCTCTGCGACCTTCCGATCGAGCACTCCTTGCTGGCCTCAGCCGGCTGATCCCCCGGGCGAAGCTCCATCGGTACTTCGTCCAGCCCGACACCCTGCTTCGTTGGCATCGCGAGCTGGTTCGTCGTAAGTGGACCTACCCGAAGCCCTCCGGACGCCCACGGATCCCCGTCGGGACCGTCCAGGTGGTGATTCGCCTGGCCAGGGAGAACCCGACGTGGGGCTATCGCCGGATCCACGGTGAGCTTTCCATCTTGGACATAGACCTGGCACCGGCGAGCGTCTGGAACATCCTCCGGCGTCACGGTATCGACCCCTCATCGGAGAAATCCGGGCCGACTTGGGGCGAGTTCCTGAGAGCCCAGGCCGAGACGATGCTGGCCTGCGACTTCTTCACCGTCGACACCGTGCTTCTGAGGAGGCTCTACGTCCTGTTCTTCATCGAACTCGACACCCGAAAGGTGTACGTGGCCGGAGTCACCGCTCACCCAACTGGAGCATGGGTCGTCCAGCAGGCCAGGAACCTGTCCCATGAGCTCACACAACGTGCACGACCGGTCAAGTTCCTGATCCGAGATCGCGACACCAAGTTCACGACCAGCTTCGACGAGGTCTTCCGCTCCGAGGGCATCCGGACCATTCGCACTCCGATCCGGGCACCTCGTGCCAACGCCTTCGCTGAGCGCTTCGTCGGCACTGTCCGGCGTGAGTGTATGGACCGGATGCTCATCTTCGGTCGTCGCCATCTCGGAGCTGTGGTCCACGAGTACATCGAGCACTACAACGGCCATCGGCCTCATCGATCGCTCGATCAGCAACCGCCTCAGCCGAAGGACGTAGCCCCAGCAGAATTGAAGAACGTCCACCCTTCACGAATCCAGCGGGCGAATCGGCTCGGCGGAGTAATCCATGAGTATCGCCTGGTCGCGTGACACGGATGACATTCTTGGCACCCACGAGCTGCCGCATCGGCCCTCGACGTGACCGATCAGCTTCGGGCCATCGTCGCTGCGCTGCCCCCGACAATCCACGCGACAGCCCCCAGGCCGTTCAGCCCGCCGCCGCCGCCGCTCTGATTGAGTGCCGGGCCGGGATCACGTAGGTGCTGCCACGGCATCAAGTGGTCACTCGCCATTGCTATCTTCTCGCCGATCGCAAGTTCAGAGGTATTGGTCAGGTGGATCAGGCCGTCGAACCTTGGCAAACCCAGCGTGTCAACTTCAATCACGTGAGCGAGATTGGCCCCCGCCCAGTCGTCGGCTGCTCGCACCTCGGCATCCCCGACGGCTACAGACGTGCAGTTCTCTGTTGTGCCGCAAGACCCGAAGGTTTCCCAGAATGAGATGAGGCTGGCCAACGATTCTTTGACCAGCACGATCGGGGTAGTCGGATCTGCCGGGAGGTCTGAGCGGAGCGCGATGATGAAGGCGCTCAGATTCGTCTGGTAGTCAGGCGCCATCGTCGGGTCCTCGGCGTCAGATTCGCCCTGATACCAGGCGAACGCCCCGATCGTGTCGAGCTGGCCCTGTCGGGCGTCTGCTGCCATCGTCGAGGTGACCGTGGTGATCATCTGTGAGAAGAGGCCGCCTGGAATTGAGGGAAGCCAGTAACCGGCGAGGCTGGTATTCGGGAACGCCGTCTTGATTACGCTCACGGACTGGCCCGTGTCGGCGTAGATCTGCCGCGCCCAGCCGATCTCCGGACCGAAAATATGGACGGGCTTGCCGTTGGAGCCGATCTCCAACTGCGGAGTGTCCAGCGCGACCTGACCGGTCTCTTCGTGTCCCTTCACCGGATTGACAAGCCATGGCATCCAACCGATGGTCGAGGTCGTATCGGCCCCGTCGGTGTAGGGAGCAGCAAGGTAGTTGATGCCTGTCGTCGCATCGACGGCGTAGGACTGTGCTCCGGTCGCATTGGACTGGCCCGCCAATACCGCGAGGGTGCGATGCGGCACAACTGGTGTGAGTGCTGATGCAGTCGAACTCAATGACCCAATCGACGCCGTGACCTGGTACCGCCAGGGAGTCGATTCAGTGACTGGGATTGTGCAACTAGCGAGTGCAACAACGACGCAACCTTTCCCGGTAGGGACCGATGAAACGGTGTAGGTCACCCCGGTCTTATGCGGGCTGCGCCAGGAGACCGTGATCGTCGCCACTCCTGGCATTGCCGTGACGTTTGTCGGCGTCGCCGGTAACGAGACTGTCCGTGCAGCGAATGCAGAACTGATGCCCGTACCCATGACGAGAGTCACGGAAGCAGCGATCGAAACAGCGATGCAGTCCAGCCGCCTCATGGAAACATCTTTACAGGTCGCAACGATCGGCACTCTGGCCGCGGGGTGACAGCATTGGTGACGGGACGACCGAGGGCGCGAATCGGGGGTCTGGTGACAGCTCTGGTGACGCGAGATCGGAACGCCACATCTGTGGGGCCTGTGGGTGCCGAGAATCCCATCCACACAGGTCAGGCCACCAGTCGGTATTCATGGGTGAGACCGAAGACCGCGTCACTTCGACGCAGATTCCGCGGCTCGGGATCACTGATGGGCGGCGGTGGTTCTACGTTGAGCGGGGGCTGTTGCCCCAGTGCCCGGTGTGGCCGGTGGCAGTTGTAATGGACCACGTACTCGGCCAGGACTTGTTCCAGATGTCGGTGGCCGAGGATCAGCATCCGGTCGAGGCACTCACGACGAACCGTCCCGACGAACCGCTCGGCGAAGGCATTGGCTCGGGGAGCCCTGACCGGGGTGCGGATGATCCGGATGTCTTCGGCCCTGAAGACTTCGTCGAAGCTCGAGGTGAACTTGGTGTCCCGGTCTCGGATGAGGAACCGGACGGGAATGATCAGATCCTCCAGCACCATGGCCAGGTTCCTCGCCTGCTGGGCCACACAGGAGCCGGTCGGATGAGCAGTGACCCCGGTCACATGTACCCGTCGGGTGTCGAGCTCGATGAAGAAGAGAACGTAGAGGCGCTTCAGCAACACCGTGTTGACCGAGAAGAAGTCGCAGGCCAGCATTGATGACGCCTGGGAACGGAGGAACTCCGCCCAGGTCGGGCCCGTTCGCATCCGTGAGGGATCGACGCCGTGGCGGCGCAGAATGATCCAGACGCTCGCAGAGGCAAGGACGGCGCCCATTCTTGCCATCTCACCCTGGATCCGACGGTAGCCCCAGCTGAGGTTCTCCCAGGCGAGTCGGAGGATGATCGCCGCCGTGCCGGCGGGGATGCCCGGTCGACCTGGGCGGCGGGCATTGGTCCATTTCCGCCGGACCAGCTCCCGGTGCCAGCGGAGCAGGGTCTCGGGCTGCACGAAGAACCTTCTCCGACGCCGGCGGCCGAGCAGTCGTCCCAGCCCGGCGAGCAGAGCACGATCAGAGGGTCGCAGAGCCGGTCGGACGACCTGTCGGCGAAGCACGGCAACCTCGTGCCGGAGCATGACGACCTCGATCGCCAACTCGTCGCCGTCTCGCCGGCTCAAGCGCACCAACTGGAGGATCTTGATGAAGGCCAGGTAGAGGAACGAGAGGGCCATGGCCCAGTTTCATCTTCCCGGGCCATTCCACGAAAGTCCTGTTCAAAGTGCCCGGATGACAATCTCGGCACCCACACCGTCAGGGTTGCCGTCGGATTCGATAAGCATTTACACTGACCTGACAACAGATTCCCTCTGAGAGGAGTCGCGATGGGCGACGCGCAGCTGTTCATCGATGGTGCGTGGGTCAACGCACAATCGGG
>Ga0209385_1000327_pt1 | contig 19004 bp, 16 predicted proteins | sample NGEPerB_FD_184506 | JGI IMG/M metagenome (GOLD analysis project Ga0209385, IMG submission 184506) | Arctic peat soil microbial communities from the Barrow Environmental Observatory site, Barrow, Alaska, USA - NGEE PermafrostAB12-B... | ecosystem: Environmental > Terrestrial > Soil > Wetlands >... | reverse complement strand
GGCCCAGCAACAGGCCCAGGTCGCGAGGGTGCGGTCGCTCAGGAACCGGCGCGACAACGCCGCGGTCGCCGTCGCGCTCGACGACCTGCGCAGTGCCGCGCGGGGATCGTCGAACCTTCTGTATCCGATGAAGTCGGCGCTTGCGGCGTTCGCGACGCTCGGTGAGGTCGCCGACGTGCTGCGCGACGAATTCGGGATCTACCAGCCGAGCTAGCGCGCGATCGGTTCGTGGAAGTGCGTGACCGACGGCGGCTGTGCGTAGAAGGGGTGCGTCAGTTCGCGCCACTGGGCGAAGAGTGGCGTCGCTCGAAAGGCGAGATGCGCCTCGACCGACTTCCAGCGGATGAGCAAGAGGTAGACGGACTCATTCTCGTGTTGGCGTCGGACCTCGGCGCCGAAGCAATTCGGCGCGGACTCAATGATCGGTAGTGCCGTCACCATCGAGGCTTCGAACTCCTCTTCGCGCCCGGGCGTCACTGACAAGAGCGCGTGCTCGACGATCATGAGCGGGCCAGCAGTCGTGCGCGAAGGGTCTGGTCCTGGGCGACGCTGATCGCGGTGTGCGCGAGCGCGATCGCGCCGTCGATGACGGCGTGGTCGGCGGCTTCGCCCAGACAGGCGGCGGTGAACTCGGGCTGATGGTTGACCGCGCCGTTGGTCGGGATCGCGAGCAACGGGTGAATCGAGGGGACTACGAGCGAGACGTTGGCCATGTCGGTCGAGATGGTCGGCTTCGGCGTCCGGGCGTCGTCGAGTTCGAATCGTCGACCGAGGGTCTCGGCGGCGTCGCGGTAGTGACCGAGGATGTCGGCGTCGGACACCATGTGCGAGAACGCGCTGCCCAGCTCTTCGACGCCGAACCGTGCGCCGGTCGCGACAGCGCCGGCTTCGAAACAGGCGTTCACGCGTTCGCGCAACTGGGTGAGCCGTTCGGACGTGACCGAGCGGCACATGTAACGAGCGACCACGTGGGCGGGGATGATGTTGGCCGCGGATCCGCCTTCGACGACGATGCCGTGGATCTGGTCACCCGGGAGCAGCTGCTGGCGCAGCAGCCCAATGGCGACCTGAGCGATCGTCAGCGCGTCGAGTGCGTTGACGCCCTCGAAGGGAGCCGCCGACGCGTGCGCCGCCTTGCCCGTGAAGGTGACGTCGAAGTGGTCGACGGCGAGGCACGTTGCTTCCAGACGTTCGTTGGGCCACGGATGGATCATGAGGGCCGCGTGCACGCCGTCGAAGAAGCCGGCCCTCAGGAGGTCGATCTTGCCGCCGCCGCCCTCTTCGGACGGGGTCCCGAGCAAGATGACGGTGAGAGAGAGTTCGTCGGCGACCGCGGCGAGTCCGATGGCGGCGCCGAGCGAGGACGCGGCGATGATGTTGTGCCCGCAGGCGTGACCGACGTCGGGCAGCGCGTCGTACTCGGCACAGAAGACGAGATGCAGGTCTCCGTGCCCCTTCGTCGCGCGAAAGGCCGTGGGTAACCCGGCGATGCCGCGCTCGACGACGAAGCCGGCCCGTTCGGCGGCGGCGGCGACCGCTTCGGCGCTGAGGTACTCCTCGTACCCGAGCTCGGGGTGGGCGTGGACGAAGTGGCTGACCTCGAGGAGCGCGTCGCGCGCGTCGCGAACGGCGTTGGTGGCCTCGTCGCGAACGATCATTCGATGACCGCGACGACGTCGCCGCCGCTCACCGAGTCACCGGCCGCGACGCGGATGGCCTTGACGACGCCGGACTTCTCGGCGTTGACCGAGTTCTCCATCTTCATCGCCTCGAGGATCACCACCGTCTCGCCGGCTTCGACCTTCTGGCCGACTTCGACGGCGACCTTCACGATCGTGCCTTGCATCGGGACGGTGACGTTGCCCGAACCGCTGCCGACGACACCCGCGTGGTGTTGACGGCGGGGTTTCGCGGCAGTGCTCGTCGCGCGCGGCAGACCGTCGTTGCCTTCGGGGACCCACAGCGCGACGGTGACGCGACGACCGTTCACCTCGGCGGTGACCTCCTTGCGCACGCCGCCGTCGCCGACCGAGACGATCGGCTGCGCGGCCGGCGCCAGCGTGCTGAAATCGAGGGTGTCCTCGACCCACTTGGTCGAGTGCGTGCCCTCGACGAAGTCCGCGCTCGAGAGGATGATGACGTCGGCGGGCAATGTCGTCGCCACGCCCTCGATACGCGTCTCCTCGATGGCGCGCAGCATGCGTCGGCGGGCCTTCTCGCGGTTCGAACCCCACACGACGAGCTTGGCGATCAAATTGTCGTAGTACTGCGAGACGGTGTCGCCCGCGGCGTAGCCCGCGTCGAGGCGCACGCCGGGGCCCGAGGGCTGGTCGAAACGGGTGATGGTGCCCGGCGACGGCGAGAAGCGTCCGCCCGAAGGGTCCTCGGCGTTGATACGCACCTCGATCGCGTGACCGGTGCGCACGATGTCGTCCTGGGCGAAGTCGAGGCGTTCACCCGCCGCGACGCGCAACTGCCATTCGACGAGGTCGAGGCCCGTGACCAGTTCGGTGACCGGGTGCTCGACCTGAAGGCGGGTGTTCATCTCGAGGAAGAAGAACTCGCCGTCCTGGAAGAGGAATTCGACGGTGCCGGCGTTGACGTAGCCGCAGGCCCTCGAGACCTTGACGGCCGCCTCGCCCATGGCGCGGCGCACCTCGTCGGGAAAATTCGGCGCCGGCGACTCTTCGATGAGCTTCTGGTGGCGGCGCTGCGCGGAGCAGTCACGTTCCCCGAGCCAGAGGGTGTTGCCGTGCGCGTCAGCGAGGATCTGCATCTCGATATGGCGCGGTTTGGTGAGGTAGCGCTCGACGTAGCACTCGGCGCGACCGAAATAGCTGAGGGCTTCGCGCTGTGCGCTCTCGAGGGCGCTCGCAGCGTCGTCGGGCCCCTGGACCACCTTCATCCCGCGTCCGCCGCCGCCGTAGGCCGCCTTGATGGCGACGGGCCAGCCGAACTCGTGGCCGAACTCGACGACTTCGTCCGCGTTGGCGAGGGCCTCGTTGCGCCCGGGCACCCCAGCGACACCCGCGGCCTCGGCGGCGAGGCGCGAGGAGATCTTGTCGCCCATCACCTCGATCGCTTCGGGTGGAGGACCGATGAACGTGACGCCCTTGGAGGTGATCGCCCGGGCGAAATCGGTGTTCTCGGAGAAGAAGCCGTACCCCGGGTGCACGGCGTCGGCGCCGGAACGCTCGATCACGTCGAGGATCGCTTCGGTGTTGAGGTAGCTCTCGGCCGCGGTCGAACCCCCGAGGGCGTACGCCTCATCGGCGAGGCGGGCGTGCAGTGCGTTGCGGTCGAGCTCGGAGTAGACGGCGACGGTGGTGATGCCCATCTCGCGGCACGTGCGGATAATGCGCACCGCAATCTCGCCACGATTGGCGATAAGGACTTTCTTCAACACGTCAACCTCCGTACGGGGACTGCTATTTTCTACCACCCGCCGGTTAAACCCTAATGTTTAGACGTGAATCCAATGGTTTGGCGTGTCGAGCACTTTACGGAGATCGATTCGACCAACACCTGGCTGGCCCAAAGGGCTGGCGAGGGGGCTGACGAGGGACTGGTCGCGTACGCGGACTACCAGTCACGCGGTCGGGGCCGTCTCGATCGCCAGTGGGAGGCGCCGACGGGCACGGCGCTGTTGTGTTCGCTACTACTGCGTCCCGCGATCGACGCCGATCAACTGCAGATGGCGGTCGCGGCGGTCGCGCTCGCGCTTCGAGCGGCACTCGTGCGCCTCTGCGGCGTGCGTCCCGGTCTCAAGTGGCCCAACGACCTGCTGGTCAATGATCGCAAGATCGCCGGTCTGCTCGCCGAGATCGTGACGACCGGTGACCAGTGGGCGGTCGTCGTCGGTTTCGGCGTCAATCTGACGAGCTGTCCGGACCCGGCGACCTCGACGAGCGTGCTCGAGGAGTCGGGGGTGACGATCACGCCACTCGCGCTGCTCGACATCGTGCTCGAAGAGCTCGAGGAACGTCGACGCCAACTCGATACCGAGGTCGGACAGTCGGCCCTGCGTGACGAGTACGAGCGCGCGCTCCTGACGCTGGGTCAGAGCGTTCGCGTCGAGACCCAGAACGGCGTCTTCGTCGGCGAGGCGCGACGCGTCGACAACCACGGTCGACTCGTGCTCGACACCGACGAGGGCCAGATGAAGTTCTTCGTGGGCGACGTCGTACACCTGCGCGCCCAGGAGAGCGCCTCGTGACGACGCCGACGCGCGTGATGGTCACCGGTGCCGCGGGACAGGTGGGCGTCGACCTCGTCGACACGCTGTCGGGCCTGAGCCCGCTCGGTGCCGACCCGTCGTTTCAACCCGACGGCCGGCCGGTCTTGGACGACGAGTTCATCGTGCTCGCCCTCACTCGCCACGACCTCGACGTGACCGACCGCGACGCCGTGGCCCAGGCGATTCTCGTGTCGAGGCCCGACGTGATCGTGCACCTGGCCGCCTACACCGCCGTCGACCGTGCCGAGGCCGACGCGGAACAGTGCTACGCCGTCAACGCCACGGCGACGGAGTCGCTCTCGATGGCGGCGAACGACGCCGGCGCCCACCTCATCACGATTTCGACCGACTACGTGTTCGACGGCGCCAAGGGAGCGGCGTACGTCGAAGAGGACGACGCGAATCCGCTCAACGTCTACGGCGGCTCCAAACTGGCGGGCGAACTGCTGTGTTCGGACGAGGACACCGTCGTGCGCACGTCGTGGGTCATGGGGGTTCGCGGTAAGAACGTCCTGCACGTGATCGCCGAGCGCGCCGCGTCGGGGGCGAGCGTGCGCTTCGTGAACGACCAAACCGGGACCGTCACGCTCGCGGCCGACCTGGCACGTTGTCTCGTCACCATGGTGCGCCAACGACCCGGGGGAGTGTGGCACGTCGCGAACACCGGGACGACGACGTGGTTCGACGTGGCCACGTTCGCCGGCACCGTGCTCGGACGTGAGGAAGGATTCGCGAGCGCAATCGCGACGAGCGACCTCGACCCGGCACCGCTCGCGACACGACCCACGCGCAGCGACCTGTCGACCGCCAAGTGGCAGGCACAGTCATGGAAGGCGTTGCCCGCGTGGCACGACGGCGTCGCCCGGCTCTTGGCGGATCGCCCTGGTCCGCGCGACGTGTCATGAACGACGTCGCCCTGGACGTGTCGGCGGTCGTCGTGGACTACCACGCGGGCGACGCGCTGACCGGCTGTCTCGCGTCGCTGCGCACCAACGGCGTCACCGACATCGTCGTCGTCGAGAACGGCGAGCGCGGCTCCACGCCGCCGGCCCTCGTCGGCCACGACGACGTGGTGCTTGTCGAACCCGGCCTCAACCTCGGCTACGGGCGTGGCGTCAACCGAGGCGCCGCCGCGGCGACGTACCGGCGCTACCTGTTGGTGTCGAACCCCGACGTCGTGATACATCCGGGCGCGGTCAGCGCGTTGACGGCGTTCCTCGACACCCACCCCAACGTCGCCGTGGTCGGTCCCCAGATCCAGCGACCCGACGGTTCGATCTACCCTTCGCAGCGGGTCTTTCCCAACTTCTGGTTGGCGGGGGCGCACGCGCTGCTCGCGCCGTTGTGGGCGAACAATCCCGCGACGCGCGCGTACCGCTCCGCTCGCGCCGACGGCACGGTCGACTGGGTCTCGGGGGCGTGCTTCCTCATCCGTCGCGACGTCTTCGAGTCGATCGGCGGCTTCGACGAGCGGTACTTCATGTTCGCCGAGGACATGGCGCTCTGCTGGCAGGTGCGTGAACACGGCCACGTCGTGGCGGCGGTGCACGACGCGGCGGTGACCCACATCGAGGGCCTGTCGCGCCAACGCGACTCGCGCGCGATGATCATCGCGCACCACGCGAGCGCGCTGCGCTTCGAGTGGCAGACGGCCAGTGGCCTGCGGCGGCTGCTGGCGCCCCTCGCGACCCTGGTGCTCGGGTTGCGCCTCGGCCTCGTGCTCTTGACGCGCCCGAAGTCCTGAGCCGCCGCGGCGCGTAGAATGTGCCAAGGGCTGCGAGTGGTTCTGTGGTTGCAAGTCGATGCCAGCCGCGGGCGAAACGACCCACGTAAGGCGTCTTGTTGACGCTGAGCATGGCGCGGTTTAGAAGTAAGTCCTGCCTGGGACCGGTCAACGTGGTCGGTTCGAGAGCCGGTGAAGTGTGCGACCACGTCGCCGGAGAGCGTCTTCGCTGCCGGAGGCGCGTACGGACACCGCCGCAGGCAAGTGTGGGGTCAAAGACCAGGTCAGACACTCGCAGCCCTGAAGCAATCCCACTTCGACCGTTAGGCTGGGTCTCGATATGAGTGTGTTCAACAAGATCCTGAAGGCGGGCGAGGGCAAGCGGGTTCGCCAACTCGCCGAGCTCGTCGGACCGGTCAACGAACTCGCGGGCGAGATGGCGGCCCTGACCGACGAGGAGCTGCGCAACAAGACCGTGGTCTTCAAAGAGCGCCTCGCCGAGGGTGAGTCCCTGGACGACCTGCTGCTCGAGGCCTTTGCCGTCGTGCGCGAGGGAGCGACGCGCGTGCTCGGCCAGCGCCACTATGACGTGCAGTTGATGGGCGGCATGGCGCTGCACTTCGGCTGGATCGCGGAAATGAAGACCGGCGAGGGAAAGACCCTGGTCTCGACCCTGCCCGTGTACCTGAACGCCCTCGCGGGCCAGGGCGTGCACATCGTGACGGTGAACGACTACCTCGCCACCCGTGACGCCAACTGGATGGGCCAACTGCACCGCTTCCTCGGCCTGAGTGTCGGGCGCGTAGGTCCGGACCTGCCCGACTTCGATCAGAAGCGCGAAGCCTACGCGAGCGACATCACGTACGGGACCAACACCGAGTTCGGCTTCGACTACCTGCGCGACAACATGGCGCGCCGACGCGAACACATGGTCCAGCGCGGCCACCACTACGCCATCGTCGACGAGGTCGACTCGATCCTCATCGACGAGGCCCGTACGCCGCTCATTATCTCGGGCCCGGCGTCGGACGTGACGAAGCTCTACTACCAGTTCGCCTCGATCGTGCGAACGTTGGTCCGCGACGTCGACTACGAGGTCGACGAGGAGAAGAAGACCGTCATCCCTACCGAAGCCGGTATCGAGAAGGTCGAACGCCAACTCGGCGTCACCAACCTCTACGACGCGGTCGCGACGAACTACGTCCACCAGTTGGGCCAGGCCCTTCGAGCGAAGGAGCTCTTCCACCGCGACAAGGACTACCTGGTCGACGCCGGGGACGTGAAGATCGTCGACGAGTTCACCGGTCGGACCCTCGACGGACGTCGCTGGTCCGACGGCTTGCACCAGGCCGTCGAGGCGAAGGAACGCGTGCGGATCCAGGAGGAGAACCACACCTGGGCGACCGTCACCCTGCAGAACTACTTCCGTCTCTACGAGAAACTGGCGGGCATGACCGGCACGGCCGAGACCGAGGCCGGCGAGTTCGGGAACACCTACCGCCTGTCGGTCGTGTCGATTCCGACCAACAAGCCCTCACGGCGCGATGACCAGCCCGACCTCATCTTCAAGACCGAGGCCGCCAAGTTCAAGTCCATCGTCGAGGACGTGCGCGAGCGCAGCGACCGCGGACAGCCGATCCTGCTCGGTACCGCGTCGGTCGAGAAGTCAGAACTGCTGTCGCGCGAACTCTCCAAGGCCGGTGTGCAGCACGAGGTCCTCAACGCCAAGCAGCACTTCCGTGAGGCCGAGATCGTGGCCCAGGCCGGTCGCAAGCACGCCGTGACGGTCGCGACCAACATGGCCGGTCGAGGGGTCGACGTGATCCTCGGGGGCAACTTCGAGGGTCTCGCCACGCGCGAAGCGATCGGCCGCGGATTCGAGCCGGGCGGCGAAGAGTACGACGCCGCCTACCAAGTTGCGTTGTCGCAGTTCCGGGCGATCTGCGAAGAAGAGGGCGACGAGGTGCGTGACCTCGGAGGACTCTACGTGCTCGGTACCGAGCGCCACGACTCACGACGGATCGACAATCAGCTGCGCGGTCGTTCGGGACGTCAAGGTGACCCCGGCGAGAGCCGCTTCTACCTTTCGCTCGAGGACGACCTGCTGCGACTCTTCGCGACGGGCGCCGTCTCGTGGGTGATGGACCGCACGATGCCCGACGACCTGCCGATCGAGGCGAAGATGGTCTCCAAGGCCATCGAGCGTGCCCAGAACACCGTCGAGGGTCGTAACGCCGAGATCCGCAAGGACGTCCTCAAGTACGACGAGGTGATGAACGAGCAGCGCAAGGTCATGTACGGGCGACGCCAGCAGGTCATCGACGGTGAGGACATCCACGACGCCACGATCGAGATGATCGAGCAGATCATGACCGAGGTCGTCGAGGAACAACTCACCAGCGAGTACGCCGAAGAGTGGGACATCAACGCACTGCTCGTGGAACTGCAGACCTACTACCCGACGCGAATCTCCTTCGAGACCCTCGACGCCTACGACGACCGCGAGGAGATCGTGGCCCTCGTTCTCGAGGACGCGCTGGCGATGTACAGCGAGAAGTGCGAGAACTACATCGGGGGACTGGACACCGCCAAGGAGATCGAGCGCGACGTGATGCTCCAGATCCTCGACCAGCGTTGGCGCGACCACCTCTCGGACATGGACTACCTGCGCGACGGCATCCACCTTCGCCAGGTCGCCCAACAGGACCCCCTGACCGCGTGGCAGAAGGAGGGGTACCTCATGTTCGAGCACCTCCTCGTTGCCGTCGATCACGACTTCGTGCGCTTCATCACCCACGTCGAGTTGACCGAACCGCCGCCCGAGGAGACTGACGAGGGTCTCGAGAAGGCCGTCACTAACGCGAGCGAGGTCGCCCCCGGCGCGCTCGGATTGCCGGCCCACGGCAAGACCGCGAGCGCGGTGAAGGCGCTACCCAAAGAGGGCGACAAGATCGGGCGCAACGAACCGTGCTGGTGTGGATCGGGTCGCAAGTTCAAGCAGTGCCATGGCCGACCCTAAGGCGGAGAACGCTCTTCGCGAAGCCGTCGCCAGCCTCGAAGAGCTCGAAGCCCGTTGGAACGCCGCGCGCGATTACCTGAAGACCGACGCGAGTCGGGCGCGCCACGCGGCGCTCTCGATAGAGGCGCAGGACCCGAATCTCTGGGACGACCAGGACCACGCCCGAGAGGTCACGACCGAACTCGGTCGGCTGACCAACGACCTCGACACCTTTGACGGGCTGCGGCGCGGCATCGACGACTGTGCAGTGCTGATCGACTTCTCGCGCGAGGCGCTCGCGACGGGAGACGCGGACTGGTCGTTGCTCGACGAGCTGACCGAGAACGTGACCCGCGTCACCCGTGAAGTCGCGGCCCTGGAGATCCAGAGTCTGCTGAGTGGACCCTACGACGAGAACGACGCGATCGCCGAACTGCACGCCGGTGCCGGCGGCACCGATGCTCAGGACTGGACTGAGATGCTGCTGCGCATGTACTCGCGCTGGGCCGAGCGGCGCGGATTCGGCGTCGAGATCGACGAGGCGACCGAGGGCAGTGAGGCGGGACTGCTTTCGGCGACGTTCATCGTGAAGGGCCGCTTCGCCTACGGATGGCTGTCGGCCGAACGTGGCGTGCACCGTTTGGTGCGCATCAGTCCCTTCGACTCACAGGCGCGTCGCCAGACGAGTTTCGCGAGCCTTGACGTGTTCCCGCTGCTCGCCGATGACGCCTCCGAGGTGGAGATCGACGAGAAGGAACTGCGCGTGGACACCTACCGGTCCTCGGGTGCGGGTGGCCAGCACGTCAACAAGACCGACTCGGCGATCCGCATCACGCACCTGCCTACGGGCATCGTCGTGAGCTGTCAGAACGAACGAAGTCAGCACCAGAACCGCGCGCGCGCCATGCAGATCCTTGAAGCGAAGCTCGCCGAACGCCAACGCGCCGAGCGACGCGCGACAATGGACGCGTTGAGTGGCGACCGCGGCGAGAACGCGTGGGGCTCGCAGATCCGCAGTTACGTCCAAGCGCCCTATCAGTTGGTGAAGGACCACCGCACCGAGCACGAGACCGGCAACGTTGACGCCGTGCTGTTGGGTGATCTCGACGGATTCATGGAAGCCGAACTTCGTCGTCAGCGCGGTCTCAGTTAACGCACGTGATTAAGAATCTTCAGGGCGCGTGAAACTGCAAGGTTTGGTGGCGCGGACGTCGCACACCCGCAAACTAGAATGGACCGGAACGAGATCGCCGCGTCGCTCGCTGATACCAACCAACCCGAAGGGGGTGTAACCGTGATTCGCTTTGAGAACGTCTCGAAGACCTACAAGAACGGCACCCCCGCACTGAAGGACATCTCGCTCGACATCGACAAGGGTGAGTTCGTGTTCCTCGTCGGATCCTCGGGTTCGGGCAAGACGACCTTTCTTCGTCTCTTGCTGCGTGAGGAGTTCCCCGATCAGGGTCGGATCCTCGAGGCCGGTCGCGACATCGGCGACCTGCCCAAGTGGCGCGTGCCGTACCTGCGGCGCAACATCGGCTGCGTCTTCCAGGACTTTCGCCTGCTGCCGAACAAGACGGTCTTTGAGAACGTGGCCTTCGCCCTCGAGGTCATCGGACGGCCCCGCTCGACGGTGGACTCCCAGGTGCCCCAGATCCTCGACCTCGTGGGACTGAGCGAGAAGTCGAAGAACCTGCCCCACGAACTCTCCGGCGGCGAGCAACAGCGCGTCGCGGTGGCGCGCGCCTTCGTCAATCGTCCGTTGATCCTGCTCGCCGACGAACCGACCGGCAACCTCGACCCGACGAACTCCGAATCGATCATGGCGCTGCTCGAGCGGATCAACCGCACGGGGACGACCGTCGTGATGGCGACCCACGACAAGGCGCTCGTGGACCGGATGCGCCGGCGCGTCATCGAACTCGACAAGGGTGAGATGATCCGCGACCAGGTCCGCGGCGTCTACGGCATCGACGAGACCGCGAGCAGTATCTGATGCGCGTCTATCTGCGCTACGCCATCAAGGAGACGCTGAGCAACCTCTGGCGAAACCGGATGATGACCATCGCGGCCGTCTTGACCGTCGCGGTGTCGCTCTCACTGGTCGGCGCGGCGCTGTTGTTGAAGCAGAGCGCCGCCCAGGCCTCGGCGCAGTGGCAGCAGGGGACCCGCGTCATCGTCTGGATGCAGCCCACGGCCTCGCAGAGCGAGATCGGCAACATTCAGACCGAGCTGGCCAACCTGCCGATCGTGAAGAAGTGCGTCTTCTTCACCCAGCTCCAGGACTATAACGAGGCGAAGAAACTGCTCAATCCCGCCGAGACCCAGACGTTGACGGTCGCGGAAATGCCGACGTCCTTTCGCTGCGTGCCGACGGTGCCGGCGAACGCGTTCACCGTCGTGACCCAGTTCTCCAACCAGCCCGGCGTCTACCGAGTGACCGCGCCGATCCAACAGATCCGCGAGATGAACCACGCGATCCGCGTGTTGCAGATCGTGTTCCTCGCTCTCGCCGGCGTGCTCCTGCTCTCGGCGACGGTACTGATCCTCAACACCATCCGCATGGCGATCTTCGCTCGGCGCAGAGAGGTCTCGGTCATGAAGTTGGTCGGCGCGACGAACTGGTTCATCCGCATCCCGTTCATCACCGAAGGTTTCATCCAGGGACTGCTCGGCTCGGCCGTCGCGATGCTGGCCGTCACGGCACTGCACATCTGGTATCCGCTGCACAACGAGTTCTCGCTCAGCACCAGCGCGCTGTGGGGCACCAACGCGGTCGTACTGATCGTCGGCGTGGTGATCGGCTCGGTCGGCTCGGCGATCGCGATCCGCCGTTTCCTCGACGTCTAACCGCTCGTCGTCTCGTTCTTCTTCTCGTCGAAGTCAATGGCGAGGGAGTTCACGCAGTAGCGAAGACCGGTCGGCGTCGGACCGTCGTTGAAGACGTGACCGAGGTGTCCGCCGCAGCGTGAGCACAGGATCTCGGTGCGCGAGCGCAGGAGCGCGTGATCGGGGCATTCGATGATCGTGCCCGGTTCGCAGGCGTCAAAGCTCGGCCATCCGCAACTCGAGTCGAACTTCTGGGCAGTCGTGAAGAGGTGCTGACCACATCCACCGCAGGTGAACACACCCTCGGCGTCGACGTGCAGCAGAGAACCCGAGAAGGGGGCCTCGGTCGCCGCTTCTCGCAACACCGCGTAGCGGTCGGGCGCCAACTCCTGGCGCCACTCTTCGTTGGACTTGTCGATCGCGTAGGTCATTGCGTCAATGTACCGGTCCGAGGACCGTTCGCGACCACTAGAGGTAGCGCGGGCGGGGCGACTCGGGCAGCACGTGGGGGAATTCGGGCGCGTCGGCGAGCAGCCGGTTGAAGGCTCCGGCGAGACCTTCGGGATCGAGTCCCAACTCGGCCAGCAGCGCGTCGGGTCGGTGGTGTTCGAGAAAGGCCCGCGGCACGCCGAGGATCCGGGTCGTCGGAAAGGCCACGCCCAAATCCTGGGCGCGGCCGCGGATCGCCGAGACCATCAGCGTGCCGGCACCGCCGTGGCGCGTCCCGTCCTCCACGGTGATGACGCGGTCGTGGCGCAACGCGTCGTCGATCATGGCCTGGTCCGGGGGCAGGACCCGCACGTCGTAGAGCGTGATCCTGGCGCGCTCGTCGCCCAGGAGTTCGAGGGCCTGGTACGCGTTCGGCGCCATCTTCCCGACGGCCAGGACACACAGCGAGCCGTCGCCGCGAACGACCTCGCGGGCGTTCAATTCCTCGCCGATCTCGCCGTCGAAGGGCTTGGGCAGGGTCTTGGGAAACCGGATCGCCGTGGGCGTCGACATCGACAGTGCCGTTGCCAACATTCCGGGAATCTCCTCGGCGCTCGAGGGCGCGAAGATCGTCATGTTCGGTATGGCGAGACAGAGCGCGATGTCGAGCAGACCGTGATGGCTCGGACCGTCGTCCCCGGTGACGCCGGCGCGGTCGAAGACGAAGACGACGGGCAGGTTCAACAGTCCCACGTCGAGGTTCGCCTGGTCGAACGCGCGCGAGAAGAACGTCGAGTAGATCGCGACGACGGGCTTGAGTCCGCCCATGGCCATGCCCGCGGCGGCGGTGACGGCGTGCTGCTCGGCGATGCCCACGTCGAAGAACCGCTTAGGGAACCGCTCCTGGAATCCCAGCAGACCGGTTGGCCCGGCCATGGCCGCGGTGATCGCGACGATGCGGTCGTCGACGCCGGCCATGGTCGTGAGCGCGTTGGCGAAGGCCTCGGTGAACGACTGGGGGGCGACCTCTTCGTCGTTGAACCGCGGAGGCAGCTTGAAGTCGTGCATCTTCAGGTCGTCACTCGTCGCGGGCTCGTAGCCCTTGCCCTTTTCGGTGAGCACGTGCACGACGATCGGGCCATCCCAGTCCGCCGCGCTCTTCAGTGCCGTCTCGAGTGACTCGATGTTGTGCCCGTCGATGGGTCCGACGTAGCGAACGCCGAGGTTCTCGAAGAACGTGTGGGGCGTGACCATCTCGCGCACCACCGACGTGAAGCCGTGCACGCCTAGGTACGCGGCCTTGCCGACCCGGGGAAGATGGGGCACGACGTCGCGGATGCGTTCGCGCGCCGAGACGTAGGTGCGATTGAGGCGCAGCGACGTGAGTGACTCGGAGAGCTTCGAGATGGTCGGCGCGTAGCTACGTCCGTTGTCGTTCAAGACGATCACGACTCGTTGATTGGAGTGGCCGAGGTTGTTGAGCGCCTCGTAGGCCATGCCCCCGGTGAGCGATCCGTCACCGACGATCGCGACGACGTGACGGCGCCCGCCGTGGCCCACCAGTTCCTTGCGGTGTTCGAGTGCGACCGAGAGGCCGTGCGCGTAGGAGAGCGCGGTTGAGGCGTGCGAGGATTCAATCCAGTCGTGCTGGCTCTCGGAGCGGTTGGGGTAACCCGAGAGACCGCCGCGCTGGCGTAGGCCCTTGAAGCCGTAGCGACGACCCGTGAGCAGCTTGTGCACGTAGGACTGGTGACCGGTGTCCCAGAGAAGGATGTCGCGTGGGGAGTCAAAGACGCGGTGCAGGGCCAAGGTCAACTCGACGACGCCGAGGTTCGAGCCGAGGTGGCCTCCCGTCGTGGTGACCGTCGAAATGATGAATTCTCGAATCTCGGCACTCAACTGCCTCAACTGTTCGTACGAAAGGGCCTCGAGGTCGGCGGGCGTTTCGATGGACGGCAGAATCACTCTTGCAGCCTACCGGTCGACCTAGAAATCCCATGAATTGCTGCGTCGTTGCGCTGAGCTCGTAGAAGCGCGCAGGAAAGGTACGACTCGAGCGTTATGGGTTCGGGGACTCGCGGAGCCGACGAATGAGCCGCATCGGCAGGATCCGCTTGACCTTGTTGATCTGGCTTCGCAAGAGCACGAGTTCCTGCTCGTCACGTTCGTGCTGCACCCCCAGAGCCAGCACCTGGGCTTCGAGCGTCTCATTGGCCGCGTGCAGGGCGTCCGCGCGACGGGTCTGGTCGAGCAGTTTGTCGCTCAGCGTGACGAGGTCGAGCGAGAGATGCTCGATTGACGCGGCCCCGTCATCGCGCACGGCCTTGATGACGAACTGGTACGTCTCCGCTTCGCGGTCCGCGACGATGGCCGCGAGGACGTGCTCGTCCACGTCGCTCGACGTCACGCCGATCTCGGTCGAAAAGACCGGCGCCGTGACGCGAGTGAACTCCGTGGCGACGAGGCCGGCGTCGTGCAGCAGCGCGAGCAGACTGTCCTTGGTGAAGAAATGGAGATGAGTCTGGTCGAGCAGACCGCTCTCGGAATAGGGGAACAGCCCCTTCAGCAACGCGATCTTGACGTCCGCGTGCGCGATGTTGGGAACTGAGATGACGACCGTTCCCTGGGTGCGCAGGTGCGGAATCGACTCGCGCAGTGTCGAGAGCGGATCCTTCAGATGCTCGAGCACGTCGGCGAAGACGATGACGTCGAAGAGTTCGTTCTCGAGTGCCGGCCAGATCGTCCCGTCCTCGAAATCGCCGATGATGATCCGTTCCAGCCACTGTTCGGCCGAACGGGCCGCCTGGGGATCAATCTCGATGCCCACGACGCTGCAGCCTTGGGACTTCAGGACCTCGCTGACGTGTCCCGACGAACATCCGGCCTCAAGGACCCGCTTGTTCGAACCGACCATTCGCAGCACACTCGAATGCGAGTTGTTCTCGTTGTTCGGATCGATCTCGGCGTGATAGTGCGACAGCATGAAAAAAACCTAGTTCACGAAACCCCGGACGACGAATGAACGGTTGCTACGCGCGATCGTGCTTGGCTTTCTTCTTTCGATGTACTTGTCGGCGTAACTGGAGCATCCGAACCGAACCAAGGGCGAGGAGCACCAACATGCCGAGTGCGGCACTCGCGAGTAGCGCCACCGCGAGGGGGAGCATGCCCGACCAGCCGAAGAAGCTGATCTTGACGTCCTTGCGGTTCTGGAAGATGAAGACAAGGAGAATCGCCAGCACGATCAACGCAGGCAGCACACGGACCCAGGCCCGTGACGCGCGGGTCGAGGCGATGGGCTCGGGCCCCTCCTCGGGCAGAATTGGCGGTTCGGGGAGTGCGCCGTCGACGCCGTTCTCGGCGTCGGGTCCTACGTTCTCGGCGTCGGGTCCTACGTTCTCGTCGTCTGGCTGGGATCCCACCGTCGTCTCCGATCTGAACGTTGCCGTTCGCCGTGCGGTGATCCGAGCAACGACCGCCGCTAGGTCAAGACTACGTCGGCTCCTGCTCAGCCTCGCTGCGGCGCCGCCCAGTACGGCGGCGGGAGAGGATGGACGTCGCTGATCACCGATTCGATGACGCGCGCCGCCTCGAGCATCGTCCACTCGCTGGCGGGTCGCCCGATGAGTGCCAGCCCCACCGGAAGTCGCTGCACGAGGCCCATGGGCAAACTGAGAATCGGCCAGCCCGCGATGGCGGGCGCCATCGTCGCGACGCTCGCGGGTCCCGGATGCCCGCCCACGGCCAGATCGCTCTTCCACGACGGTCCGTACGCGGGGGCGAGGACGACGTCGACGCCTTCGAGGCCCGGCGTCAAGCAGGTGTTGACCGCCCACTCGAGGTTTCGTCGACGAGCGTCGGCGTAAGCGGAGCCGGCACGCCCTCCGGTCGCGAGCGCCTGGGTGAAGAACTCGTGACCGAAATAGGGCTGTTCGACCGACCGGTGCTCGTCCTCGTAGGCGATCACGTCGGCGAGCGACGCCACGCCGTCGCCGGGACGACCCGCCAGGTACGCCGAGAGGTCGTCGGAGAGTTCGCCGAGCAGTACCGCGAGCTCGTCTTCGTACTCTTGGCTCGACGGCTGGGCCAACTCACGCTCGGCGATGTTGAGCCCGCGTTCGCGCAGCGTGTCGATCACTTCGTCGAAGCGCTCGTCGGTTTCGGGGTTACCGGTGCGCCAATTGATCGCGGCGCTGAAGGTCGGTACGGCGGAGGGTGCGTCCGGCGACGTCGCTGACAACACGCCGAAGAGCAACGCGACGTCACCGACGTTCCGTCCCATCGGGCCGGGACTGTCCTGACTCGCACTGATCGGCACCACGTGCGTCGCGGGCACGACGCCGACCGTGGGCTTTAGTCCGACGAGGCCGTTGACCGACGAGGGACAGACGATCGATCCGTCGGTCTCGGTGCCGACGGCGAGCGGCGCGAGTCCCGCGGCGAGCGCAGCCCCCGAGCCCGACGATGACCCACCGGCCGATCGATCGAGCGCCCAGGGATTACCGACGAGTCCCGCGGTCGCCGACCAACCGCTTGAGGAGCGAAGCGAGCGCATGTTGGCCCACTGGCTGAGGTTCGTACTGCCCAGGATGATGGCGCCGGCGTCGCGCAGCCGTGTCACGAGTGGCGCGTCGCGCGTGGGCCGACCCACCAGCGAGGTCGATCCGCCCGTCGCGGGCAGTCCCAGCGCTTCGATGTTGTCCTTGATCAGGACGGGAACACCGTGAAGTGGACCACGCGAGATCCCCTGGGCCCGTTCGTCATCTCGGACCTGCGCCAGCGCGCGCGCGTCGTCACTCGTCGCGGCGATGGCGTTGAGAGAAATCGGGGTGCCGAGCACGTCAATCGCTTCGACGCGTTCGAGCAGGCTGTCGACGAGCTGGCGTGACGTCAGACTGTGGTCGTCCAGTCGCCGTCGAACCTCCTTGGCGGAGAGGTAGGCCAGCTCGGAACTCGCGTCGTGTGGATCGGTCATCGCCTCAGCGTAGGAGACGACCCGCTCGCCAGCGCCGTAGCTAGTGCATTCTGCGATGAACGTTCTCGAGCGGAATGAGCCGATCCGAACGGGTCCACGAGTCACGCGCACCGTGGTGGCCCGTGACGCAGGAGAATGACGAGTTGACCAATCGGAATTGAGGGTTTAGGGTCGTGGTACTGATCGCGACGTGAACGAAGAGGAAAGCAATGGCCAGAATCGCCAATGACATCACCGAACTGATCGGCAACACGCCGCTGGTTCGGATTCGCCGACTGAACAACGGCGTCGGTGCCGAGATACTCGCCAAACTCGAGTACTTCAACCCGGCCCACAGCGTGAAGGACCGCATTGGTGTCGCGATGATCGACGCCGCCGAAGAGGCTGGTCTTATCGGACCCGAGACGATCGTCCTCGAACCGACGAGCGGCAACACCGGCATCGCCCTCGCGATGGTGTGCGCGGCGCGCGGGTACCACTGCGCCTTCACGATGCCCGAGACGATGAGCAAGGAACGCCGCGCACTGTTGCGCGGGTACGGTGCCGAACTGATTCTGACGCCGGGTCCCGACGGCATGGGTGGCGCTATTGCCAAGGCTGAGGAACTGGCGGCGAGCGATTCTCGATACTTCATCCCCCAGCAGTTCAATAATCCCGCGAACCCCGCCATCCACCGGACGACCACCGCCGAGGAGATCTGGCGCGACACCGACGGCCAGGTGGACATCTTTGTAGCGGGCGTGGGCACCGGAGGGACGATTACGGGCGTCGGTGAAGTCCTCAAGGAACGCAAGCCCTCCGTCCAGATCATTGCCGTCGAGCCGGCCGCGTCACCGGTGCTCTCGGGCGGGGCCAAGGGACCCCATCCCATCCAGGGCATCGGCGCGGGATTCGTGCCGAAGAATTTCAATCCGGACGTGGTCGACGAGATCATTACGGTCGAGAACGAGGACGCCTTCGACACGGCGCACCGGGCCGCGCGCGAAGAGGGACTGTTAGTGGGCATCTCCTCGGGAGCGGCGTTGTGGGCGGCGCTCAAGGTCGGCGCACGGCCGGAGAACGCCGATAGGCAGATCGTGGTCATCGTTCCCTCATTCGGTGAGCGCTACCTCTCGACGCCCCTCTTCGCCGGACTCGCCGACTGAGCGTGTTCACACAGCTCGCCAACGATCTCGCCGCCGCGCGGCGGCGCGACCCGGCGGCGCGGTCGTCGTTCGAGGTCGCGTTGACCTACCCCGGCGTGCACGCGCTCTGGGCGTACCGGATCACCCACTGGCAGTGGACGCACGGGATGAAGTTGCTCGCCCGATGGGGATCCGCGCTGAGCCAGCACTTCACCGGAGTGGACATCCATCCCGCGGCGATGCTCGGCTCGGGCATCTTCATTGACCACGCGACCGGCGTGGTGATCGGAGAAACCGCGCAAGTGGGCGACGACGTGACGATCTACCAGGGCGTCACGTTGGGCGGTACCAGTCTCGAACACGTGAAGCGTCACCCGACGATCGGCAATCGCGTGACCATTGGCGCCGGAGCGAAGATCCTCGGTCCCGTTACTGTGGGCGACGACAGCAGAATCGGCGCCAACGCCGTCGTGGTGAAATCCGTTCCGCCGAACTCCGTCGTCGTTGGCGTACCGGGCCAGATCATCGCTCGCAGCAACGCAACTCCGTCAACGCCACCGCCCGATCTGCAGGACGCACAGATGCCCGACCTCGTGGGACTGAGCCTGCAGGCACTGCTTCTCCGAGTCGACGAACTCGAGACGAAGGTTCACGGCCAACGCAGTGAAGGTCACGTTCGACCCTCCCCC
>Ga0209385_1000324_pt1 | contig 19066 bp, 16 predicted proteins | sample NGEPerB_FD_184506 | JGI IMG/M metagenome (GOLD analysis project Ga0209385, IMG submission 184506) | Arctic peat soil microbial communities from the Barrow Environmental Observatory site, Barrow, Alaska, USA - NGEE PermafrostAB12-B... | ecosystem: Environmental > Terrestrial > Soil > Wetlands >... | reverse complement strand
TTTGTATCGTATGCGTCTGGGCAACACACCTTTTCGACCAGTAGCGTGTGTGGTGAAGTGGCTGGATGAATGGAAAACAGAAAAGGTCAGGCCGCCGACGCACCCGTGAGGAAATTCAGCAGCTAGTGGCTGAGTTTTTGAGCAGTAGCATGCGACGCACCGAGTTTTGTCGGAGTCGGGGTTTGAGCTTCGGCACGCTGAATCGCCACCTAATGAAGCAACGCTGGAAGAGAAAGAGTAGAAGAGCTTCTTCGCCCGGTCGGTTGGTGCCGGTGGAATTGGCCGCTGGTAAATCGCCGAGGCAGCACGAACCGAGTTGTGGGCTGGCCGTGGTGCTGCCAGGCGGGCGCCGGATCGAGGTACACCCTGATTTCGATACGAATACGTTCGAACGCCTGGTCAGTGCGCTGGAACGGGTGTAAGCCGTGTTTGGATTGGGTCCAGCCACACGGATCTATCTGGCCGCCGGAGTCACCGACATGCGCAAGGGGTTCGAGGGACTGTACGGTCTGGTGCGGGATCGATTGTCGTGTGAGCCTCTTAGCGGTCACCTGTTCTTGTTCTGCAACGCCCAGCGCAATCGGTTGAAGGTCCTGGTCTGGGATGGTAGCGGACTCTGGGTCTGTGCCAAGCGTTTAGAGAAAGGGCGTTTCACCTGGCCGCAATCGGGCGATGCGCAGGGCAAGGTCGTCTTGACTCAGGAAGAGCTGTCTCTCTTGTTAGGTGGGATCGATCTGTGCAAAACCAAGCACAAGCGGTGGTACCGGAAGGCTCCACCAGAAGGACATGCTGCCGCATAAATTGCTTGTGCGTCGCGGTCGACTCTGTTAAATCAGTAGCCCATTGTGAGTGAAGCTCCCATTCCTTCAGCACCAGCCGATCTGGAACTCATCGCACAACTGAAGAGCCGGCTGCAGTACGCGGAGCTAAGGATTCGTGTGCTGGAAGAGCGTCTGCGGCTGATGCGCATCGAGAAGTATGGAGCGGGCGGCGAAAAGCTTTCCCAAGCACAAATGGAATTGTTCGAACTCAGCCCCGTCGTCAGTAAAATGATCGAGCAGGCGGAGAGTGAGTGCACGCCGGTGCGGCGCCCGACGCACAGATCCTGCAAGCATCCGGGCCGCCAGGGGTTGCCTGCGAATCTTCCTCGCGTAGAGCGGATCCTCCCTTGCACACCGGATCAGCGTGTGTGCAAGCGCTGCGGCAAAGAGACTGTAGTGATCGGCTACGAGGAGAGTTCCCAACTGGATGTGGAGCCGGCGAAGTACTTCGTGCTGGTCACGAAGCGAGAGAAGCGGGCTTGCCGGTCGTGTGAGGAACTTGGAGTGGTTTCGGCACCGATGCCACCACGGATCATCGAGAAGTGCTTGGCGAGTGACCGCATCGTCATCGACACGGTCATCAGCAAATATTGCAATCACACACCCCTGTATCGGCAGAGCATGATTCTGGGAAGAGACATCGGCTTGGAAATCAGCCGAGCGACGCTGGACGGCTGGGTCCTGAAAGTCGGCGAGTTGCTGATCCCTATGGTCGCCGCAATGAGGCGAGAATTGATCAGCGGAAGTTACATTCAGGCGGACGAAACCCCGGTCGATGTGCAGATGCGCGAGGGACGAGGAAAGAATCATCAAGCCTACTTGTGGCAGTACGGCCGACCCGGAGGAAGTGTGGTGTTCGACTTCCGTCTGGGTCGTGGGCGCGATGGACCGAGGCGGTTCCTGGGACAGTTCGAAGGCATTCTCCAAACTGACGGCTATACCGCCTACGAGCAGATCGGCGGGACGAGAATGGTACATGCCGCTTGTTGGGCTCATGCTAGAAGACAATTTTTCGAGGCGGTGCAGCTAAATCCACAAGACCCGGTAGCAACTCCGATTGTGGCGCGGATGGACGAACTGTTTGCCGTCGACGCGGAAGCTCGCCGCAGAGGAATTGGTCTTACTGGGCGTCATGCTCTGCGTCGGGAAAGAGCCAAGCCTCTGCTGGACGATATCCGCAGCAAGATCGAGGCAGCACAGTCCGCTGCATTGCCCTCCAGTGCACTCAGCAAGGCCTGCCAATACGCGCTAACACTGTGGAGGAAACTTACACGATTCCTGGAATATCCGGAGCTTGAGCTGAGCAATAACCTTGCGGAAAATTCAATGCGTCCCGTGGCATTGGGCCGGAAGAACTGGATACACATCGGCAGTCCACAGGCGGGACCCAAGATTGCGGCGATTCTCTCGGTCGTGGAAAGCTGCCGCAGGTTGAAACTCCCGGTGCGCGACTACTTGGCCGCAGTTCTCCCCGGGTTTGCCGATCTTCCGATCCAGCGCCTCCCAGACCTTACTCCCGCTGCGTGGGTCGTCCAGCATTCTTAGACTCAAGCGACCGGGATGTTAGCGTGGAGGCGATCTTGCGACAATAACCGCATAGTTTCTTGTTTGTGCTACGTCCATAACCCCGTTCGTCACAACCTGGGTGCGGGGTTTGGCAAAGCCAAAAGTCCTGGATCCGGTGGTTAGAGCCGCGCGTACTCGGCTTTGGCTTGCCGGTAGATGGGGATGTCGGGATCGGCGTCTTTCCAGAGGGTGAGGAAATCCTGATAGGATTTGCGCGCGGCGTCCTTGTCGCCCATCATCGCCTGCGCGCGTCCAAGCTGCAAGTGTGACAAGGCGCCCCTCACTTCCATTTCCACGATTCCGGGATGGTCGATGACCTTCTGAAATTCTCCCGCCGCCTGACGGCCGTTTCCAGCCTGCAGGTAAGCCAGACCGCGAAGATATGCGGGCATGAGCGCGGAAGGGCCAAGATCGTCCGGAAGGGAAGCGCTGAGAGCATCGATGGCTTCGTATGGTCGGTTCAGCTTTAGCGCAATTACGGCGCGAGTCATTGGAACTTGATAGCGCTGGATTCCAGTATCCAGCGGGTGTTCGTGTGCGAGTTGGTCGGCAATTTTCTTAGCGTGCACCAGATCTCCTGACGTGGCAAAGGCTAGCGCCAAACTGATGCTCACGTCCTGGTCCGTACTCAGAGCCAAGGCCTCCGAGGTGAGGCTGCGGGCCCGCTCGGGGTTGCCAATCTCAGCTTCCCACAAGGCTACCCATGTCTTCCACAGCGCTGCCCTATCTGACGAGCCGGCCTTTGCTGCCAAGTCGGTCGCTGCCCCCGACAGCTCTCGCGCTTGCTTCAGCCTCCCGTGGTAGGATTGCACGCCGGCCTGTGCCATCAACATAAGATCTTCCGTTAGTGGCTTACCTTTTGCCGACTCGATCAGATCGCGCATGGTGGCATCGTCGTGCTCCACGAAGGCCACCAGGTAACGCCCGTAATGCATCAATGGTGAATCCAGCTTTCGGGCACGAGCTTCCTCATAGACTCTTTTCGCCTCGTCGAAGCGGTCCATTCGAATATAGCCAATCATCAGGGTATATACCGCGCCAACATTGTCCGGTGAGAGATCGAGCCCCAGGCGGGCCTCACTGACAGCTTTCTCGAACTGCCCCGTGAATCGGTAGCAGGTGCTAACATTGGTATGCGGAAGGTAATCTCTAGGATAGGTTCTCGCCCATTCCAGAAGCGTGTCTCGAAACTTCTCAAGCTCACCGGTTACTAAATTGTAATAATTCGTTTCGATGAAGAAGCGCTCGCGCTGACTCACTCGGTCGCGTAAGTCGAAGGCCTTCTTGAGGCTTGCCGCCGCTTGGCTGTATTCGTATAGGCCAAAGTGTGCGGTTCCGAGAGCGACATGAGCGTCAGCGAAGTTCGGATCCAACTCAACGGCGAGCTTGAAATAGGGAATAGCCGCCGCCTGCCCCTGTTCAGCCTGCTTCTTTCGGCCTTGCGTATAAGCCTGCAATGCGTCCAGGGAAGAGGTGGTGGCCTCTTCCAGCGGGATACTAAACCCCTGTACGGAATCGCGCGACTCGCCAAGTTTCTGACGCAGATGGCTTGCCGCCTCGGAGAGGGAGCTCAGTACCTTGCTGCGATCTGTCGATTTCGCCTCCGCAGTTGCGAGTGTGTCGCCGGACTGGCAGTCCACGGTTTTCAGGCCAATCTGGTAGCCCTCCCCGATCGAAACGATGGCGCCTTCCAGCACCGCTCTGCTGTTTGCCCGAAGACAGACCGCTTGCGCGGTTGTCTGTGTCAGGCGCTCAGTAACGGGATGCTGCATCAGCTTCAAGGTATCGCTCACTTGCTTGTCGGAGAGGACATTCAGAAACGGCGACTGCTCCAACTGGATAGACAGCGCCTGCTTTAGCGTACCGTCAAAGACGGGATCGCCAGTGGAGTTGGCGAAGTCGGCCAGAACAATCGTGTCTCTCTCCGAGAGTTGTACGGTCCGGTGCGAGCGCCAGTAAACAACGCCTCCGACGACGGCCGCCAGCACAATCGCAGCACTCAAGAAAAGCTTCCAGTGGCGGCGAACCAACCCGTGCTGGGTTTGATCGCCGAGGATTTCCAGGCCGGCACGCATTTCCGCAGCGGACTGGTAGCGCCGCTCGCGATCCTTCTCCAGTGCTTTGTCGATGATCTGTTCCAGCTTGGGCGGGAGCGTGGAATTGAGATCATGCACCCGAGCGGGAGTGTGGTTCAGGATTGCGTCTTTGAGGATCGCCGCTGTGTTTCCGCTGAAGGCCCGCTGCCCAGTCGCCATTTCGTAGAGAACCAGGCCAAAGGAGAATAGGTCAGTGCGCGGGTCCAACTCCTCGCCCCGAGCCTGTTCCGGGGACATGTAACCCGCCGTACCCATCGACATTCCGGTTCGGGTCAGGCTGTGCTCAAGGGCGGATTCGTGCTTGGTACGTATCTGAGTTCCGTGAGCCCCGGCCTCGGCTAGCTCCTCCGCTTCGACTTCGCTTGCAGCAGTCGCCAGCTTGGCTAATCCGAAGTCGAGAATCTTGACCTGCCCCAGAATGGTTACGAAGATATTCGCTGGCTTGATGTCGCGATGGATGATGCCCTTCTGGTGGGCCGCGTCCAACCCGTCGGTAATTTGAATGGCGATGTCGAGCAATTTCTCCATTGGTAGCTGCGATCTCTCTCCGCCGGCCGAGACTTGCGCTTTAGAAATCACCTCCCGCAAGGTCTCGCCCTCCAGCAACTCCATCACGATGAAAGGCTGGCCTTCGTGCTCTTCAACTTCATGAATGGTGCAGATGTTGGGATGGTTCAGTGATGAAGACGTGCGCGCCTCGCGTTCGAATCGCTGCAGCGTCAGCGAGTCAGTAACCAACTCTTCTGGCAGGAACTTCAGCGCCACGCGGCGGCCCAGCTTCAGGTCCTCCGCCTTGTACACCAGACCCATGCCGCCGCCGCCCACAACCTCCAGCACGCGGTAGTGCGAGACTTTTCTCCCGATCAGGTTTGCGCCAGAAGAGGTCTGAGCTTGAGCGTCACCCTCGGCATGAGTCACTTCGCTGACAGGAGCTACAAACCGGTAACCCCGTTTGGGCACAGTCTCGATGTATTCCCGCCCGCCGTCCCACTTGCCCAGGACGTTCCGCAAAACGAAGATGTTCTTGTTGAGGTTTCCTTCCTCGACAAAGGCGTCGGGCCACATCCGTTTCATCAGGTCGTCTTTGTCCACCAGGCGTCCGGCGTTCTGAACCAGTACGAGCAGGGCTTCCGCCGCCTTGGGAGCCAGGGGAACCGGGGTGCCGTCGCGCACCAGAACGCGCTTCTCGGAGTCTAGTCGGAACGGACCAAAAGCGTAGAAGTGCTTATTTTGCAAGGTCATACCGACTGCCAGAAATTTGCAATAACTTTGCCAGAACTTTGGAAGGACTTTTAAACCGCAACGGAGTTACGGTGCGGGACAAGTGGGGTGGATGCGGTCTGGAAAGCCGTCCAGCGCAAAGTCTATTGCAGCCCAGTGCTCTGCCGCAACACCGAATGTCGTCATAGCGTTCGGAAAGGCTGGGCACGGCACCTAGAAGCGGACGGTTGCTGCCTTCCTCCCTACCAATCGAAACCCGAAGGAGGTTACCTTCCGTGTCGGTGTTTTTGAAGGGACACGGCTTCTAGCTGTGCCGTTGAGAGCTAAGAGAAGAATCGGGCTCCAGCCCCTGAGGGAATTCCGTTTTCTTGATTTGCCACATCAAGGGGTGCCGTTTTCAGCCGCGTTGAAGGCGAAGTCCCCCAGAGGCTAAAGCCAAATGCAAGGAAGTCCTGTACGGCACGTCTGAAGGCGTGCCCCTTCAAAGCAAAACTTGGTCTTTCCGCAGTTTTCTGCCGGGACGGAATCGGTAATCGGTATCCCCTCCGCTCCGGCGCATGAACTTGCTGCAAGTTCTCATCGGCGATTCCGCTCCGGGCAAGCCCGAATCGCCATTCACGAAGTAAAGAGGAGAAGAACATGAAATGCCGCACATGGATGTGGACGATACTAGTGTCGTTATTCGCAGCGCTGGCGATGAGTATCACGCTCGCTGCGCAAGCTCCAAGTCAACAACTCAGGTACACCGTATTCGACATGGGAACCCTGGGCGGGCCCCAGAGCAACGTCACCGCATTTGCCGCTGTCGTGAATAGTCAACAAGCGATGGTGGGGGGCGCTGATACCTCGACCCGAGATCCCAATTATCCCAACTTCAACGGTCTACTCAGTCAAGATCCATTCACACAGCATGCTGTTGTTACGCAGCACGGCACACGGACCGACTTGGGGACCCTGCCGGGCGGAAACAGTAGTTTTGCCGGTTGGATAAATTCAAGCGGAACGGTGGTTGGGAGTTCAGAGAATGGTTCCATCGACCCCATAACCGGTACACCTGAGGTGCGGGCTGTCCTTTGGAGCCATGGGACTATCACCAACCTGGGTACCCTCGGCGGAAATGAAAGCGTGGCGTTGGCTGTGAACACTGCAGGCCAAGTGATCGGAGCCGCAGCTAATGCCGTGCCCGATAATTCCTCCATCCTTGGGTGGGGAACGCAAACCAGAGCTTTCGTCTATCAGAACGGGGCAATGCAGGATTTGGGAACCCTCGGCGGTACCGATGCCATCGCCTATATCAACAACGATGCCGGCCAGGTGGGCGGATTTTCCTACACAGCCTCTGGAGCCGGTGATCCTTTTGTCTGGACCAATGGCAACATGAAGGACCTCGGGACGCTTGGAGGCACATCCGGCTCCGTGAATGCGATCAACAGCACAGGTCAGGCAACCGGAGGTTCGAACTTAGCCGGAAATGGCGCCTCTCACGCCTTCTTTTGGGACGGCAACACGCTAAACGACCTGGGTTCAATCTATGGGTTTCGGGGGGGCTTTTCGGTGGGGATCTGGCTCAACGATGCTGGGGCAGTTGTCGGCCAGTCGCAAGTTTCGCCCGTCGCAAATCATGCGGTCCTCTGGAAGAACGGTGCGACGACTGATCTTGGGGTCCTGCCTGGCGATGACTGCAGCATTGCGTGGGGCGTCAATTCCGGCGGACAAGTCGTGGGCGCATCCCAGATATGTGGTGGCCTGGCGCAGCATGCCGTCCTTTGGCAAAACGGCCAAATGTTCGACCTAAGCAACCTCCTGCATGGCGTTAAGTTGGTCAGCGCCTTCTACATCACTGACAGCGGAGCGATTGCAGCAGTGGGGAATCTTGCTGCTGGAGGCAATGGAGTAATCACTTATACCTCCAAGCAACATGCATACCTGCTAATTCCTCCTGGCTCTGATGACAAAAAAGGATCCCTCCCCGCTACACAGAACACGGAGCTGGACACCGTCAATCAAATGCGTGAAATGGTGAGACAGCGGTTCCACGCGGACATTCAACCGAACTAACTCGCGGCGATTGTCCTGCCGGGGCGGAACTGTAGCTCAATATTCCCCTTTCCGCTCCGGCGTTTGAACTTGTTGCAAGTTCTCATCGGCGATTCCGCTCCGGGCAAGCCTGAATCGCCATTCACGAAGTAAAGAGGAGAAGAACATGAAATCCCGCACATGGATGTGGACGACCGCGGTGTATCTATTCGCCGCGCTGGCAATGCCGGCTTTGACGGCAGCGCAAGACAACTCCTCGCCAGAACACAGATACAAGCACCATCAGTACAAGCTCATCGATATAGGAACCCTCGGCGGTCACTATGACTTTTTCAACTTCAGTGGCGCGCAGAATAACCTGTTGAGTAGCAAAGGAGTGGTTGCCGGCAGCTCAGATACGACGATGGTTGACCCCTACTGCTTTGGCAACCCCGATTGCTTCGTCGAGCATGCGTTCCAATGGCAGGACGGCATCTTGACTGACCTGGGTGCACTTCCGGGAGGCGCTAACAGCAATGCTTTTGCGATCAATGCCCGTGGGGTCATCGCCGGTTTGGCGCAGAACGGGGCGATTGACCCGTTGTTGCTGTCATCGCCACCTCCGTGGGGCGTGCAGGTAATGCACGCCGTGACTTGGGAACACGGCAATATAACCGACCTTGGCACGCTGGGAGGGTATCTGAGCGTCGCGCAAGCAATCAATGACAAGGGGCAAGTGGTCGGATTGGCACTGAATGACATCCCCGACCCTGTTTCCGCGTTCGGTCTTTACGTTGGGACACAGATGCGGGCGTTTCTATGGAGGAACGGGGCGATGCAGGATTTGGGTACCTTGGGAGGACCCGACGCTTGGGCTTATCTCTTGAATCAGCGCGGTCAGGTGGGTGGGATTGCGTTCACGAACTCGGTGATCAACCCAGCCACGGGAGTGCCAACCACAGATCCTTTCCTTTGGGATGCCGGCAACATGCAGGACCTCGGGACATTGGGAGGCACGTACGGCTTCGCGAATGGTCTCAACGCACGAGGTCAGGTTGTTGGCCAGTCGAACCTCGCCGGAGACCTGACGTTTCACCCCTTCTCTTGGACCAAGTCTGGAGGCATGCGGGACTTGGGTACCTTCGGTGGAGATAACGGACAAGCAAATGCGCTCAATGATGCCGGGGAGATCGTCGGCAAGGCGGATTTCCCAGGCTCGCAAATACACGATGGGTTTGTCTGGAATCACGGGGTGATGACGGATCTCGGGACCGTGGACGGTGATCCGTGCAGTGATGCCAATGGCATCAACTCAGCGGGCCAGGTCGTGGGCACATCATCCAACTGTCACATGGCTGTGCACGCGTTTCTGTGGGAGAACGGCGGGCCCATGGTCGATCTGAACACTCTTATTGTTCCTCTCCAACCTAGTGTTCGGGTGGATGGGAGCGATTCCTACATTAATGATCAGGGAGAAATTCTTTCCAGCGGAGTACTCCAGAACGGTGACGTCCACGCTTTCCTGCTCATCCCGTGCGACGACAAACATCCTGGGCAGTGCGAAGATTACTCCATGATAGAAGGAGCCGCTCCGCAGATTAGCGCGCCGGCGGCAGAGTTTCCGGCCGTGATGAAGCAAGACGGCGGATCGCCTGTCAGTCCTGTTGAACGCTTCCGCACTATGATGCGCCAGCGGTACCACCTTCCCGGCCAACCAGCCGCACCGCGCGATTAACAAGCTCCCACCCAAGCAAGACAGCTTGGGTGGGCACCCTGCATTTTGCCGGGGCGGAACTGCTAATCGGTATCCCCCTCCGCTCCGGCGCTTGAACTTGCAGCAAGTTCTCATCGGCGATTCCGCTCCGGGCAAGCCTGAATCGCCACTCACGAAGCAAAGAGGAGGAGAACATGAAATCCCGCACCTGGATGTGGATGACCGTAGTGTATCTATTAAGCCGATCCACTACTGTCCGGTTAAAAGTCGAAGAGAATCAGTTGGTTGAGGGTCCAGGTAACGCGACTAGGCGTCCTCGAAGAAGGCACGGAGATAGCCCTTGAACGTATCCGTCTCGCCGCGGATCGTTCGCGGTGCGATGTCGAACCGCCGCAAAAGACGCGCGAGTGTGTTGGCGGTAAGCTCCCGCCCTTTGTTGCATTCAGGCCACGGGCTCCCCTCCATCTCTACGAGAAGGGTCACGAGTTCGTTTGAACCCAAACGGTCGCGTCCATTGAAGGCTTCGCGGATGTCAGACAACAGCTTGGCACCGAGGCTCTCATCGGCTGCAGCCCGACTGCCGAAAAGCTCGATTAAGGCTTTACGGGCGCGGCTGGCCCACTCAGTCCCGGCGAGATCGGCAACGGCCAGCAGCGGCTCCGCGACGTCCTGTTGGCGGTCGGACAACGCCTCGGGCAGTTCGGGAAAAGAACGCCGCAGAATTTCTAAGCGGTCTTCGGTCGCCCACCCTGTTAATCGGTCTCGAAGATCAGTGGCGTCCTGGGCGACCAGCCGCGGCCGGAACCGCTCCACTGTCTCGCCGGGGCGCTTTCGGAGAAATTGAACCGGGATCGCACGGTCCGCAACCGTATCGGGCAGCCTACCTATACCGGCGATGACTTTTGGGCCAAACACATCGAAGTCGACAACCTTGATGTCGCAACCCCTACCCACGCAGAGCGAAGCCCGCCCTCCTTTTCGATGCCCGGCGTTCAACACTCCGCGAAGCGCCTCGGAGTATTCCTTATCACCGCTAAACGCGGCGTCGGACTCATCCAGCAACAACGTGGGATGGCTGGCAGCCAACTTGCGGACAAGTGCCGCAGCGGAAGTCCTGGCGGTCATCCAAGGCCGCCTGACCAAAAGCTCGAGCAATTCCAGGAGGCGGGTTTTCCCCGATCGCTTCTCTGCTGATGTGATCTGTAGGTACGGCGCACACTCAAACTGTTCACTGCTGTACGTGTAAAGAACGAACAAACACAATGTCACGGCCTGAGCAACGGAGACCACGAGGAAACGTTGGATAAAACTCCGCACATCCTCCAGAAGGGCAGCCGTCTCGTGCTCGTCGTTCGTCGGCTCGGGAGCAGGCGCGTATCGGGAGACGGACCGGACAATTTCCCGAACCTCGGATTCCGGCAAGGGCGGCTGGCACCTACCAGCGTTTTCCGCCAGTAGTGCGGCCTCGATGGCTTTTGGAGTCATACCCCGCCGCCGCATTGCGCCAGCATCCGAAAGTAGCGTTGCGTTGCGCTGGCCTTCGGCGATGAGGCCGGCACCAACTCTGGCCGCCAGAGTTGCGCTTGTCTGCGCGCGCGCCCGCACCAGCTCAAGAAGCCATTCTGGAGCTCGCGCGATGGGAACATTTTCATTCTCCCAATCGTAGCGATGACCGCTGGAATGGACGCTGGGCGGAACAACTGCGTAGCCGCCCGTGCCGCGAATATCCAGGCCCGGTGCCAGTTTGCTTGTGCTGTTGCGAATTGTTGGTCCATCGGGATAGCAGAAGTAGAGGTGCGCCCCGCGTGAGGTTTTCACTCTAAGGGTTTTCATCCAGTCATGGCCATGACGCTCGCTGAGTGCGCGAATGGCTGCTTGACCCTCGGTGCCATCGATGTCGAGAACGAAGACGCGAGAGTCGATACCGCACGCCACGCCCCAGTTGCAGCCGGGGTGCGCCTGCATCCAGGCGCGCAGACTCTCGGCGTCACACGTCGCCCTTTCCGTCCACTTCTTGATTAGCGCACGCTTGCCCCTTTTTTCGACGGGAAAGAGGCGAAAGCCGCGCGCAGCCAGTCCTAGCACGGTGATCTCGTCCGCGGTCGATTGCGTCCGTCCTCCCATTAGCGACGAAGGCAAGGGCCTCAGATCCGACGCGGCGGTTGCCATCAGTTCGCCTCGCACTTCGCAGTTGCCGAACTAACGCCCCGGCTCTGCCGGATTCGATCCTCAATCCACGCTTGAATGTCTTCCTCAAGCCATCCGACTGCCCGAGCACCGAGTGAGATGGAATTTGGGAACGTGCCCTCGGCGATTTTCAGGTAGATGGAACTTCTGGGAAGCCCGGTTTGTGCCTTTACTAAAGGCAGTTTCAGGATTACTCTTGCCATCCCTGTACCTCACTGGATCTGACTTACAACCCAGTCATATCAGGGCTTAGAAGGACAAAAGTAGGGCCCTACTTTTGTCCGGTTTTCTTATCCGGAGACGATTAGCGATGGCTCTCGATTACAGCAAGTTGGTTGACAGATCCTTCAAGTACATAGGTCCCAAGAACCCTTTAAGAGGATTGAGCGGTCCCGACAGAACGCTCCTGTTTTCTTTACTCTTCATTTATCGCTTTGAGCAGACTATGCCTCACCGATCAAAAGCAGTTGAGGCCGCAGAGGAGATGTCAAAAATAGCCGCCGACTCCACCGCACTGGCACAACGAATTCGCTCCGTGATGATCGAAGGCAAGTTCGCATTGCCTTTGGACCCATTCCTTCCAGGGTTTCGGTATCTCCCGTCGCATCTGGACCTATTTGGTAAACGATTGGGCACGCTGATGACACATCTGGCGGGAAAGCAGGGTCAGAAACACAAGACGACTGCAAATCAGCTTCTCATCATGGCGTCAGAATTGGTGCGGCTGAAAACTGGCGAGCCCCACGATGAACACTTGGCTGAACTACTTCAGGCGATTAGTCCAGACGCCGAACCCGGGCCTGATACGGACATCTCTGGAGACTCAATTAAGAAGAAAAGACGGTACATGAGCAAGACGTATCCCGCGATGTACAGCTCAACCATCAGCAGATTGCGCAGGATGGCATCAAGAAGTTCTCGAAGCGACTAGCGGGACATCCTGGCAATAGAAGCCGGCCGGTTTGGCTACGACGCGACTCCAAATCTGGCAATCAGAACTTTCTTCTCGCTCGCTAATCCCTCGACGTAATCGGCCCAGAATTGCAGCATCTCTTTGCGCTGGTCAGAGTATTCCGCTTTGTTATAGACTCCCCGCACCCCGCCAATCGTATGATTTAGCGACTTTTCTACAACGTCAGAGGAGAAACCCTTTTCATGCAGCAAAGTGGAGCCTGTTCGTCGTAGATCGTGAATTGTGAACGGTTCCATCGGGAATGTCATGCTGGCCAGTGCCTGGTTCATCGCATTGTGCGCGAATGGTTTTGCGGGGCTACTGCGGCTCGGCAACACCCACTGAGACTCACCTGCCAAAGGCTTGAGTTCGCGAAACAAATCAGCGGCCTGAGTTGATAGATAGACAACGTGCGGCTTGCCCGTTTTCGAGTTCGCCGCCGGTATTTGCCATTCGCCGCTCTCCAGGTCCACATCAACCCACTTGGCAAACAACAGCTCAGACTTGCGCACCAGCGTAAGCAGTATAAGGTGGAGCGCAAGCTTGAATTGCCTCCTGATGTTCGACTGATAGAGGGAGCGCAAGTACACGCGGATTTCATCGGGCGACAACGTGCGCGTTCTTGACCTAGCTTTCGTGATAAATCGCATCGGCAATGCCAGCGCGGGATTCGCCTGTGCCGCTCCGCGCACTATCGCGTAGTCGAACAACCGCTTGATGAGATTGCGTATGGCGGCTGCCGCGGCCTCCAGCCCGTTGTCCCGTTTACGGAAAACCAGTGTTTGCACATCGGCGGCTGTCACGTCCTTGAGCGCTTTGTTGCCAAAAGCCGGGAAAATCTCTTTGTCGAGGTAGCGACGGACGCTGCTTGGGTCCTTCAATGACCTAAGCACCACGTCAGTGTAATAGCGCTCTGCAAACTCGCGCACGCTACTGTCGGTCCCAAGAGCCAGCTTCGCAAGCTGTTTCTCCCGCGCCGGCGACTGGCCTCGCGCCACCTGCCCGGCCATCACGTCCCGCTTGTCCCTCGCATCCTTGAGACTCACGTCTGGATATCGTCCGAGCGCTACCTTCTCGAGTTTGCCGTGCAAGCGGTAGCGGTAGCGCCAAGCCATTGCTCCACTGGGAAGGACTTCCACGCTTAGGCCGCGTCCGTCCGTGACCAAGTAACGCTTCGCCTTGGGCTTCAGCGCTTTGATTCTCATATCCGTAAGTGCCATACGAACCCCTCTCGTGTGTCCACCACAGCCAAATTTGGGATTCTGTCCCCATGGCGGACACGCCGGTGGACATAAAATCTGTCGGCTTTCTGTGTCTACCACGGGACAGTATAGGAACATAATCCTATGATAGCAAGGAGATTGTAGAGGGTTATTGGATTCCACGGGACGCTAGCGGATATGATTTTACTTTCCAATGCAGAATGAGCTGAAGATCAGGTTCAGAATGTCGTCGGCGGTGGTGGCGCCGGTGATGTCGTCCAAGGGACGCAGCGCGCCGTAGAGGTCCAGCAGCAGCATCTCGTGCGGTATTTTCAACGGGACCGCCGCGTTTGCTTGGTCGAGCGCAGCAATTGCGTCCTCGACCAGCTTCTGTTGGCGCACGTTGGTGAGAAAGCCGCTCTCCTGCTGCGCGCCGGAATCGCCGCCCAGCAGCCGCAGAATTGCCGTGCGCAACTCCGCGATGCCTTGGCCAGTGATCGCCGAAGTCTGGACAACAGGCAGCGTGAGCGCGGCGGGAAGAGGCGCGGTGGCATTTGCGACATCAATTTTGTTTTGAGCGACCACGGCCAGGCGCTGCGAAGCCAGCGCGATCAGTTCGGCGTCGCGCTCGCGCGCTTCGTCATCGGCAGCAGGATGCGATGCATCCAGCACCACCAGTACCATGTCCGCCTCAGCCAGGGCCTCCATGGATTTGCGCACGCCAATGCTCTCGGCTTCATCGAGCGCTGGGCGAATGCCGGCTGTGTCCACCAGCCGCACCGGAATGCCTCCGATGGCAACCGTTTCGCTCACCAGGTCGCGCGTGGTGCCGGGCGTCGCAGTGACGATGGCGCGTTCACGCTCCACCAAGCGATTGAACAAGCTCGACTTGCCGACATTGGGACGCCCCACGATAGCCAAGGTCAGTCCTTCGTGCACAACCTTTCCAAACGCGAAGCTAGCCAGCAGCTCCGCCAATGGCGCGCGAATCGCGGCGACGCGTGAGAGGACCTGCGCATCGGGAATCACCGCGACATCGTCCTCGGCGAAATCCACGCCCGCTTCCATGATGGCAATCAGCTCAATCAGCTTCTGCTTCGCCGGCTGTAATCGCTTCGACAAGGCGCCTTCGAGTTGCCGGGCCGCTACCTGCGCCTGATACAGCGTTTGCGACTCGATCAAATCGCGTACCGCTTCGGCCTGCGTCAGGTCAATGCGCCCGTTGAGAAAGGCGCGCATGGTGAACTCGCCGGGTTCGGCCAGCCGCGCACCCTGCGCCATCGCCATCTGCACAACATGCCGCAGAACCACCGGCGAGCCGTGGCAAGAGATTTCGACTACATCGTCGGTGGTATACGAGTGCGGCTTGGCGAAGAACGTAACGACGACTTCGTCGATGCGCTCGCCGGTAGAAGGCTCGATCAGTTCAGCGAAATGAGCGCGGCCCGGCTCGAAATCGTGTCCATGGGCCAGTCGCAGCATGGGACGCGCGATGGCGCGCGCCTCGGCGCCAGAGAGGCGCACAATGCCGATGCCGCCGCGTCCCGGGGGCGAAGCAGTGGCAACGATGGTGTCGTCAAGATGCATGGAACGATTGTAGCGGGCCCGAAAGAAGACGGTTCACCACGGAGACACGGAGAACACGGAGGAAATTACAAGCTAGCGAAAGAACTAATCCAGTCGGTCGTACCGTTTCCAGCCGTCCGGCAGGTTGGACGCGCGGCAAATGAACAGTGGAATTTTGTCCGCCGCGCAGATAGACATTACTTGCTCGAGAAACGTATTTTCTGACTTTGAGTACGCTTCAAGATTCGTTGTTACAATCCACACTCCATTCTGCTTGACAGAGCTGCTTTGCTTCCTGACAAAGGAACGAAATTCTGCTCCGGTCTGAAGAGTTGTGGATCCGGCGTCGGGAGTGAGATAGTCGGCCGCGCTTACGGTCAGTCCCCACTTGCTGCCGGACAAATCAGCCACACGCTTGGGCAACAGGTGCATGGAAATACCCTTTGAGCGCTCCGGCGTGGCCCCGACGGCTAGCGCCGTAAGCAACAGAATCGAGACGGCGGTGAGTTTTGTTTTGTTCAACTTCTTGATTCTCCGTGCCCTCCGTGTCTCCGTGGTGAACCCGCCTTATCTTCGACGGGAAAGCGGCGGCGGCGCGGGTGGTTTGCCTTGGTAGTCCTTGGGATAGACCACAACGTGCCGCTGAAGGGCTTCGCCATCGCTGTCGGTGCGCAGGTCGTCGAAATCGCGCAGGGCCAGATGAACGATGCGGCGCTCCCGCGACGACATCGGCGCGAAGGCATACGGCAAGCCGCTCTTGCGAACCCGCTCAGCCGCTACGTCCGCAGCCAGTCTAAGCTCCTGTAGGCGGGCGGAGCGGAAATTCTGGCAGTCGAAGCTGACCTTCTCGTGTTCGTTGGGAGCAAGACGAAGCATCTCGAGCGCCACATTCTCAAAGGCGCGCAACAACTCCGCGCCGTTCTCCAGCACCAGCGGACTGTCGGCGCCGGAAATCTCCACCAGGATTTCGGGGCGCTCCCAGTCGCGGTCGCTGCCGAGCTGAGGATCGACGGTGATCTTGTAGCGCAGACGGAAGTCGCCGTTGGCGAAGGTCGTGGTCAGCAGTTCGCTGATCTTCTTGGCGGCCGCGATTTTGTCATGTATCGGCATAAGAAGTTACTGGGACTGAAGTCCCTTTACGATCTGTCGTCCCTGAAGGGACTCGGATCTACTTACTACGCTTACCCAGCGCTGAAGCGCTGGGCTATCATTTTTCGTCCCGCCTTGCGGGACTAGAGTCTCGCCACATCATAATCTGGCGGGCCCGTTGATATTCAAATAAGCCAGGCGCAGCACATGGTAGTCGCTCTTAGAAACGAATTCCGCTACTTACTCGCCTTCTTGCGGGCGCGCTTTTCCATCTCTTCGCGCATCTCCCGGCCCAGGCCGGTACGGTTCATGATGTACTGCTGAGCGATCGCAATGAAGTTTCCCACCGTCCAGTACACGCTCAAGCCCGCGGGCAGGGAATAGCTGAAGAAGCCAATCATCAGCGGCATCATCAACGTCATCATCTGCTGTTGTTTCGGATCCATGCCGGCGTTGGGCGTCATCTTCTGCACCAGGAAGGTCGTGATCACGATCAAGACCGGCAGAATAAATATCTTGTCGGGTGACGACAGATCGTGCAGCCAGAGGAAGGGCGCTTGGCGCAGTTCGATCCCGACTCCCAGCATGGAATAGAACGCGAACAGGAACGGCATCTGGATAATCAGTGGCACGCATCCGCCCGCGGGGTTGGCGCCTTCGCGTTTGTACAACGCACCGATCTCGACGTTCATCTCCGAGCGCCGCGGATCGCGCAATGGGTACTTCTTGTACTTTTCCTGGATGGCCTTCATCTGGGGCTGAAGCTTTTGCATCTTCAGCGCCGACTTCATGCTGGTGATGCGCAACGGCAGCAGCACCAGGTTGATGATGACGGTCAGGATCATGATGCACACACCCCAATTGCTGGCCATGTGCTCGTGCGTCCAAAGCAGCCACAGGAAGAGCGGACGGGCAATCAGGCTGAAGAAGCCGAAGTCCACCACGTTGCGCAGGTCAGGACCGTTCATCTGCCCAGGCGCGGTGTTCGAGTGGACCGACTCCAAAACAGGGAGCGCTTTGGGGCCCACGAACAGCCGTTCCCGCGTCATGCCGCTGACATCGCCGACCGCTGCACCCAGCACGTCGTAGTGGTTCACGCTGTTGGGGTCCGGATTCTTCGGGTCTTTAGGTACGCTGATCGAATTGTGCAGCGTGACCATGGCTGCGGAGTCGGGATTGTCCGGCAGAAAAATGGCCGCGAAATACTGGTCCTGGGCGCCCGCCCAGTTAAACGGTCCGCGCAAGGTGTTGCCGTTGCTCACCTTCTTGGCGGCCAGCCGCTCCACCTTGTCGTTAGCCATGTACTCGATCTTGGCCGAAGCGTAGGAAGGACCCGTGCTCTGATCGCCAAAGGCCGCCGGCCACATGGGATACGCCTGCACAGGCTTGCCATTCTGCGTGACGACGGTTTCGATCGAGATTACATAGGTATCGGCGAACTGAAAGGTCTTGCGGACGGTGATGTCGCCTTGCGCGTACTCGTAGGTCAGCTCGCCCGGGGCCGTGATGGCGCCGCTGGCGCTGCCCACATAGAGCGCCGAATTGATCTGGCTTCGCAGGTTCTCGTCATACGTGCAGAGACTAAGCGGAAGCCCGAACTTCACGGCCAGCGGGTTCACCAGGTCGAGCGGATGTCCGTCTTCGTCCTTGTATTTCTTCAGCACCCACGATTTCGCCTGCGCGCCGCGATTGGTAAAAACGATGCGGACCACGTCGTTCTCGACGACGGTCTCGACTTCGTTCGCAGCAGACGTCGTAACCGCGGAGCTCTTAACAGGGTTGGCGGTGGTATGAGCCCGCCCCTTGGAGATGGCCTCCACCGGTGCGCCCGCGGCTTCGGACTGGGACTGGGGCGCGTTAGACTGCGAGGTTTGGTCGGGAGCCGGCTTTGGCTGCTGCTTGGATTTGTCTTTGAAGAGAAAGATCTGGCTGATGATGATCAGCGCAAAGGTGACGGCGAACACCATCAACATGCGGCGATCGCCGCCGGGTTCTTGCTGTGGATTTTTATACTCGGCCAAGTTTAAGTTCCGTTCAAGGGGTGAGAATTCCCCAGCGAATTATCCGGAGATCCGTACCCTGGTTTCACGCTCGCTGGGGGCACGGGATCGAATCCCGCGCGCGCGAAGGGATGGCAGCGCAGCAGCCGTGCGGTGCCCAGCAGGCCTCCGCGAACCACGCCGTGGCCCTCGACAGCCTCGATCGCATATTGCGAGCAGGTGGGAACGAAGCGACAGGCATGTGGCAGCATGGGTGAGATCACTCGCTGGTAGCACCGCAATACGAATTGCACCGCCTGCCTCATTTTTGTTCCCCTGTCCGGGCGCGTTGTGCGGCCAGCCGCAAGGCGCGTGTCACTTCGCTTACCAATTCCGCGAAGGGCACATTGCTAACGCTTTTCCGCGGATTAAACACCACGTCTATGGGGCCATCGCAGGCCTCGACCGAGAGCCGTACCGCTTCGCGCATCCGCCGCTTGATGCGGTTGCGCTGGACGGCTCCTCCCAAAACCTTGCCCACGGTGAATCCTACACGGGGCGTGTTGCCCGCCCCAGTCGCTTGCGGGCCGCTACCACGCCGCAGAAAGAACACCGTCATGTTTCCCGTGAACTGCCGGCGACCGCTCTGGTACACCC
>Ga0209385_1000323_pt1 | contig 19086 bp, 15 predicted proteins | sample NGEPerB_FD_184506 | JGI IMG/M metagenome (GOLD analysis project Ga0209385, IMG submission 184506) | Arctic peat soil microbial communities from the Barrow Environmental Observatory site, Barrow, Alaska, USA - NGEE PermafrostAB12-B... | ecosystem: Environmental > Terrestrial > Soil > Wetlands >... | reverse complement strand
TACTCTTCTTCGTACTCTTCTTCGTCAACCTCGGGTTCGTGCTCGAACTCTGCTTCATCTTCAAAGGCACGACGCGTTCGACGTGGTGGCGGTTCCGGTCCTTCGTCGTCGGCTTCGTCCGCACCTTTTCGCGGCCGAGCGGTCCACCACGACACCAGTTGCTCGCCCACCATTCGAAGAAACGCGCCGGTCCCGGCGACCAGTGCGCGAAGACCGATACCGGTCGCCACCATGATCGCCACCACCAAGACCGCGAACAGCACCACGAGCGCGCCCGCGACACCGAGCGTGCGATGGAGGCCGCCGCCGACGAGCACGCCGAGCCAGCCGCCGGCGTGTCCGAGTGCCTTGGCACTCGCGTGCAACGAGGGTCGCCCTCCCGAGAGGTGACCGAGTCCGCAGATGCTGAGCAGTCCCAACGCGACGCCCCAACTGAGTCGCGCGCGGTTCACTTCGATCTTGCCCCACACGAGCGCCACGCCGAGACCCACAAGAATCACGGGCAGTGCGAAGCGACCGACACCGAACATGAGCGCCAGGGCCCGGGCGATGACGTGGCCGACCGGACCGAGCGCTCTCGCCTCGGCCAACGCGATGAGCAGTCCGACCATGAACAGCAGCACGATCCACACGTCACGCTCGTGGCGCTGCCAGATCTTCGAGTTCTCGCCCGAACCGCGTTCCCTCGCGGGCGCGCGCTTCGCCGCCTTCTTCACCGGCTTCTTTCGGTGTCGTGCCTGTGCCACAACCATCCAACTTACCGAACGCAGGTTCGTAACCCGTGCCACCTGTCCTAGGCTGCAACGGTGGCGTTCTCCCCCCATACTTCTAGCCTCCAGCTCGCCGAGCGACTGAAGGCGAATGCCCTGGTGTGCGAAGTCGTCGGCGCGACGCCGATCAGTCCATCGCTCTGCGAACTCGTCTTGCGGGGCAGCGCGGCGAGGCTCACGGGCGAAGCGGGCAACGACGTCATGCTGCGCCTCGAGGCGGATGAGGGGACCTTCGTGCGACGCCGTTACAGCGTGCGTTCCGTCGATGAACAGCGCGACGAGTTCACGCTGTGGATCACGACCGAGCACGTCGGTCCGGGCAGCGACTGGGTCCAGCGCGTCACACCCGGCGAGCTCGTGGACGTCATTGGACCTCGCGGAAAGATCCCCCTCGAGCCCTCGGCCGACTGGCATCTCTTCGTAGGCGACGTAAGCGGTCTTGGCGCGTTCTATCGGATGGCCCAGAGCATTGAAGCGCCGGGGCGCGCCATCTTCATCGTGGAGATCGACCACGACGAGGACGCGGTGACCGCGCATTTCGACGAGGGCGTCGCCATCACGGGCATCTTCGTCAATCGCCAGGACCGCGCACGCAACGACCCCGGCGGTCTCTTGAGTGGACTCGCCGCCTTCGCCCTACCCCCCGACGAAGGTCACGCGTATCTCTTTGGTGAGTTCTCCGTCATCCGCGTCGTGCGCAGCGCGTTGGTCGATCGCGGGTTGCCCGAGGACGCCATCAGCCTCAAGGCGTTTTGGCGTCTGGGTCGTAGCAACGCCGAGCACGGCGAACCGGACAAGGGCGAAGACTAGAGAACGACGATCGCCGCCAGCAAGACGGGCTGGCGACGGAATTTCTGTCCCAACAGTCGACCGGCGGCGCGTTGGGCCACCTTGTTGAGCGACGACTCATCGCGGTCGCCGTCACGAAGCGCCGACTCCAGCGCGTCACGAACGCTCGTCGTGACGCTCGCGATCAACTCGCGGTCGCTCTCGCCGTCGAACCATCCGCGAGCCGTGAGACGAACCGGTTGGCGGATGACGCCGCGGTCGCGGTCGATGCCCGCGGCGATCTGCAGAACGCCGAATTCGGCGAGCATCCGACGCTCTTCGAGCGGCTTCTCGTCCAAGTCGCCAGCGCTGCCGTCGATGTAGTGAAAGCCCGCGGGCACCTGTCCCGAGCGTCGTATGCCCGAAGCGGTCACCTCGATCTGGTCGCCGTCTTCGCAGATGACGATGTGCTTCTCGCTGAGGCCCATGCTCAGCGCGAGGTCGGCGTGGTGGACCATGTGGCGGTATTCGCCGTGGACCGGGACGAAGTTGCGGGGTCGAACCAACTGGTGGAAGGTGCGAAGTTCGCCCTGACGGGCGTGGCCCGACGCGTGCACCGGTTCGTGACCCGAGTGGATCACTTCGGTCCCCGCGCGGTGGAGATCGTCAATGACCCGTCCGACGGTCCATTCGTTGCCCGGGATCGGGTGCGAACTGAGGATCACCGTGTCGTCGGCACCGACCTGCAGGTAGCGCGCGTCGCCGCGCGACAACTTCGACAGCGCCGCCAGTGGCTCGCCCTGGCTCCCGGTGCAGATGACGCAGACCTCGCCGGGTTCGAACCGGTCAATGTTCTCGACGTCGATGAAGTCAGCGGTGTCCACGTGCAAGAGATGCAACTTTCGCGCGAGTTTGACGTTGGTCTCCATCGAACGACCCATCAGGACGATCTTTCGATTCTGTTCGCGCGCGACGTCGATGATCTGCTGGACACGGTGGATGTGACTCGCGAAGCAGGCAACCACCATGCGACGCTTGGGCCGTTCGAGGAAAAGTCGACGCAGTGCGCCACCGACCGAGCGCTCCGAGGCCGTGAAGCCCGGCTCCTCCGCGTTCGTCGAGTCACAGAGCAACAGCGCGACACCTTCATCGCCGATCGCGGCCAGTCGCGAGATGTCCGTCCGTCGTCCGTCGATCGGTGTGAGGTCCAACTTGAAGTCTCCCGAATGCACGACGATGCCGACCTTGGTGTGGAAAGCCAACGCGTGCGCGCTCGGCACCGAGTGAGTGACGGGTATGAATTCGACTTCGAACGGTCCGATGCGTCGTCGTTCGCCGTCAGCGACCTCGATGAAAGTCAGGTCCTTGGCCACCTTCGCCTCGGTCAGGCGGTGGCGGGCGAATCCGAGCGTCAGCGCCGAACCGTAGATCGGTACGTTCACGTCCTTCACGAGATAGCGCAGCGCGCCGGTGTGGTCCTCGTGACCGTGGGTCAACACGATCGCGTCCACCCGGTCGCGACGTTCAATGAGCCAACGAAAGTCGGGCAGAATGATGTCGACGCCGTACATCGTCGGTTCGGGGAACATCAGGCCGGCGTCAACAATGACGATGCGACCGTCCTGTTCGAGCGCGAGACAGTTGCGGCCGATCTCGCCGAGGCCGCCGAGGAAGGTGACGCGAATCGTGTCCTTAGCCACGTCGGTCCCGAAGATCGGTGACGACGGTGGCGGCCGCGGCGTCGAGGACGTCGTCGCTCGGTCCATGAGGCAGGCGGCAGTGACCAACCGGGACGCCGATGAAACGCAGGGCGGCCTTTGACGGCAAGGGATTGGGGTAGGACTCGGTGCTCTCGAAGGCGTAACTCGCGAAGAGCGATTCATTGAGCGCCCGGGCCCTCGTCCAGTCGCCGTTTTCGACGCGACCCACCATCTCTGCGAACTCCGGTCCGGCCCAGTGGGCCGCCACCGAGACGATGCCCACCGCGCCAATAGCCATGAAGGAGAGGGTCAACCCGTCGTCACCGCTGTAGAGGTCGAACTGGTCACCCAGCACGGCCTTGGTGTGCGCGGCCGCCACCAGATCGGTGGACGCGTCTTTCAGGGCGATCACGTTGGTGTGCCGTGTCACGAGTTCGATCGTGGTCGCCGAGGCGATCTTTCGACCGGTGCGCGAGGGGATGTCGTAGAGCATCACCGCCAGCGTGGTGGCGTCGGCGATCGCGCCGAGGTGCGCCGTGATGCCGGCTTGACTCGGCCGCGCGTACGCGGGCGTCGTGGCGAGCACGCCGGCGACGCCCGTCGCCGCCACTCGACTCGTCAGCGCCACCGAGTGCGCGGTGTTGGACGACGTGGAACCGGCGATCACCGGCACGTTCACGACCTCGGCGACGCAGCGAAAGAGGTCGAGACGCTCGTCGTCGGTGAGTGACGATCCCTCACCGGTCGAGCCGGCGACGACGAGGCCATTGGAGCCCTCGTTCACGAGGAATTTGGCGAGCTGCGCCGCGACGTCGAAATCGACTGCGCCGTCGGGGTCGAACGGGGTCACCATGGCGGTCAACACCGTTCCCAGCCGCGCGGAGGTCATACGTCGAAGTTACCAGTGTCGGCTACGTCGATTGTCCGCGACGACGCTGACTACTTGACGAATCCGTCTATCCCGACGCTCAGCCCGCACGTCGTAGGCATCGAGCGGATCGCCAGCGCGACACCCGGGACGTAGCTCACGCGGTCGTAGGAGTCGTGGCGAATGGTGAGGCCCTCACCAGGTCCGCCGAAGAGGATCTCTTGGTGCGCGACGAGTCCGGGAAGACGTACCGAGTGGATGCGCACGCCGTCGCCCGCGTCGGCACCGCGCGAGCCCTCCAGGGAGAATCGAGTCGTGGGTTCCGTGATCTCTGGGAGGTTCGCCCGCCGGCGTGCCTCGAGGATGGAACGCACCGCCTCGATCGACGTACCCGAGGGAGCGTCCACTTTGTCGTCGTGATGCAGTTCAATGACCTCGACGCGGTTGAAGTACGGAGCGGCCTGCGCGGCGAATCGCTCGGACAAGACAGCACCGAGGGAGAAGTTCGCACCCAGGACGACTGCGATCGACTCGCTGGCACGAATGACCGCCGCGCACTGCTCGGTGTCGAGACCCGTGGTTCCAACCACGAGCGCCACCTTGTTCGCGGCGCACCAGTTTGCCGACGCGACGACACTTTCGGGTATGGAGAAATCGACGACGACGTCGACCGAGCTCGCGTCGAGGTCGTCGACGCTCTTCGCGTAGACTGCGCTGCCGAGATCGCGGGGTTCGTGCACGTCAACGAGCGCCGTCACGTGGAAGTCACTCTGCTCGCCGAGTCCCTTGGCCAGGATCTGGCCCATGCGCCCGGCGCCCCCCACGATCGCGATGCGCTTCATGCACGTACCTTCTCTTTCCGTCTCCTGAGTACCCAACCTCGCAACCACGATAACGCCGCAACCCAGGCCGCTAGGCCCAGCAGAGACCCGGCGAGACCGACCTCGATGTGCGGAGCGTGGTAGTGGAAATGGATCGTCCACGATCCCTTGGGAACCGTGACCTGCTGGATGAGTCCCGAGCGCACGACGCGCACGTGCTCGGTCTTACCCGTCTTCTCGTTGAGCGCGGTCGCTCGCCAACCGGGGATCCACTCCATCGAACGCTTCAACACCGTCATGTGCGTGGCGTCGACGCTGATCCACGAATCGCCCCACGAGGCGTTCGTGATGTTGGTGATTCGCGACGTCGAGGCGTTGCCGCCCAGCCACGCGCTGCGGCGTAGCGACGTGGCCTTGAAGATCGTCACCGAGCCCGTGGTGTGGGCGACCTGCCACGACGGTGACGAGAGCGCCTGTTGGAACGGTGTCGTCAAGCGGTACGCCTGGGCGTGCGCCCCCTTGGGCTGCACGATGGTCGAGCCGATCAGGGCTCCGGAAGCGGCGTGGAACTCCACGCCCGCTGCGGCGCGGTTGAACGAGCGGAAATTGAACGACATCCGCACGGTGCCCGGTTGGGTGATCGTCGGACCGAAGGGCTTGCCGTAGGCGTTGAACAGACGGGCCCGCACCGTCCCGGCAGCGACGGTCTGACCATCGAAACCCACCAGGGAGATCGTCCGTACGTCCAGCATCTGGCCGAAGTACCGCTGGGTCTTCTCCGCACTCTGTAACGGCAGGCAACTGAGCGACGCCGTGGTGCCGTGTGAGACGGGCGTCGCCAGTTCGAGCGTCGAGACCACGATCGAGGCGAGGCGCAACTGGCGAAACACGCCGTCGGCGAGTTTGCACGCGTTGAGCTGGAAGCGCGGATGGGTCAACGTGACGTTGCCGTAGAGGGCGTTGATCAACGAACCGTAACCCTGCACGCTGGGCAGGCGCGTGAAGACGTTCATGTTGGGCGATCCGAGGTTCTCGAAATCGTTCTGATGCGCGCCGCTCGGGTCAACGAGGGCGAATCGGCCGGAGTGGCCGAGCTCGGAGATGGCGAACGCCCGCGACGGCTGGGTCGTCACGTCGCCCGCCACGAAGCCAATGGCGCAGAACGTGAAGAACAGCAGCGTGTCGAGTGCGATGATACCGCTCAGCCATCTCATGAGGTGGCGCCGCGTCATCCCCCACGTGAGGAGCGCCACCGCGCCCGAGGCGACGAAGAGGTGCGCGAGCACTGTCGGCAGCTCAAAGTGCGCCCACGTGGCCGTCACGTTCGTCGCGCCGAGGTGCAAGACGGTCCAGGGCCCGGCGAACAACATCATGACGCACAGCGCCATCACTACCAGCGCGGGTGACAGGGTCAACCAGCGCCGTCGCCCAACCAGTCCCGCGCCGAGGAAGTCTCGTTCACTGAGTTGCTGCAGCCACCATCCAAGTAGCACCGCGAGACCGAAGTCCACGAGAATGATGTTGCGGCTCTGCAGCCGGGTGCTGCCGAACAAGGGGATCGCTTGAAAGAGATGGCCCAGCGGCGTGAAGTTTCCCCACGCCGCGAACAGGCCAACGACGACGATCGCGAAGTACACGACGTAATTCCGATTCGCGCCCCGCCAGCCTCGACGGGTGAACTGTGCAACGAAGCCCGCTGCACCCACCAGGGCCAGTACGCCGACGTAGCCAGTGACCTCGGGCAGGTTGTAGTGAACGAAGAATCGTGGCTGGTGCAGTGCTCCGTTGCCCCCCACGATGTCGGGCAGCATGAGCAGACTCGTCCAACGCACCGGCAGACTGCCGGCGCCGAAGAACTGGTACGTCAATCCCGTTCGTTGCGAGACGTTGATGAACGACCAACCGGTCAGCAGTTGCGCGAGACCGATCAGCGCACCCCACGAAATACCCACGCCCACGCCCACGACGTAGAGGACCCGGCGGCGCCACGTCGAGGGCTGGAACGAACTTCGCACCAGCAACACGATCGGCACGATAATGATCGCCAGTAATTGCATTTCCGCGATGGCCCGGGGCTCGCCCGAGAGCGACGTCAACCCCCACAACGTCGCCAGTCCAATCACGTAGCCCAAGACGGCTCGCGCGCCGTGGAGCGCCGTCGTGCCACTCGGCAACTGCTCGACGGCTCGCGCCAACGCCAACAACCCGAGGGTCGCCCACGGCAACATGGCGAACCCCTGAATCACCCCGAGGTGCACCAGCTGACCGATCATCGCGCCGCTGTAGGAGAAGACCAACGCCGGGATCAGCGCCGAACGTGTGCCGACACCGTGCCAACGCAAGAGGGCGAACATACCGAGCGCGGAAGCGACGTACACGGCGATCAGATTCAACACCCACGCGAGGATGCCGGGCAGGAAGACGAACAGCAACGTCACGGGAAACAACGAACCGGCGTTCATGCCCCCGAGCAGCGGCGTGCCCGAATTGGCCAAGGGGTTGAGCAGTGGCAGATGCCCACTCGCGATCTGACTGCCCGTCAGAACCCGCAAAGGGTAATTCTGAATGAGGTTGTCCTGGGTGATCGCGGGGTGGCCGAGCATCGCTGGCAACGCGAACATGAGGGTCGGGATCGCCACCATGATCAACAACGCCCAGCGGTCGCTTCGACTCATCGGGCGCCACCAGCGTGGCGCGGCGAAGGGAGCGACGTTCGACATTACCCCTACGCTACGAAAGTACAACACGGCCGCGCCGCGCAGTCACAGGGACCAGGCGACACGGCCGTTGGTTGACTAACGACGACGCGGTCGAGGACCTCGGCGTGCGCCACCGTCTCCTTCGGAGAACGAAGGACCACCGGGACCCAGGTCACCGATCTCACCGGCGAGTTCGGCCTCAAAAGCCGCCTCGAAGGAAGAAGACGACGGCTTGGAAGGAGACGAGCTGGCGCGGTCGCGGTCGCGACCTCCACGATCGCTGCGGTCGCTGCGGTCACCACGGTCGCTGCGGTCACCACGGTCGCTGCGGTCACCACGGTCGCTGCGGTCCCGGGGAGGACGCGGCGCGCGGGGCGCGGCGCCACTGTCGTCGCTCGACACGTCGGCGTACTCACCGGCGAGTGAGAGAGAGACCTTGCCCTGAGGATCGATGTCATCCACGCGAACCTCGATCGCCTGACCGAGTTCGAGAACGTCCTCGACCTGACCGATGCGCTTGCCACCGTTGAGTGGTGCCATCTTGGAGATGTGCAGCAGCCCATCACGCCCGGGCATGATGCTGACGAAGGCACCGAACTTGGCCAGGTTGACCACTCGTCCCTGGTAGACCGCGCCCACCTCAGCCGTCGGAGGATCGAGGATCATCTCGATGCGACGACGTGCCTCTTCGACCGCACGACCGTCCTTGGCACCGATGGTGACCGTGCCGACGACTCCGTCGTCGTCCACCGCGATGTCCGCGCCGGTCTCTTGCTGCAGCGTGTTGATGACCTTGCCCTTGGGCCCGATGACCTCGCCGATCTTGTCGATCGGAATCTCCATCGAGACGATCTTCGGAGCCACTTCAGCGACCTCGCTACGAGGCTCGGCGATCGTGTTCGTGATCACTTCGAGAATCAGCAGTCGAGCGACCTTGGCCTGGTGCAGTGCGTTGGACAACACGTCGGCGGGCAACCCGTCGATCTTGGTGTCCAATTGCAGCGCGGTCACAGCGTCAGCGGTACCGGCCACCTTGAAGTCCATATCGCCGAAAGCGTCTTCGGCGCCGAGGATGTCGGTCAACGTGACGTACTTGCCCTCTTCGTAGACGAGGCCCATCGCGATACCCGCGACCGGCGCCTTGATCGGCACGCCCGCCGCCATCAGTGACAACGTCGATCCACAGACCGACGCCATCGACGTCGAGCCGTTGGACTGCATGACGTCAGAGACCACACGCAACGAGTACGCAAAGTCCTGCTCGCTCGGCAGCACGGGGATGAGCGCGCGCTCGGCCAACATGCCGTGACCGACTTCGCGGCGCTTGGGCGCGCCGACGCGACCCGTCTCGCCCGTCGAGTACGGAGGGAAGTTGTAGTGGTGCATGTAGCGGCGCCATTCGTCAGGGGTGATGGTGTCGAGCTGTTGACGCATGCGCGGCATGCCCAGCGTCGTCACGTTGATGACCTGGGTCTCACCGCGCTGGAAGAGCGCCGAGCCGTGGGTCATCGGGAACAGGTCGAGCTCGGCCGACAACGGTCGGATGTCCGTCACGCCTCGCCCGTCGATGCGCACGCCGTCTTCGACGATGCGCTGGCGCACCAGCTTCTTGGTGATCGACTTGACCGCGGCCTTGATCTCGCTCGTGCGGTCGGGGAACTCGTCCTTCAGCTTTTCGATGATCATCTTGGTCTCGGCGGCGAGCGCCTCGGCGCGTGCCTGCTTGGTCGTCAGCTTGTTCGCCTCGGCGAGGGCACTGGCGCCCACCGCCTGGACTCGGGCCAACACGTCGTCCTGGCAGTCCGAGAAGGTCAAGTACTCGAGCATCTTGATCGGACCGCGCTCGGCCACGAAAGCCTTCACGAGGTCGCGCTGCAGGTTGATGGCCTCGCGGATCCACAGTTTGGACGCTTCGAGACCGGCGGCGAGTACATCCTCGCTCACCTTGGGTGCCCCGTCGGCGTACTTCTCGAATGAGCCTTCGGTCCCGCCTGCTTCGACCATCATGATCGCGATGTCGGTCTCGACCGAATCACTGAGCGCCCGGCCGGCGACCACGAGTTCGAAGGTCGCGGCGTCGCCCTCGGCGAAGGTCGGGTGCGGCACCCACTCGCCGTCGGTGGTGTACGCCATGCGCACCGCGCCGATCGGTCCGTCAAAGGGGATGCCCGAGATCATCAGCGCGCACGAAGCGGCGTTGATCGCGAGGATGTCGTGCGGATTCTCTTGGTCGGCGCTGAAGATCGTGCCGACGACCTGGATCTCGTTGCGAAAGCCCTTGGGGAACGAAGGACGAAGTGGTCGGTCGATGAGTCGACAGATCAGGATCGCCTGGTCCGAGAGTTTTCCTTCGCGGCGAAAGAATGCGCCGGGGATCTTGCCCGCGGCGTACGCGCGCTCTTCAATGTCCACGGTGAGCGGGAAGAAGTCGATACCTTCGCGCACACTGCGTGACGCGGCCACGGTGGCCAGCATCATCGTGTCGCCGATACGGGCCAAAACGGCTCCATCGGCGAGTTGCGCGAGGTGTCCTGCTTCGAAACTCAGGGTCTTGTCGGTGCCCGTGATTGGGCTACTTACGCGGATTGCGTCAGTCATGGATGTGCTCCTTATGCGGTTAGCAACACTCCGCCCGGATCCCAGTGGGCAACCGTCGCGGTGCGACTGTTCTCCACTGGCCTCCGAGGCCTCGGATATGTTGAGCACGGCGACGGCGTCGTCGTGCGATCTCGGCTAGCGACGAATGCCGAGACGACCGATCAAAGCGCGATAGCGCTCGACATTGCCACGCTGCACGTAATCGAGCAGTCGGCGACGTTGGCCAATGAGCTTCATGAGTCCACGACGGGTGTGATGATCACCCTTGTGAACCTTGAGATGCTCGGTGAGGTGCGAGATCCGGTCCGTCAGAATCGCGACTTGGACTTCGGGCGAGCCGGTGTCCGTTTCGTGAGCCTGGTAGTCCTTGATGATCTGCTGCTTCTCAGCCATAACGTTGTGTGCCTTATGAGTCGGGGGTCCCGTTGCGAGTCGCCCACTTGACGGCCCACACGATCAGCGTCGCTGACCGAGGACCTATCTTAGCAGTGCTGAGCTCTCAGGCGTAAACGAATCATAAATTTCGAGGGTTTGAACGACGTCTCGATCGATCTGCGCTACCAATTCGTCCGTTCCGGCGAAGGTCATCTCACTTCGTAGACGGGCCACGAACGCGACGTCAACTACCGAATCGTAGAGGTCGCCCTCCAAGCCGACCAGGTGCGCTTCGACGAGCAGAGGACCATCGTCGTAGAACTGGGGACGGGTGCCCACCGAGATCGCCGCGGGCCACCATCGCCCGTCGCCGTCCCGGGCGGCGCCGGCGTAGATGCCGATCGCCGGCAACTGCTGGCCGGGCGCCGTGAGCACGTTGGCCGTCGGATAGCCGAGTCCGGCGCCGCGCGCGTCCCCGTGTTCGACCGTCCCGCGCAGCGTGAACGGACGTCCGAGGATGTCGTTGGCGTCGTGCAGCTCGCCACTCGCGAGCGCCAGTCGAATCGCCGACGAACTCCACCGACTTCCCGCTCCGTAAATTGGCGCCGGGTGGGTGGTGAAACCATGCGACGACCCCACGTGCTGGAGCATCGCGACGTCGCCTTTACGGTCGTGACCGAAGCGAAAGTCCTCGCCGACCACGACGTCACGGGTCCGCAACTCACCCACGAGTACGCGCTCAATGAACGACGTCGCCGACTCAGCGGCGAGTACGTGGTTGAACGTGACGACGCGAACCTGATCGACACCGAGCGTGGCGAGACCCTCCAGGCGCTGATCCATGGTGGCGATCAACAGGGGCGCCGAAGCGGGAGCGAGCACCTGGGCCGGATGGGGATCGAACGTCACGACGGTCGCGAGCGCGCCGTCTCGACCCACGAGCGACGTGATCTGCTCGATGACCCGTTGGTGACCGAGGTGCAGCCCGTCAAAGACGCCGATCGCCACGACGCTTTCGCGCTCGGATCTTGCGTTCGGCGTCGTCGTCGCGAATGACCTTCACGGCGCCAACCTATCCTTCACTCGCCGGAGGCTCTTCGGGCAGAACGACCTCGGGCTGCCATGCTTCACCGCGCCGACGAAGGATCGCCACGAGTTGGCCGGCGCCGTTGAGCGCCGCGATCTCGTCGGTCACGAGCGGGTCGACCAACGCCACTCGCTGGCCCATTCGGATCTTGCGTTCGGCGTCGTCGCCGAGCACCACGTGCTCGAGCTTCTCGACGAACGTGGCCGGCGCGCGAAGGGCGGTGCCACCGCTCGCCACGACATCGCTCAGTTGTTCGACGCTCAGTGCGTCCTCAACACGAAAGTCGCCGCTCCTCGTACGTCGAAGGCTGCTGAGATGGCCCACGGTGCCGAGCGCCGACGTGAGGTCACTCAACAGCACGCGAACGTACGTGCCGACGGAGCATTCGACGTCAAACGACCAGACCGAGGGGTCGTCAGTGGCGACGAGTGCGAAGGAGTGGATGGTGACGTCGCGCGCCTCGCGCTCCACCTCTAAGCCCTGACGGGCCAATTGGTGCAGGCGTCGCCCACCGACCTTGACGGCCGAGACCATCGGGGGGATCTGCTGTTGGACGCCGAGCATGGCACCGGCCGCGGCGTTCATCGCGTCGTGACTGATCGCGGGCACCGCGCGGCGCTCGGTGGGCGCCCCGTCGGCGTCGAGGGAATCCGTCGCGACGCCGAGTTGGACCGTGCCGCGATAGCGCTTCACCTCGGACTGGGCAAATCGGAGCAGTCGCGTCGAGGGACCGACCGCCAGTACCAAGAGGCCCGTCGCCATCGGGTCCAGCGTCCCGGCGTGACCGACGCGTCGTTCATTCAGGATCTTTCGGACCTGGGCCACGACGTCGTGGCTGGTGAGCCCCGACGCCTTGTCGACCAGGAGCAGACCGTTATTCGTCGTCATGGGTGAGACGGCGCAGTATCTCCTCGACGGCCGTGCCGCTGGCGACCGCGGGGTCGGCCATGAACGAGAGTTTCGGTGTCCGCTTCAGCCGCGTCTGCACGTTCACTGACGACTGGATCTGCGAGCGACGCTCTTCGAGCGCGACGCGCACTTCGTCGCTGAGCGAATCAAGGTACACCATTGCCTGACGCAGATCGGGCGTCGTCTCCACTCCGGTCACGGTCAACAGGCCAAGTCGCTCGTCCGTGTCGGATATTCGCAAGAGCTCATCCGAGATCACCTCGCGCAGAATCTGGTTCACGCGCGCGGAGCGCGGATAGGGGTGGCGACCGCCTGAGGAATGGGCCATTCGTTAGGCCGTTCGAGGAATCTCGCGCTCTTCGAAGGTCTCGATGATGTCGCCATCTTTCAAGTCCTGGTAGTCGGAGAGACCAATGCCGCACTCAAAGCCCGCCTGCACCTCTCGCGCGTCATCCTTGAAGCGGCGCAGCGAAGTGATCGAGCCCTTCCAGATAATGGTGCCCTCGCGCAGGAATCGAACCTTCGAGCCACGGGTGATGACGCCGTCGCGGACGAAGCATCCGGCGATGGCGCCGATCTTGGGAACGCGAAACACTTCGCGCACCTCGGCTTCGCCGGTGACGACCTCTTCGTAGACCGGTGACAACAGCCCCAACATGGCCGCCTCGATCTCCTCGATCAGTTTGTAGATGATCTCGTAGGTTCGCACCTCGACACCCTCGGTCTCAGCCAGTTCGCGACTGCGCTTGTCCGGTCGGACGTTGAAACCGATGATCGTCGCGTTCGAGGCCTTGGCGAGCTGGACGTCGTTCTCGGTGATCCCGCCGACGCCACGGTGCACGATGACGAGCTTCACGTCGTCACGCTCGAGCTTTCGCAGCGATTCGGTGCAGGCTTCGAGCGAACCCTGCACGTCGGCCTTCAAGACGACGTTGAGCGTCGCGGTCTCGCCGCGCTGGATCTGTTCGAAGAGGTCCTCGAGTCGCGCACCGCTCGTCGAGGCCACGGGCTGGTGGCCAATGAGGCGCGCGCGTTGGGCGCGCGCTTCGGCGAGCGAGCGAGCGTGCGCGAGGTCGTGCGCGACGCGCATCTCGTCACCGGCGAACGGCGGCTCGCTGAATCCGAGGATCTGCACGGGTGTCGAGGGTCCGGCGGACTTGATCTGCTTGCCCTGATCGTTGATGAGCGCCTTGACCTTGCCGTACGCGGCGCCGGCGACCACCGGGTCACCAACCGCGAGGAGGCCCTTTTGGACCATGACCGTGGCGACCGGACCGCGTCCGACTTCGAGATTCGCCTCGAGCACGGAGCCGACCGCTCGCCCCGTCGGTCGAGCGACGAGCTCACCGATCTCGGCGACCAGGAGGACCTGTTCGAGCAGTTCGTCGATGCCGGTGCCCTGCAGGGCCGAGATCTCGACGACGATCGTGTCGCCGCCCCACTTCTCAGGTACGAGTCCGTATTCGCTGATCTGTTGGAGGACCCGATCGGCGTTGGCGTCGGCCTTGTCCATCTTGTTGACCGCGACGATCAAGGGGACGTTGGCGGCCTTGGCGTGGTTGATCGCTTCGACGGTCTGGGGCATGACGCCGTCGTCGGCGGCGACCACCAGAATGACGACGTCGGTGACCATGGCGCCTCGCGCGCGCATCGCCGTGAAGGCTTCGTGGCCGGGCGTGTCGAGAAACGCCAGCGTCTTGCCCTTCCACTTGACCTGGTAAGCACCGATGTGCTGGGTAATGCCGCCGGCCTCACCCGCGACGACGTTGGTCTTGCGGATCTTGTCGAGCAGCAGCGTCTTGCCGTGGTCGACGTGACCCATCACGGTCACCACGGGCGGGCGCGGCATCGCGGGTATCTCGTCGTCCTGGTCGTCCTCGTCGAAGAACTTGGCGAGCAGGGCGGCCTCTTGCTGTTCGCCCGGGTCGACGAGACGCACGGTTGCGCCGACTTCGGCGGCGTAGAGCTCGATCATGTCGTCGCTGAGTCCTTGGACCGCGGTCACGATCTCGCCCTGGAGGAAGAGGAAGCGAATGATGTCGGCCGCGCTGCGGTTGACCTTGGGTCCGACGTCCTTCGCGGTCGAGCCGCGTTCGATGATGATCTCACCGTCGGGCACGGGCGCGTTGCTCGGCTGCCAGGTCGTCATCTGGGTGGGCTCGAGCTCTTCGACGTTACGCCGGCGACGACGCGTGGTCTTTCGCTGGGAGCCCCTGGGTCCGCCGGTACCGCGGCCGGCTGGTCCCCCGCGGCCCGGTCCAGCTGCGGCGCCGGTACTCGGTCCACCGGTGCGCGGACCACCGAAGCCACCACCGGCGCCACCGGGGCCACCGGGACGAGAGGGACCACCGGTGCGTGGTGGCCCTCCGGTCGAAGGTCGTGCGCTCATTGGTCTCGGTCCGCCGGGACCCGACGAGCGTCCCGTGGTACTGGACATCGGTCGACGAGCGCCGGGCGGCGGCGGGATCGGCCGGCCGGTCGAGCTGAGCGGACGACCGGGCGGCGGCGGGATCGGCCGGCCGGTCGAACTGAGCGGTGGACGTGTCGAGGGCGCGCCGCCTTCGCTCGAGCCGTCTGACGCGGCGGAGCGTTGCGTGGGGCGAATCGTCGTGGGTCCGTCGGGTGACGCAACGCGCGTCGGTGGCGGTTTGGGTACTGCCGCCCGGCTGCGAACGACCTTGGCCGCGGGCGCCTCGGCGACGGGCGCGGGCGCGGGCGTCGGCGTCGGCGTCGGTGCGGGTTGATCCGCGGCGCTCGTCACGGTCGCGGCGCGCGGCGTCACGACGTCGACGCTTCGTGCGGTCCTCGTCGTGGGCGCGGATGGACGGGCGTGCTCTTCAGCGGCGGTCTCGCTCGTCGACGCGCTCTTGGCCGTCGCGGCCGTGGCCTTGGTCGCCTTGGCGGCCTTCGCTGGCTCTACTGGAGGGACGACACGACGCAGTCCGTCCGCGTCGGCGCGGCGCCGGATGCGGTCGGCCTGGGCGTCCTCGATGGACGCGGAGGGGCTCGACGCGCCGATGCCTAACTTTTGAGCGAGTCCGAGCAATTCCTTGCTCGTCAGACCGAGCTCCTTAGAGAGCTCGTGTACCCGTATTTTTTTCAGCGCCAAAACGTTCCCTTAAATCATGTGTCCGCATATCTGTCAGGCACAAGTACCTATTCTTCCACAACTACTGCCGTTCACCACCGCGACGGGCGCCTTCGAGCACCCGTATCGCCACCACGTCACTTTCGCGTACCGCACTGCGCGTCGCGCGAGCGACGTGCCTGACCTCGACTCGCAACCCGCAATCCGAGCCCTTGCACCACCACACACCTCGACCGGCCCCGCGACCGACGTACCACCGGCCGTCGGTGGCGCGCCCGACGCGAACCAGGTCCACGTCGTCTCGGCGGGCGCGACAGACCACGCAGGTTCGAATCGGGACTATGCCTCTTCCCCCACGACCGCTTCATCCTCGATCTGCTCGATGACGACCACTTCCTCGATCGAGTCCTGCGCGGTCATGGCCACCTCGTCGACGATCGCGGTCTCGAGACCGTCCGCACCTTCGACGACGACCACCTTCTCGTCCACGACGACGTTACCGTCGGTCCACGCCTCTTCGACCACTTCGGGTTCGAGGCCCTCGTTCTCGGAGCGGATGTCGATGCGCCATCCGGTCAGGCGCGCGGCGAGACGGGCGTTCTGGCCCTCCTTGCCAATGGCGAGTGAGAGTTGCTGATCGTGCACGATGACCGTGGCGATGCCCTCTTCCTCGTTCAGCTGCACCTCACGCACCCGTGCGGGCTGCAGGGCGGCTTGAATGAACTCGATCGGATCGTCGGAATAGGGTACGACGTCGATGCGCTCGCTGCGCAGTTCGTTGGTGATGTTGCGCACTCGCGAACCGCGCGCGCCGACGCAGGCGCCGACGGGGTCGACCATCGAATCGTTGGACGCCACCGCGATCTTGCTGCGGTGACCCGGTTCGCGCGCCAGCGCCTTGATCTCGACGATGCCGTTGGCGATCTCGGGCACTTCGATCTCGAACAGTTTCGCCACGAGTGCCGGGTGCGTGCGGCTGACGACGATCTGGGGACCCTTGTTGGTCTTGCGCACTTCGACGATGTACACCTTGATGCGCGCGCCGTGCTCGTAGCGCTCGAAAGCGATCTGTTCGGCCTGGGGCAGCAGTGCCTCGACACGGCCGAGGTCGAGCAACGTGTAGCGGTTGTCGTTCTGTTGGACGGTACCCGAGACGATGTCGCCTTCGCGGTTCGCGAACTCCTCGTACATCTGGCGACGCTGGATGTCGCGGATCAACTGCATGAGGACCTGCTTGGCGGTCTGGGCCGCGATGCGTCCGAAGTCCTCGGGCGTCGCGTCCCACTCGCGCGTGACGTTGCCCTCGAGGTCGAGCTCGAGTCCCCACACCTTGATCTCGCCCGTTTCGGGATTGATCTCGACCTCGGCGTCCTCGGCCGAATCCGGCCGACGCTTGTACGCCGCGAGCAAGGCGTTGGCGAGCGCGATCAGCAGCTCGCCTTCGTCGATGTTCTGGTCCCGGGCAATCTGTCCTAGAGCTTCAAGGAATTCGAAGTTCGCCATGATTAGCCTTTCTTGCTCGTCGATGAAGAGGTGGTCTTGCCGCGTGAGGGCGTGGGCTTGGCCTCGGCGCCCCACTTGAAGACCGTGCGCGCGCGCTCGACGCTGGAGAGCGTCACGACCACGCGGCCCTGCTCTTGGTCATCGAGGGTCACCGTTGTGTCGTTGGCCGCAACGACCACGCCCTCGAGACGTCGGGTACGGTCCGCCGCGCGGTGTTCGCGAAGCGTCACGATCTCGCCCACGGCGGAGAGGAAGTGCGCGGGCGTGCGGAGTCGTCGTTCGAGCCCCGGGCTCGAGACGTCGAGCGTGAAGTGGCCGGGAATGGGATCGTTCGCGTCGAGCCACTCGGAGATGACGCGGTTGGCCTTGGTCACCGCTTCGAGGTCGACGCCGCCCTCGCGCGTCACCGTCACGTTGAGTGCGCCGGCGGCGAGTTCGAGGTCGTAGAGATCGAGTCCGAGGGGTGTAAGCAGAGAGCGCACGGGGGTCTCTAAATCCATTCCTGCACGCTCCTCTCTGTGTCACCGGCCGTTCAGACAATGAGAAAGCGCGGGCCCGAGGCCCGCGCTTAAACGAGTCCAAACGTCCTTGGCGGACTGTCGGGGTCAATTGTAGCAGTCGCGCAACCGCTCCACAATCGGTGATTTGGCCGAAACGCCCACCGTTCTCGGCCCATTACCTGCATTCGGCGCCTGCGCTTAGAGGTTGTGTTCTATTTGGCGAGTGCGCCAGGAGCGGTGACCGGCACCATCAAGCCGTGGCCTATTCGCGTGATCTGACCGACGCCCAGTGGAAAATACTGGAATCTTTGTTGGTGATTCCCTCCAGACGAGGACCGAAGCATGGACATGACCTTCGACACGTCGTCGACGCGATGTTCTAAATCTCGCACACCGGGTGCCAGTGGAGGTATCTACCCGATCAGTCCGGACCCTGGACCAGGGTCTGGCCCCAGTTCCGCCGGTGGTCGAGGAACGAGACGTGGATGCACGTGCTAGCGGCGCTGCACGCGTCGTCGCGCACTGCTCACGGTCACCTGGTGCGTCGTCGCCGTTTGGCCCGCTGCTTCGAGAACACTGTGGCGTCAGCCACCGGATGGCTGCACGTCGCTGCAATTACTGAAATTCTTCGGGCGCTCGGCTGAGACGATTATGACACTCCATGCGCATTCGCCCTCTTCGCGGAGGCAGTCGCACGTCCAGAGCGACACTGCGCCAAACTGGATGGCGACCGAGGAGCGTGCCATGACGAACACCCTTCAGCCAGGCTGGGAGCCGTGGCAGAACGAGTACCGGCACGGGGCCTTCTACCTCTTTCCTCCCGCCGACGTCGCCGCCTACGTCAATGAACTTCGAGTGCGCTACGACCCCCGGGCCGCCGCCATCTGCGACGCCCACATCAGTCTGAGCGAGCCGTTGGCCAACCCCCTGTCGGTTGAGCAGTTGGACGAACTGCATACGGCGCTGGTGGGTTTCGCTCCCTTCGAGCTCACCTACGGTCCACTCACGAGCATCGGTCCCTACCCCGGTGTCGTCTTCGCGGTGGCTCCCAAGGACGCCTTCTTCGCCCTACGCGTGGCGGTCCAGTCAACCTCGATCTTCGCAGGACGCGCCCTGCCCCGTGCCGAGCGTGTGCCGCACATGACGGTGGCGGAGTTCATTTCACTCGAAGAGACCCACGAGCTGCTCACCAAGTTGGGTAGCACGGTTCCTAGCGGATCCTTCTTCTGCGATCGTGTCGTCTACGCGGTGCCCGACGCTTCCTTCCACTTTGCGCCGGTGCTCGAGATCACTCTCAGTTCGATCTAGGTGTATTGACCACGTAGGTCATTGACACGACTGATGGGTGGCTTGCCCCCGAGGGCTGTGTGGCCTCGGTGGTGATTGTAGAGGTGTAAGAA
>Ga0209385_1000322_pt1 | contig 19098 bp, 19 predicted proteins | sample NGEPerB_FD_184506 | JGI IMG/M metagenome (GOLD analysis project Ga0209385, IMG submission 184506) | Arctic peat soil microbial communities from the Barrow Environmental Observatory site, Barrow, Alaska, USA - NGEE PermafrostAB12-B... | ecosystem: Environmental > Terrestrial > Soil > Wetlands >... | reverse complement strand
GGCGCGGGCGCGCCGGCCTCATCAAGCTTGGAGCGCAGGCGGGCCAGGTGCGGCTTCAGCCACTGCGGGTCCGGGTTGGGTTCATTCGGCCAGCCCGCCGCGAGCAGCGACGCGTGTGAGACCACGTGGCCGGCCGACGCGACAAGAGAGGCCAGGAGGCTGTATTCGGTCCGGGTCAGCACGATCTCCCGACCGGCTGCCGCCGCGGTGTGACGGCCACGGTCCAGGACGATGGTGCCCCAGCGCAGCTCCCCGACCCCGCGGGGCTCGGCGTCGTTGCCGCGACGCCGCATGACCGCCCGGATGCGGGCCAGGAGTTCCTGCTTGCCGAAGGGCTTGACGACATAGTCATCCGCTCCGGTGTCCAGGGCCTCGACCTTGGCTCGCTCGTCGGCCTCGCCGGTCAACACGATGATGGGCGTTTGGGCTACCCGGCGGATCGCCCGGCAGACTTCTACGCCGTCGAGACCGGGCATGGCCAGGTCCAGCAGGACGAGGTCCGGGCGCTCCTCGCTAAAGCGGCGCAAGGCTGTGTTTCCGTCATACGCGGTTACGACTCGGTGGCCGGCCCGCCCGAGCAGAGCCGAAACGGCACCCACCATCGCCGGCTCGTCATCCACAACAAGAACGAGCAGGCTCGTCTCGCTCTGACCGTTCGCGTTCAACTGGCGCCTCCCGCTCTGTCTAGCCTTCCGGACCCGTCTCCGACATCACGGCCGCCTCCGACCGCTGGTGTTGCTACCAGTTTGGCGCATCTCGGGCACGGCCACCATGAATCGGCTACCTCCGTACCCATTTGATTCCAACCAGACACGTCCGCCCATTGCAGCCATGAGCCGGCGCGCTGCGTATAGGCCGATTCCGGAGCCGCGCGGACGGTTCGCGGTCCTGACGTAGGCATCGAAGACGGACTCCCATTCGGCCTCGGGGATGCCGGGTCCGTCGTCCGTGACGTAGACCTGGACCTCGCCATCGGCTCGCCACGCTCCGATGCTGACCGAGCCGCCTTCCGGCGCGTACTTCACCTCATTCTCGAGGAGGTGCTCCATTACCTGACGGAACCGGCCCTCATCTCCGATCCCCATGAGCTCTTCCCAAGTGCCGGTGCGTCGGAGCGGGTGGCCTCGGAGGAGGGGAGACATCTCGCCGATCGTGTCGTTGACGGCACGGGCAAGGTCGAACGGGACTCGGGCCAGCCCGGCCGCGAGACCTTCGCCGCGGACGCTCGCCAGGATCGAGTCCACGAGCCGGTCCAGGCGGGTGACCTGGGCGATCGCCTGAACTCGCCACTCATCGACCTGTTCCGAGTGGATGGCGGGCGGCGCTTCTCTGTCAGCGCCGTCGGCGCCGGCCTCGGAGACGCCGCCCGTCGCGTCGATAGCCGCGTCAGCCAGCAGGTCCAGGTACGCCCGCACCACCGCCAGCGGAGTGCGCAGCTCATGCGTTACGACGGCCAGCAGTTCGGCCCGGGCACCGTCGAGGGCCGTGAGCGTTTCGAGCTGCTCTTGTGCTTCGGCCTGCAGGCGTCCCTTCTCGATCGCGCCACCGAGGAGCGCGCCGATCGTGACCAGGAACTCGACTTCTTCTGGCGAGAACGTGCGCGATTCGATCGCTTGGACGTTGATGACGCCGGCTATCGAGTCGTTCCAAGGAAGTGGAACGGAGAGCATGGACACGAACTGCGACTGGTCGAAGCCCGGAACCCACTTGAAGCGCGGGTCCACTCGTACGTCAGGCGATGCCACAGGCCGACCGATGAGAGCTGCCCGACCGGTCAACCCTTCGCCCGGGGCCAGCGTGACCAGGCCGACCTGATCCATGTCAAGGCCGTTGGTGGCCGCCAGTCGGAGACCACCGCCATCGCGATCCATCAGGTAGACGGAGCAGACCTCGACGTTGAGGGCGTCGGTCGTGCGGTCGACGATCGTGCGCATCAACTCATCCCAGTTGCGGGCCGTGGTAAGCAGCTTGGCGAACTCGTGCAGGAACGAGAGTTCACGCAGCTTGCGCTCCGCGTCGAACGGCGCATCTACCTCGGCCTCGGCAAGCCCGGTCTCGTCGGGAGGGCCTTCGGGCTCGATGGCGGGTGCTGAGTGCTCGTCAGTCGGCCCGGGGCGCCCCCCGGTGGGCGTCACAGGCTTGCTCGGACTGGCCATCTGTCGTGCTCTCTCCGGTCCCTTCTCTCGAGTTACTTGGCAGCTGCGGAAGGAGCATCGTAGACCTTGGTCGGCAGGTTCTCGAGGAGCGGATCCGTCCAGGTCCAAGCGGCGCCGTGGTGCCGCCCGACGGCTCCGTGCCGGGCCGCTTCGGTGCGCAGCGGCAGACCGAAGATCTCGATGAACCCCACCGCGGCGGCGTGGTCGTATGTGTCGTCGGCCTCGTAGGTGGCCAGGGACTTCTCGTACAACGAGAGCGGACTGCGCCGGCCGACGATGACGGCGTTGCCGTGATCGAGGCGCACGCGGACGTCGCCGCTCACGACGCGCTGGCTGCTGGCGGCATAAGCGCGCAGGTCGCGGTGCAGGGCGCTGAACCACAAACCGTCGTAGGTCAGTTGGGCCAGTTCGTCGGCCACGAAGCGGTTGAAGCGCAGCGTGTCCTTGCTCAGGGTCAGGCCCTCAAGGGCGCGGTGAGCGCGGTGGATGACGGTGGCAGCCGGGGCCTCGTAGATCTCGCGGCTCTTGATGCCGACAAGTCGGTCCTCGACGTGGTCCACGCGACCGACGCCGTGGGCGCCCGCCAGGACGTGGAGCTTCTCGACCAGCACGACCGGATCGATGCGGTCGCCGTCGACTGAGACCGGCACCCCGCCCTCAAAGCCGATGACGATCTCGACGGGATCGGGTGCCTTCGCCGGGTCGACGGTCCAGCGGTAGACGTCGTCGCGCGGCGCCGTCCAGGGGTCTTCCAGAATGCCGGCCTCAATCGAGCGGCCCCACAGGTTCACGTCGATCGAGTAGATCGACTCCTTGGAGGTCGTGATCTCGATGTTGCGGGCCCTGGCGTACTCGATTTCTTCTTCGCGGCTCAGGCCCATGCCGACTCGCATCGGCGCAATCACGGCCAGGGATGGGTCGAGAGCGTGGGTGGCGACGTCGAAGCGGACCTGGTCGTTGCCCTTGCCGGTGCAGCCGTGGGCGACCGCGTCGGCGCCTTCCTTGTGAGCCACCTCAACGAGCAGCTGGGCGATCAGCGGCCGGGCCATTGCCGTGGCCAGCGGGTAGACGCCCTGATAGATCGCCCCGGCCTGAACGTGTGGCCAGCAGAAGTCGCGCACGAATCGGTCGCGGCCGTCGACGACATAGGCGCGCGAGGCCCCGGCGCTGATAGCGCGTCGGTCAACGTCCTCCTTGAGAACGCCGCCGCCGAGATCGACCGTCAGGGTCACGACCTCCGCGTCGTACTGCTCGCGCAACCAGGCAACGGCGACCGAGGTGTCGAGTCCACCGGAATAGGCGAGCACTACCTTCTTCATTGAGGGGCCTCCGAATGCGCGACCCGGCCAACGGCCGGGCTGGGTCGACCGTTGGGCAGCGAAGCAGCCCCGGCCGGTTGATAGCTCCCGAAACGGACCAGCCATCGTTCGAGGGCGGCCTCGGTCTCGAAAAGGACGAGCAAAGTGTTGTCGCCGGCAAGGGTGCCGACCTGCTCCTGCAGGCTCGACTGGTCGATCGCCTGGGCGATCGCTCCGGCGGAACCCGGCGTGGCGAGCAAAACGAGGCTCAGGCCGCTGCGCCCGACCCGAACCGGGATGTCCTCCAGGAGTCGGTGGAGCCTCGAGTCGTACAGGTTCCCGGTTGCGGCTGACTCCGGCGTGGCGTACACGTGTCGGTCGTCGCGCGGCACCTTCACCAGCCCGAGTTCTGCCGCGTCACGACTGACGGTGGCCTGGGTGACCTCGAAACCGGCGTCACGGAGGAGCTCGACAAGCTCCTCCTGGCTGCCGATCGGCGAACGATTTACGAGTTCCAGAAGCGTCCGCTGGCGCCGCTGCTTGGCGTTGATCCCGCTGCCGTTGAGAACCATGGCTGCCATCCGCTAGGTGGTCCCGGCCGACGCTTCGCTCACCTCGCGTGCGGCCGTGATCCGGGTCCCGAAGGTCGGATCGCCGAGGGCGCGGGTCAGGGCGTGAGGGTCGGACGAGTTGGCGATGACGGCCTCGGCGCCGGGCCAGTTGACGGCCTGCAGCGCGGCCCGGATCTTGGGCACCATGCCGCCCTTGATGATGCCGTCCGCGATCAGCTTCTCGGCCTGATCCACGGTCATTGTCGAGAGCTTCTCACCGGCCGCGTTGCGGACGCCGTCCACGTCCGTCATGAGCACAAGCTGGCGAGCGCCCAGGCCGGCGGCAATGCCGGCGGCTGCGTCATCGGCGTTGACATTGCAGACGATGCCCTGCTCGTCACGGGCAAGCGGCGCCACCACGGCTACCTGGCCGGCCACGAGCAGCTGATCGAGGAAATCTCGGCGGAGGCCGACGACGTGGGCCACGAGTCCGAGACCGGGCACGCGCTCGGCGATCATGAAGCCACCGTCGACGCCACTGAGACCCACTGCGTCGACGCCACGGTCGCGCAGGTCCGACACGAGCTCTGAGTTGACCACTCCCCGCAGAACGGCCGCGGCCACTTCCAGTGAGGCCGCGTCGGTTACGCGCAGACCACCCTCGAACTTGCTGGCAACGCCCAGCCGCTCGAGCCACTCGGTAATGCGCTTGCCGCCGCCGTGAACGAGGACGACCGGCCGCTGGCGAGCGACCGTCGCGACCTCGTCGAGGACGTGGGCCTGATCGGCGAGCGTTGAGCCGCCGAGTTTGAGGACGAGGACTTCGCTCAAGTGGTGTACTCCGCGTTCTCCACAACGTAGGCTTCGGTCAGGTCGCAGCCAAACGCCTCGCCCAGGCCGTCGCCCAAGGCCAGATCTAGGCGGATCAGCACCTCGGGCGCATCCATGGCCTTGCGGACCGCGTCGCGGTCGAAGGGGAGGGGAGCGCCGTCGAAGACGAGGGTTCCGGCGATGGCGATTCGCAGCTTGTCGATGTCCAGCTCCGGCGCGCGACCGGCTCGGGGCGCCGCCTCGGCGGGATGCAGGCCGGCGGCCTCCAGGAGCTGCTCTTCGGGGAGTCTGGCGTTGCCCGCGGCGCTGGCCACGCGGCCCCAGTTGGGGTCACGACCGTGGACCGCGGCCTTGAGCAGGTTGCTGCTGACCACGGACCGGGCGATGGCCCGGGCGTCGTGATCGTCGGCCGCGCCGCTCACCTGGCAGGTAATCAGGGTTGAGGCGCCTTCGCCATCTGCGGCCTGCTGGCGGGCCAGTGATCGGGCGACAGCCTCGATCGCCTGGCCCAACACGATCGCCTCGTGGCTCACCGGGGCAACGGACGCCTTCGATGCGCCGGAGGCGAGCAGGAAGACCGTGTCGTTCGTGCTCGTGTCGCCATCGACGCTGATCTGGTTCCACGTCCGCTGCACGATCGGCGCCAGGAGCGCGTGCAGAGTGGCGGGCGGAACACCGGCGTCGGTCAGGATGACGCTCAGCATCGTGGCCATGCGCGGGTGGATCATGCCCACGCCCTTGGCGATGCCCGAGACAGTTACCTTCACCGGATCGCCGTCCGGCCCCGGCATCTCGACCGAGGTGGTGGCGAGCTTGATCTTCGTGTCTGTGGTCATGATCGCTGCGGCCACGGCCCGCAGACCTTCTTCTGTTGCGGCTAGTGTCGGAACGAGGCGGCCGAGCCCCTCCTTGACCTTGGAGACCGGCAACCGCACCCCGATCATGCCGGTGGAGAGGGCCAGTGTCCGCTCTGCCTGGGTATGCAGCAACGCCGCCAGGGCCTCGCCCACCTCAGCCTGGTCCGTGTCTCCGTCCTCGCCCGTGGCCGCGTTCGCGGAGCCGGCCGTGGCGACGATCGCATCGGCCCAGCCGAACTTGCCGGCACCGGTCACCTCAGTGGCGTTTAGATGCGCCCGCGATATCCGGATAGGCGCAGCCACGACCTGGTTGCGGGTGAAGACGGCGGCTACAGCTGCCGATTCACCGGTCGTGGCGATGACGCCCAGGTCGGGCCGCCCGGAGGGCTTGATGCCGGCCGCAAGTCCGCCCGCCCGGAACCCGCCCGGCATGGCAGCTCCTTCCTCCACGTCAGGCAGTGTGATCGGTAGCGGCGCGAGATCGACGGATTTGGGCTTGCCGATTGTGGCGTGCCACGAGCCTGGATGCATCAGATGCGGTTCCCTTCGACGCGGAGTTCTGTTAATCGGTTGAGCGGCCCAGCAGAACGCCGGGCCGGCGGAGGCCCAGCCACGGCTAGGGCGCGATCGGGTAGCCCTCGAGGCCCGTTGTCTCAGACAGCCCGAAGACGACGTTGAGAGCCTGAACAGCCTGCCCAGCGGCTCCCTTGATGAGGTTGTCGATTGCGCCGATTGCCAGAACGCGGCCACTGCGCGGATCCACGCGACACCAGACACGGCAGAGGTTGCTGCCGTAGACGTGCCTGGTTGACGGCGGGTCGGCGACGACCTGGACAAAGGGCTCGTCGCGGTAGGCGTCGGCATACAGCGCATCCAGCTCGTCCTGAGTGACCGGCCGCGTCGGTCGGATGTGGCAGCTCGTCAGGATGCCGCGCGTCATGGGAATGAGGTGGGGCAGGAAGTCGACCGTAGCCACGCCCGGATTAGCCTCACGGCGGCCAAGCGGACCGCGCTCGCCCTGCTGCTGCAGCTCTTGCTCCATCTCAGCCGTGTGGCGATGGGTGAACATCCCATAGGCCTTGACGCTCTCGTTGACCTCGGAGAAGAGCAGATCCGCCTTGGGCTCGCGACCGGCACCCGACACTCCGCTCTTCGCGTCGACGGCGAGGTCGCCGATCAGGCCTGCGCGCGCCAGCGGAGCGAGGGTCAGGATCGTGGCCGTCGGATAGCAGCCCGGCAGACCGATGATCGTGTTGTTGCCGTCGACGGCGGCCCGCATTTCGTCGCGATGCAGCTCGGGCAGGCCATAGACCGCCTCCGCGAGCAGCTGCGGCGCCGGGTGGTCAAACCCATACCAGTGCGCATAGTCGGCCGGTTCATGCAGCCGGAAGTCAGGCCCAACGTCGAATAGGGCGGAACCATTGGCGACGATTCCGGCGGCCATCTCGGCCGCGATGCCGTGTGGCAGGGCCGTGAAGACCGCGTCTGCCTCGGGAATTGCCCCGTCGATGACGAGGCCGGATCCGCTCAGGTGGGGGTGCGACGCCGCGATTGGTTGGTTGTCGCGATTGCGGCCATACAGCCCCGTCAGCTTGACGTTGGGGTGGTTCAGCAGCAGCCGAACCAGCTCTCCGCCGGCGTAGCCCGTCGCGCCGACGATGCCGACCGTGAGGATTCGGCCGCCCGGGCGGCTTCGAAAGGCCTTGGGTCCGAGACCTCCGGAGGTGGCCTCGGGGGTTTCGGGTGTGGGTCGAGTCGTGGTCATAGTCGGCAGAGTATACGGTCTAATGAATAGCTATGCAACCGGACCGCAACCACGGTGCCAGCGCCGCGCAACCCGTCCGCTACCCGTAGCTCGCTACGACCACGAGGACCCAGGCGACCATGAACCAGTGCAGCAGCCAGCCATACAGGAACGACTTCGTCCGCCACGCCAGGATGCCGAAGAACACTCCGCCCAGTACCGTTGACAGCTGCTCGATCTCGGGCTTCCAGACGTGCATCAGCGCGAACGGGATCATCTGGAGCCATATTGCGTCGGTCCCGTACTTGCGTCCGAGGCCCCAAAGCAGCCAGCCGCGGAAGAAGAACTCCCAGGCGAAGAGGTCGACGGCCGTGTCGACGATGAGTCGCCAGGCCGGTCGGCCTGCGATCGACTCGGTGTAGTACTGGCGGAAGTCCGGCTGCCGACTGACGAACCAGATCACGACCGCCATGACGGCGATGCCGACGATGGCGATTGGCAATCCGCGGCGCCAGTCGCCGAGGGTCAGCCCGTAGCGGCGCGGGTTCTCGCGCCAGGCCAGAACGATCACACCTACGGGGATGATGAACTCCAGGACGAACCGATCGTAGGCGGCTTCGACAAACCGGTTGTTGAAGGCCAGGATCAGGATGACCGTCGCCAGGGTGACGATCTGGACGATCCGGGCGTCGAAGTCCACGCCCCAGATCCGCCACGTCTTGGAGCGGTATGTGGCTGTGGATGTTTCGCCGCCCGCGGCAGCGTCGGGGTCGATGGGCTTGCTCGCTTGCACGGCCACATGATCGCAGGGCGACAGGCAGGCGTTCGATCGGGAGCGCTCCGCCGCGTCGAGACCGCCGCGATCCGCCGAGACCGCGTCCGGACCCAGCGTGGACTCGTCGGCGCTATGGCCTACTCGGCGGGGACATCCTTCATCGGGCCCGTCACCACGACCTCGCCCGATTCTTCGCTCGGCGGTAACCCAGCGCCGCCCGGCCGCTTGATCGTGAAGCGGTGGCTGATTCGGGCCGGTCCGCCCGCGATCTGCGCGCTCACGGTGCAGTACTTCGTGGCCGACAGCTCGATCGAGCGCCGCACTGCCTCTGTGTCCACGGCACCCTCGATCACGTGCGTGACGGCGATGTCCGTGTAGACGTTTGGCGCTTTCTCGCGCTGGATGCCGTTGACTTCGACGGAGTAGCTGTCGATGACCTGGCGCTTCTTCGCCATGATCTCGACCACGTCCATGGCCGTGCAGCCGGCGATGGCAGCGAGGATGAGTTCGGTGGGTCGCGGACCGGTGTCACTCGAGGCGTTGTCGACCACGACGTCGTGGCCGGAACCGGTCCGAGCCACGAATCGCGACCCGCCCTCGTGTCTGAGGCTGACCTTCTTCTCGCCCACGCGCTCCTCCTGAGTCTTTGTGCCGCCGAAGACGACGTTCGTTGCTGGTCCCAGCCTAACGCGCCCCTGGGCGCCCAATCTAGAGTCCTTGCTGGCCTGCGAATTGGGTCCGACACAACTCGGCATAGACCCCCTTCGAGGTGAGCAGATCGTCATGCGTGCCCCGCTCGACGATGCGCCCCTCGACCACGACCAGGATCTGATCGGCCTCCCGCACCGTCGACAGCCGGTGCGCGATGACAACCGAGGTGCGGCCAGCCAGCGCCGTCCGGAGCGCCAGCTGCACCGCCAGTTCCGATTCCGAGTCGAGGTGCGCCGTCGCCTCGTCGAGCACCACGATGGCGGGCGCCTTGAGCAGCAGCCGGGCGATTGCAATGCGCTGCTTCTCGCCCCCAGACAGACGGTAGCCGCGGTCGCCCACCACCGTGTCAAGGCCGGCCGGCAGCGATTCCACCAACGGCATGATCTGCGCGGCCCGCAGTGCCTCAAGGAGTTGCTCGGCTGAGGCGTCGGGCCTTGCGTACAGCAGGTTGGCCTGGATCGTGTCGTGGAAGAGGTGGGCGTCCTGGGTGACCACTCCCACCGTGCTGCGGAGAGATTCCAGGGTGGCATCGCGCAGGTCCACGCCGTTGATACGGATGGCGCCCGAGCGCACGTCGTACAACCTCGGAATTAGGTGGCTGATCGTGGTCTTGCCTGCGCCAGATGGACCGACGAGGGCAACCATCTGGCCCGGCAGGGCCGTGAACGACACGTCGAATAGGACCTGCTGGGAGGGGGCCTGGTCGAGCACCGCGACCGACTCCAGCGAAGCCAGGGACACTTCCTCCGCCTTCGGGTAGCTGAAGTCGACGTGGTCGAACTCGATGGTGGCCGGGCCCGCCGGGATTGCCACGGCGCTCGTCTTTTCCGCGACCATGGGTTCCAGGTCGAGCACCTCGAAGACGCGGTCGAAGCTGACCAGTGCCGTCATGATGTCCACCTGCACGTTTGAGAGAGCCGTCAGGGGACCGTACAGCCTGTTGAGGTACGCGGTCAGGGCGACCACCGTGCCGACCTGCAGCGCACCGTCGGCGGCAAGCACCCCACCCCAGCCGTACACCAGCGCGGTGGCGAGTGACGCGGTGAGCAGGATCGCGGCCATGAACACCCGCGTATACATGGCCTGGGTGACCCCGATGTCGCGCACCCGGCCGGCCTTCTCCTCGAAGCTCCGGATCTCGCGCAGGGGTTCGCCGAACAGCTTCACCAGGAGTGCCCCAGCCACGTTGAAGCGCTCGGTCATCATCGAGATCATCCTGGCGTTGAGGTTGTAGCTCTCGCGGGTGAGCGCCTGGATACGCCGCCCCACCCAGCGAGCCGGCAGCAAGATGATGGGCAGGAGGGCGAGCGCCACCAGCGTGATCTGCCACGACAGCAGCAGCATGGCGGTGAGGGTGATTGCCACGCCGATGACGTTGCCGACCACCGACGAAAACGTGTCGGTAAACGCCCTCTGCGCGTCCAGGACGTCGTTGTTGAGCCGGCTCACCAGGGCTCCGGTCTGGGTCCTGGTAAAGAATGCGATGGGCATGCGCTGGAAGTGCGCGAAGACCTGTGTGCGCATGTCGAAGATGAGGCTCTCGCCGACCCGTGCGGATATCCACCGCTGCCACAGGGACAGGGCTGCGTCCGACACAGCCAGCAGGGCGAGCAGAAGTGCCAGCTGGACCACGACGCCAGATTGGTGGGGCAGGATGCCGTCGTCGATGATGGCTCGGTAGACGAGTGGGTTGGCGGCACTGAGCAGGGCATCGAGCACGATCAGCGCGAGGAACACCAGCAGCATCCGCCGGTATGGCACTGCGAAGTGCGCGATGCGCCGCAGGATGCCCGCCGAGAGCTTCTGGGAGGTTACCGACTCGTCCCGCCGGAACGAGCGCATCAGCCCTCCTCCTCCGCCGCCGCCACCCATGCCCTGGCGCATGCTCAACGGACGAACCTCCGGGATCGTGTTGCGAGCGTCCCCTCCATCGGTCCCGGAAGGTAGTTCACCTCAACGCCTGATACGACCGGACCCAGCCTGAACCCGTCACCTCGCGGTAACGGCTCCCGCCTCCGTCTTCTCAGCCTCAGCTTCCCGCGCCTCGAGCCAGCGCTCTGCGTCGATTGCGGCCCGGCAGCCTTCGCCCGCGGCAGTCACGGCCTGGCGGTAGCGATGGTCGTCAACGTCGCCGGCCACGAAGACGCCGTCTATGTTCGAGGCGGTGGTGGCACCGTCATTGCGCAGATAGCCCTTTTTGTCCATTTCGAGCCAGTCACGGAAGACCGCAACGGTGGGCCGATGGCCTATCGCGACGAACAGCCCCTGGATCGCCAGGCACTCCTCGCCGGGACCGTCCGTCTTGAGCAGTCGGATGGCCTCGACGTGGTCCGTCCCCAGCACCTCTTCGACGGTTCGGTTGAGGTGAAGCTCGATCTTCGGGTGAGTAGCCGCGCGGTCCTGCATGATCTTGCTTCCCCGGAAGGCGTCCCGGCGATGGATCAGGTGGACTTTGCTCGCGAAGCGGGTCAGATAGAGCGCCTCTTCCAGGGCGCTGTCGCCGCCGCCTACGACCGCAATCTCCTTGTCTCGGAAGAAGAAGCCGTCGCATGTGGCGCAAGCGCTGACGCCGCGGCCGCGCAGCCGAGTCTCGCTCTCGATGCCTAGCCAAATGGCTTCCGCGCCCGTGGCCACGATCACGGCCTGGGCGCGGTACTCAACGCCATCCGCCCAAAGACGGAACGGCCGACTGCCCAGTTCCACACGGTCGACGTCCGCGTCCACGATCCGGGCGCCGAACCTCTCGGCCTGCTTGCGGAACAGACCCATCAATTCCGGCCCCTGGACCCCGTCGGGGAAGCCGGGGTAGTTCTCGACGTCGCTCGTGATCATGAGCTGGCCGCCACCCGCGATTCCACCGATGACGACCGGTTCCAGATTGGCCCGGGCCGCGTAGATGGCAGCCGTCAGTCCCGCCGGCCCCGAGCCGACGATGACCACGCTCACATCCGCCGACTTGCCGTTCCCGGTCTGCGAGGGCGGTGCGGCCGGCGCGGTTTGAGCGCCCTCTGCGGGCGCAAGGAAGGTCAGGTTCAGCCCCGCCAGGGGACTCTTAGTCTTGGAAGTGGCGTCGTCGCTCATGTCCCTATCCTAGCACTTCAGCGATACTCCCGGGGAGTATCACGACGCGCCAGGCGGGCCGAGCGGGGCGCGGTTGACGGTTGACGGTGACTGTGCGCGGCCAGTCTACGTAGATCAGCCCGCGCGCCAGGACCGCAAGGACGGCGACTGGCAGGAAGAACGCAATGGCGCACCCGAGCAATTCGGGCGTACCCGCGGGCTCGAGGCTCATTGACTCGTCCTAGATCGCCTTCGGTTCCATCCTCCGGATCTGAGGTAGCAGGTCGCGGCCGATCGTCTCGAGGTTGCCGGGATCAGAAATGCCGCGGAGGCTGAAGATGACGTGTTGCACGCCAACTTCGGCCAGGGTGCCAAAGCGGTCGACCACTTGGGCGACCGAATCCTTCGAAAGGTCGACCGATTGAAGGTTCGTCCGCTCAATTTCCTCGAACGGACGGCCGACCTCGGCGCAGCGCTCGCGCAGAACTCCGAACTTGTGGGTTAGCTGATCTGGCCCGCCGAAGATGTTGCACCCGTCGGCGTACTTCGCCACCAGGTGCAGCGTTTTCTGCTCGCCTCCGCCGCCGATGAGAATTCGCGGGCGCGGCTTACTGATCGTCTGGGGTGAGTTGAGCAGGCGCGTCGCCTGGTAGTGCGCACCATCGAAGGCTGCCTCTGAGCCGCGCTCGCCTTGCCACATTTCCAGGCAAATCTGGAGCGTCTCTTCGAGCATCTCGAAACGGACCCCCAGGGGTGGCATCGGGAAGCCAAGGCCGAGGCTTTCCTCCTCATTCCAGGCGGCGCCGATGCCGAAGATTGCGCGCCCGCCACTCAGCACGTCCAGCGTTGTGGCGGCCTTGGCCCACAAGCCCGCCGCCCGGTAGTGGACCCCGCCAACCATCAAGCCGAGTGTGGCCTTCTTCGAATGGGCGGCCATGAACGCAAGCGCCGACCAGCCTTCCAGCATGGGTTCTTCGGGCTGGCCCACACCGCGGATCTGGTAGAAATGGTCCATCACCCAGAGAGAGTCGAAGCCGATGGCGTCCGCGGTCTCGGTAATCTGGGCCAGAGTGGGCCCGATCGCGGCGTCACCGCCCGGCCACGTGAATGAGGAGATTTGGAGACCGATCTTCACGTTGTTTCTCCCTGGTGAAGGCTTTGACAGAATCGGCCAAGCCGATTCTGTAAGTGCGACGTGATTTCTGCCAAGTCTATGGAACAGGATAAGGATTGGTTAGGAAGCCCACCAGCGTTTGCGCGATCGGCGCACCGAGTGGTAGGGTGGCAATTGCCGTTCGACATGGTCACTCCCCGCCGTCGGCCGCGGAGTCGTCCCAGCCGGAGTCCGTATTGACTCAACCCCAAATCGTCGTCAGCCGCTTCCGTGCCCGTCTCGAGTCGATCGCGGGAGCAGTCAACGCTCGTTCGCAGGCCCGTCCAGCCGCAGGTCCGTTCGCGCCCGTTCGCAGGGGGTGGGCTCGGCTGTCTCGCAACGACGGTCTCGAACGCCTGATTCCTGTCGGGCTGTGCCTGCTGCTCGCCGCGGCGGCCTTTGTTAGCACGCTGCCCGTAGTTTCGCCCGCGTCGGCCGAATCACGTCTGACCACCGTCACCCCTATCAACGTCACCGCGGCGGTGGGTGGCGCCGTTCCGGACGCGCGATACGGCAATGGCGACGGCCCGCTGGCCCCCGACGCGAACGATCTGTACCTGGGCGATGGCTCGATCCCCAACTCGCTCCAGAACCCGGGCGTTGCCACGGACGCCCAGACCCAGCTGCGGACATATGCCGTGCAGGCGGGTGACAACTTCAACGGGATTGCCGGGCAGTTTGGGCTGGCTCCCTCCACGCTCTACTGGGCCAACAAGTCGAAGGTTCCGGACCCGGCTTCTCTGCACGTCGGCCAACAGCTCGTGATCTTACCGATGGATGGTCTACTGGTAACGATCGGCGCCAAGGACAGCCTCGACTCGCTGGCGGCCAAGTACAAGGTCGCCGTGCAGGACATCGTCGATACCAACAACTTGCCGGAGGCGACGGTTGTCCTGGGTCAGACGCTGATCATTCCCGGCGCGAGCGGTGGCCCTGTGCCCAAGCCAAAGACCTCGTCGGGCGGCGGATCGACTCGCAGCGGTTCATGGATCTGGCCGGTCGGCGGGTACAACTACATCAGCCAGTATTTCTGGTCAGGTCACCACGCCATCGACATCGCGGCCTCACAAGGAACTGCGGTGGTCACGGCCGTGAGCGGAACGGTGGTCAAGGCCGGCTACAACGGTTACACGGGCGGTGGCAACGTTATCTGGGTGATGAACGGCACGAAGCTCTACACCACCTACAACCACCTCTCCTACGTGGGAGTGCGCGTCGGTCAGAGGATTTCCACAGGCCAGGTGATCGGTAGAGTGGGTGCGACTGGCGAGGCAACCGGTCCGCACCTCCACTTCGAAGTTTGGCTTGGCTACCCGTGGGGTCTCGGGACGGTTGCGAATGCAGTCAACCCCTGCGCCTACCTGGCGGGCTGTTAGCCGCACAACCGTGCCTCGTCCGGCGTCACCCGAATAGGTCGAACTCACGTGGCATCAGTGCGTCCGCGATGCTGCCCTCGCCTCGAGTTGGGTGAGCCCCGCGCACAATCGCGGCCGGCCGTCGCGTCGCCTTGCCCAGTGCCAGTTCCGCGGCCGTGGCTATCTCGTCTGCCGTTGCCCGCACGGTGCTGCGCATGATCCGGCCATCCGCGTCCGGCGTACCTCGCATGTCGTCGAGCGGCAGCATGCCGCTAACGCCTATGGCCACGTCGGTGATGCCCCATCGCCACGGCCGGCCGAAGCTGTCCGATACGATCACCGGCACGTCAACGCCGAGGGCCGCCCGCAAGGCGGCCCGGATCCGGTCCGCGGACGCGTCGGGGTCTACCGGCAGGAGAGTAACCACGTTGCCGCTGCCGGGACCCATGTTGGAGGCGTCCACTCCGCCGTTGGCGCATACGAAGCCGTGGCTTGTCTCCGTGATCAGCACGCCGTTGGCCATCCGCACGACGCGTCTCGCCTCGCGCAGGACCACTTCAAGCTGGCGTGCGTCACGGTCCCAGCGATCGGCGAAGGCCACTATTTCTGGCCGCGGCTCGATCGTGGTGAGGTCCACCGTGGCGCCTTCGGCCTTCGAAACGATCTTCTGCGTGACGACCAGCACGTCGTCCTCGCGCAGCGGCAGTGCGTCCGGCGTGGCCTGCAAGGCCTCGATCAGGAGCGCTGCAAGGTCGTCGCCTTTCCGTATCTCGGGTACGCCGTCGAGGGCGATGACGGACATCCGACCCTCCGGCAGCCCTTCGCGCCCGGGGCCGCGCCCAGTGGAGCCGGCGCTCATCGTCCAGCCTCGTCAGGACCCGTGGTCCTGCTAAAGGCCCGACTCATCGTCCAGCCTCGTGGTCCAAGCCGCGACGGTCGGCCTCGAGCAGATCCTCGGGCGTATCGAGGTCGAACGTGAGGGGTCCGGCCAACTCCACGTAAGAGGCCCCGGCGGCCCTCGCGGCCGAACAGTGGGCGACCCGGCTTCCTGCGCCGAAGCGGAACGGAATGGCGTCAGGCGGGGCGACAAGCAGGGCGTTTGTTCCTGTTCCGTGGCGGTCAGGTACCAGGGCGACAACCGGCCGGTCGGGAGCGGCCCGTTGAGCCAGCTCGGCTACTTCCGCCAGCTCGTCGATCGCCGACGCAACCACGCTGGGCAGATCGGCTGGCAAGACCATGATGGCCGTGGCCTCAGGATCTGCCGCGGCCCGAGCTTCCGCCAGACCCTCATTGAGTCCGGGCCGTTCCTGCAGGAGAGAGGCCGCGCCCATCGCTCTTGCCTGCCGCAACAGGTCGGCGTCTTCCGACACGACCACTACGCCCGCCAGCCGGGAGGCCGCGAGTGCCTGTTCAACGGTTCGTCGCAGCAGGGCGAGGACCAGGTCGGCGCGCTCCTCGGCGTCGAGCGGCTCGCCCAGGCGCGACTTGCCACTGCTCAGAGAGCGCACCGGCACGACCGCCACGATGCGCGAGAGGCTGGGCGAGGTCACGGCCGCCGCCTCGTCGCGGCCCGGGCGGTCGCCGACTCGACCATCGTCTGGGCAAGGGCCGCACGGGAAGCGCCGTCGGTCATGATCGTGTCGGTCACCACCACCTCCAGGCCGATGGCGCGGACTGTGTCGGCGAGCGCCTCGTCCTGACGATCGATCACGAAGACATCCAGCAGCCCAACTGCCGCGTAGCGACGGGCCACTCCCAGGGCGCTCGACTCGTCGCCGAGCGTGGCAAGCATGCGATCGGCGGGGCCACGCAGCGCCTTGCCGCGGACGATGCCCGAGACACCGACCGCCGGAACGCCACGCGCACGCGCGGCGGCGATCTCTCCGAGCAATCCCGGCACGGCCAGGATCGGCCCAATGGAAACGATCGGATTGGACGGCGCCACGACGATCGTTTCGGCGGCGCGGAAAGCCTCGCGCACCTCAGGGGTGACGGTCGCCGCATCGACGCCTTCGAACCGAACCTCGCGCACCTCGGGCTCCTGGTGGAGGCGAACGAAGTAGTCCTGGAAGTCGAGCCAGCCGGCGTCGGTTCGGACGCGAGTTCGAACGGTCGCGTCGGTCATGGGGAGGATGCGGGTTCGAACGCCGAGCCGGTGTGCCAGATCGAGGGCGACCTCTGTCGGTCGGGCGCCTGCGCGCAGCCGTTCGGTTCGATAGAGGTGGGTCGCGATATCGCGATCACCAAGGCGGAACCACGTGTCCTCGCCGAGCTGCGCCAGCTGCGCCGCAACCCCGAAAGTCTCGCCGGCGATCCCCCAGCCCTGGACGGGGTCGGCGATGCCGGCGAGGGTGTAGAGCACCGTGTCGTGGTCAGGGCACACGGCCAAGCCGTGACGCTCCAGGTCATCGCCGGTATTGACGACGACCGTCAGGTCACCGGGCGCGACGATCTGCTGGAGTCCGTCGGCGAGTTTCGCTCCACCGACGCCCCCGGCCAAACAGACAACGCGCATCGAATCCTCCGAATCGCCAACAGAATCGATCGAGGGAAGCGTAGCGCCGGACGTGCGATGCCGCGAGTGCCCTACTCGGACGGAGTGCCCGAGATGTACAGGTAGGGGAAGTAGGAGTCCGGGCCCTCCTGGAGGAAGACCTCCCCAGGAGCGGTAGGAGGTGTCGCATCCGAAGTCGCCATGCCCCCAGGCCAGCCGAGCGGAAAGCCCTGCAAGTGGACGATGGCGGGGTCACTCGTTTCCATCCCCATGAAGGCCCTGACCGACCTCATGCCGTTGGGGCCATTGCCGAAGTAGGCCATCGCCTCGCAACACGGGTGATACCGCTGATAGTCGCGACCGAACACATGGATCATGCCAGGCTCCCCGGGCGAGCCTACGCCGAGCACAAAACCCGCGGCAATGAGCAAAGCAGCGATATACACAGCCGCACCGAGTCTCGCCAGCCATCGCCGGCGTTGGCCGGTTCGCTTTGCCGGGGCTGATTCGAGCCCGATCTCCGATGGCCCCATGGCGCTCCCTCCTACGCCTTTAGATTCGGCAGAACCTCGCGCCCGAAGACGTCGATCCAGGCCGCCTGGTTACGGCCGACGTTGTGAAGGTAGATCTGATCGAAGCCCAGATCCAGGAACTTCTGGATCTCGCGGCGGTGGACCTCCGGGTCGGCCGACATCAGCATCCGGCCCTTGAAGTCCTCCGGCCGGACCAGCGCCGCCATCTGCTCGAAGTCGCGCGGCGAGCGGATGTCCTGCTTGGGGAACTTCATCCCGCCGGTCGGCCAATCGGAGACCGCGTTGGCGACCGCCTGCTCGTCCGTTTCGGCCCAGGAGAGGTGGAGCTGCAGGATCTTCGGCATCTTGCTCGGATCCTTGCCGGCCTCGCGCGCGCCCTCCTCGAACTTGCCGAAGACCATCTCGATCTTCTCCTCCGGCGCGCCCACCGTGATCAACCCGTCGGCGAACTGCCCGGTTCGCTTCGCCGTAACCGGCCCGGCCGTGGCGATGTAGATGGGCGGGGCCTTCTCCGGCAGGGTCCAGAGGCGGCACGTCTCCATCTTGAAGAAGCGGCCGTCGTGCTTGACTTCGCGGCCGCTGAACAGCTTGGTGATTATCTCGATGGCCTCGAACATGCGGTTGATTCGCTCCGGGACCTCGGGCCAGTAGCCGGCCACCACATGCTCGTTTAGGGCCTCGCCGGAGCCGAGACCCAGCCACGTCCGGCCTGGATACATGACCTCGAGCGTTGCCGCGGCCTGGGCGAAGATCGCCGGGTGCATCCGGAAGGACGGGCATGTCACGCCTGGCCCAAGGTCGCCCTGTGTGCGCATGCCGGCCACCGCCAGCACTTCCCACACGAACGACGCCTGGCCCTGCTTCGACGTCCACGGCTGGAAATGGTCGGCGGCCATGACGCCGGAGAAGCCGGCAGCGTCGGCTTGGGCACAGAGGTCGAGGATTTCGGGTGGGCCGAACTGCTCGAGCATTGCCGCGTAGCCGATCTTTGCTTTAGCCATTGGTGTCTCCTCGCCCTACTTCCCGGATAGCCGCTCGAAGATGCGCGTCGGGCGGAGTGTGAAGGTCACTCTTGATTGCTTCGCGAACCCAGCGATCTGGGCATCGGCGGTCTCTTTGTCGGCCTCGTATCGACGCGTCAGACTAGCTATGACCGCCTGGCCGCGGCGCGGGTTCTCGTCGATCTCCACCTCGCCGCCCATCTCGACATATTCATAGCCGTCGGCGACGGTGAGCGACACGCGATGGTCGCGCCCTATGTTGGTCGGCCAGCGCCGGCCGATCCGGCTGTTGAAGACGACAACGTCGCCCTCAAGCACATACCAGATGACGGCCTGGAGCGGGCTGCCGTCCGCGTTGAGGCACGAGATGACGCCGAAGCGCGCCGGCTGCAGGAACCGGCGGGCTGCTGTGGAGAGGGCGGGGGAGACGGGAGCGGCATGGTCGGCGGCGGTCATTTCGAATTGATGGTACTGCCGGACGACCCCGCGTTACTGCGTGGAAACGGCGCTGCTCGTGACTACCGCTTCCCAGCCGGTGACCGTGGGAATGGCGAGCGGCAGTTCGCGCGTGCCGCGGAT